>MTKX01000851.1_pt1 | contig 35821 bp, 32 predicted proteins | sample 1042771 | NCBI WGS metagenome assembly MTKX01 (sample SAMN06212183, study PRJNA360534) | anaerobic digester metagenome | biome: Wastewater treatment plant; material: sludge; isolation source: anaerobic digester fed with sludge from wastewater treatment plant | place: Denmark: WWTP Randers ...
GAGCACAGCCGGGGCGGCGACTCCTTTGCCTGGTACGCGCGGCAGGTGCCCGCCTCCTATGCCCGCCTCGGCACCTTCGATCCGAGCGGCTCGACGCCCCGACCCGACATTCATTCGGGCGGTTTCGACGTCGACGAGCGCTCGATCGAGATCGGGGTGCGGCTGCTCGTGACCGCTGCGCTGGCCGAGCGCGACCGTCTCGCCTCGGAGGCCTGACGCAGGCCCGCCGACTACTCGACCGGTTGGCCGTGGCCACGGACGGCGGGGTCGGCGGCGAGTGCGGCGGTGAAGAACTCGCGATCCTCGAAGAGGGACACGTCGCTCATGTACATCTTGCCGTAGCGCTCGAAATACATCAGCTGCTTGGACAACAGGAAGGTCGCCCGGTCGAAGTCGGTCGCCACCGCACCCTGGGTGACGACCAGCTTGCGAGCCTTGCGCTGTTCGTTGAGGCGTCGAAGCCTGGTCAATGGCGACGTGTCGTCGGCATCGATCCCCGATGCGGCCGCAACCGCCCGCTGGGGCGCCAGCATCATGTCGGCCAGGCTGACCTGACCGAACGGGGCGGTCAGCACCGGCTGGATCATCATCTTGATGAACGCGATCAGCCCGTCGTCGTCCAGGTTGAGGGCGGCCTCGATCGCTTCGCCGTAGTGGCGCATGAAGATCGCCGCGATGTCGGCCCAGGCGGTGTCGTCGCCCAGCGCGGCCTCGATCATCCTCCTGAACAACAGGTGGGTGTCGGCGTCCAGCCGGCCGACGATGCCCCAGTCGATCACCCCGATGCGGCCGTCGGGGCGGAACAACAGGTTGCCGGCGTGCACATCGCCGTGAAAGGTGCCCCAGCGAAGGGCGGTCAAAAGGAAGGCCTGCACCACCTGCTGGACGACGATCGGCGCGTCGGCGCCGTAGCCGTTGATCGTCGCCAGGTCGTCCACCGGCACGCCCTCGATGAACTCCATCGTGAGCACGCCCCGGTTGGACAGCTCCGGGTACACCTCGGGCACGGTCACCTTGGGCAGGTCGACCAGGCCGAGCAGGCGGTAGAAGTGGACCATGGCCCGGGCCTCGTTGCGCAGGTCGAGCTCCTCGCCCAGCTGCTGACGAAACCCGTCGAACTGCTGGAGCATCGACACGGCGGCCTGTTCGCCGGTGGCCTCGACCACCTTGGCGAGCAGCGGCTGCAACAGGTCGAGGTCGACGGCGACCCGCCGCTCAACGTCGGGCCGCAGCACCTTGACCGCCACCTCGGCCCCGTCGTGAGTGGTTGCCCGGTGAACGACGGCGATCGAGGCCCGGCCGATCGGGTTGGGGTCGAAGTGGGCGTAGGCGTCCTCCAAGGAGCGACCCAGTTCGTCCTCGATGAGGCGCTTCACCTCGTCGAAGGGCACCGGCGGTCCGGTGTCGAGGCAGCTGCGGAACTCGTCGGCCACGTCGTCGCCGAAAATGCCGGGCGCCGAGCCGACCAGCTGGCCGAACTTGAGGAACGTTGTGCCCAGATCCTCGAACGTCCTGCGGAGCGCCGGCACCCAGTCGTCGGTGCTGAGACGCCGGTTGCGCATGCTGTGGGTCATGACCGGCCCGAAGCGGTGGGCGACCACCGCGCTCATCGTCACCGCGCGGCGGCCCCGCTCGGCCCGGGTGGTGTCCGGCTGCCGTCGGCCGAACAGGTAGGGCGTCTCAAGGGCCACCGCATCGGCGGCCGCCAACTCGTCGGCGGTGACGGCGCGTGCGGCCGACCTGGGCGTCGACGGGATGATCGTGTCGATCATCGCAGCATCGGTGTCGCTTGGGCCTGCGTCATCGTGCGACGTGGAGGCATCGCTGAGGGCTGATGCATCGCTCGGGGTCGGGGCGACGGGCGAGCTGGACCGGCCGGCGGCGTGCTCTGGGGCTGGGTGGGGCATGTCGAGATCGTACCGACGGAGGTCGTGGCTCAAACCATCGTTCGCAGTGGCGCCCGGGTGCCCTCCAGCAACGGCTTAGCGGGCGTTGACCAGGTGGTCGGCGGCCGAAGCGAAGTAGGCGATCAGCTCGCCGCGCTCGGGCTCGGGCACCTCGAGCACGTCGATCGCTCCGCCCATCGCCGCCAGCCACTGGTTGCGGGCCGCGATGTCGATCCGGTACGGCGCATGGCGCATGCGCAGGCGGGGGTGGCCGCGCTGCTCGGCGTAGGTGGTGGGCCCGCCCCAGAACTGCTCGAGAAACATGCGCAGCCGGTCGCGAGCGCCCTGAAGGTCGTCGACGTCGGGGTAGTGCGACAGCAGCTCTGCGTCCGCCTCGACCCGGTCGTAAAACTCGTCGACCAGCCGCTCGAAGAAGTCGTGACCTCCGACCCGCTCGTAGAGCGGTCCGGGAGGGGCGCCCGACCCGATGTCGAGGCTCATCGGCTGAGCACCCGGACGAGCACGAGCAGCCCGCAGGCACCCAGCACCGAGCCGATCAGCCCGCTGGCGGCAAAGTCGATGCCTTCGCCGTCGATGAGGCTGGCCACCGTTCCGCCGATCAGCGAGCCGATCACGCCCAGCAACACCGTGCCGATGCAACCCAGGTCGCGTCCGCCCCTCCCCGAGGGCACGAGCAGCCTGGCGATGGCACCGGCGATCAGGCCGAAGATGATCCAACTGAGAAGTCCCATGGCCCCCAATGTGCCACGCGGGCGTCGGCCGCGGCATCACCGCGGGCGACCCTCAGAGCTCTGGGACGTATTTCCGGTCGGCCTCGATGGGCGACTTGATGCCCACCTGGTTGCCGTCCGGGTCGAAGACGATGGCGTAGCGGGACCCGAAGAACGCGTCGTAGGGCGCCACCCCAACCTCGTACCCGGCCGCCCGGGCCCTGTCGTACAGGCGGTCGACGTCGGCCCGCCCGGCGACCATGAGGCCGATGACGGCGTTGCCGCCGCCGCGGTCCGGGTCGAACTGCGGGTTCCAGATCCGGGCCATTGCGTGGTTGTCGAAGGCGATGTAGAAGTCGCCCCCGAAGTGCACGTCGACGTGTTGCGCGCCGGAGCCCTCCGGCCAGTCGTACGGGTCGGCCACATCGAGCTCGAGCAGTCGGTAGAACGCCACCGTGGCGGTCATGTCGGCGACGAACAGGTTGATCTGGCCCAAGGTGGTGGTCATTGACGGCCCAGCCTAGAGGGGCACCAATTCGAACACGGTGGCGTGGCCGACGCCGAAGAGGGCGCCCTGATCGACGGCCCGCTGGGTCAGCCAGTCCTCGGTAGCGCCGGGGGCCTCGTCGACGTGCTCGAGGTAGGCGCGATGTTCGGCCAGCGAGGCCATGCCGGCGGCATGGGTGGCGGTGGTGTCGACCCAGTGGGTGGCCTGGGGTGAGCCGCCGAATGCAGCGAAGCGCACACCCTCCCATGGCCGGCCCCGATCGCCGAACAGCCACGGGTTGGCGGCGTCGCGCACCGCGTCGAGCACGGCCACCCCGACGTGGCGGTGGTCGGCGTGGTTCCAGCCGGGTAGCCCAAAGCTCTCCCGGAAGTTGATCGACAGGATCACCTCGGGCCGATGGGCCCGGATCGCTTCGGCAAGGTCGGCCCGCAGCTCCAGGTTGGCCTCGACCAGGCCATCGGGATGGTCGAGGAACGACAGGTCGGTCACGCCGACGGCGGCGCAGCTGCGGCGCTGCTCCTCCATCCGAAGCGGAGCGCACTCCTCGGGTGCCATCGTGGAGATGCCGGCCTCGCCCTTGGTGACGAGCACGTAGGCGACCGTCTTGCCCGCTGCGGTCCAGCGGGCGACGGCCGCGGCGGCGCCGTATTCCATGTCGTCGGGGTGGGCCACGATGGCCAGCGCCCGGTCCCAGTCCTCGGGCAAAGGGTCAAGCTGCGGACCGTTCTCGGTGTCGTCGGTCGCCATGTGTGCCTCCTCGTCGGGCCGGTCGTCTCTGGGAGCGAGCATGTCAGACGATGGTCACCGTTGCTTGGTGAACTCCTCGGCCGCCTTCGTGTCGGCGGCGACCAGCAGCACGTCGCCCCTGCCGATCACCGTGTCGGCGGTGGCGTAGGTGAAGGCGGAACCCACCGGCTTGATGCTGACGACGGTGACGCCGAAGAGGCGCCGGGCCTGGCTCTCCTGCAACGTCTTGCCGATCATGGACGCCGGCGCCCTCGTCTCGACGAGCGCAAAGCCGTCGTCGAGCTGGAACCAGTCGATCATCCGCCCGGTCACCTGGTGTGCCACCCGCACGCCCATGTCGCGCTCGGGGAACACCACCTCGCTGGCGCCGATCCGCTCGAGGATGCGGGCGTGCGGTTCGGTGAGCGCCTTGGCCCAGATCGGCGTGACCCCGAGGTCGACGAGAGCGGCGGTGGTCAGGATCGAGGCCTCGATGTCGGTGCCGATCGCCACGACGGCTGCGCCAACGTCCTCGGCGCCGATCTGGCGCAGCGTGTCCAGCCGGGTGGTGTCCGCCTCCATCACCTGGCTGAGCTCGCTGGCATGGTCGGCGACCAACCCGGGGTCGAGGTCGACGCCGAGCACGTCGTGGCCCATGTCCTCGAGCGAGGTGGCGAGTGCCGATCCAAACCGGCCCAGGCCGATGACCAGCACCGTGTCGCTGCGGCGCAGGCGCTCGGCGCTTCTGGATGGGCCGGCGAAGGCGGGGGACGTGGGATGGGACGGGACGGTCTCAGCCAATGAGGGGTCGCTCCTCGGGATAGCGGTAGCGGCGGGTGTGTTCCCGCAACACCAGGGCGGCGCCCAGGGTGGCGGGCCCGACGCGCCCGACGAACATCATGACGATCAGCACCACCCGGGAGCCAGCGCTCAGGGTGGGGGTGATCCCGGTGGTCAACCCGACGGTGCCGAACGCGCTGGTGGCCTCGAACAGGCCGTCGCCGAGGGGAATGCGGTCGAAGGTCACCAGCGCCATCGTAGAGACGGTGACGAGCGCCACCCCGCTGAGCGCCACGGTGATCGCCTGGCGCTGGGCGAACGCGGGGATGCGCCGACGGAACGAGTCGACCTCACGGTCACCGCGCAGCTCGGCCCAGATCACCCACGCCAGGACGGCGAAGGTGGTCACCTTGATGCCGCTTGCGGTGGAGGCACTGCCCCCGCCGATGAACATCAACACGATGGTGACCACGATCGACGACTCGCGCATGGCGCCGTAGTCGATCGTGTTGAATCCGGCGGTGCGGGGGGTAATGCCCTGGAAGAGACCGGCGATCGCCTTGTCGGCGATGCCCATCGGCCCGAGGGTGTTCGGGTTGGACCACTCGATGACGAGCACGGCCAGCGCTCCGCCGGCGATGAGCAGCGCTGTGGCGACGAGGGTGATCTTGGTGTGCAGCGACCAGCGTCGGGGGCGGCGGTAGAGGCGACGCAGCTCCATCAACACCGGGAAGCCGATGCCGCCGAGCACGATCGACGTGGCGATCACCCCGGAGGTCCACGGATCGTCGACGAAGCCGGCCAGGTTGTCACTGAACAGGGCGAACCCGGCGTTGTTGAACGAGGTGACCGCATGGAACAGCCCCAGCCATGCCGCCCGTCCCAGCGGCTCGCCGTGGATGATGACGAAGCCGCCGAACAGCGCCACCGCCACCGTCGCCTCGATGCCCATCGACCAGCGGAACACCCCGAGGATCACCGCCTTGAAGTCGGCTCCGCCGGCGAGGTTCACCTCGGCCTGGGTGGCCAGGCGGTGGCGCAGTTCCAGCTTGCCGGCCAGTGCGACGGCGACCACCGACGAGAACGCCATCAGCCCGAACCCGCCGATCTGGGCGAGCACCATGATCACGGCCTGCCCGAAATGGGTCCAGCCGGTGGCGGTGTCGACCACCTGAAGGCCGGTAACGGTGCCCGCCGAGGTTGCGGTAAAGAGCCGATCGAGGAAGCTGTGTTCGACCCCGTCTGTGGCTATCGGCAGGTGCAACAAGGCTGCGCCGGTGAGGATGACGGCGATGAACCCGACGACGACCACCTGTGTGGGGTGCCAACGCCTCAGCGGGCCGTCCCAGAGCAACGATCGGTCGGCCACCCCAACAGCGTAGAGGCTGTCGGCCCGGCCGAGAGGTGCCGGGTGCGAACGGCGCAAACGCATGCTGACCAAGTGGGAGCACCGCGAAGTGTGCCGCTCTCGCGCTCCTCACGACGCGAGAGCGGCACACTTCGCGTACCGGAGCGGATCCGCCCGTAGTGTGTCGGGCGATGGGGCAAGGGCGGCGTCTGGCGGGAGCGATGATCGCCCTGTTCGGCGTGTTGGCGTTCGGCATCGTCGGCTACCTGTTCCTGGGCTTCAGCCCGCTCGACGCGGTGTATATGACGGTCATGACGGTGTCGACGGTGGGCTTCGGCGAGGTGGAGCCGCTGTCGCGGCTGGGTGTCGCCTTTACCGTCGTGCTGATCCTGGTGGGGGTCTCCTCAGCGCTGTACGCCTTCAGCGTGATCGTCGAGGGTGTCATCGAAGGCCGAGTCAACGAGTTGCTAGGGAGACGACGTATGAACCAGTCGATCGCTTCGGTGAGCGGCCACGTGATCGTGTGCGGTTGGGGCCTTGTCGGCCATGCCATCGCCGAGGAGATCGCCGAGACCAAACAGGAACTGGTGATCGTCGAGATCGAACCCGACAAGGTGAACGGTGTCGAGCATCGCGTGGTGATCGGCGACGCCACGACCGACGAGGTGCTGCGCCAGGCCGGCATCGACCGCGCTGCGGCGTTGGTGGCGGCGGTCGATGGCGACGCCGAAAATTCCTTCATCACCCTCAGCGCCCGGTCGCTCAACCCCGACCTGTTCATCGTGAGCCGCGCCCGCAGCCGGGACAGCGGCGAGAAGCTGATGCGGGCCGGCGCTGATCGGGTGGTCAACCCGCAGAGCATCGGCGGCGTGCGCATGGCGGCCTTCGTGCTACACCCCCACGTGGCCGAGTTCGTCGACGTCGTCATGCACGAAAAGTCGCTCGAATTTCGCTTGGAGGAGGTGGCGGTGGTTGAGGGGTCGCCGCTCGTCGGCAAGACGCTGCGCGACACCCACCTGCGCGACGAAACCGGCGCGTTGGTGCTGGCGTTGCGTCGCCGCGACGGCAGCTTCGAGACCAACCCCTCGCCCGACGAGGTGATCTCCAAGGGCGAGGTGATCATCGCCATCGGCACCCAGGAGGAGCTGCAGTCCCTCATCGTCTTCGTAGCGCCCTGATCGGCGGCGGCCCGCGGGCGCAGCGGTCTGATGCAGCTTGGGGCGTGACGGCCGGTGGCGACCTTCGCCGCTTGAAAACGAACAGGCGTTCGATAAGGTGGCTCCGTGGGATGGAGAAACCCGGCGAAGTCGTGGTCGGAGCTGGAAGCCCAGCTTTCGGCGGTCTCTGGATCGCCCGGCCGCGCCACGCAACGGGGTCCCTCCCCACCCGGTGTCGACCCGGACAAACCAGCGACGCGAGGCGACGATCACGAGCCTCGTCAACGTGGGGGAGTCCGGGGTCGCCCGCGTCCGGGGGGCGCTGGCAGGCGCCGCCCCGGTACCGCATATGCCGAGCTGCACGCCCACTCGCACTTCAGCTTTCTCGACGGGGCATCCTCGCCGGAGGAGCTGGTCGACGAGGCGGTGGCGCTCGAGTTGGACGCGCTGGCGCTGACCGACCACAACGGCTTCTACGGCGTGGTGCGCTTCGCCGAGGCGGCCCGGGAGGCCGGGCTGCCCACCGTGTTCGGCGCCGAGGTGTCGATCGGGGCGGCCGAACCGCGCGCCGGTGAGGGCACCAGCCACGACCCGGCGGCCCGCCACCTGGTGATCCTGGCACGCGACCCCGAGGGATACGCCCGGCTGGGCACGCTGCTGTCGACCGCCCAGATGGCGGGGGAGAAGGGCCGGCCACGGCTGAGCTTTGCCGAGTTGGCCGAGGCGGCCGGACGGGCCCGCGGGCACTGGGCCGCCCTCACCGGGTGCCGTAAGGGCACCGTGCCGGCGGCGCTGGTCGCCGACGGGCCGCGGGCGGCCGCCCGGGAGCTGCGGGCGCTCACAGCGGCGTTCGGGTCCGACTCGGTGTTCGCCGAGCTGTGGGATCACGGCGACCCGCTTGACTCGGCCCGCAACGATGCCCTGGTGCGCCTGGCCGCCTCGGCGGGGGTGCGGCCGTTGGCGACCAACAACGTCCACTACGCCACCCCGGCCGCCCGCCGCCTGGCCGGGGCGATGGCGGCGATCCGCGCCCGCTCCAGCCTGGATCACAGCGACGGCTTTCTGCCCGCCAACGGTGGCGCCCACCTGCGCTCGGGGGCCGAGCAGCTCGCCCGCTTCGCCCGCTATCCCGGGGTGGTGCAGGCCGCGTCGGCGCTGGGCCGGGAGTGCGCGTTCGACTTGTCGTTGGTCGCACCGTCGCTGCCGCCGTACCCGTGCCCGCCCGGCCCCGACGGCACCCCGGTCAGCGAGATGGCCTACCTGCGAAGCCTGGTCGAGGACGGTGCCGTCGTGCGCTACGGCACACGCCGGGCCGAGACCGCGCCGGGGGCCTGGGCCCAGATCGACCACGAGCTGGGGGTGATCGAGCAGCTGGGGTTTCCCGGCTACTTCCTCGTCGTGTGGGACATCGTCGCGTTCTGTCGCCGCAACGACATCTACTGCCAGGGCCGGGGCTCGGCGGCCAACTCGGCGGCCTGCTTCGCCCTCGGGGTCACCAAGGCCGACGCCGTGCGCCTGGGGCTGCTGTTCGAGCGCTTCCTGTCGCCCGAGCGCGACGGGCCGCCCGACATCGACCTCGACATCGAGTCGGGTCGCCGGGAGGAGGTGATCCAGTACGTCTACGAGCGCCACGGCCGCAGCCACGCCGCCCAGGTGGCCAACGTGATCACCTACCGTGGCCGCTCGGCGCTGCGCGACGCGGCCAAGGCGCTGGGCTACTCGGTGGGCCAACAGGACGCCTGGGCCAAGGAGCTGGGCCGGTGGGGGCCGTTGCCCAAGCCGGGGGAGGGTCGTCCCGAGGGCATCAGCGCCCCGGACGCGGTCATCGACCTGGCCGGGCAGCTGCAGGGCGCGCCCCGGCACCTGGGCATCCACTCGGGCGGCATGGTGATGTGCGACCGGCCGGTGGTCGAGGTGTGCCCCACCGAGTGGGGCCGCATGGAGAACCGCTCGGTGCTGCAGTGGGACAAGGACGACTGCGCGGCGGCCGGGCTGGTGAAGTTCGACCTTCTGGGGCTGGGCATGCTGACCGCCCTGCACGCCACGGTCGACCACATCACGGCCACCCGGGGCGAGACGATCGACCTGGCGGCCCTGCCCCAGGACGACGACGTCTATGACATGTTGTGCCAGGGCGACTCGGTCGGGGTGTTCCAGGTGGAGTCCCGGGCCCAGATGGCCACCCTGCCCCGGCTGCAGCCCCGCTGCTTCTTCGACCTGGTCGTCGAGGTGGCGCTGATCCGGCCCGGCCCGATCCAGGGCGGCTCGGTGCACCCCTACCTGCGACGCCGCCGGGGGGAGGAGCCGGTGACCTACCTGCACCCGCTGTGCGAGCCGGCACTGAAGAAGACCCTGGGCGTGCCGCTGTTTCAGGAGCAGCTGATGCAGCTGGCGATCGACGTGGCCGGCTTCACCCCGACCGAGGCCGACCAGTTGCGCCAGGCGATGGCGTCCAAGCGGTCGGCCAAGGCCATGGCCGTCCTGGCCCGCCGCTTCGATGAGGGCACCGCCGCCAACGGGCTGGACGAAGCCACCCGTGAGGAGCTGTGGTCGAAGCTGGCCGCCTTCTCCAACTACGGCTTCCCCGAGAGCCACTCGGTGAGCTTTGCCTACCTGGTGTACGCCTCCGCCTGGTTGAAGTACCACGAACCGGCGGCGTTTCTGGCCGGGCTGCTCGATGCCCAGCCGATGGGCTTCTGGTCGCCCCACTCGCTGGTGCAGGACGCCCGGCGCCACCGGGTGGAGGTCGATGCCCCCGACGTGGCCACCTCGGGGGTCATGAGCACGCTGTGGTGGCCAGGGGGCACCTCCGGCAGCCGGTTGATCCCCCATGTCCCTGACATCGACATTGACATCGACATCGGTCCCGACATCGGTCCCGACATCGACGGCGCCGCCGGGACCGGTTTGGTCGACGGGGGTGGGGCGCCGCCGCCCGATCGTCGCTACCGCTGGAACCGCGATCGGCCCCAGCCCCGGGTGCGGTTGGGGCTGGCCAGCGTGCGCCACCTGGGTGAGGATGCCGCCGCTCAAGTGGTCGCCGAACGGCCCTACGCCTCGGTGGAGGACCTGGCCCGCCGGGCGGGGCTGAGCCGCCAACAGCTCGAAGCGCTGGCCACCGCGGGAGCGCTCGGGGGCTTCGCCGATCCCCATCGCAGCGGACAACCGTTGGGGCGGCGGGCGGCGCTGTGGTCGGTGGGGGCGGCCGCCCAGGGCTCGCCCGACCGGTTGGAGGGCATCGTCACCGGCGCCGAGGCGCCTCGGTTGCCGGGCATGGCCGAGTGGGAGGAGGCACAGGCCGACCTGTGGGCCACCGGCGTGTCGGCCGATGGGCACCCCACCCGGTTTGTCCGCCACCGCCTCGACGCTCTCGGCATCTCGACCGCTCAGGCGCTGTTGTCGTCGCCGGACGGCACCAAGGTGTCGGTCGGTGGCATCGTCACCCATCGCCAGCGGCCCCAGACCGCCGGCGGGACGATCTTTTTGAACCTGGAGGACGAAACCGGGCTGGTCAACGTCGTGTGCTCGCCGGGCTGCTGGGTGCGGTACCGGCGCCTGGCCCGCGACGCACCTGCCCTGGTGGTGACCGGCCGTCTGGAGCGCACGGTTGACGACGTGGTGGCGGTGGCCGCCGAACGCTTCGACCCCCTGCCGGTGCCCGTCGGAGCGGACGCAGGCCGAGGGCCTCAGCGGCGCGGCGGCAGCGGCAGCCGCGGCGGGCTGAGGTCTCGTGACTTTCGATGAACGGCGCAAGCTTCGGACGGCCCGGGTTTCGGCGAACGATCGTGCACCCAAACGGCACCACCATCCATGAAGTGGTGACGGCGCTGATCGAAGACGGCATGGGAACATTGGTGTTCCGCCGTTATGTGACGGCTGTCCAACGCAAATCGCCTGATGCTGGTGGTATCCTCACCTGTTCAGCAACCACCGCTCTGTTCAGCAATCCCCCGCTCCTGCGCTGTCCCGCCGTAGTGCTCCGGCGAACCCGCCCCAACCTGCCGAGGCCCCCGTGACCATCGCCACCCATGGCCGACTTCCTGACGAGCGCGTCCAGGTGAGATCGTCCATCCCGTTCTTTCTCGTCCACCTGACGCCGCTGGCCCTGATCTTCACTGGCATCAGCACCACCGCCGTCGTCCTGGCGATCGGCACCTACACGGTGCGCATGTTCTTCATCACCGCCGGCTACCACCGCTATTTCGCCCACCGCAGTTACAAAACCGGGAGGGTGTTTCAGTTCATCTTGGCCTTCGGTGGCTCGATGGCGATGCAGAAGGGCCCGCTGTGGTGGGCGGGCAACCATCGGCTGCACCACCGCTTCTCCGACACCGACCGTGACCTGCACTCGCCGATCAAGGGCTTCTGGTGGAGCCACATGGGCTGGATTCTCTCGGAGAAGTCCTCGCCGACGCCGACCGAGGTGATCTCCGACTTTGCCAAATACCCGGAGATCCGCTTCATCAACGAGAAGGACTGGATCGGTCCGCTCACCCTGGCCGTGTTCTGCGTCCTCGTCGGCGGCTGGTCGGGCCTGGTGCTCGGCTTCTTCGTCTCGACCGTCCTGTTGTGGCACGCCACGTTTCTGGTCAACTCGCTGGCCCACGTCATGGGGCGTCGTCGCTTCGTCACCAACGACACCAGCCGCAACTCGGCGATCATCGCCGCCCTGACGATGGGCGAGGGCTGGCACAACAACCACCATCACTACCCGGCCTCGGCCCGGCAGGGCTTCTACTGGTGGGAGTACGACGTCAGCTACTACGTGCTGCGGGCGCTGAGCCTGGTGGGGGTGGTGCACTCGGTGAAGGTTCCCAACGCCAAGGCGATGGAGAACGCCCGGGTGCGCGACGGTGCCTTCGACGTCGGCATGTTCCGTCACCATCTGGTCAAGGCTGCCGGGGTCGTCGCCGCATCGCAGGAGAACGCCACCCACCTGTTAACCGACGGCCGAGAGGTGATCGTCGATCGTGACAGCGCCGCTCGCGAGGGGTTGGAGTCGATGGTCGACACCACGATGGCCCGGGCCGACGAGGTGGCGAAGCTGACCCGCCGGCCCGAATCTCTCGTCGCGTCGGAGTAGCGCTCGACGGTCGGACGTATGCCGTCTTACGTGTGCCGACGGCGCCGGGGCCCCCGGCGGCAACGGGAATCGAAGGAAGCGGCGCAGAAACGCGTGGACATGGGCGGTGCGTTCGGTACGGTCTAGAGGCACCGCGACGAGGGGGAACACCTATGCCTATCCACTGCAACGAACTGACCACATTCTCCGAGGCGGAGGCGACCGACCAGTTCGTCCACCAGAACAAGAAGCTGCTCAAGATCAACCTGGCCTACGGCCCGGTCAACGCCCGCATGGGCTCGATGGTCGCCTACCAGGGCGACGCCCGCTTCGAGAACACCGGCTCCGGCGGCATGACGAAGATGCTCAAGAAGGCGGTCACCGGCGAGGGCGTCAACGTGATGAAGGTCACGGGCTCGGGTGAGGTGTTCATCGCCGACCAGGCCACCGACATCATCATCATGTACCTCGAGAACGACATGGTGTCGGTCAACGGACGCAACGTGTTGGCCTTCTCGGACTCGATCGAGTGGGACATCCAGCGGGTCGGCAGCGGCATGGCAGGCATGCAGGCCGGTGGGCTCTACAACGTGGTGCTGCGGGGCACCGGATACGTCGCGGTCACCACCGACGGCCCGCCGGTGATGCTCGACGTCACCCAGCAGGCCACCTTCGGTGATGCTCAGGCGGTCGTGCTGTGGAGTGCCGGGGTGCAGATGAACATCAAGACCGACACCGGCGGCATGAAATCGATGCTGCGGGGCGGCACCGGGGAGACGTTCCAGATGGCCTTCGCCGGCCAAGGGTTCGTGCTCGTCCAGCCGTCCGAGGGTGCACTCGGTGGTCCGGCGGCGGCCGGAGGCAGCGGCGGCGGCGGCGGAGGCTTCCTCGGGGGTCTGGGCGGCTAGCGGTACCCAGCCTACGACCAGCCCGGGGCAACCAGCCCGGAGCAACGCGGACGAAAACGTCCGAAGTGGGGAGTGCAAACGACCGCCAGGCGNNTTGCACTCCCCACTTCGAGTTTTCGGGCCGGTTCGAGGGCTTCGGTACCGGCTCGAGAGTTCAGGCCCCGCCGAGCCCTGCCGACCGGGCGCGCACGATCGCGTGGGCCCGATCGGCCACCTGAAGCTTGGTGAACAGGTTCGACACGTGGTTGCGGACCGTCTTCTCGGAGATGTAGAGGGTCTGGGCGATGTCCGGGTTGCTTTGGCCCCGGGCGACGAGTTCCAGCACCTCACGCTCGCGGTCGGTCAGCTGTGGAAACGGAGCGACCCGTTGGGGGACGGTGAAATAGCGCTGAATCCTGCGCGCGATCGCTGGACCGAAGATGGCTGCGCCGGCGACGACCGCCCGGATGGCTGCCACGACGTCCTCGTGGCCGGCGCCCTTGAGGAGGTAGCCCCGCGCTCCGGCGCGCAGGGCGGAGAAGACGCTGTCGTCGTCATCGAACATGGTGAGCACCAGCACGGCGATGTGCGGGTTGGCTGCGACCACCTGACGGGTGGCCTCGATACCGTTCAGCGACGGAAGGTTGAGGTCCATCACGATGACATCGGGCTGAAGCTTCTCGGCGAGCTCAACCACCTCTGGTCCATCTGCGGCCTCGCCCACCACCTCCAGGGTGGGCTCGGTGGACAACACCACGCGGAGGCCATCTCGGAACATCGGGTGATCATCGGCGATCAGCACCCGAATCACATCTCGGTCCAGCGGTTCAGCGGTCACAGGTTCGGGGCTCATCGGTTGTTCGCTCATCGGTTCGTGGCTTCGTCGAGTCGAGGCTGGGGAGCGCTCGAGGGAGTTGATGTTGTCGCCTGAGGTGGCGGTGTCGGGTTGGACCCATGCGCTGGGACGGGGCGGCTCGGAATGCTCACCGCCACCTGAGTTCCTCCCAGCGGCGAGGCGCCGATGCGACAGGTGCCTCCCAGCTCGGCCGCCCGCTCCTCCATCGAAATCGTGCCCAGCCCGACGCGAGCATCGGAGCCGATGCCGACCCCGTTGTCGTCCACCCGCAACCGCAGGTCATCGCCGCCGCCCAGCGTGACCCGACAGCGGCTGGCATGGGCGTGACGGGCCACGTTTGCCAAGGCCTCGCACGCGATTCGGTAGGCGGCGAGCTCGACACCGGGGGCGAGTCCGTGGAGGTGGGCGGGAGCCTGCACCTCGACTGTGAGCGCACCGCCCGACTCCACCGGGCCGGTGAAAGCGCGTGCCTGTTCGGTCACTGCGGCCACCAGCCCGATCTCAGCCAGCACGGACGGCTGAAGATCGTCGACCAGACGCCTGACGTCGTCGACGGTGCCGGCCACCTCGTCAGCCAGCTTGGTCAGTATCGCCTTGGCCCGCTCCGGATTCCGGTCGATCAGCAACAGCGCACCGTCGAGCTTCATGCGTGTTGCTGCCAGCGCCGGACCCAACCCATCGTGGAGATCCCGACGAACGCGCCGACGCTCCGCCTCGCGCGCCGTCATCAAGTCCAGGCGCGACGATTCGAGCGCCCGTCCGGCCGCCACCGCCTGAAGCACGGCGGCCACCGGACGGGCCAGGTCGGCCAGCACCCCCCGTTGCGATGCGCTGAGGCGAGAACCGGCTCGCGGACTGACGGCCAGCTGACCCACCTCGTGGGTTCGAAACACCAGCGGGATCCGGTAAACGTGGGCACCGGGGGTGCCGATGTCGGCGACCAACCCCTCGATCGGCACGATCACGGCGACGTAGCTCAGGCGCAACGACTGGGCGATCGCGTCGACCACTTCGGTGAGCACATCATCGCTGGAGCCGGGTGCGTCCAGCCGCTCACCCAGGGTGGTCAGCGCTCGGTACGGGTCCTGACGGTCGCCGTACAGGGCCCGCTCCACCCAATGATGGACTCGATCTCGAAGCAACGCCACGACCGCCACGGCGAGCGATGCGGCCAGCAACGATGGGCCCAAGGACACCTGGCGGTTGGTTATGGCCCCGGTGGCGACGACCACAGCCAGGTAGGCGAGCGCCACGACGAGGGTCAGCGTGCCGTAGACCACCGACCACCTGATCAGCAGGTCCAGGTCCCACAGCCGGTAGCGGAGGACGGCGATCACGATCGACCCGAGGAACAGCACCACGGTCAGCGGCCCGGTCCAGGTGGTGAAGCCGAGCGGGCCGTGCCCGGGGATGACCTCGAGGAGCAACTCGACGGCGAGCAGAACCCCCGCTGCTGAGACCCACTTGAGTTGCTGCCTCGTCACGGGATCGGCGCCTCGTCGGCGAGCGGCCAGCGACGCGATGGCCAGCAGGACGGCGGCTGCGTAGCCGGCCTGGGAAGCCCTTCCCAGCACGTCCAGACCGGCCCAGTGGATGCCGATCGGGTTGGTGAGCCCGGGCATGTCGGTGGTGTAGGGCCCGTAGCTGGTCGCCGCCTGGATGATCCCGCCGCCAGCGCTTATGAGCGTCAACCACAGTACCGGCCGCCACCTCGGGCTGGGCAGGGCGCCGTCAGGGAAGAACAACAGGATCAGCGGGAACGTCACCATCGCCGGAACCAACGGCCAGGTACCCAGCCACCCGGCCAACGATGCGCCGGGCAGGTGATGTCCGCCGAGTTCGACGTAGACCGCCCATTCCCGTCCGAGGCCCATTACCGCCTCGCTCAGTCCACCGGCCAGGAACAGCCACCCGATGATGTTGGATGGCACCTTGGCGGTGAGGATCAGCCCGACGGCGCCAAGCCCGACGGCGATGATCGCGCTTCCTAACCACCAGGTGTCCACCGGCCGACCCTGGTTGGCGATGCGCAGGAGCACCAGTGCGCTGACGGCCAAGGCAATCGTGACCACCGCGCCGGCACCAAGCCACTCACGATGCAACGCCAGGTGCCGGCTGTCGGGACCCACGACTTCAGCATGACGCATCGCGCCGAGTTTCGCTCGACGCGGACGGCTCAGGCCGATCTCCTGGATCGGCCCGGCCGTCGTTCCGGGGCAGCCCGGATCAGCCGACGTCGAACTCACCGTGCTGCGGGGGCAGTTCGGGACTGTTCATGTCCTCGGGTGAGATGTAGCCGTAATGCCCAGGCTCGAGATCGAGCGTGAGGTAGGCGGACTGCCCGGGGAGGAGTGCGTCGACCCCGCCGGCCAACACGCCACCATCGACGTCGATCGACTTGCCCGCCTGCTCCGTCTGGCCGACGGCGCCGGCGAAGGTGGCGAGGCTGGTGCCCGCGTCCAGCTTGGCCACGGAGAATGCGTGGGGATTCTTGCCGGTGTTGGTCACCAGGAAGGTGCCGCTGCCGTTGAAGTCGTCCGGCATGGTGATGGCGTCGTCGTTCAGGGTGATCGTCCCATCGCTCTCAGGCTTCTCGGTCGCCGTGTCGCCGCTGATCTCGACCTCCTTGACCATGCCCATCTTCCAGTGCGGCTCCCCTTGGTCGTCGGTGAGGAAACAAATCATGGCGTAGGTGCCGGGCTTGAGGTCGAGTGCAGTGACGGTCGAGCGTTGTCCGGGGCCGACGAGCGCCGGGGTGCCGAGCGGGGCCGGACCTTCGGGGCCGGAGTCGACGAACAGCTTGCCGGCCTCCTCTTCACTCTTGTCGAGCGCCGCCGTGACCTGGTCGGTGGTGACGCCGTCTTTCACCTGCGCAAAAGCCAACATGTGAGTGACGTCGTCGGTGTTGTCCATGGTGATTGCCCCGACGCCGGGGCGCAGCGACCCGGACACGTCATATTCCATGTCGGGCGTCGTAATCGTCAGTGCGTTGTCGATCGGGGCGCCCCCAGAGTCAGCGCTGGCCGCCGTTGTGGCGGTCGTGTCCTTGGACTCGTCGGACTTTGAGCTGGAGGAACACCCGGCCAATGCGAGGACCGTTGCGAAGCTGGCCGCGATCGCCGAACCTCGCCGGAGACGCCGTCGGGGCGTGGTGGAAGTGGGCTGGTTCATCGAAGCCTCCTTTTAATGATGTCAGGAGCATCGTGACCGGCGAGCTGTCCCGGGGACATCGGCCCGCTGTCCCGAACGGTCGGGACGTTTGTCCCGGGACTTCCCGATCAACCGATGGGATCGATGGCCAGCCGCCCGCTCAGCACCAGCGCCGATATGGTCGCCAGCCACACATCGAGGCTGGTGAGGCCGATGCGCTGCAGGAGGCCGCTGGCCTCGACGAACGGCGTTGCCACCAAGGCGGCCGAGGCGAGCACGGCCACGCACATCGAGATGGTGGCCAGCGAACGTCGACCCGCTTCCCACAGGGGCTTGGCCGCTGCGGCGGCGGCATAGACGAACAGGGCGTAGCCGGCGCCGGCGGCCAGCGCGTGGGCGGCGTCGATCACCGGGTTGCGGTCGAGCGGGAGGGCGGCGACGGCGGCGGTGGCCAGGCCGGTGCCCACCACACCGACCCAGGCGCTGCCGGGGATCGCCCGTCGCACGGCGCCGGCGGCGGGGATCGACGCGGTCGAAAACCCGAGAAACCCGGCGCTCATCAGCACACGGGTGTCGGCGCCGACGGCGGCCAGGCGGCTGATGGCGTCGGTGATCGGCGAGTAGTCGACCGCCACGGCGCTGCCGACGACCCAGGCTCCGATGAACGCTGCGGGGCCAAGGATCCCGCCAAGGGCGAGCCGTCGCCACCGCCCGTCGTCGGGAGCGGCAAGGCGGTCGGACCGAAAGCCCGCAACCGGGGAGTGGGGACAACCGTGTGATAGTCGTTTCGGCTCCCCGGTTCGAGGGTTTTCGCCGGGTGGAGGGGCACTGGGGGGTGGCGGCTTCTTCACGGCGCCAGTTGATCACGCGACACTGATCCTTATGAGCGACGACGGATTCAACGAGCAGCAGGTGGAACGGGCGCTGGCGGGGGTGCGGAACATCTGCCTCGGTCTCCCGGAGGTGAGCGAGCGTCTCAGCCACAGTGCACCGTCGTTCTTCATCCGCCAGAAGAAGACGCTGGCGATGTTTCATGACGACCATCACGGCGACGGCGAACTGGGCATCTGGTGCCCGGCACCCCGGGGTGTCCAGGCCGAACTGGTGGAGACCCAGCCCGACCGGTTCTACGTTCCCGCCTATGTGGGGCACCGCGGCTGGCTGGGCATGCGCCTCGACCGCGACCCCGATTGGGACGAGGTGGCCGGGGTGCTCGTCGAGGCCTACCGAACCGTGGCGCCCAAGAAGCTGGTGGCCGAACTCGACGCCTAAAAGCGAGAACGTCACCTCGGACGACGCCGGGGTGACGCTCTCAAGCTCCATGGGGGACCGGATGGCGCCTGTCGGGCCTACGTTCGGGCGGGAGCGTCGGTGGCGCCGTCGCCCGCCTTGGGACCATCGACCGAGCCGGTGTCCTTGACGCGATGCCGGCCACCGCCGCCTCGGCTGACCGCCAGGTCCTCCTCGCTGACCAGATGGCGGCTGACCCACTCGCGGCCCTCCTGGTCGGCCCAGACCAGCATGGGTGGCAGGATGACGAGTGCCGCGGCCAATGCGATGACGACGTTGAGTGCGACGATGGCACCGAAGTCACGCAGCAGTGGCAACGGCGACGTGGCGATCACCGCCACGCCCGCCACCCCGGTGAGCCCGGAGACGATGAAGGCGCGCCCGGTGCGAGCTGCGGCGGTGTCGGCCGCCTCCTGTGGCGCCATGTGCCGCTTTCGTTCCTCGACGAAGCGCAACAGCATCAGCGATGTGAACTCGGTACAGATCGCCACGATCAGCGGGCCGCCGACGGCGGTCATCGGCGACAGCTCCAGCCCGAGGGCGAAGGCGACCAGCGAGGCCATGCCGGTGGCGATCATCACCGGCACCAGCGACAGAACCGACCGCACGACGCTTCGCAGACGCACGGCGAGGAAGATGCCGACGAAGGCGATGGACATGTAGGTCAACAGGATCCGGTTGGACTGGATGTTCTCCAGCAGGCCGACGCCGACAACGGCCAGCCCGGAGGGGACCGCCTTGATGCCCTCGGGTGAGTCGCTCCGGACGTCGGCCCGCACGTCTTTGACCACGGCCTCGCCGTCGTTGAGCGACGAGTACCCCACCCGAAAGATCAGGTTCATGTTCTTGGAGGTGCCGTCCGATGCTTCGGGCGGTGTGGCGGTGAACTTCTGCAGGCTTGGCGGGGCCACCTGCCAAGCGGCCTGAACCGCTTCGGCTGTGGGACCCCGTGGGATGTCACCCTTGGGGGTGGCCCCGGGCACGTTGATGATGCCGCTCATCGTGGTGACGATGCTCGAGGCGGTCAGCAGCGCCGGCTTCTCCTTGCCATCGACGTCGAAGGTGCGCTCACGCCGTTGCTGGTAGGCGAAGTTGTGCACGAAATCGACCGTCTCCTGATCGAACACGTTGTCGGAGGCGACGTAGATGCCCAGCTCGGTGGAACTCTTGGTCTGCTCTTTGATCGTGTCGATCTTCTTGATCGTCGGCGAACTCTGGTTGACCCAGTCGATCGGGTCGCCCTGGATCTGCAGGCTCGACTCCACCAAGAGCCCACCGACGAAGATCAGCAAGGCGCCGATCGCAAACGGGACGGCCAGCTTGGAGGGCAGGCTGCCGATCTTGACGACGAAACGTCCCAGCCATCCCTCGGAGTAGTCCTTGTCCGAGCTGGTGGGCGACTTGTACTCGCGGATGCCGAGGGCAGCCAACGGGGCGATGATCGACACCACGCAGATCACGGCGATGCCGATGGCGAGCAACAGGCCGAAGTCGCGGATCATCGGCACCTTGGCAAAGCGCAGGGCCAGGAAGGCGAAGATGGCGTCGAAGGTGACGACCAACAGGGCCGGGCCCAGGTTGACCGCCGCCTCCTGAATCGGATGGTCCTCCCGGTCGAGGAGCACCTCCTCCTCGATGCGGCTGTGCATCTGGATGGCGTAGTCGATGCCGATGCCCAACATGACCGGGAGGCCCGAGATGGTCACCAGCGACAGCGGGATGCCCAGGTAACCGGCCAGGCCGAAGGCCCAGGTGACGCCGATGAGGATCACCCCTAGCGGCAACAGGCGCCAGCGGACGTCGAAGAGGAGCAGCAGGATGAGGATCATCGCCACGACGGCGATGGCGCCCAGCTTGAGGATGCCGCCGCGGAGGTAGTCGTTGATGTCCTTCAGCAGGATCGGCGCGCCGATGACGGTGACCTCGGCGGCGGGGTCGAGGTTCTCGGCCGCCTTGTCGATCGTGTTGGTGGTGAAGACGGCTGCGTCGCCCTCGAGCTCGATCGACATGTTGCCCTTGAGACGGGTGACGATCTGGGTGGTCTGGGGGTTGGGGAAGAAGGGCAGCAGCGACTCGCGGACCGCGCCGGTGTTGTCGTAGAGCAGGAACTTTCGCCACTCGATGTTGTCGAGGGTGCGGTCGGCCTCGGGGATGGCGAGCAATCGGGTAGCAGTTTCCCCGAAGTCCTTGTCGCGCGCTTCAGCCTCGTCCGTGTCGCCGTCGGCCTTCGCTGCCGCAGTCGCCGTGTCGAGCGATACACCTGCGATCGACGTAGTAGGGAGTGCCTGGGTGGGAAGGTTGGCCGCCGTGATCTCGCCGTCGGCCAGCTGCTTCACCTGTGCCTCGGTTGGCGCTGCCTTCTGGATCAGCGTGTCCGACAACACCATCGTGTTGTACGGCGTGGCGACGGCTTCGATGCTGTCGTTGGCGACGAGCGTCTTCTCGATCTCCTGGAAGATCTTGAGGTTCTTGGGGGAGAGGAACTCCTCCAGCGTGGTGCCCTCCTCGATGCGGATCGCGCCCAGCATCGCCTGGCCCCCGAAGAGGTCCTGGTACTCGACGTTGTCCTTGTAGACCTGCTCGTTCTTGTTCAGGTAGGCGTCCTGATCGGTGGCGAAGTCCAGGTTGGTCAACCCGAAGCCCATGATGATCGTGATCACCAGCCCGACGATCGACACGTAGCGGGCGTGCTTGCCCATGTTGACGGCCAGCCAGCGCCATGCCCTGTCCATGCGTTTTTTCATGTGCTGCGGTCCCTCCGTGCGTGTCAGCAGCGAACGCTAGCGGTGTGACCCGGGACACGACGAGTTGCGTCGCGAAGACGTGCCGAGCGGCGCTCAGTGTGGTCCTCCGCCCAGGCCCTGCTCGTCGGGGATGAGCGCAAGCGCCCGGTCGTGGGGATCGGCGAGACCGGCGATGATCGAACGGTCGAGCAGCTTGCGGTGCTCGTCGACAGGCACCGCCCGGAGCGGTGCATCGGCGGTGGCGAGCGAGAGATCGGCCAGCACGGCGCTGAGGCGGCGCTGGACCTGGACCGATCCGGCGCCGTACTGGCGGATCTCGGTGAGGCCCAGGTCGAGGTAGTCCTCCCAGCGATGCGTCGGCCGCATGGCGCGCAGCGCCCCCGGCTCGTCGACGTAATACCCGGTCGGGTACTCGGCCACCGCCAAGCGCCGCAGCAGGTCGTGAATCTGGTCGAGCGCCTGCACCGCCGTGGTCGGATCGTTGATGCCGGGCGACAGCGCCTTCTCGGCGATGTCGACCAGCTGACGAAACCCGAAGGCGACGTCCTGGCCCATCGTGCGCTCGCGGCTGAGGGCGATGTGGTCCCGGACCTGCTCGGCACTCGGGGCGTCCTCATGGCCGGGATCGAACCAAACCCGGGCCAACGGGGCACCAAAGGGCACGAAATCGCCGACGTAGGGAACGACGCCGATGCAGCAGCGGTGCTGGCGGGCCAACGCCACCAGCCCGGCGTTGTCGATGCCGGTGACCATGCCAGGGCGCTGCGGGTTGCCGAGAACGACGTCGGGTGGACCGCCCGGCAGGGTGGCCGGGTCGGGCACGGTGCCGGCACCGATCAGGTGACCGATGGTCGCCCGGGTCTCGATCGCCACCGACTCGATGATGTGAACCACGCGGATGGCATGAGCGACGTGGTTGACGTAGAAGATGAACACGCCGAGCGACACCAGGGTGAGTGCAAAGCCCACAGAGATGGCCACGCTGGGCACAAACTGGTCGAGCGAGTCGGAGCGGGGAACGACCGCTCGAAGCACCAGGATGCTGTAGACGAAGGTCCCCAACAGCATGCCGATCGCCACCTTGGTGCCCCGATCGCGGAAGAACGTGCGCATCACCCGGGGCGAGAACTGCTGGGACGCCAGCTGCAAGGCAACGATGGTGACCGACAGCACCAGCGTGCTCATCGACAGGATCGCCGCAGCGATCGTCGACAGCAGGTCCTGTGCGCTCGTCGCCCCGCCGGTGAACGAATAGGGCACCCAGTTCTCAAGGGCCCCGTCGAACGCGACGATCGCTTGAGCGAGAATGCCGTAGCCGACGATGAGCAACAACGGCACGAACCACAGGCTGTTGCTCAGCACCTCGCGGACCGATCCGATCCACAGGTAGCGCTTCGTGTTCCTGGTCGACACCGCCATCGGCCCAGTCTGTCAGCGGTCCCTAGCGCGCCCGCAGCTCAGCTGGCATTGGCCGATGGTTGCCGGCAACGGCGGTGCAGCGGTCAAGCTGGGTGGATGAGGGTCGTGACGAACATGCTCGATTCGGTGGACCGCTTCGGTGAGCGCACGGTGGCGCCATGGCGGTTGCGGCCGGCGGTCGATCTCGCCGCCACGTACGCATCGTGGGCCGGCGAGGGGGCCGCGATCTGGTTTGGCTGGGGAGCGTTGCGGCTGGCGATCGACCAGCGCATCGAGCCCGGCAGCGCGTGGGTGACGGCAGGCGGCCTGGCCGCCACCCTCGGACTGGAGTCTGCGGCGGTCAACGTCGGGCTCAAGGGTCTGGTGCGTCGGCCACGCCCGGTGGCACAGGCGCGCTCGGGTCGGGACTTCCGCACCACCAGCTTCCCGTCCGGTCACGCGGCGTCGTCGTTTGCCGCCGCCACCTTCCTCGGCCGAGGTGGCGAGTGGGCCCCGCTGTTGGGTGTGGCGGTCACCGTCACCACCAGTCGGGTGATCCTCGGCGTCCATCACCTGTCCGATGTCGTCGCCGGTGCTGCGGTGGGGGTGGCGTTCGGTCTGGTCGGCCGGTCGGCGACCAGGCGTGTCGACGAGTACCTCGTCGCCAAGGAACTGGGTCGGGCCCAACCGGCACCGGCCGCTCAGCACTAGTCTGACACGACGCCTATGGACGATCGCCCGCGAAGCCTCCGCGCCATGCTGGCCGAGGCCAAGGACAACTCCGAGCTGATGATCGACCTCGCCTACGCCGCGGTGTTTTTCAACGATCCCGGCATGGCCGACGAGGTGGCCCACCTCGAGCAGCACATGAACGAGCTCGTGCAGTCGATGCGTGAGGTGTGCATCCTCGCCTGTCGTCGCCCGACCGAGGCCGAATCGATGGCCTCGGTGCTCCAGGTGATCTCGGCGATCGAGGGCATCGCCAACGCTGCGATCGACATCACCCGCATCGTCACCCACCGGCTGGGTATCCCCCCCGAGCTGATCGCCGACCTGTCCAACGCCGAGGAGGTGTCGCACCGCGTGTGGGTGCGCGACAACTCCCACATGGCCCGGCGCCCGCTGGCGGCGCTCGAGTTGCCGGTGGCCACCGGCATGCGGGTGATGGCGATCCGCCGGGACCGATCCTGGATCACCGACATCGGCGGCGACCAGATCCTGTTGCCCGGCGACGTGCTGTTTCTGCGCGGCTCGCCCGCCGGCCTGGTGCGGTTGCATGAGCTGGCGTCGGCGCCGACCTGGGACCCACCTGAGCCGGCTGCGTCCGGAGCGCTGAGCGAGCTCGACCGGGCGGTCGACGTACTGGTCGAGATGAAGAACATCTCGGAAGCCGCGGTCGGCCTGGCGTACTCGGCGTTGGCGCTACGCGACGCCGGGTTGGCGTTCGAGGTGTTGCACCTGTCCGAGCGCCTGGAGGAGATGAAGGATCACCTGCAGCTGTGGGTGTTGCGCGCCGGGGCCAACCGTGTCGACCCCTCGCTGCTGCGGGGGCTGCTGGCGTTGTCCCAGGCGTCCGACGACCTGGGTCAGCAGGCCAACCAGATGACCTGGCTCGTCCGCGAGGAGATCGACTTTCATCCGGTGGTGGCCATCGCGCTCGGCGACGCCGACGAGGTGGTCGTGCGCATGCCGATCGCCGTCGGCTCGGCCACCGACGGGGCCACGCTGCTCGAGTTGCAGTTGGACATCGAACCGGGGTTCTCCGTGCTCGCCATCCGGCGGGGCGGCCGTTATTTGTACCGTCCCCGCGGCTTCGTCCGCCTGTTTGCCGGCGACGAGCTGATCGCCACCGGACCCGACGAGGGGCGTGGCCGCCTGGCCGAGCTGGCCGGTTGGCGTATGCGTCACGATGAGGACGCCGACGTGGGCTACCGGCTCGTGCCGCTGGGTGCGACGCCGGCCGGGCAGGGCTCAGCGTCGCAGCGGTGGCCACCCAGTTGAGGCGGCCGCTCAGTTGAAGTGACTGCTCAGTTGAGCCGCTCGGGCGGCAACGGTTCGGAGCTCGGCTCGGACTGCTGTTGCCCGGCCGGGGCCGGGTTGAGGGGGGAACGGTCCGGTCGGGCGTCTCCGGGGCGGGCGCCGCTCAGTGCCGGCTCCCCGAGCGGTGCACCGGCGCTGGTGTACGAAGGCCCGTCGACCCATTCCGGCTCGACGCTGCCGTCGTCGTGCACCAGGCGACCCCGGTACTTGGGGCCGAACTTGTTCGACAGCCCGGACTCGTTGGTCCAGCGGATGAACAGGGCCAGGATGGTGGCCCACACGATCGGGGTGGCGCCCAGCTTCATGATGACGCCGGCAAACTGCTGGTCCTCGACCGCCGACCACTTGGTGATTACCCGCGGTGCCAGCTCGTAGGTGCGGTAGATCGGTTCGGCCGAGATGAGCAGCGCCGCCGACGGCACGATCACCACGATGCCGACAGCGAGGAACAGGTACCCCATCATCCCGGGGTAGGAGCGCATGCGCAGCGACCTCACCGGGCTGATCACGGGCAGCCACAGCACGACGGCGGCGACGATCCAGAGGATGTCCATGACGAACGATCCGATCTGGCTGGATCGCAACAGGTCGGTGGTGGGCGGGGCGTGGGTGGCCACCATCGTGATGTTGAAGACCAGGGCGGCGACGAGCGGTAAGGCGAGAATCCGGAAGACCGAGGTGAGCCGGAGCTTGGCGAGCATCGCAGCAAACATCGGCTCGGGGAGGCCCAGCATGATCAGCGGTGTGGCGACCACGCTGTAGAGGACGAACTGGGTCATGTGCGCCGAGGCCAGGTAGCCGGCGCCCAGAGCGCCCAGCGGCCAGTCGCTCGCCGCCCACAGCACGAGCACGCCGGCGACGAAGAGCACCTTCTGGCGGCGGGCGGTCGTGTAGCGGCCGGCGGCAGCGGCCCGGTGGGCAACCACGAAGTACCAGGCGAGAATCGCCACCATCGTCAGCCAGACACCGATGTAGATGGTGGGCGCCCACGTCCATGGCTTGGTGCTCGCCGCACACCACCAACTCATCGCGCGCCACCAATCGGCCTGCGCCTCGGCGACCGCCAGGTCGGCTGAGCGATCATCGCGTCGCCTCGGTCACCGGGACCACCGGCACCAGCACGTTGAGCTCGCCGGCCTTCTCGAAGGTGAGGGTGACCGGCATCATGCTGCCGCTCTCCACCCTCTTGACGTCCATCAACATCGCATGGGTGCCGCCCGGCTCGAGGCGGACCGTGCCCTCGGCGGGCACCTCCACGCCGTCGGGGAGCTCCTTCATCGAGGTGGCGCCGCCATCCTCAACCGTTTCGTGAAGCTGCACGTCCGGCGACGATTGGGTCGTCGCCCCGAGCAGCCGGTCGGCTGCGCCCTCGTTGGTGACCGTGAAGTACAGCGCGCCGTTGGGGCCGGTTGGCTCCGGGGCCCGGGCGTCGCTGATCGTCAGGTCGCCCAAGGTGGCGCCGCCCCACTGCGTCGTCGGCTCGGTGGTCGAGGTGGCACCGGCCTCGCCGGTTGAGGCCGAGCCGCCATCGGGGTTCGACCCGGTGACGGGTTTGATCGCCGCCAGAAGGGGGATGTCGTCGGAGTACTGGCTGGTGCGGGTGCCGAACGGGTACACGGTGTAGCCCCGGTTGTCCGGGGCGAAGGCCAACACCTGGCCGGCGTGAGACACGGTGTAGTCACCGTCGGGGTCGGGTTTGCCGTCCTCGGTGTCGAACTGGGCTGGGGGAATCCCGGCGGCCTTCTCGGCCGCTCGAATCTCTTCCTCGGTGCCGGTCAGCCCGATGAACTCGGGGTCGAAGTTGCCGAGGAACTTCTCCATCACCTTCGGGGTGTCGCGGGTGGGGTCGGCGGTGACGAAGACCACTTTGGCGCTGGGCATGCCGGGCCGGGCGAGGATTTCCGACAGCTGGGCCATGTGGACCGGGCACACATCCGGGCAGTTGGTGTAGCCGAAGAACAGGAAGGTCAGCTTGCCGTCGGTCTGCTCGTAGAAGTCGAACGGGTTGCCGTCGAGGTCGGTCAGGGTGAACTGCGGACGGTTGGTCGGCTCGCCGAGCACGACCCCGGAGTACTTGCTGTCGGGTTCGTTCCCGGCGGCCACCTCGTCGCCGGAGCCGCAGCCGGCCGCCAGAAGCAGCCCGGCGATCGCCAGGATCACGACGACCCGTTGCCGCCCGGCGGATGCGTGGGACGCAAGCGGGTGCGATCTCGGGCGGTTCATGGCGCCACGCTAGGCGGGCAGAGGAGGCCGTCCCAGTCACCTGGACAGGGAAAGGCGTCACACGTCCAAGTGTGCCGGACGGCGCTTGGTGGCTCGGGGAGGGCCGACTCAGCCGTGGTCCATGCCGCCGTGGTCGGCGCCGTCGGAGTCCATGTCGCTGTGGCCCATGGAGCCGCCCAGCTCGGTGAGGGGGATGACGGGCACCTCGACCTCGACGTCGCCGGCCTTGTCGAAGCTCAGCGTCACCGGAACCTGCTCGTCGGCCGTCAACGGCTCGACCTTCATGAACATGGCGTGCAGCCCGCCCGGCTCGAGGACGGTCGTCGTGCCGGCGGGCACGTCGATCCCTGAGGGGAGTTCCTGCATCGAGGTTCGGTCACCATCGGTGACCGTCTCGTGCAGCTGCACCTCGGGAGAGATCCCGGTGGTAACCGCCACCAGCCGGTCGGCGGTGTCGCCGTCGTTGGTGATCGAAAGAAACATCCCGGTGTTCGGTCCGGCGGGTTCGCCGATGCGGGCATTGGAGATCTTGAGGTCGCCGACGCTCGCCTCGGTCCCGCCGGACTCGGCGGTGACCTCGGTGCTCGACGCCTTGGCCTCGGGGGTCGTGTCGTCCGAGGAGCAACCGACCGCCAGCGACGCGCCGGCGATCACCAGCGCCGCCAGGGGGAACAAACGGCGAGTGCCGGAGCTGACGCGGGGGGAGGAGGGGGCCGGGGAGGGGTTGGACATGGGCCATGGTTTAGATCGCCGGTCCGGGCGGTACCAACCCGCCCCCCTGGTGTTCTGGGCGAGAGACGGTCGGTAGCCTCCCGACGGTGAGCAGCGATCCGACCAGTTCAACCTCCGTTCCCGGCGAGGCCGATTCCAAGCGATCGTCCGCCGGGCGTAGCGATGCCCCGGTCGACCGGCGGGGGCAGCCGCTTCGTCTGCTGAGCATTCATGCCCACCCCGACGACGAGGCGTCGAAGGGGGCGGGGGCGGTGCGCAAGTACGTCGACGACGGCATCGCCGCCACCCTGGTGTGCTGCACCGGCGGCGAGGCCGGCGACATCTTGAACCCGGCGATGGACCGGCCGGGGATCGCCGAGAACCTGCCGGCGATTCGCATGGTCGAGCTGGGCCGATCGGCCCAGATCATCGGGTTCGACCGGGTGGAGTTGCTCGGCTACAGCGATTCGGGCATGGAAGGAACGGAGGCCAACGCACACCCCGGCAACTTCGCCAACGCCCCCTTTGACGAGGCGGTCGGGCGGCTGGTGGCCATCCTGCGACGCGAACGGCCCCAGGTGGTGATCACCTACGGCGACGACCAGCGCTCATACGCCCATCCCGACCACCTCCGGGTGTATGACATCTCCCTGCCCGCCATCGAGGCCGCCGCCGACGCCGGCTATCGCCCCGAGCTGGGCGGCCCACACGAGGTCGACAAGGTGTATTCCTCGGTGTGGTACCGCAAGCGCATGGAGGCGCTGCACCTGGCGATGGGGGAGGCCGGCCTGGAGTCACCCTTCGACGAGGGCTGGCGCAAGCGCTGGTCGGACTTCGACCAGGACCATCGGGTGACCACGCTGATCGACGTGTCGGGCTACTACTGGGTGCGCGAGGGCGCACTGTTGGCCCACGCCACCCAGATCGACCCCAATGTGGGGTTCTGGTTCGGGGTTCCCGATGAGATCTCCGACCGGGTCGAGCCCTACGACACGTTCGTGCTCGAACGATCCACCGTTGGATCTGCGAACGGTCAGGACGGGCCGAACGGATTTGAGGGCGACCTGTTCGCCGGATTGCGGGGTTGACCGGCGGCGACGAGCAATCCACCGCCGGCACCGCTCCGGCCACCGGGCCGCTGCGGATGAGCCTGTCGAGATGAACGCAGGATCGCCGTGGGGAACACCCAGGGGTCTGGCCGGTACGCTGCCGGGTGGTGAGCGAACTCTGTGAGGCGATGGGACGGTCGGCCGACGACCGGTTGGTGATCTTCACCGTCGATGGGCTGGGCCGTAGCCATGCCGCCAACGCCGGGGTGTACTCGGCGCTGCGCCGAGGGTTGGCGACGTCGGCGGGCCTGATGGTGCCCGCCCCGTGGGCCCGGCACGCTGCGGCGCGCTACCGGGGCGAGCAGGTTGGCCTGCTGCTCACGTTGATCGCCGAGTCCGACCTGTACCGCTGGGGCCCGTTGACCAGCGCCCCGTCGCTGCTCGACGGCGACGGCGGGTTTCCCCGGACCCTCGAGGACCTGTGGGACCACGCCGACCTCGACGAGGTGTACCGGGAGGCCCACGCCCAGATCGAACGGGCCATCCTGTGGGGCTTCGACATCTCGTATCTGTCGTCGCACCTCGGGGCGATGGAGCGACGCAGCGAGTTCTTTGGCGTGTACCTGGAACTGGCCGAGGAGTACCGCCTGCCCGTGCGCCTGCCGTCGGCGAAGGACCAGCGCAACCTGGGGGTGCCCCTCAGTAGCCTGGCCGCCCAGGCGGGTGTGCTCACCCCCGATCACGTGGTGGCGGTGCGCGGCGGGTCGGCCCGGCGCACGATCGAGGGAGCCCTGGCGGCCCTGGAACCCGGGGTGACCGAGCTGCGGCTTCGACCGGCGCTGGACACGCCCGAGCTGCGGGCCCTCGGCGACGACTGGGCCGACCGGGTGGGCGACCTGGACGTGGTGATGGACGCCGACATCTCGGTGCTCATGCAGCGGGCCGGCGCCAAACCGATCGGCTGGGCCGACCTGCGCCGGGCGATGGGCCGTCGCAACGGCGTCCACCGGGGCTGACCCGGCGCCTCGGGGCCGCTGCGGGCACGCGGTCACGCAAATGGATGGGGACAGGCACCCCATGCACCGATGCGTTCGGCCCGCGCCCGGTTGCGGGCGGCGGCGTAGTCGCCCACGTAGGCCTTGTTGGGACCGATCCGTAACGTGTCGGCAAACCCGTTGGCCAACAGGTGCTCGTTGACCGACACCTCGTCGGGCAGCCGGGTGACGTACGCGAGGAGCCGTCCATAGCGGTCGCGCAGCTCAGCATCGCGTTCCAGCCGAACCCAGGTGCCGCTCGGCAGCATCGTCTTGGTTTCGTGGCTGGCCTCCGGGCCGAAACAGCCGACCGGGCGGCGCGGGTCGACCGTCTCTGGGGTGTCGATGCCGAGCAGGCGTACCCGTTCGGTGTGTCCGTTGAGGCTGACGTCGATCGTGTCGCCGTCGGCCACGGTGCGCACCTGGGCGACGCCGGGGCCGGAGAAGCGGGGCTGGGAGCCCCCGCCGGCGCGGACGGTGGCAACGGTGGTGATGGTCGCAACGAGAGCGAGGACCAGGGCGAGCCGCTTCACCGTCGGGCCGGACGTTGCTAGGCGGCCGAGCGGGACCGGCGGATGCGCCGTGCCGGGAGCGAGAGCGCCTCGTCGAGCCCGGTGGGGCGCCCGGCGCTGATCGCCCCGGCCAGTGCGGCCCGCTGTCGAGCGGCGGCCTCGGCCTGCGCCTCGGCCTCGGCGCGTTGGCGGGCCGCAGCGATGACCTCGCGAGCCCGGGCCACCCGACGGCGGCCCAGCTCGCAGGTGTCGGCGTCGAGGCGCACGGCGCTCCAGGCGGTGCCGGCCTCGGGCCTGCGTCGGCGCTCAACCGCTTGGCCCAACGAGGCGCGAGCGGCGGCCACCCGTGGGTCGCCGCCGGTGGCCGGCGGTGCGGTCACCGGCGATGCGGTCACCGGCGATGCGCCGGCCTGGGGCGCGTCGACCTGCGGCGCGAGCTCGGAGCCGTCGGCGATCAGATCGAGGAGCGAAAGCTGTGTACCCATGTCGCCATCTTGACGACGGCCTGTGACAACCAGGCATGGGGACCGCTCCCCGGGGCCCAGGTTTGCCCGCCCCGCTGGTTCACCCGGTTGGCCCTATACGGGGGCGCCGGGCGCCACCAGCGGCCATGGGCACTGGGACTCGGCGGTGGCGGCCAGGTCCAACAACAGCTCCTCGGCGTGGTGTCGGGTGGCCACCTGCATGCCGACCGGCAGGCCGTCGAGCTGTTCGATCGGGATCGTCACCGCCGGGTTGCCCACGATGTTGTACGGGATGGTGAGGGCGCCGTTGTTGCCCAGGTCGACCTTCTCGCCCGCCACCCGGGTGTTCACCTCGAGGCGGGCAGGGAAGGCGGTATCGGGGTTGGTGGCCGAGATGATGAAGTCCACCTGGTCGAAGAGTGCTGCCAGCGTGGCGTTGGCCCGGGTGCGGGCTGCCTCGGCTGCACCCATCGTGTCCAGGTCCATCGCCGAGTCGGCCATCTCCAGGCCAAACGCGGTGGCGGCGGTCAGCTCAGCGAGCTTGTCCCGCCAGTCGTCGCCCAGCTCGTGGCGCAGGTGGCACAGGTTGCCCATCGCCCATTCCAGGCCCAGGCCGGGCAGCTCCACCGGAACGTCGACGAGCTCCAGGCCGGCGTCGGCGGCCAACGCCTCGCCGGCCTCGCGCACCCGGCGGGCCACCTCGGGTNNCGGGCCACCTCGGGGTTGACCGTCGCCACGCCCAGGTCGGGCGCGATCACGGCCCTGCGGCCCCGCATCGCCTCTCCATAGCTGCCCAGGTTGGCTTCCCAGCCATCGCGGCGGGGCAGCGAGTAGGGGTCGGCGGGGTCGTAGCCGGAGGCGACGTCCAGGTGGCGGGCCAGATCGCGCACCGAGCGGGCCAGCACGCCGTTGACGACGGTCATCGGGTGCACCGAGGCGTTGGGTCCCCTCGGGATGCGACCGGCGGTCGTCTTCAGGCCGGGCAGGCCGCAGAAGGCGGCGGGGATGCGGATCGAACCGCCGCCGTCGCCACCGGTCGCCAGCGCACAGATGCCCGCCGCCACAGCCGTTGCCGATCCGCCAGAGCTGCCCCCTGGCGTGGCGTCGGCGTTCCAAGCGTTGCCGGTGATGCCGTTCAGCCGGGTGTTGGATACGTTGAGGCCGCCAAACTCGCTGGCGGTGGTCAGCCCGAAGGGCACCGCCCCGCCGCGCTCCTCGGTGCGGGCCACGTTGATCGACGTGTCGGTGGCCATCTCGTCGGCGTACAACAGGCTGGCCTGGGTAGCGGGCCAGCCGGCGTAATGATCGAGCTCCTTGACCCCCAGCGGCACCCCACCGAAAGGCTTGGACACATCGGCCAGCGACGCCTTGGCGAGCGCCTGTTCGGCGTCGAGGTGGCTGAAGCAGTTGAGTGCCGTGCCCTCCGCCGCTTCGATCGTCGCCTCCATCTCCTCGGCGGGGGAACGCTCCCCCGATCGGAAGGCTTCGACGAGCGAGCTGGCATCCCCGGTCCACGGTGCGTCGGTCATGGCGCAAACGTAGAACACCTCGGCCGACGGCGAGGTCCGTTTGCGCCCGACCGCACCGGCGGGCCCGGTACGATCCCGTCCCGTGGACGTCGGAGAGTTTCTGGGCCTCGAGGCCACGCACAACCCCCATCGCTGGTACCTGCCGGTGGCGCCCGGCCTGGCCACCCTGGGCAAGTTTCTCTTTGGTGGGGCCGGCCTGGGGGCATCGATTCTGGCGCTCGAACGGACGACCGAGCGGCCGGTGGTCTGGGCGACCGCCCAGTACCTCAGCTACGCGATGATCGGCGAGATCGTCGACCTCGACGTCACGATCCCCGCCGCCGGTCGAAATACCGCCCAGGCCCGCGTTGTCGGGCGGGTAGGTGATCGGGAGATCCTCACCGTCAACGCCGCTTTGGGTGAGCGGGAGCTCGACCGGACGGGCCAGTGGACCGAGATGCCCGACGTCCCCGCCCCCGACGACTGTGAGATCCGGGAGTCCACCGGCGGCGGTGGATCGTCGATCATGTCGCGCATCGAGAGCCGCCTGGCGGTCGGCCAACAGTGGGACCAGCTCAACGGCGAGCCCGCCGAGGACGGCCGGGCCGCCATGTGGGTGCGCCTGCGCGACGTCGATCCGTCGGCGGCCAGCCTGGCGGTGCTCGGCGACTACGTGCCGTGGGGGATCAGCCAGGCGTTCGGGTCGTGGACGCGCTCGAACAGCCTCGACAACACCCTGCGGGTGATCCAGGTGGTCCCGACCGACTGGGTGTTGTTGGACGTGCGCATCCAGGCCGTGCATCACGGTTTCGGTCACGGCGACGTCTACCAGTGGTCGAGCGACGGCACGCTGATGGGCATCGCCAGCCAGTCAGCCATCGTGCGGGAGGTGTCCGAGCCCACCCCGGGCAGGCTGCCGCCCTGGATGACGCGTGAGATCGAGGCTGCGTCGGATCGTGCCCCGACCGGGACGTCCGAGTAGCCCGGCAGTTCCAGGGTCGTAGCGGAGAAAACGGCCGTTCCCGGGTCCTATGGTGAGCACATGACTCGCCTGGGGATGACCGTTCCGTTCGACAACGTACCGCTGGGGGAACAGCGGGACCGGTTCGTCGAGCTGGAGGATGCCGGATACACCGACCTGTGGTCGGCCGAAGCGATGGGCGCAGACGCCTTCACGCCGCTGGCACTCGCCTCGGTGTGGACGCCGTCGATGCGCCTCGGCACCGCCATCGTCCCCGCCTTCACCCGGGGCCCGGCGCTGCTGGCCCAGTCGGTTGGCGCCCTCGCTCAGGCGGCACCCGGCCGCTTCACCCTCGGCCTGGGCACGTCGTCGGACGTCATCGTCGAGCGCTGGAACGGCATCGACTTCGATCGGCCGTACTACCAGGTGCGCGACATGGTGCGCTTCCTGCGGGCGTCGCTGACCGGCGACAAGGTGAGCGCCGAGGTTAACGGCACCAGCATCAAGGGGTTCCGCCTGGGCGTGGTGCCCAGCGAGCCGGTGCCGATCCACATCGCCGCGCTGCGGGAGGGCATGTTGGCTTTGGCCGGGCGCGAGGCCGACGGCGTGATCCTCAACTGGCTGGCCGCGAGCGATGTGCCGACGGTGACCAAGATCGTCCACGATGCCGCCGAGGGTGCCGGGCGGCCGGACCCCCAAAATGTGGAGGTGGTCGCCCGCCTGTTCGTGGCGGTCACCGAGGACCGGGACACGGTGATGGCGCTCGGGCGTCATGCGATCGCCGCCTACCTCAACGTGCCGGTGTATCGGGCATTTCACGAGTGGCTGGGTCGTGGCGAGCAGCTCGGTGAGATGTGGCGGCTGTGGGGCGAGGGCGATCGCAAGGCCGCCCTGGAGGCCATCCCCGATTCGGTGGTCGACGAGCTGATCATCTGGGGCTCGGCGGGCACGTGCCGGGAGCATCTCGACGCCTACGTCGATGCCGGCGTGACCACTCCGGTGGTGGCGCTGTTGCCCTTCGGCTATGACGAGCGGGCTGCAGCCCGGGCGTTGGCCGCCGCCGGCTGATCGCCGCAACCAGCGTGATCAGCCCTCGGCGAACCAGTTGCCGTGGAACCCGAAGGGCACCCGGCGGGGCAGCTTCACCCGGGCGACCGGTCCGGCGGCGACGTCGCGTGCGTCGACGATGTCCAGGTAGCTGAGGTCGCGGGCCAGGTCGGTGGTGAAGGTGGTCAGCCAGCCGTCGTTCTCGGACGTCCCGGCGGGGTCGGGGGCAAACGCCGCCTCGCCGCACGCCTCATAGGGGCCGCACCACCAGGCGGTCGACTCAGAGCGCTCGAGGTCCCAGGCGGCGACGCCGGCGAACGTGGCGTCGCCCCCGACCACGTCGCGCACCAGGCCCACGTAGCCGTAGCGGTTGGCCCGCCCGGTCAGCGCGTCGTTGATGCGGGGGAAGTCGCCGGGGCGGTCGTCGAGTTGTTCGTCGCTCACCCGACCGGCGGCCGGATCGATCCTCCAGCGATGCAGCGTTGGGGACACGTCGGCCGGGGCCTGATCTCCGAAGCTCACCGGCAGCGCCGAGGACCGACAGCCCTCCACGTCGATCACGCCGTCGGCCCCCTCGGAGGCGTTGAGGAAGTGGAAGACGTAGCAGGGGTCGATCTCCATCCAGGCGACGTCGCCGGTGCCGTCGAGGTTCATCACCCCGACGCGGGCGCCGAGCTCCGGTTCCCAGCGGGTGAAGGGTCGGCCCTCCATCAGGGCGGTCAGGTCGAACACCGCCGGAAGGTCGAAGAACACGGCGTGACGTTCGGTGATGACGAAGTCGTGCATCATCACCGGTCGGGGCAGCTCGATCTCGGTGGTGCTCAGCAGCGTGCCGTCGGGTGAGGCGACGTGGTAGCGCAGGTAGGGCGGCACGGGGGAGTAGCCGAAGAAGCAGAGGTTGCCGGTCGCCGGGTCCACCTTGGGATGGGCGGTCATCGGGCCGCTGAGCGCTCCGCCGAAGCTGAACTCGCCGAGCGTGGCGAACGAGTCGGGGTCGATCTCGGTGGGCGGCGAGGCCTCCATCAGGGCCAGCATCCGCCCGGCGTGGCTGATCACGTGGGTGTTGGCGGTGTTCTTCATCATGCCCACGTTGGCGACCACGTCGGCCGGTGGCAGCTCGAAGCCCGCCAGCCCGCTGAACAGCGGCCGGCCGGCCTCCGCTTCGGCGAGCATGCCCTTGGAGCGCACCCAACGGTTGCGGTAAGCGGCGCCGGAGCCGTCGAGGCGAACGCCGTGCAGCATCGCGTCGCCATCGAAGAGGTGGTAGGCACCACTGGGAGCGAGCAGGGGGTTGGGTCCGTTGCGCACGTAGGTGCCCACCAGGGCGGGCGGCAACTCGCCGATCACCTCGAGGCGGTCGGCGTCGATCTCATCATGGACCGGTCGGTACTGGCCGAGCAGGTGGGGCACCTCGCACCGGCTCCAGTCCGCCAGCGCCCCATCGCTCATCGATAGCTCGTCGTTGCCCTGGTCCGCCTCCCCGTGGGGTGGGTCGGGCTCGGTGGTCTGGGGTTGCGCCGTCTGGGTCATGTCGAGTGTCTCCGTCCTGGTTCGCTCACGCTATGGCAGCTTCGATCGCTCGCGTCGGGAGTCACGCCGAGCGGTGCGCCGTGTACCAACAGCGGCTGATCGCCGGTTGCGTGGGCCCGCCGCCCGACCGTCCACCGGATTGACCGCGGCGCGCGGCACACTGGAGGGCAGCGGGCGGTTGACCGGGAGGTCTTCTCAGCATGCGCGCTCCAACTCCCG
>MTKX01000780.1_pt2 | contig 35694 bp, 33 predicted proteins | sample 1042771 | NCBI WGS metagenome assembly MTKX01 (sample SAMN06212183, study PRJNA360534) | anaerobic digester metagenome | biome: Wastewater treatment plant; material: sludge; isolation source: anaerobic digester fed with sludge from wastewater treatment plant | place: Denmark: WWTP Randers ...
CCCTCGGCCACCGGCGTGTTGCCGTCGAGGACGAGATGATAGAGCCGGTCGAAGCGGGCGAAGTCGACCCGGATCTCGAAGGTGATCTCCGACGCGGAGGCCTTCGTCACGGTGATGTAGCCCGGCGGCACGTTCTGGCCGTGGTAGTAGGTGAGCTCGGGCTTGGCCTTGTAGGTCGAACAGCCCGCGAGGACGGCCAGGGCGGCCGCGGCGGCGGCGAACGTCATCGGTCTCATGATGTCCCTCCTTGCCGACGGTCCGTGATAAGGACGGGTCCGCCCGTCCGGATGGACGCGAAACAGGCGTCGAGGGCCCGGGCATTGGCCAGGGCATCGGCGACGGGGACGCGGAGCGGCGCCCGTCCCAGGACGGCGTCGCCGAAGTGCTCGATCATGAGCCGGAACATGTCGGCCCGCGGCACGGCCAGGCGCTCGACGGCGCCGCCGCGCTCGACCTCGACGGCGACGTCGAAGTCCTTGGCCGAGAAGGCCCGGTCGAGGCGGAGCGTGCCCTCGTCGCCGGCGACGGCGAGCCGGCTCTGGAAGGCGGACTCGAAGCTCGCGTCGCACTGGGCGAAGCGGCCGTCCGGGAACTCGAGCAGGGCGGCCGCGGTCGTGTCGACGCCCGTGTCCGTGTCGATCCGGGCCCGGGCGAAAGCCGCGACCGGTTCGGCGCCGAGGAAGAGGCGGGCCGCGCTGACCGTGTAGCAGCCGACGTCGTAGAAGGCCCCGCCGCCCATGGCCGGGGACCAGCGGTAGTTGGCGCCCTCGCGGGCGAAGCGGAAGGTGAACGAGGAGTGGACCGAGCGGACCCGGCCGAGGCCGCCGGACCGGACCAGGCCTAGCGCCCGCTCGATCTGCGGATGGAACTTGTACATGAAGCCTTCCATCAGCAGGACGCCGGCGGACCCGGCCGCGCCGGCCATGGCCGCGGCCTCGGCCGCGTCGAGGGCCAGCGGCTTCTCGCACAGCACGTGCTTGCCGGCTTCCATGGCCCGGATGGACCACGGCGCGTGGAGATCGTTCGGCAGCGGGTTGTAGACCGCGTCCACGTCCGGGTCGGCGACGAGGTCGGCGTAGGTGGCCGCGGCGCGGGCGAATCCGAACCGGTCCGCCCAGGCCCTGGCCCGGGCTTGGTCACGGGCCGCGACGGCGGCCAGGACGCCGTTGCGCGACGCGAGGACGGCCGGGATGAAGGCCTTCTCGGCGATCCCGGCGCAGCCCAGGATGCCCCATCGGACCCTGCGGTCCATGCGCTCCTCCCCCGCCGTCAGATCTTCTTCAGCTTCTTGACGAAAGCCGGGTCGACGTCGCAGCCGAGGCCCGGCTTCTCGGGCAGCGTCAGCGTGCCCGCCTTGACGGTCATGCCGTCGACGATGGGATCGCTGACGTGCTCGGAGTTGCCGTCGAGGTCGGCGTAGACGATGTTGGCCTGCGAGGCCACGACGTGGGCCGCGGCCGTCAGGGCCAGGCGCGTCTCCAGCATGCAGCCGACCATGCAGCGCATGTTGGCCGCGTCGGCGATGTGGGCGATGCGCAGGGCATTGAGGATACCGCCGGCCTTCATGAGCTTGATGTTGAAGGTGTCGCAGGCCTCGGACCGGACGAGCTCGATGGCCTGGGCGGGGCTGAACAGGGACTCGTCGGCCATGATGGAGATGGGGCTCTGCTGGCGGACGGCGCGCAGTCCGGCCGTGTCGGCGGCCCGGACGGGCTGCTCGCAGAACTGGATGTTCAGAGGGGCCATGCCCTTCAGGGCGTGGAGGGCCTGGGGCACGGAATAGCCCTGGTTGGCGTCGATGCGCAGATCGACGTCGGGCCCGATGGCCTTGCGGACGGCCGTCATGCGGACGATGTCATCCTCCGGGTCCAGCCCGACCTTGACCTTGAGGGTCTTGTACCCCCGGTCGGCGTAGCCCTTGGCCTCGGCGGCCATATTCTCGGGCGTGTCGAGCCCGGTCGTGATGTCCGTCTCGAAGGTCGACTTCGTGCCGCCGAGGAGGCGGAACAGGGGCAGGCCGGCGACCTTGCCCAGGATGTCGTGGAGGGCCATGTCGAAGGCGGCCACGGCGCTGGGATTGGAGTGGACGATGGGCCCGATGAGCCGGAGAAGGTCGTCGATGGCCAGGGGGTCCTTGCCGATAAGCATGCCCCGGATGGCCGCGGCGGCCGCGGCGTTGGTGGCCTGGGTTTCGCCGGTGATGGGCGGGAATGGGCAGGCCTCGCCGAGGCCGACGATGCCCTGGTCGGTCTTGACGCGGACGAGCAGGTCGTTGGCCGCGGTCATCTCGCCGATGGCGATGCGGAAGGGCGAGGTCAGTGGCAGGTCGAAGAGGTAGATCTCGACGTCCGTGATCTTGATCTTCTTGGCGGCGGCCCGGGCGTCCTCGAGCGCCTTGGACGGCAGGCCGTAGGCCTTGGTGCCGGCGGCGAGCGCGCCGAATCCGAGCATCTTCAGGAATCCTTTGCGGGTGAGACTCATGATGCCTCCGTGCGTGCGAAGTGGCGATACAGAAAACATTCTATAGCAGGAGGCCCGCGGTTTGACAAGGGCCGCCCGCGTTCATAAGGGGTAAATATATTTTTCAGACGTCGCCGTTCGCGGCGCGGTCGCCGCGGGCCAGCGAAGCGAAGACGCCGGCGGCGCAGAGGGCGGCGAAGAAGAGGAAAGCGATCCGGGCGCTGCGCAGGAAGAGCGGGTAGACGGGCGGCGTGATGGGGACGCGGCCCATGACCAGGGCGAAGATCATGAGGACCGTCCCGGCGCTCATCATCTGGCCCGTCAGGCGCATGGTGCCGAGGGCCGCGGAGGCCACGCCGAGGTGTCGCCGGCCGACCGAGCCCATCACGGCGTTGGTGTTCGGCGAGGAGAACAATCCGAAGCCGAGGCCGAGAAGGGCCAGGCTGGCGGCGATGAAGCCGAAGCCCGTGTCCGGCCCGAGGAAGGCGAACAGGACCAGGCCGGCGGCCGACAGGGCCATGCCGGCCGAGGCCAGGACGCGCGGTTCGACCCGGTCCGAGAGCCGTCCGGCGAAGGGCGAGGCCACGGCCATGACGACGGGCTGGGCGATGAGGACGAGTCCGGCCTTGTGGGGCGGCAGCCCCTTGAGGTACTGCAGGTAGAGGCTCATGAGGAAGGCCACGGCCGAGGTGGCGCTATAATTGAAGAAGGCGGCCAGGTTGGAGAAGGCGAAGATGCGGTTATGCCGGAACAGGCGCAGGTCGAGGAGCGGCGCGTCGCAGGCCAGCTCGTAGCGGACGAAACCGGCCAGGGCGGCGGCGCCGCCGGCCGTGAGGACGAGCCCGAGCGCGGACGGCAGGCGCGAGAAGCCGTACATGAGCGCGACCAGGCCGGCGCCGAAGACGGCCGCGCCGGTCCGGTCGAAGCGCTCGCCGCGGGCGTCGGCCCACTCGCCGTCGAGCCGGGCCAGGGTCAGGGCCAGGGCGAAGGCCGCGACCGGGGCCGTGGCCCAGAAGACGGCCCGCCAACCCCAGGCGTGGACGAGGAAGCCGCCGGCGACGGGACCGAGGGAAAGCCCCGTGTAGACGGCGGCGGTGTTGAGCCCGAGGGCGTGGCCGCGCTCGCCGGGCGGGTAGACGGAGGTCAGGATGGCCACGCCGGTGCCGAAGATCATGGCCCCGCCGACGCCCTGGACGCCGCGGCCGAAGATGAGCAGGGCGGCCGAAGGGGCCAGGGCGCAGAGGAGGGTGCCGGCGATGTTGACGGCGATGCCGAGGACGAAGATCCGCTTGCGCCCGACGAGGTCGGCCAGCCGGCCGAAGGGGACGAGGAACATCGCCGCGGCCAGGGTGTAGGCCGTCAGGACCCAGCCCAGGGACACGGCGCTGAGGCCGAACTCGCGGCCGATGAGGGGCATGGCCACGTTCGTGCCCGAGGCCATGAACGGCGTCAGGAAGGAAGAGACCATGGACACGGCCAGGGCCGTCCGCCGCAGGGACAGGGAGTGATCGTCGCCGCGCATGTCGCGCGGTATTATACACCATCAAGACGGTACCCCAGACGGTACCTGGCATTCACAGACGTCTGTTCTCCCCTGGAGATGTGAAGACCTGGCCCCAACGGGATGGGGTTTTTGGATTCGGCTCAGTCCGGGACGGCGCGGGCGGCGACGAGGGCCGCGCCGACGGCCGTGACGATCTGCGGGCTCTCGGGAACGACTATGGTCCGCCCGAGCTTGTCCGCGAGCGCCGCGGCGAAGGCCGGGTTGAGGGCGACCCCTCCCGCCAGCACGATCTCCCCGTCCGTGGCGAAGCGGGCGGCGAGCGGGTAGACCCGGTCGGCGATCGAGCGCAGCAGGGCCCGGGCGATCGACCGCCGGTCGCGCCCGGCGGCCAGGAGCGAGACGACCTCGGATTCGGCGAAGACCGTGCACATGCTGCTCAGCGCGAGGGGCTCGGCGTCCGGGCCGGCCTCACGGCCGAACTCATCGAGACGCAGGCCGAGACGGGCGGCCATGACCTCGAGAAATCGGCCCGTCCCCGCCGCGCAGCGGTCGTTCATCTCGAAATCGGCGAACGGCCCGGGCCCGCCGCCGAGGAGGATGACCTTGGAATCCTGCCCGCCGACGTCGATGACCATACCGGCCTCGGGCCGCAGGAAGCGCGCGCCCAGGGCGCAGGCCGTGATCTCGGTCACGATGCGGCAGTCGAGGTGGGCGTTCGCCAGGAAGCGGCCGTAGCCCGTCGCCGCGGCCCGGACGTGATCCGTGGCGGCCAGGCGGGCCCGGACCCGGTCGAGCGTGTCGGGGCCCGTGTCGAAGATCTCGAACCGCCGGACCGCCCCGCCGGCCATCTCCACCAGCTTGGTCGTCCGGGAGCCGAGGTCGAGGCCCAGGAAGACGTCCGCCGCGGCCATGGCGCTCCCCTAACGCCCCGTGCCTTCGAGGAAGGCGTCGATCCGCAGGCGCAGCTGTCCGGTGTCCTCCTCGGAGTAATCGGTGACGATCTTGAGGCTGGGGATGCCGGCCTCTCTGAGGGCGTCGGCGACGGCCACGGCCTCGATGTTGTAGGTGTGGCAGTACTGGAGGACGTACTGGAGGACGCCGTCGACCCGGTGCTCGCGCGCCAGCCGGACGACGGAAGCCAGGCGCTCCTCGTTGGGGGAGAAGCAGGAGCAGTCGATGGCCAGATAGCGGTCGGCGACGGCGGCCAACTGGGCGTCGAGGTCGCCGTCGGCTTCCTCGACGAGGCGGGCGTAATAGCGCCAGCCCGTGCAGGTCTCGTCGCAGACGACGACGGCGCCGGCGGCCTCGACGAGGGCGTGGAGCTTCCAGTTGCCCATGACCGACGGGCAGCCGGAGACCATGATCCGCCGGGCCCGCGGCGGCGCGACGCCGACGCCCCGCCGGACCCGCTCCGCGATCTCGTCGTTGAGCTCTTCGAGCCGCTCCGTGAACCGGAGCGTGTCGTCGACGAGGGCCCCCTGCATGACCACGAGCGCGTCCAGCCCGCTGATCGGCGGGCTGGCCTCCTTGCGGAACTCGTTGAGACGGGCCAGGGCCCGGCGCTTGCGGTTCATGAGGCGCACGGCCGCGGCCAGCGCGGCCGGTTCGAGCCGACGCCCGGTCACGTCTTCGAGGCGGGCCCGGAACTGACGGACCTCGTCGAGCCAGAGGTCCCGGTCACAGGGGCCCTTCTTCTGGGGCACTTCGAGGACGTGGAAGCCGCCGTCGCGCGCCAGCAAATCCCAGGTCTTCTTCTTGGCGTCGCAGGTCGTCTCGCCGACGGCCAGGTCCTCGAGGGGCCCGTACGGACAGGTGTTCGACAGGGCCAGGCCGAGCGTCGACTTGACCAGCGGGCAGATGTCCCGGGGCAGCATCTTCTCGGCGTACGGGATGGACGCCGCGGTGCCGCCGCAGAGAGCCACGGGAACGGCCCCCAGGGCCAGGACGATCTCCTCGGGGACGTAGACGCAGAACGTGCCGATGAACTTGTCGCCCGCTTCGCGCCGCGCGGCGATCTCCCGGACGCGCTCGCCGTGCGCGCCGCGGATGACGCCGTCGAAGTAGGCCATGCGGGCGGNNATGCGGGCGGGCCGGTCCGGCCGCGACAGGACCGTGCGCTCGAAGCTGCGGTCGACGGCGTCGAAGATCCGGTGATGGAGCGCGACGTCCAGGCCGAGCTCCGTCAGGAAGTCGTCGTGGCTCATCGAACGGCCGCCTTTCCGCGCGCGGGCGCCTGTCTCGACGTCGATAGGGGGAGGCACGCACCTGCGGCCGACCGGCCGGGAGGGGAGGTCATTATAGGCCGGCCCCGGGAGCCGGTCAATCGCGCGCCGCAGAGGGTCAGGTCTTTACACTGCCAGGGGGAAACGGACGTTTGTAAAGACCAGGTCCTTACCGGCGGAGGAAGCGGCGGACGAAGTCGCGGGTCTCGCGGAGGCCCAGCAGGCGGGCCGCGACGAAGAAGACGGCCAGTCCGGCGATCCCGCAGGCGGCCACGCTCACCGCCGTCGCCACGAACGAGGTCCCGAGGCGGGCGGCCAGGAGGGTGTTGCCGAGCCAGGCCGCTCCCCCGCCGGCCGCGGAGGCCGCAGCCAGCCGCCCGGCATAGGCCGCCAGCGGGCCGAGGGGCATGGCCCCGATCTTGCGCGGCAGCAGGGCGTAGAGGATGCCGACGTTGAGGATGGCGGCCAGCGTCGTCGACAGCGGGAAGGCCAGGAAGCCCAGGACCCACATGAGCGTCGCGTTGAGGACCAGGTTGAGGGCGATCGAGGCGAAGCTGGCCATCATCGGCGTCCGCGAGTCCTTGTGGGCGTAGAAGACCGCGGCGACGTTGCGCAGGGCCGACATGAACGGGATACCCAGCGTGTAGAGGACGAGGGCCCCGGCCGTGGCCACGGTGTCGGCCGCCGTGAAGCGGCCGCGCTCGTAGATGGCCCGCGTCACGGGCACGGCCAGGCCCACGATGAGGGCCGAGGTCGGCACGGTCAGGAACAGGACCATCTTCAGCGAATCCGAGAGCGTGGACTTGACGGCCCCGACGTCGTTGTCGAGGACCATCTTCGAGAGCGACGGCAGGGCGACGGTCCCGACGGCGATGCCGAACAACCCCAGCGGCAGGTGCATGACCCGGAAGGCGTAGTTGAGCCAGCTGACGCTGCCCTGGGCCAGCGGCGTGACCAGGACCGTGTTGACGAGGACGTTGATGCGCGTCCCGGCCAGGCCGATGGCCACGGGCACGAACAGGGCCATGACCCGGCGGAACCCGGGATCGCGGAAACTCAGGACCGGGCTCCAGCGGAAGCCGCTGCGGCGCAGGGACGGCGCCTGGACGAGGAACTGCATCAGCCCGCCGACGAGGACGCCGACGGCCATGCCGAAGATGGGCTCCTTGCCGCGCGCCGTGTACCACCCGAAGGCGGCTATGGGCACGAGGATCGAGAACAGGTTGAAGGCGGCCGGGGCGACCGAGGGCACGAAGAACGAGCGCTCCGTGTTGAGGTAGCTCATGGCCCAGGCGGCCAGGCTGACGAAGACGAGGAAGGGGAAGAGCGCGGCGGTCAGCTGCGCCGTCAGGTCGATCTTGCCGGGGACGCGGCCGAAGCCGAAGGCGATGGCCTTGGCCAGCCAGGGCGCCGCGACGAACCCGATGAGCGAAACCGCGCCCGTGACGACGAAGAGGACGTTGAAGATGTTGGAGGCCAGTCGGTTCTGGGCCTCCTTGCTCTTGGCCTTCTCGGCCGTCAGGACCGGCACGAAGGCGGCCGACAGGGAGGTCTCGGCGAACAGGTCGCGCAAGAGGTTGGGGATGCGGAAGGCGACGTTGAAGGCGTCGGTCGCCGCGCCGACGCCGAAGAGGAGGGCGAAGACGGACTCGCGGACGAGGCCCATGACCCGGCTCACGGCCGTGCCGAGCGTGAAGGACCGGACGCCCCGCGAGATGTCTTCCATGCTCAGGCCATTATTGGCCAAGCGGGGCCCTCATGGCAAGGGAAGGCCGGGGCTTGCGTCGCGCGGCCGCCGGCCTATAATGGGCCCATGCCGTTCGACGACAGGACCGAAGCCCCCGACGACAAGGCCCTCGCGAAGGGATTGGGGAAGTCCAAAGCGCTCTGGGACGGGATCGTCGGCCACATCCGCGGAACGTATGCCCCCGTCACCGAGGCCTGGGGCTTCTACAAGGCCTGGTCGTTGCGGCTCAAGCGCAAGGACCGGACCGTCCTCTATCTCCTGCCCGGCGACGGCGGGTTCCGCTGCGCCTTCGTCCTCGGCGCCAAGGCCACCGAGGCCGCCCGGAAGTCCAAGCTCCCCAAGGCCGTCCTGAAGGCCATCGACGACGCTCCCGTCTACGCCGAGGGCCGCGGTTTCCGGTTCGAGGTCCGCACGGCCAAGGACGTCGCGACGGTCAAGACGCTGGCCGCGATCAAGATGGCGGGCTGAATCCCGCTCTCACCGGCGGTCACCGACCCACCCTCCTTCTTGAAGATCGTACTTGACACATATTCTGATTTATCTTATTATACTGAATAGTTTGATTCTGACATCCGTTCAGGAGGTGGGTATGGCCGGACGCGAGAAGAGCGACGAGAGCTGCTGCGCCGTCGAAGCCCTCATCAGCGTCGACGAGCGCGGCCAGATGGTCCTGCCCAAGGACGTGCGGGACGCCGCGGGCATCCGCCCCGGCGACAAGCTGGCCCTGATCGCCTGGAAGAAGGACGGGGCCGTCTGCTGCATGTCCCTGATCAAGGCCGACGAGTTGAAGGGCATGGTCCGGGGCAAGCTCGGACCCCTCATGAAGGACATCCTCAAATAAAGGAAGGACCCATGACCGACAAAGACACCGAGATCAAGAAGCACGTCCGCGACCGGTACGCCCGGGCGGCGACGACCGGCTCATCCTGCTGCGGGCCCGCTCCCAGCCCCTGCTGCTGCGGCGGGACGCCGTCCCCGGAGGGGACCGAAGCCAGCCGGATGGTCGGCTATTCGGCCGAGGAGCTGGCGGCCATCCCGGCCGAGGCCGACCTCGGGCTCGGCTGCGGCAATCCGACAGCCCTGGCGGGCCTGAAGCCCGGAGAGACGGTCCTCGACCTCGGCTCGGGCGGCGGCATCGACTGCTTCCTGGCGGCCCGCGGGGTCGGCCCGACCGGCCGGGTCATCGGCGTGGACATGACCCCGGAGATGATCGACCGGGCCCGGGCCAACGCCCGCGAGACCGGCGCGGCCAACGTCGAATTCCGGCTGGGCGAGATCGAGAACCTGCCCGTCGCCGACGGCATCGTGGACGTCATCATCTCCAACTGCGTCATCAACCTCTCGACCGACAAGCCCCGCGTCTTCCGCGAGGCCTTCCGCGTCCTCCGGCCGGGCGGCCGGCTGATGGTCTCCGACCTGGTCCTGACGAAACCGCTGCCCGAGGCCGTCCGCCGGTCGGTCGAGGCCTACGTCGCCTGCATCGCCGGGGCCATGGTCAAGGACGAGTACCTCGGCGCCATCCGCGGCGCCGGATTCGGGAAGGTCGAGACCGTGAGCGAAAAGGCCTTCCCGGCCGAGCTGGTGCTCGAGGATTCTCTGGCCGGCGGCGTCGCCGCGAAGCTGAAGCTGTCCCGGGAGGAACTCCAAGGCCACGTCGGCTCGGTCGTCAGCCTGAACGTCGCGGCGACGAAACCGGGGGCCTAGCGCCGGTCTCGTCCCGTTCTTTGACACGCGGCGGCAGACGGATTATCCTCTGCGGGAGACAGGCGCGTTCTCCCGGGGGTGCAAATGGACCCTGAGCCCTTCCGCCGCGAGTCCCTCTTCGAAGCGGTGCTGAATACCGTCAGCGACGCCATCACGGTGATCGACAGGGACCTCAAGGTCCTCTATCAGAACGAGGCCGTCCAGAAGCTCTACGGGGTCAAGACCGGCGAGACGTGCTACGAGGCCTATCGCGGGCGCCGGGAGCCCTGCGAGAATTGCATCATCCTCGACGTCATCAGGGACGGTCGGCCCCAGAGCGCCCTGCGCGACATCCGCCTGCCGAATGGGAACATCTTGTGGATCGAGGTCTTCGCCGGGCCCTACCGGGACCGGGACGGTCGGATCATCGGCGCCGTGGAAGTCGTCCGCAACGTGACGGAGCAGATGAGGCTCACGGAGACCTGCGCGACCCTCCGCCGGGAGATCGAACGCCAGGCCCAGTTCCACAATATCGTCACCCAATCGAAGAGAATGAAGGCCATCTTCCGCCTCGTCGAACGGGTGGCCTCCACGACGAGCTCGGTCCTCATCACCGGAGAATCCGGGACGGGCAAAGAGCTCATCGCCCGGGCCATCGTCTTCAACTCGGACAGGAAGGACAAGCCCTACGTCACGGTCAATTGCGGGGCTATCCCGGAGAACCTGCTCGAGTCGGAGCTGTTCGGCCACGTCCGCGGCGCGTTCACGGGGGCCGTCAGGGACCATCCGGGCGTTCTCGAGGCCGCCGACGGCGGGACGGCCTTTTTGGATGAGGTCGGCGAGATCCCGCCCGCGGCGCAGGTCAAGCTGCTCCGCTTCCTCCAAGAGGGGGAAATCCGCCGCGTGGGCGATACGAAGGTCCGGAAGCTCGATGTCCGGATCATCGCGGCCACGAACCGGGACCTCGAAGGGGCCGTCCGGGACGGGACGTTCCGGGAGGACCTGTTCTTCCGCTTGAACGTCATCCCCATCGCGCTCCCCCCGCTCAGGGACAGGAAAGAGGACATCCCGCCCCTGGCCGCCCACTTGCTCCAGCGACTCTGTGACGCGCACTCCCGCAACGTCACAGGCCTTTCTCCGGAGGCCCTGAAGGCCTTCATGACCTACGACTGGCCGGGGAACGTGCGGGAGATGGAGAACGCCATCGAATACGCCCTGCACCTCACGGACGAGGGGAATCCCATCCGCCCCGGCCAGCTTCCCGCCAAGCTCCTCGCGGAGCCGGACACAGGGTGGAGCCCGGGCCGCTGCGTCTCGATCGAGGAGTACGCCAAGCGGGCCATCCTCGCGCTCCAGGCGGACCATTCCGAAGAACGGATCGCCGAGATCCTGGGGATCAGCCGGAAGAACCTGTGGGAAAAGCGGAAGCGGTGGAGCATCCCGAGACCGGGCAAGGACAAGTGACGCCCCGAGTCCATCGCCCGTCCGCTCGCCGGCTGGACGATCCTGCGGAACTCCGTTACATATCGTAATCAGCCCTTCCCTCTCTGTTGCTTTTGGTAACATCGCCCTGACGGCAGATCCTCCCCGCGCGCCCAGGAAATGTCTTTATGTGTATTGTATTCAATATGTTATTGAAGGCTTCGACCGTCCACGCAACCTTGGCATGCTTTCTGCAAAATGGGGGGTGTGGAACGAGAAGGACAAAAAGGCCCGAAGATGACAGAAGACAAGGATCGGCCTAAGACGGTCAGTACCTGTTTCGATGGATCGCCTTGCGCCGAGAACATGCAGAAGGCCCTTGGCGGAGGCGGGATCGGCTCGCTGTGCGAACGGCTATTGAGGTCCGCAAGGAAGACGCTCGGCCGTGACCCCCAAGGGACGCAGGAAGCCATGAGACCGGTCCGGGAGGAGAGCACTCATTCGAATCCCCGAGCCGTCCAAGGTCGGATGAAGGATAAAGAAAACGGAGGTATGAAATGATCGAATCCCTGATGAAACTCCACAAGTGCGCCCACTGCCCGATCGGGTGCCGGGCCTCACGGAAGCCCGGGTCGCTCTTCGGGCGCATCCATCGCTGGCACGCGACCTGGTGGCCGGGCTGGAAGCTCTACCAGGCGGAACTCGGCGCACGGACGGCTAAAGCCGCTCCGCGCGTCTGAAGTCCAGATCCGAAAAGACCATTCAGAGGAGGACAGGAAATGAACAACCCGATGAAGGACATTGAAGCCGGCGATCCGTCCGGCGACCGCCGGCAGGGCCGGCGTCTCGATGAGATCTCCCTGGCCCTGGTCCTTATCATGACCGGAGCGATGTGGCTCTCTCCCGTGACACTGTTGCCCGAGGGCTCCTGGCTCGTGGGCCTGGGACTGATCGTGCTCGGACTGAACGCCGTCAGGCGCCTCCGGGGCCTCGAGGTGAGCGGCTTCGGCATCATCATAGGCCTGGTCGCGCTCGCGGCCGGGATAGGCCGCATCATCGGCCGGGATCTCCCGATCATCCCCGGCTTGCTGATCGTCCTGGGCGCCGGGCTGGTCCTCAGGGCCGCCGCCGGCGGCAAGCGCCGGACGGACCGGCCCGACGCATCGTGAGCGGGGCGCCATGGACATCATGACGGTCATCGCCCATCCGAATCCCAAGTCGTTCTGCCACGCCCTCCTCGAGGAGTTCGACGCCGGATTGAGAGAGGCCGGGCATACGAACGATGTCGTCGACCTCTACGCGATCGGGTTCGATCCGGTGTTCAGGACCCGGGACTTCGCCAGCTACATCGACGAGAGCATGCCTCTCGAAATGCTCGAGCAGATGGACCTCATGAAGAGCATCATGGATTTCTGCGGCGGCCCCGTGCAGCGGCTCGTCGCCAAAGCGTGGCTGAAGGGCAAGACCCCGCTCGAGCTCGTCCGGATCATCCGGAAGCAGATGCCCAAGGACGTCGTCGTCCAGCAGAAGAGGCTGGCCCGGGCCGAAGGGCTGGCCTTCATCTCCCCGAACTACTGGATGAACTTTCCGGCCATCCTCAAGGGCTGGTTCGAGCGGGTCTTCTCCCCCGGCTTCGCCTACAGCCTGACGCCGGAGGGATGGCGCGGGGAGTCGGCCGGCCGCATCCCGCTCCTCCGCCACGAGAAGGCCCTGGTCATCAACACGACCCACTTCAAGGAAGAGACTTACCAGGGCGACTTCGGCAAGGCCATGGCGCGGATCATCGACGACTGGGGACTGCGCTATCCCGGCGTGAAGAAGGTCGAGCACCTCTACTTCTATGGGGCCGACGTCTCGACGGCCGACCAGAGACAGGCGTGGCTCGAACAGGCCTACCGGGCGGGGAAGGACTTCGCGATCGATCGAACGTGAAGATCAGGACGGCCTAGGCCGACTTGACGGACGGATGCCAGGGGATCCGTTCCCGGGGGACCTTCCGTGCCGTCATGGCCGCTCCGCCGCGAAGAACCGGCGCCTGAAATAGAGCGCCACGTTGACCAGGCCGATCATGACCGGCACCTCGACCAGCGGCCCGATGACGGCGGCGAAGGCCTGGCCCGAGTTGATGCCGAACACCGCGACGGCCACGGCGATGGCCAGCTCGAAGTTGTTGCTGGCCGCCGTGAACGACAGCGTCGCCGCCTTGGGGTAATCCGCGCCCGCCCTCTTGCTCAGGACGAACGAGACCAGGAACATGACCACGAAGTAGATCAGGAGCGGGACGGCGATGCGCAGGACGTCGAGCGGGATCTTGACGATATACTCGCCCTTGAGCGAGAACATGACGACGATGGTGAAGAGGAGCGCGACGAGCGTGAGGGGGCTGATCCGGGGGATGAACTTGGTCTCGTACCAGGTCTTGCCCTTGAGCTTGATCAGGCCGAAGCGGGTCACGACGCCGGCCAGGAACGGGATGCCGAGGTAGATGAAGACGCTCTCGGCGATCTGCCGCATGGTGATGTCGACGGTCGTCCCCGCCAGCCCCAGCCAGGTCGGGAAGACGGTGATGAAGATGTAGGCGTAGACCGAGAAGAACAGGACCTGGAAGATCGAATTGAAGGCCACCAGGCCCGCGGCGTACTCGCGGTCGCCGCCGGCCAGATCGTTCCAGACGATGACCATGGCGATGCAGCGGGCCAGGCCGATCAGGATGAGACCGTACATGTACTCGGGCTTGTCGCGCAGGAAGACGACGGCCAGACCGGACATCAGCAGCGGCCCGATGACCCAGTTCTGGACCAGGGACAGCGCCAGGACCCGGCCGTTCTTGAAGACGTCGCCGAGCTCCTCGTATTTGACCTTGGCCAGGGGCGGGTACATCATCAGGATGAGCCCGACGGCGATGGGGATGTTCGTCGTTCCCGACTGGAACCGGTTGATGACGCCGACGACGGCCGGGACGAAGTAGCCCAGCCCGACGCCGACGGCCATGGCCAGGAAGATCCAGACGGTCAGGTAACGGTCGAGGAACTTGAGCCTCGCGTTTCCGGGTGTCATGCGTCTCTCCTTCCTTCTACGAACTGCGGGCGGGTCTCGGCCGGGGCTCCCCCCGGCCGTCACGCGCCGAACAGGAAGTACAATCCCATGGCGATGATCAATATGCCGGCGGCCTTCTGAAGGACGCCGTGGGCCCTTCGAAGGCCTTTCGATTCCAGCAGGCCCTTCGCCGCGCCGACCGATGTTCCGGCGGCGAGCACCAGGGCCGAATGCCCCAGCGCATAGACGAAGAGCAGGAAGCCCCCGTAGAGGACGTTCCCCTTCTCGGCCACGAAGGCCAGGAGCACGGCCAGGATGGGGACGGCGCACGGCGTCGAGACGACGCCGAAGAGCAGGCCCAGCAGGAAGGCGCCGATATACCCCTGCTTCTTGACCCTGAGCCCGGCCGGCACGGGGAAATTCAATTTCAGCAATCCGAGGAGGTGGAGCCCCATGAACAGGCAGACAGCCGCGACGAGATACTTCCAGAAGGAGCCGATGCTCCCGAACATTCTTCCCATAAGAGCGGAGATAAGCCCGAGGACGGTGAAGGTGACGGCCAGGCCCACGACAAAAAAGAGAGAAAAGACGAGGGAGCGCTTGAGCGTCGTCGTCTCCTTGTTCCCGGCGACGACGCCCATCAGGAGCGGGATCATAGCCAGAACGCAGGGATTCAGGGCGGTCGTCACACCGCCCAAGAAGACCGCGACGATCGCCAGCCAGGGGCTGTGCTGAAGGAGCGCGGAAATGTCGCCGAAGAGGCTTTCCATCGCGGCTCAGCTCACTGGATGCCGTGCTTCTTCAGGAGCTCGAGGATCTCCTCCTTGGGGAAAAGCCCGACGTGGCGGGCGACCTCCTTGCCCTTCTGGTCCAGAAAAACCTGGGTGGGAATGAGTTGGATGCCGTATTTCTCGCCCGGTTTGGGGTCCTTCCAGACGTCGTAGAAGACGACCTGGACACGTTCCGGGAACATGGCGGCGATCTCCTTCATGATCGGCTGCATCTTCTTGCAGGGGATGCACCGGTCGGCCCCGAGTTCCAGGAACGTGATCTGATACTTGGAGAAGTCGACATCCAGCCGGTTCGTGACCAGGACCTCCCCTTTGACCGCGAAGACCGGCGGCTCGGGCTGAACGGCCGGTGCCACCGCGGCCGCGGGCGGGACGGGTGCGGCGCGGTCGGCACGCGATTCTTTGGCGCACCCGGCGATAAGGGTGAGAGCCAGGGCCGAAGCAAGGAGAGCGACGTTATTTCTGCCCATAATCGGACTCGCCTCAGCCCGCCGCCTGCTGGATCCAAGCTTTGATCTCTTCGAGACGCGGGATCTTGCCTGAGCAGACCACCTTGCCGTCGATGACCAGCCCGGGCGTGCCGAGGATATCGAAATCCATGATCTTCTTGATATCGGAGATCTTCTCGACCTCGGCGGCGACGCCGAGTTCGGCCAGGGCGTTGACGGTCCTCTTCTCGACCTCTTGGCAACGAGGGCAGCCGGGTCCCAGGACGATGATCTTCATCGAATGCCTCCTAGATCATTGATTGATTGGTCATCTATTTTTCCGCGTCGTCGGCCGCCGGAGCGGTTTTCTGGCGGTCCCCCGCTCTCAGGCTCATCCTCCAGAGCCCGACGGCCAGGAGGGCCAGGAAAGCGGCCAGATACAGGGCGACTCCCCAAAGGCTCGCCCCGTCTTCGAGCGCGCCGTAGATCAGGCCTGCGGCCGTGCTGAATAAAGCGACCCAGAAGACATAGACCCAGGCCTTCGCCTTCCCGATGATGGCCGAGATCATGAGAATGCTCTGCAGGCTGAGCTCGGGGTCGGCCATGAGATAGGCCAGGAGCGGGCCTCTGTGCATCCCCAGGCTCAGGAACATCTTGGCGATCGGGACCTCGACGAGCGTCGGGAAGTACATGAACACGCCGAAAAGGACGCCGGCCATGTTCCCGAGCAGGGTGTTCCGGCCGGCCAGCGCCTCGATCCACTCGGGGCGGATGAGCTCCCGGATGACGCCGACGGCGAACACGCCGACGACGAGCAGGGGGAAAATCTGTTTGATGAAGCGCCAGGATTCCCACAGGAAGTCGCGGACCTCGTCCGGCGTCAACCGGCTGCGGGCGATGAAAGCCAGCAGGACGACGGACAGGACGACCCCGAACATCTTCCCCGTGAACAGGATGTCCAAGCCGCCGGGGTGCGCCGTCATCCCGGCCGCGGCCGCGAGGAGGGTCAGGACGACGAGGCCGAGCGACACCCAGGTCCAGCGGTTGAAGCCTTCGGAGATCTTTCCCAGCCCTCGCCAAGCCGCCGCCGCGATCAGGAAGAGCAGCCCGATCAGGATAGCCCCCTGCACGGAGACGCCCTCCTGGCCTTTGGCGATATCGACGGGAACGATCCTGGCCAGGAACTCTTGGAGCCGATCGAGGCCCGGTATCGGGAGGGTGACCTTCCCGTAGGAGCCCGTCAGCAGGCCGATCTTCAGCGTTCCGGACAGGAGCAGCGCGACCAGGATGAGCAGGAAAGAGAGCGACGCCTTTTTCAGCCGCGCCTTCTCGGCGAACATCGCGTCGCCGTTCGCGTCGCGGGCCCGGTCCGAGCGGCGGAAGATCAAGGCCATGAGCATGCCGATGCCGATGCCGAAGAGGAGGGAGAGGAAGAGGCGGGCGAAGGCCAAGTCGGCCCCGATCAGGCCGCCGGTATAGATCAGCGCCAGGATGTTCGCCGCCGGGGCGAAGAAGAGGAACGTGATCGCCGGGCCGAGCCCCGCGCCCTTCCGGTAGATGCCCGCGAACAGCGGCACGATCGTGCAGGAGCAGACAGAGAGCACGGACCCGGCCAGGGCGGCCGCCGGGTAGGAAACGTACTTCGGCGCGTTTCGGCCCAGGAAGCGGGTGACCGACTCCTTGGGGATGAGGGCCGTCATGGCCCCGGCGATGAAGAACGCCGGGACGAGGCAGAGCAGGACATGGGCGGCGAGATAGGCGGCCAGGTTCCCCAGGCCGCCCTGCAGGAGCCTAGCCAATGTCGCGATGAGATCCATGACGGTTGCCTCCGATCTGATGCGTCACGCTTCGGCCGGCATGTCGCCGGCCAAGACCTCGCCGATCCAGGCTTTGATCTCGTCGCGTGTCCTGCGGAAGCAGCCCAGGACCTCCTCGTCCGTTCCCGCGCAGGCCGCCGGATCGTCGAAGGCGTGGTGGATGTACTCCTTGCCGCCGGGAAAGAACGGGCAGTCGGACTGTTTGTCGTCGCAGACCATGACAACCGTGTCGAACCGCCGGCCTTCGAAGACGTCGATGCTCTTCGAATGATGGCCGCCGATGTCGATGCCGATCTCCGCCATCGCCTTGATGGCGGCCGGATGGACGCGGGTCGCGGTCGTCCCGCCGCTCACGGCCTCGAACCGGTCGGCGTAGAGCGCGTTGACCAAGCCCTCGGCCATCTGGGAGCGGGCCGAATTGTGGACGCAGATGAACAGGACGCTCTTCTTATCCATGGGCTTTCTCCCTTCCGGGCCCCCGGCGCCCGGTCGGCACGACCGGGCCGCAGCCGTCGCGGGCGCGGATGCCCCGGCGGACGCAGTCCTCGAGCTTGCGGATGTCCCCCGCCCTGCGGACCGGACGGCCGAGGCCCGACCGCGCCAGGCCTTCGACCAGGCCGTCGACGAACGCGCGGGACCGCGGCGGGATCCGGTAGACCATCCAACGGCCCTGCCGGAGGTCCTCCACCAATCCCGCCTGGCGCAGGATGCGCATGTGGTGCGAGACCCGCGATTGCTCCATCCCCAGGATGTGCGTCAGCTCGCAGACGCAGAGCTCGCGCACGCCGAGGAGGAGCATGACCCGCAGCCGGGTCGGATCGGCCAGCGCCTTGAGGACCGTGACGGCGTCTTTCACGGGCATTGGATGACCCCCTGGGCCCACAGGCAGCCGCCGCAGGCCGGGAACGCGTTCCCGTAGCAGTCTTCGCCGTTCGTCTCGAGCAGCGAACAGCCTCCGCAGACGTGGCAGGGCGAGAAGTCGAAGGCCTTGACCTTGTCCCGGAAGCGGGCGTAGGCCTCGGACTCCCAGATGTCGGGAAGGGGCCGCTCGCGGACGCTGCCGAAGTCGTGGGCCCGGACCCGCCGCTCGAGGCCGTAGAGGAAGGTCCGGTGCGAATGAAGGAGCCCCATGCAGGGGCTGACCCGGCCGTCCCAGCGGACGAACGCGGTCCGGCCGTGGACGAAGCGGCAGCGGCGGCCGTCGACGGCGACGCGGTTGCCCATGAAGGTCAGGTTCTCGAATCCCTGGAGCAGGCGGAAGAGCGCGTCCTTGGTCGTATCGTTGACGTCCATGCGGGGCAGGCTCAGCTCGGTCTTTCCGGGGGCGAAGGTGAACGTCTCCAGGGTCAGGGTCTGGAGGCAGAGCATCTCCTTCTCCATGGTCTCGCTGTAGGGCAGGACGTGGCTGACCAGGATGCGCCGGGCGCCGACCGAGCGGGCCAGGCGGTCGAGGTGGGGGACGTCCCCGAGGTTGGTCTTGGTGACGACGAAAGCGATGGCGATCTCGATCCCGCGTCCGTCGCGGCCGTTGCGGCGGGCCAGGCGGTCGACGTTCTCGAGGACGCGGGCGAAGCCGGCGCCCGGCCGGGCGGCGGCGAAGCTCTCCTCGGTCGTGCCGTCGAGCGAGATCCAGAGCGTGTCGAGGCGCTCCCGGAGGAGGCCGTCGACGAGGGCGTCGTCGAGGAGGGTCGCGTTGGTGGTCATCTCGGCCCGCAGGCCGAGCGCCTTGACGGCCCGGACCATATCCAGGATGCGGGGATGGGCGGTCGGCTCGCCGAAGCCGCCGAACATGACCGACTCGAGGTGGGGGAAGCGGCCGAGCCCCGCGACGAGGCCGTCGAACGTCGCCGCGTCCATGTCCCCCATGGGCTCGTCCCAGGTGTTGCGGATGCAGGTCCGGCAGGCCAGGTTGCAGCGCGAGGTCGGCTCGATATAGAGGCGGTTGAGGCTGTGGATGTTGGGCAGGACCTCGGCCCGGCCGTTCTCGAGGACGACCTCGAGCTTGGCGCCGGGGGACAGGCCGAGCGACTTGGCCAACTCGGGAGGGACGGCCAGGGCGCCGTTCTCGAACCGGAGCTCGTGGACGTCGCGCGGGGCGGAAGGACGGACCCCGGACGGTCCCCATCCGGCCTTCTCGTGATAGGCGAGGAGACCGGTCCCTTCGGGCATGTTCCGGGCGAACTTGGGGGCGCTCATGGGGCCAACATATGAAGATATATTCATATATCAAAAGCGGATGGCTGTCAACGCGGGTCACGGCCGGCCGGGCCCGGAGCGGGCGGCCCCTGGTCACGGCCCGCGATCCGGGTTAGAATCCGGGCATGCGCGGCAAGGACATCGTTCGGTTCACAGGTATCGTGTTCGCGGCGGCCGGCCTGGCGGCCTGCGGCCGCGACCGGGCGGCGGGCGGAGCGGGCGGGCCCCTGCCCTATCGCGACGCGTCCCTCCCGGTCGAACGGCGGGTCGAGGACCTCCTCGGCCGGATGACGGCGGCGGAGAAGTTCCGCCAGCTGTTCATGGTCGCCGGCGACCTCGACGCGGGGACGGCGGCCTACGGGGACGGCATCTTCGGGCTCCAGGTCCGGGGCGACGCCGACGCGAGGAGCGCGGCCGCGAGGATCGGCGCCATCCAGAAGTTCTTCGTCGAGAGGACCCGGCTCGGCATCCCGATCGTCCCGTTCGAAGAAGCCCTCCACGGCCTGGTCGCGCCCGGGGCGACGGCCTTCCCGCAGGCCATCGGGCTGGCGGCGACGTGGGACCCGGCGCTCGTCGGGGAGGTCGCCGGCGCCGTCGCGGCCGAGACGCGGAGCCGGGGCATCCGCCAGGTCCTGTCGCCGGTCGTCAACATCGCCCGGGACGTCCGCTGGGGCCGCGTCGAAGAAACCTACGGCGAGGACCCGTATCTCGCCTCGAGCCTGGCCGTCGCCTTCGTGCGGGCCTTCGAGGTGCGGGGCGTCGCGGCCACGCCCAAGCACTTCGTCGCCAACGTCGGCGCGGGCGGGCGCGACAGCTACCCCATCGCCGACGGCGAGCGGGCCCTACGGGAGATCGACTTCCCGCCCTTCCTGGCCGCGATCCGGGAAGGCGGGGCCCGGTCGATCATGACCGCCTACAATTCCTGGGACGGGGTGCCCTGCTCCATGCACCCGCGGCTGCTCAAGGACATCCTCAAGGGCGAGTGGGGGTTCGGGGGCTTCGTCATCTCGGACGCCTGCTCGGTCGGCGGGGCCTTCAGCCTGCACCTGACGGCCGATTCCTATCCCGAGTCGGGGCGGCAGGCCTGGGCGGCCGGGCTCGACGTCGTCTTCCAGACGGAGATCGGCCACGCGGCGCTCTTCGAGCCGGCCATTCTCGAGGGCCGGGTGGCGGCGGCGCGCGTCGACGACGCCGTGCGGCGCGCCCTGCGGGCCAAGTTCGAGCTGGGCCTGTTCGAGGACCCGCACGTCGATCCGGACGAGGCCGGGCGCACGAACGGAGCGCCCGGGCACCGGGTGCTGGCCCGGCGGGCGGCCCGCGAGTCCATCGTGCTGCTGAAGAACGCGGCGGGAACTCTGCCGTTGAAAGCGGAAGGCGGGCCGCGGTCCATCGCCGTCATCGGGGCGGACGCGGTCGAGGCCCGGCTCGGCGGTTACAGCCGGCCGGCCGATCGTGAGGTTTCCTTGCTCGACGGCGTGAGGGAGCGCGCAGCGGGGTTGGGAGCGGAGGTCCGCTACGCGGCCGGCGGCGGCCGGACGGGCGGGGTCGGGAAGGACGGAGAGGCCGCCATCGAGGAGGCCGTGCGCCTGGCGCGCGGCGCCGGCCTGGCCGTCGTGGCGGCCGGCATCGAGGAGGGCGAGGCCCGCGACCGCTCCGACATCCGCCTGCCCGGACGGCAGGCCGAGATGATCCGGCGGGTGGCGGCGACGGGAACGCCGACTGCCGTCGTCCTCTACGGCGGGAGCGCCGTGGCCATGTCCGAATGGTTAGAAGAGGCCGACGCGGTCCTCATGGCCTGGTATCCCGGCGAGGAGGGCGGCAGGGCCGTGGCCGACGTCCTCTGGGGCGACGCGGACCCCGGCGGGCGCCTGCCCATCACCTTCCCGCTCGCGGTCGGGCAGCTGCCGCTCGTCTACGACCACAAGCCGACGGGGCGGTTCGACGGCTACCTCGACCTCCCGGGCGATCCGCTCTTCCCGTTCGGGTTCGGACTGAGCTACACGGAGTTCGCCTACGGGGACCTGCGGATCGAGCCGGCGGCCATCGCCCCGGACGGCACGGCGCGGGTGTCGTGCCGGGTGACGAACACGGGCGGCCGTGCGGGCACCGAAGTCGTCCAACTCTATGTGCACGACAAGCTGGCTTCGGTCGCTCGCCCCGTCCTCGAGCTCAAAGGTTTCCGCAAGGTCGCCCTCGGGCCGGGCGCGTCGGCCGAGGTGACGTTCACGATCGGGCCGGAAGAGCTGGCGATGCTCGACGCGGCCATGAAGCGGGTCGTCGAGCCGGGCGGGTTCGATGTCCGCGTCGGCCGCTCGTCCCGCGACCTTCCCCTCTCCGGCCTCCTGACCGTCAAATAGAAAGTAGGTACCTGGTCTTTACAAACGCCGATCTCCCCTGGAGGTGTAAAGACCTGGCACCGTTTTCCGCTTCAATCGTCCCCGGCTTGGCCCGTGAGCAGGCGCTTCTGGGCCTTCTTCTCGGCGTACGGGCGCGGCACGTAGACCGGCTCCCCGGTGATGGGATCGAGCCCCGTGTGATACATGCAGGTCGAGCGGGTCATGGGCGTCGGCGTGAAGATCTGGACGCCCTCGACCGGCTTCTCCCCGCTCCGCTCGAGCTCCCACAGGAAATCGGCCAGTTCGCGGGCCTCCTTCTCGGTCGTCCCCGGATGGGCGACCATGAAGTAGTACTTGAGATGCTGGGGCCGGCCGCCCTTCGGGTCCGCGACGGCGGCGAAGAGCTTGCGGAACTCGTCCAGCCGGCGGCGGCCGCCGCTCTTGTTCATGAGCTTGAGGACCTTGTCCGAGACGTGCTCGGGGGCGATCTTGAGCAGGCCGGAGACGTGATGGCGGACGAGCTCGCGGACGTAATCGGGGCACTCGACGGCCAGGTCGTACCGGATGCCGCTGCGGACGAAGACCTTCTTGACGCCCCGCACCTTGCGGGCGGCCCGCATCAGGGCCAGGAGGCGGCGATGGGCCCCCGCGACGTGCGCCCCGTCCAGGCCGTACATGTTGGCCGTCGGGCCGCCCAGGTCGTCGACGATGCCCTTCCACTCGGGGTGCTTCGTCATCCGCCGGATCTCCTCGAGGATGGAGGCCTCGCTCCGGGAGACGATACGGTCGCCCTGGTGGAGCGACAGGGCGCAGAACGAGCACCGGCCGACGCAGCCGCGGTGGGTCTGGACCGAGAAGCGGGCCATGCCCAGCTCGGGGAAGCCCTCGGGGATGCGCCGCGTGAACGGTAGGCCGTAGACGCGGTCGAGGTCGGCCGGCGCGTAGTCGGGCGCGGGGTACTGGACGACGAAGCGGTTGGCGTGCTTCTGGGCGATGGTCTTGCGGTTGGTCAGGCGCTTCTGGGCCTCGGCGAACCGGGCCTTGTCGTCGCGGACCTCTTCATAGGACGGGACGACCAGGGCGCCCGCGGGCGGCTCGGCGCGGATGACGGCCGTGCCGCGGACGCCGTCGAGCCCCTCGCCGCGCCCGAGGCGGCGGGCGATCTCGACGGCCTGGAGCTCGCCGGGGCCGTAGACGAGGATGTCGGCCCGGGTGTCGAGGAGGATGGAGCGGCGGACGTCGTCGCCCCAGTAGTCGTAATGGGCGAAGCGGCGGAGCGAGGCTTCGATCCCGCCGAGGACGATGGGGACGCCCTTGTGGAGCTCGCGGAGGCGGTTGGCGTAGACGATGACGGCCCGGTCGGGCATCCGCGACTTGAACGGGGCGTTGGGATCGACGGCCCGCTCGCGCTTGAGCGGGGTGTAGTTGACGAGCATGGAGTCGATGGAGCCCGAGGTGACGCCGAAGAACAGCCGCGGCCGCCCGAGCTTCAGGAAATCGTCCTTGCCCTTCCAGTCGGGGCACTCGATGACGCCCACGGCCAGGCCCTCGGCGTCGAGGACCCGGGCGATCATCCCGACGGGCGAGAGCGGGTGGTCGGCGTAGGGCTCGCCGCTGACCAGGATGACGTCGAACCCCGTGCCCTCGGTGGAGATCATGGGCCTATTCTATCCCATTTATTCTTTCGGGAGGGCGTAGAGGCCGAAGGCGGCGTTGGCAAGCAGGACGGCGCCGGCGACGATCATCGGCACCTGGAGCCCGGCCCGGAAGCCCAGCCACGAGAACAGCAGGCTCCCGGCCATGTGGCCCGTCGTCTGCAGGGCCATCAGAAGGCCGGCGCTGCCGCCGATCGTGGCCGTCCCGAACAGGCGCGACATGGTCAGGATGACGAAGGCCCCCATCAGGCCGTCGCCGCCCTCGTGGAGGAACCGGAACAGGAACGACAGGCGGACGTCGCCGACCGTCATCAGGATGAGGCCCAGGCCGGACACGGTCATGCCGGCCAGGAACAGCCGCCGGTTGCGGACGGGATCGAATTTCAGCCGCCCGACGAGGAAGGCGGCCCCGGCTAGGGCCAGGTAGGCCCCGGCCATGTAGAGGGAGACGCCCGAGTCGCTCAGGCCCAGCCGGGTCTTCAGGAACGGCCCGTAGACCGTCAGCTCCGTGCCCCAGTGCAGGGCCAGCAGGACCAGGAAGGCCGAGAACAGGAGCGTCCGCCGGTTGAAGACGCTGAAGCGGTAGTCCCTAAGCGAGACCGCCGTGAACCGCTCCTCGCCGAGGCCGCGCACGGCCGCCGCCGCGCCCAGGCACAGGGCGGCCATGACCGCGAGCAGGGTCCGGAAACCGGCGACGCGGGCGACGAAGCTGCCCATGAGCAGCCCGGCCGGCGGCCCGAGCGACAGCCAGCCGACGTAGCGGCCGTACTTGCGGTTCGGGTCCGTCTCCGCCCGGTCCTTGAAGTACAGACTGTTGATGGAGACGTTGAAGGCGTTGTTGGCCACGCCGAGGAGCAGGAAGGCCGCGGCCATGGGCGCGACGCTCCGGATGAAGCCCAGCGCCGCGAACAGGGCCGTCATGGCCAGCAGGGCCGCCCGCATGACGGCCTTCATGGACACGCGGTCGTTCAGCCAGCCCGTCGGGAAGGAGAAGGCCATCGGGGCCGAGGCGAACAGGGCCACGATGACGCCGATGCCCGCTCCGTCGAAGCCCAGCTCGAGAAAGCGCAGCGGGGCCAGGAAGGCCACGGTCGTCACGGCCATGGTCCGGATGAAATTGAGGGCGTGGACCCGGCGCATGCCGGCCATTATACAAAAACGGGCAAAAAAAGGGGGACGCGATGCCCGTCCACCCATTTCTTGATGAGGTGAACGGGTATCGTGTCCCCGTTTGATCTTACTTCTTCTTCAGGTCGACGTTGCCGCTGAAGCTCTTGAGGACGAGCGTGGCCCCGCCCTTGCCGACCGTGCCGCGGACTTCCTTGGGCGTGATCTTCCCGGACACCGTGATCTCGAAGTCGCTGTCGATGTCGCCGCTGAAGGTGTTGGCTTCGAGGTCGAAGGACGAGCCGGCCGGGATGGACATCCGGACGTCGCCGCTGTGGGCCTTGAGCTCGTAACGGCCGTCCGGCTCGACGGCGCCGATGTAGGTGACGTTGCCGCTGACCGTCTTGACGCTGACCGTCCGCGAGCCCGCGATATCGGTCATCCGGACGTCGCCGCTGACCGTCTCGGATCCCACCGAGCCCTTGATCTTGTTCGCGGTGATGTTCCCGGAGACGGCGTTGATGAAGAGGTCCCCGGCGATATTCTCCACGACGAGGTCGCCGCTGACCAGCTGGACCTCGGCCCCGGCCGCGCCGGCGAGGTCGACGTTGCCGCTGACGCACTCGATCTTGGCCTTGCCGCCGATCGGGGCGACATCGACGTCGCCGCTGACCGACTTGAGGTCGACGGCGGCCGCCTCGGGCACCCAGACCTTGTAGTCGACCGAGACGTTGATGGAGTTGCCGCCCCAGAAGCCGCCGCTCTTCTTGGGGTACTTGGTCTCGACCCGGACGGCGTCGCCGTCCTTGGTCACCTCGATGGTCACCAGCCCGGCGTTCTCCTTGGCCTTCTCGAGCGAGTTGGCTTTGGACGTCTTGAGGGCCTCGATCTTGACCTGGGCTTCCTTCCAGGTCATGACCGCGATCTGGCCGGAGACGTTGCTGAGATAGAGTTTGCCGTTCTTGGCCAAGGCTTCGGTCTTCTCGAACTTCTCCTCGTACTTCTCGTCGGCCAGCGCCGGCGCCGCGACGAAGACGGCGGCGAAGACCAGCGCGGCGGCGATCGTCAGGGCCTTCTTGAGGTTCGTGTTCATGTCGGTCCTCCTTCTCTTTTCGCTTATCAGATGATCGGCCGGCCCGGCGCGGCGTCCCCGTCCCCCCGGCGGAGGTCCAGGGCCGCGTCGAGCAGCGTGATCTTTCTCGTATAGGCGGCCAGCAGGTAGTTGCGGGCCTCGAGGTCGTCGGGCTCGGCCGTGACGGCCGCCCGGCAGGCCTTGATGGTGGCGTCGACGACCGACAGGTTCCGGTCGAAGAACTCGGCCACCTCGGGCGCCAGCACGCCCTTCTGGGCTGCGAACGCCTCCCCGAGGGCCCTGACGGCCTGCTCGTAGTGGCTTTCGGCCTCGTCGAGCTTGGCTAGGGTGTAGGCCTCGCCGCCCCGGGCCGCCGCCGAGGCCTCGTCCCGCCCCAGGCGCCGCCCGCCGACGATCCCGGCCGCGACGAGGACGACGGCCAGCGCCGTTACCCCGGCGTACCGGACGGCCGGCAGGCCCATCCCGAAAAGCGGCCGGCGGTCGAGCCGGGCCCCGACGGCGACCGGCCGCTCCGCCCTCTCCGCGAGCCGGGCCCGGATATTCTCCCAGACGCGGTCCGACGGCTCGGGCGTATCGAGCGCGGCCGCCCGCCCGGCGATCCGCTTCATATCCTCGCGCAGCTCGCGGCACTCCGGGCAACGGGCCAGGTGGCGCTCGAGCCGCTCGTCCCGGCGCGGGCCGAGCCCGCCGTCGATCGACCGGCTGATCTCTTTCCGGGCTTTACCGCATCTCATCGTCGCGCTCCCTCAGACGGCCCCTTTGGCCTTTAGATAATCCCGCACCTTGAGCCGGGCCTTGAAGAGCTGGGACTTCGAGGTCCCGACGGCGCAACCCAGGGTCCGGGCGATCTCCTCGTGCTTGAAGCCCTGGACGTCGTGCAGGACGAAGACGCTCCGCAGGCGCGGCGCCAGCCGGCCGATGGCCTCCTCGAGCGGCCCCCGCAGGTCATGCTCGACGGGCTCGCCGGCCCGGTCCTCGAGGCTCGCTTCCACGTTCTCGAGGGGCACGGTCCGGTCGGCCTGGACCCGCTTCTGCCGCAGGTGGCTGTAGGCCGTGTTGACGGCGATCCGGAAGACCCAGGCCGGGAAGGTCGCGGCGTCCCGGACGTCGGCCATGTGGCTGAAGACCTTGAGGAAGACGTCCTGGAGCAGGTCCTCGGCGGCGACCCGGTTCTGGGCGTAACGGTAGAGGAGGCCGAAGACCGGCCCCTTGAACATGCCGTAGAGGGACTCCAGGGCGGCCGCGTCGCCGGCCCGGCCCCGGGCGACGAGGTCGTCCAGGCGGGCCCGGTCGATCGAGCCCCAGCCCGTTCCTTCCCCCTTGTCCCCGCCCATGGCTAAGAGCGCCTCCCAGAAGGCTTCGTGGTCCGCACGGAGGCTATTATCGCCGAATCGGCCGTCCATCGCCAGGACCAGGGTGCAGGCGCTCATTCCGTTCACACCCCTATAGATGTGAACGGGGCCGAAAGGGTTGCCTGGGGCCGGCAGGTTCCGGGGACCCGTCAGGCCGGCCCCCGGGCGTTGTCGGCCTCGACGGCCTCCTCCAGACGGTCCAGGAAATCGGGGATGGCCGAGGTGACCCGGTTCCAGCTCGGGATGAGGGGCGAATAGAGGGGGTCCTCCATGAACTCCTTCCCGGCGATCTGGATGGCCCGGGTGAAGGCCTCGACCATGACNNTTGACGGCGTCCTTGGCCGTGCGCTGGTAGTTGACGACGAGCGTCCGCAGGGCGCTCTCGCTGAGGACGATGCTCTCGACGGCCAGGTTGCGGAAGACGGACTTGGCGATGTCGACGGCCATCTTCATCAGGCCCGTGCGCGGGTCCTCGGCCGAGAGCGGCTGGTGCTTGTGCTCGTAGGTCTCGCAGATCTCGGCCTGGCAGATGCGCCGCAGGGAATAGTTCCGGAAGACCTCGGCCAGCGTCTCGACCTCGAGTCCCCAGTCGCTGGGGATGCGGTTGATGCGGGCCAGGTCGGCGACCATCGAGAACTCCCCGGCCAGGGCATAGCGGAAGCTGTCGAGGTAGACCAGGAAGGGCAGGTGGCCGAAAAGCTTGATGAGGCTGCGGACGAGCGGGGTGACGAAGAGCCGCGTGACCCGGCCGTGCATGCGGTCCGTGACCCGGGCGTAGTAGCCCTTGCAGAAGGCGTAGTCGATGTGGGGCGAGGCCACCGGGTAGAACAGCCGGCCGACCATCTCGCGCGAGTGGTTGACGATGTCGCAGTCGTGGAGGCCGATGACCTTGCTCTCCTCGCGGGCCAGGACGTAGCCGTAGGCCGTCCAGGCCGACCGGCCCTTGCCGTCGTCCCCGGCCGACAGGTCGTTGGCCTCCAGGAGTTTATAGAGATCGAGGAAGCGCGGCCCGGAGGCCCAGACGATCCGGTGCCGCTGGGGCAGGCCGGCGAAGAGCTCGCGGACCTGGCGGAAGTGCGCCGGGTCGTCCGTCCGTCCCAGCGTGACGACGACCTCGTTCAGGTAATCGAGCTCCTTGACGTTGGCCAAGATCCCGCGGAGGGCCGGGGAGTCGAGCTCCTTCGGCGTCGTCGGCAGGACCAGGGCCAGGGGCCGGTGCCGGTTGAACTCCCTGAGGTCGTCTTCGAGCCGCTCGAGATGGAGCGCCCCCAAGCGATGGAATGTGGCCACCGCGCCGGTCTGATAGAAGTCGGCCATGCGCGCCTCCTTTCGAAGAGATGGGCCTCCCGGCGCCCGGCCCGCGGGTCAGGCCGCGCCGCGGAGGATATCGAGGACGGCCTCCCGCCAGCCCTCGGGCCCCGCGTAGGGGGCGATGACCATGCCCGGCAGGTGGATCGCGCCGGCGTGGCCGCCGTCCGGCTTGCGGACGAGGACGGGGAGGTCGACCTCCAGGAGCATGGGCTCGTCGTTGGGGCTGTCGCCCAACCCGGCCGTGCGGACCGGGCCGCGGCACCGGACGAAAAGCTCCGTCAGGGCCCGGACGGCCCGGCCCTTGTCGCTGCCGCCGACGAGGTGGTGGAAGCGGCCGCCGCTGACGATCCGCAACCCCTCGGCCTCGGCCGCGGCCACGACCCGCGCCAGGGCCGGCCCGTCGGCGCCGACGAAGGGCTCGTCGTACTCCCGCATGGCGGCCAGGGCGGCCTCCTCACGGGTGAAGCCGCAGAGGGAAGCGATCTCCTCGACGGGCATGTCACCGAAGCCGCGAAGCGGGAGCCCGGTCGCCGTCCGGATGGCGCCGAGGGCCCGACGCAGCTCCTCGTACGGCCGGCCGAACTCGAGGAGGCCGTAGCCCCCCTCCCGCCGGTCGAAGGCGGCGTCGGACCCGAAGTAGCCCTCCGGGACGAACACGGCCCCGCCGTTCTCGACGATGAAGGGGTGGACGTTGGCCAGCGACCGCCGCCAACGCTCGGTCTCGAGACGGGTCTTGCTGGTGCAGAAGACCAGGGGCACGCCGGCCTCGAGGAGGGCCTCGAGGGCGGGACGGGCCGGCTCGAAGGAGTAGGTCCGGTGGTCGAGCAGGGTGCCGTCGAGATCGGTGAAAACGACCAAGGACGTCCGCTTCATTTCACTTCCTCGCAATGTATTCCCAGAAAAGCCGGGAGGCGATAACGGAGCGGGCCTTTTCATGATAAAGGCCGAACGGCGGCTTGTCAAAGGGAAAAGGGAGGTTGACTCCCCCGGCCCCGGCATTTACCATAGGGATGCCCAGCGGCCCGAAAGGAGCCCGGACCCGTGGCCTACGACACCGCCCTCCGCCACTACACGTCCAAGCGCATCGAGGAGATCGACACGGCCGACATCCTCGTCGGCATCCCCTGCTTCAACAACGAGCGGACGATCGCCCACGTCCTCCAGCGGGTGACGCACGGCCTCGACCGCTACTACCGCGACATGCGCAACGTCATCCTGGTCGCCGACGGCGGCTCGACCGACGACACCCGAGAGGCGGCCCGCGATTACGAGATCAAGCCCTGGCAAGAGAAGATCGTCTCCATCTACCGCGGCCCGGGCGGCAAGGGCACGGCCCTGCGCTCGGTCTTCGAGGCGGCCGAGCGGCTCGCCGTCAAGGCCTGCGTCGTCGTCGACGCCGACCTGCGGAGCATCACCTCGGACTGGGTCCTCGACCTCCTCGACCCGGTCCTCGAGACCGGCTACGAGTTCGTCGCCCCCGTCTACCTGCGGCACAAGTACGACGGGACGATCACCAACAACATCGTCTACAATATGACCCGGGCCCTCTACGGCAAACGACTCCGACAACCCATCGGCGGCGACTTCGCCTTCTCCCGCGACGTGGCCCGCTTTTACGCCTCCCAGGACGTCTGGGAGACCGACGTGGCCCGCTACGGCATCGACATCTGGATGACGACCATGGCCGTGACCCAGGGCTTCAAGGTCTGCCAATCGAACCTGGGGGTCAAGATCCACGACGCCAAGGACCCCGCGGCCCACCTCGGCCCGATGTTCCGGCAGGTCGTCTACGTCCTCTTCTCCCTCATGGAGAGGCTCGAGCCGGCCTGGCGCAACGTCCGGGGCAGCGTCTCGGTCGAGACCTTCGGCCGGACGACCGACCTCCAGCCCGAGGAGGTGGCCGTCGACCTCGACAGCCTCGTCGAGCGCTTCAAGACCGGCTTCCAGCAGTTCGGTCCGCTCTGGAAAGAGGTCTTCTGCGCCGACTGCTACGAGTCCATCCGCCGGGCCGCGGAGAGGCCGGCCGCGTCGTTCGAGCTGCCGCTGTCGACCTGGGTCCAGATCCTGTTCGAGCTGGCGGCGACCTTCCACGCCTGGACGCGCAACCGCTTCAAGATCATCGAGCTGGTGACGCCCCTCTACTACGGGCGGGTGGCCTCGTTCGTCAACCAGACGCGCGACATGTCGTCGGAAGAGGCCGAACGGCTGGTCGAGGAACAGGCCCTGGAGTTCGAGCGGCAGAAGGACTATCTCGTCGCCGTCTGGGACAAGGCCAAGCCGGCCTAGGCCGGGCCCCACTTCATCAGCACGGGCGGGACGAGGGCCAGGGCGGCGAACAGGACCCACAGGATGAGCAGGGGCACCATCCACTTGGCCCACTTCTCCCAGCGCAGCCCGGCCAGCCCCAGGACGCCCATTGTCACGCCGGAGGTCGGCAGGACGGGATTGATGTACTCGGCGAACTGGAAGGCCAGCACGGCCGTCTGCCGGGTGATGCCGACGAGGTCGCCGAGCGGGGCCATGATGGGGATGGTCAGGGCGGCCTGGGCCGTCCCCGAGTGGACGAAGAAGTTGATGATGCACTGCGACAGGAACATGATCTGGGCCGAGAGGACCGGGCTGAAACGGGAGATGCCCCCGGCCAGGCCGGCCAGGATGGTGTCCATGATCCGGCCGTCCTGAGCCACGATGAGGATGGCCCGGGCCGTGCCGATGATGAGGCAGGCGTTGACCATGTCCTTGACGCCGTCGATGAAGGCCCGGCCGAACTCGTCGCCCTTGAGCCCGCCGGCGATCCCGGCCAGGATGCCCATGGCCAGGAAGACGCCGCCGATCTCGTTGATGTACCAGTGCTCGATGAGGATGCCCAGGACCATGGCAGCGAAGCCGGCCGCGAACACGCCCAGCACGAGCTTCTGGCGGACCGTCAGGGGGACGCGCTCGAGGACCGGCTTGTCGACGCTCAGCCGCTGCCGCTTCTCCTTGTCCTCATCGTAGGTCGGGCTGAGCCGCGGGTCCTTGTGGATCCGGGCCGCGTAGACCATGACCACAGCGATGGCGATGGCCGTCCCGACGGCCCAGATGACGATCCGGTAGCCGAGCCCCGAGTACATGGGCAGGCCGGCGATGCCCTGGGCGATGCCGACCGTGAAGGGATTGAAGAAGGCCCCGGCGAACCCGGCCGCCGCGCCGACGAAGGGCATGGCCACGCCGACGATGGTGTCGTAGCCGAGCGACAGGGCCAGCGGCACGAAGACCAGGATGAAGGGCATGGTCTCCTCGCACATGCCCCAGACGCCGCCCCCGACGGAAAAGATGAGCATGACGACCGGGATGAGCAGGACGCGCAGGGCCTTCCGCCGGCCGAAGGCGAAGGCGATGTTGCGGATGACGGCCGTGATGGCCCCGGTCTGCTGGATGACGTTGAAGGCCCCGCCGACGACGAACAGGATGGCGATGATGGCCCCGGCCTCCATGAAGCCGCGGATGGGCGAGACGAGCAGGCCGCCGAGGCCCTGCGGCTCGCTGGCCACCCGGGCGTAGGACCCGGCCACGGGGACCTGGCGGCCGTCCTTCTCGACCCGCTGGTACTCGCCGCCCGGGATGAGCCAGGTCGCGACCACGGTCAGGACGACCATGGCGTAGATGAGGATGAGGGTGTGGGGGAGGCGGAGCGGTTTGGCGCTCACCGGGCCGGCTCCTCGACCGCGCCGGACGCCGGGTCGTAGACGTCGCCGGCCAGCAGGACGTGGGCCGTGAGGCCGTGGCCGCCGAGATGCCCATCGGCGGACCTGAGGGTCTTGGCGCGCCGGGCGTCGTAGACGATGACCTGGCCCTCGCCGAGGACCTCGTACTTGCCGTCGGGCCGGACCAGGACGGCCGTCGACTCCTCGATGCCGACGCCGACCAGGGCCGGATTCTCGAGGACGACGCTGATGAGGCGGTTGTGGCGCCGCCGGGTGACGAAGTGCTGGTCGATGACGGCCGCGGTGACGAAGCCGAAGCCGCGGGTGTGCTCGACGTTGTCGGCCAGTATGACCTCCCAGCTGCCCTCCTCGCCGCCGGCCCGCTTCTCGTTGCCGGTGATCATGAACTCGCTCATGACGGCCGCCCCGGCGCTCGTCCCGCCCATCAGGCAGCCCTCGCGGTAGAGCTCGAGCATGCGCGTGTGGAGGGGCGTGTCGAGCAGGACCGCCGTCTGCTTGGCCTGGTCGCCGCCCGAGAACCAGACGCCGGTGACACCGTCGAGGATCTTGAGGTTGGCCGGGTCCAGGGCCTCGTCCCGGGTCAGGTGGTAATAGGCGACGTCGGCCACGCCGTAGGCTTTGAACTCGGCCACCAGGGCCGGGCCGGTCTCGAGGGGCACGCCGCTGGCCATGGTGAAGACGACGACCTTGGCCGGGCCGTTGGCCTGGGCTAGCGCGACGTAGCGGCGCATGAGGGGCTCGTCGCGGTCGCCGCCGCCGACGATGAACAGGTGGCCTTTCGGAAGCGGGGCGGCCGCGGGGGCCGGGGCCTTCGGGGCGCAGGCCGCGACGAGGATCGCCGCGGCGAGGACGACGGGCAGGACGACGACGGGGTTCTTCTTCACGCTCGACCTCCGATCGAAGGACGACTTCCGGGCGGGTATCTTATCAAAACCGGAGCGACAGGGCGAGCGGCTTGCCGGGCTCGATGCGGACGGGCTGGAGCCAGCTCAGGAGGACGGTGTTCCCCGTCTGGCGGACGGTCGGATGGGCCGCGGTCCCGCCGAGGGTCGCGTCGGCCGCCCGGACCCGTTTGCCCGCGAGCGACGGCGGCAGGACCAGGGTCACGGTCTTGAGCCCGACGGCTCCGGCCTTGGCTTCGATCCCGGCCTCGAACGGCCGTCCCGCGGCGGCTTTCTGCGTAAAGACACCCCAGCCCGCGCCGGTCGTCCAGACCGTCCGGAAATCCTCGGCGTTGACCTTGGGGTCGAAGTCCATGCGCATCTCCGGGCCCGAGTAGACGCAGCCCGAAAGGGCCAGCAGCACGCCCCACGAGGACATGGCCCGGGCGTAGTGGTGGCCGCACTCGACCTCGTTCCAGGGATTGCGGCGACGGCCGTCGTAGCGGTCGCGGACGGCCTTGACGATGTTCAGGCCCTCTTCGACGAGGCCCTCGTAGATGAGGTGCGAGGCGACCTGGTACTCGATGCCCGTCCAGACCTCGTCCGAGTAAGGGAAGGGCAGCGGCGGCCGCCCGCCCTTGGGCCAGGAGCAGAGGAGCAGGCCCTTCTCGTCGTTCAGGGCGTAGGTCCGCTGGACGTTGGAGAAGCTCCGGAAATCGGTTAGGAAATTGTATTTGTAGATGGCCCGCAGGGACGACTGGACGCGCTCGGGCGGCAGGTAGCGGCCGAGGCCGGTGACCATGCCCAGCCACTGGCCGAGGAGCATGTCGGAGAGGCAGCCCTCGCCGTACTGATACTTCTTCTCCATGACCTGGGCATACTTCTGGACGTAGTATTCGCCGTTCCAGAGCTCGCGGTCGTAGGCCGCCCGGCCCTGCTCGTAGACGGCCAGGTACTTCTTGGCCGCGACAATGTCGCCGGCGACGAAGGCCATGGCCGCGCCGGCCTTGAGGGCGCCGAGGTAGAAGGCGCCCATCATGCTGTTGGGGCCGTAGAACTCGATGTCGTAGGTGTTGTGCTGCTCGCCCTCCATCAGGCCGTCGCGGTCGGCGTCCCAGGCCTTCCAGGCGTAGTCGAGGGCTTTCTTGGCCTGCGGCCAGAGCTTCTTCAGCCATTCGGTGTCGCCCGAGAGCTGCCAGTCGCGGTAGAGGCTGATGATCCGCCCCATCTGGCCGTCGGCGGCCGGCTTGAAGTCCCAGAGGACGCCGCTCGCGAGCGGCAGGGAGGTCCGGAACATCATGGCCCCGTCGGGCTTGACGTTGTTGAGGAAGTCGGTCTCGCGCATGGTCCGCTCGAGGGACGGGAAGAGGAAGGCCAGGGACTGGGCGTAGTTCCAGACGTGGGCGCAATTGAGCGGACAGCAGCCGGATTGGTCGCCGCAGCCCTCGAAGCCGAAGAACCGGCCGTTCTCGAGCCACAGGCCGGTCGTCGTGCGGATGATGGAGGCCTGGCTCGAGACCGCGTCGAGGACCTCGGGCGGCAGGGTCTGGGAGAAGAAGGCGTCGTGGAAGGCGCGGCTCGAGGCCTCGAGGCGGCCGAGGTTGGCCTGGAGATATTCGGCCGCCGCCCAGGCGTCGGGGAACTTTTCGGCGTAGTGGTTCCGGAAGACGCGGCCGCGCTGTTCGGGGACGACGTCGAAATAGTTGAGGACGTTGGGGAAGTTCCAGGACAGGATGAACGGCAGGACGACCTCGCCGCCCGGCTCGACCGTGGCCACCAGGCCGAGCGTGCCGACGTCGGTCTGCTTGTCGGGCGAGGGCGAGGGCTCCGGGACGTCCTTGAGCAGGCCGTCGGCGGCGAAATCGTCCCAGAAGATCTGCAGGTCGTCCCACCAGTCGCCGCGGACCCAGTGGGCGAGGGCCGTCGTCTCCGGCCAGGGCGACGTCAGGGCCACGGTCCCGAAAGCGGGCTCCTCCGGCTTGACCCGGCGCGAGGACATGGCCAGGCCGCGGAGCGTCGGCGTGGCCTTGATCTCGTTGAGGTTCTGGCCGAACTTGTCGTGGCCCAGGCCGTCGACCGCCCCGACGCCGTCGTAGCCGACGGGATTGGCGACCGAGCCGGCGACGGTGACCTTGGCCGGGGCGGTCCCCGTGTTCCTGATCCGGTAGCGCCAGACGAAGGCGGGGATGCCGGAGTCGTCGGGCTCGAGGGGGATGAACGGGTTGAAGGCCTCGAGCGTGATCTCGAGCGGCACGTCGGGGTCGGACAGGGCCACCTCGGCGAACGGGTACTCGCCCTTGAAGCGGGCCTTGGCCATGCGCGGCAGCCCCGGGACATGGACGCGCTTGATGCCGAAGCCGGACGAGAACGGCGGCTCGAGCGGTCCCTCGAGGACGCGGACGAGCTTGCGGCCCGCCCCCTCGTAGTAGAGGGCGAAGAAGGTGAAGGGCATGTGGACGCCCTTGCCGGGCCGGTTGAAGATCTCCCAGTCGCGGAGGTTGCCGCGGCCGCCGAGCGAGACCGTGCCCGTGCCGATGCCGCCGAGAGGGAAAGCGATCTCGGAGAGGGCGGCCCCCTCGAAGGTCCGGACGGCGCTCTGGTCCGGGGCGGCGGCGGCCGGCGGGACGAGGACCGCGGCGGCGAGCGCGGCGGAGAGGACGGAGCGGGCGATCGAGCGGGCGGGAGCGTTCATGGACGGCCCTCCTGGACGGGGATGGCGTGACGCCTGTCCCCTGTTCTAAAAGAACGGGGGCCGGATGTCAATCGCCGGAAGAGGGCACGGGGCGCCGGGCCAGGAGCCGGGCGATCTTCTTTTCCATGTCGCCGTGGTGCGTGCCCTGCCAATAGACGCGCTCGCAGCCGGGGCAGAGGGCGAAGGCCGAGGCCCGCTCGCCGACGTAGGGCGTGACGAGGTTGCGGGCCCGCTCGCGGCTGAGCGGCTTGAGG
>MTKX01000935.1_pt4 | contig 35673 bp, 28 predicted proteins | sample 1042771 | NCBI WGS metagenome assembly MTKX01 (sample SAMN06212183, study PRJNA360534) | anaerobic digester metagenome | biome: Wastewater treatment plant; material: sludge; isolation source: anaerobic digester fed with sludge from wastewater treatment plant | place: Denmark: WWTP Randers ...
CGGGATCGAGGTAGGCCTCGGGCGTCTTGAAGAAATAACCCTGGCCGCCCGGGCTCCAGACGGCGTGGTAGAGGCCGTAGGCCGTGTGCAGGGCTTCGTCGACGAGGCCCTCGAGGGCCAGGTGGGCGGCGAAGGCGTAGGCCGTGCCGACCCAGACCTCGTCGCCCTGCTGGAGACGGAGCTGGGAGCCGTCGGCCTTGCGGCCGTTGACCGCGCCCAGGACCCCCCGTCCGAAGCCGAGGACGTTCTTGGCGTAGATCGTCCGCAGGGCCCGGCCGATGTCGGCGGGCGGGGCGATGGCCGCGGCGTCGGCGGCCTCGATGCCGAGCATCCGGGCGTACCAGACGCCGAAGAGCTGGTCGGTCATGACGTCGTCGGTGTGGGCGTCGATGTGGAAGTAGCCCGCCTCGGCGTCCCAGAGCCGGCGCAGGGAGGCCCGGCCGGCCTCGAACCACTGCTTGTAGCGGGCCACGGCGTCCGCGACGTCGACGGCGCCCGTGCGGGCCAGGCCGCGGAACTCCAAGGTCTCCCCCATCCGGATGGCGGCCTTGAGCCCGGCCAGCCAGAGCAGGCCGACGTAGGCGCTCTGGCCCTGCATCCGCCACGTGTCGTAGGTCTGGTCGGGGATGCCCTCGTTGAGCGGGATGTGGCTGACCTTGTCGCCGAAGCGGCGCTCCAGGGTGTCGAGGGCCAGGACCGAGGCCTCGAACATCTTCATCAGGAAGCCCATGTCGAGGCCGCCCTCGGCCAGGAAGTCGCGGTAGGCCCGCAGCGGGAACTTGGGATTGAGGTCCTTCCAGACGTTGCCGTTCTGCCAGTCGAAGCCGTTGAGGATCGTCCACGGCCGCTTGCGCGGCGAGCCCAGGTCGTGGGGCACCATCCCCGGGACCTTGATCGTGTTCCAGTAGTAGTCGAGCTTGTCGGGCGGGACCTCGTTGGGGAAGGTCACGGCGTATTGGTAGGCCCGGAAGGACGGGTCCTCGAGCGGCACGGTCCGGGCGATGAACTCCATGTTGCGCTTCTCGAGCTCGGGCCAGAGCTTGAGGACGTGCCAGCAGTAGGTGTCGACGTCGGTCGTGCCGTACATGAGGTAGTCGGCGCTCTCGAGGTAGGTGTGGAGGTCGGTCGTGGCGTCCCAGATGCTCGTCTCGGCCAGGACGTAGAGCTCGTTGAGCAGGGCCTGCTTGAACCAGTCCGGGAGCTTGGGGTCGGCCAGGATGGGGCGCTGCCAGGCGTCGACGGCCCGCTCCCACTCCCCGGCCCGCTCCAGGGCCTCGGCGGCGATGCGGAAGGCGTTCGTGCCCTCGGCGCCGTAGAAGGCCGTGTATTTCCGTTTCTGCTTGGCCCCGGTCTCGAATTCGTAATAGGGGAAGTCCCAGGCCACGGCGAAGGGCACCTCGAGGCGCTCGCCGGGTTTGAGGGTGAAGGACACGGCCAGGGCCGCGGCGGTCCGGGCGCCGGGCGCGGCCGGGGCCGGCGGCTTCGTGGCGTCGAGCGTGCCGTCGGCGGCGAAGCGCGTCCAGACGTCGGCGCCGTCGCCCTTGGGGTCGAAGACGGGCTGGACGTGGATCCGGGTCCGCGAGGGGACGTCCATGACGGCGATGGCCATCGTGCCGCTCATGGCGTTGCCGGTGCGGACGTCCTGGCCGTCCTTGCGGAAGAGGACGCCCTTGGCCCGGCCGCGCTCGGCCGGCTCGTTGACGTTGCCGGCGCTGCGGCGGTCCCAGACGAAGGAGGCCTGCGGGGCTTGGCCGGCGGTGGCGCGGGCCCGGGCCGGCTCCCAGCCGACCATGTTCTCCCAGGTCAGGAGGAGGCTGACCTCGACCGGCTGCTTCGTCGGATTGACGGCGATCCACCGGTAGACGGCCACCGGGTAGCTCGTCTCCTTGTAGTTGCCGGCGATGACCGGCGAGAACTGGACGACGGCCAGGTCGACCGGCAGGTCCGGGTCCTCCTCGTAGGAGAAGCCCGACTTGGGGTAGAGGGCGTAGTAGTCGCCCCGGCCCGCCGGGTAGTTCCAGGCCCAGCGGGACAGGCCCGCGCCTTCGGGCGGGGCGGTCGTGGAGAGGGTGCGGACGACGGTCCGGCCGGCCGACCGGGCGAAGACGTGGAACTGGTCGGCCCAGACCGTGTCCTCGACCATCCAGCCGGGCTTGAGGAACCAGGTCGAAAAATTGCCGTTCATGAGCCGCTCGAAGCCGCCGGCGCCGATGCCGCCGACGGGGCAGGCGCTGCCCTCCGGCCGGGCCTCGATGTCGCCGGGGGCGACGGTCCGGCCGTACGTCGTGAGCACGGTCCCGATGGGCCGGTCGAAAGCGGCCGGCGGGAAACCGGCCAGGTTGGCGGACGAGTGGTTGAGCGCGGCCAGGGCGGCCTGGACGATGTCCTTGGCCGTCCGGGCGCCCTTGGCCCGGGCCGCGGCGACGAGGGCGTCGAAGCGGCCGGCGATCTCCCGGCCGGCGTCGTCGGTGACGGCCTTCTCGGCGAGAAGGGGCGCGTAGCGGCGGACGAGCTCGGCCTTGGCGGCGTCGGCGGCGGCGTCGGCGCCCGACGCGGGGGCCGGGACGAGGGCCAGGCCGAGAGAGAGGATGAGAACGGACGGGACCGTCCGGGCGAGAAGTCCGCGCATGTCGATCTCCTTGTCTAGAGTGCCTTACGGGTCCGCCGCGCGACGAGGAGCGTCAGGACGACGATCATCGCGCAGTTGACGACCGGGATGAGCAGGCCCCGGCGCAGGCCGGCGGACTCGGCGATGCGGCCGGCCAGCCACGGGGCCAGCATGCCGCCGGCGAGGCCGACGGCGATGACGACGCTGAAGGCCGTGCCCGTGAGGGCGGCGAAACGGCCGCCGACGACGGCCAGGGTCGTCGGGTAGATGGCGGCGAAGCCGAGGCCGATGAGGATGGCGCCGGCGGCGGCGGCCGGGCCGGACGGGGCGAAGGCCATGAGGGCGGCCGCGGCCAGAGCCAGGACGGCGCTGGCGAGAATGAGCCGTTCGTTGCCGAGGCGGCGGACGAGGCGGCTCGAAACGAGACGGCCGGCCATGACGGCCGCCCAATACCCGGCCAGGACGAGGGCCGCCGCGGCCGGGGCGAAGCCGAAGGTCCGCTCGAGGTAGGTCGAGATCCAGCCGCCGACGGTGAACTCGTTGCCCGACTGGAAGAAGAGGATGAAAGCCGTCAGCCACAGGAGAGGCTCGCGGGCGATGGCGGCCGCCTCCTTGATCGGGAAGCCCTGGGCCTGTTTGGCCCTGGGGAAGCGCAGGACGGCGTAGACGACGGCCGGTACGAGGCCGAGGGCGGCGGCCAGGCCGAGGATGCGGCCGAGGCCGAGCGTCTCGCGCAGCGTTCCGATGAGGAACGGGACGGTCAGGGCCCCGAAGCCGAAGAAGATGCCCAGGACGTTGAGGGCCGCTCCCCGCTTCTCCCCCTCGTGGAGGTCGCTCGTCAGGGCGTTGGTGCCGCCGTTGAGGCCGCCGCCGCCCAGGCCGAGGACGACGGCCGCGGCCAGGACGGCGCCGTAGCCGGTCGCCCGCGCGAGCAGCAAGAAGGCGCCGGCGACGAGGAAGGCCGAGACGGCCAGGACGGCCTTGAAGCCGAATCGATCGACGAGCGGCCCGAAGAAGACCGTCGTCGCCAGCATGGCGAAGTTCATCGTCAGGAACAGGTTGCCGGCCGCGCCGGCCCCGAAGCCGATGCGCTCAAAGAGCGAAGGCAGGATGGCGCCCAGGATGGCCATGACGATGCCGAAGACGAAGATGCCGGCCCAGGCCGAGGCCTGGAGCCGGGCGGCGGAGGCCGGCGCGGGGCGGGCGGGCGCGTCCACGGTCAGCGCCCCTTGGCGGCTTTCTTGGCCGGGCGCCGCGGCCGCGTCGCCTTCTCGCCCTTGTAGGCCCGGGCGTAATAGAACTCGGTGAAGGCACGGTAGACCTCGGCCATGTGGCCGGGCGGGACGCCGGGGACGTTGGGCGAGACGAAGGTCGGCGGCACCTTGCCGGTCTTGGCCAGGACGGCGGCCGTCTCGGCCACGAGCGACATGGCGATGGTCACGGCGGCCACGGTCGAGCCGGCGGCCACGGGCTCGGTCTGGCCGACGTCGACCAGGGCGTCCTCGGGCGGGACGTGATTGTCGATGGCCACGTCGGCGATCTCCGAGAGGACCCGGCCCGAGCTGTGGGAGCGCTTGCCGATCCGGGCGTTGGCGTGGGAGGAGACCGTGACGACCTTCAGGCCGCGGGCCTTGGCNNTCGCGCGGCTCGAGCGGGTAGCTCTGCAGGAAGACCTTGGCGTAGCCCTCCTGGCGCTCGATCCAGAGCAGCTCGCGGGCCCCGCCGGGGCCGATGACGTTGGACCACATCAGGCGCGGGTCGTAGAGCGGGAAGAAGCCGACGAAGCCGCCGTAGCGCGGGAAGATGTCCATGACCGGGATGACCGAGTGGCCGCTGCCGAACATGTAGACGCGGCCCTTCTTGCGGATGGCGGCGGCCATGAGCTTGCCGGCGGCCTTGATGGCGGCCATCTCGCGGGACTGGATCTCGGCCAGGATCCACTGGATGATGCCGAGGTAGTTCTGTGCGGACATGTGTTACTCCTTGTTGAGCGCGTTCCAGGCCAAGCGGCCGCAGCCGTAGAGCCCGGCGTCCTCGCCGAGCCGCGAGAGCTCGATGCGGACGGCGCCGGCGGCCAGCGGCTGGGCCCAGCGGGCGGCCTCGCGGCGGACGGGATCGAGGAAGAGGTCGGCGGCGCGGAACAGGCCCCCGCCGAGGACCACGACCTCCGGATTGAGCAGGCTGATGATGTTGGCGATGCCCATGCCCAGGTAGAGGGCGACCTTGTCGCCGATCTCCCGGGCCAGGGCGTCGCCGCGGCGGGCGGCCTCGGCCACGGTCTCGGCCGTGACGTCCTCGATGCGGCCGCCGGCCAGGTCGGGCAGGATCGAGGGCCGGCCCCGCTCGAGCTCCCGGCGGGCCTTGCGGCCCACGGAATTTCCCGAGGCCTCGGCCTCGAAGCAGCCCATCTCGGCGTACTCCGGCTCGAAGTCCGGGTCGAGGGCGAACCAGCCGACCGCGCCGGCGATGTCCTCGCGGCCGTGGAGGAGGCGGCCGCCGGAGATGATGCCGGCCCCGATGCCGGTGCCGACGGCCAGGAAGACGGCGTCCGAGGCGCCGGCCGCGGCGCCGCGCCAGGCCTCGCCGGCGACGTAGGCGGAGCGGTCGGACTCGAGCACGAGGGAAATAGCGGGGACATGTACCGAAGGTACGTGTCTCCCTATCTTTTCCAAAAGCGGGTACTTGTCCCAGCCGGGGATGTTGGGCGCCCAGACGCGGCCGGTCGCCGAATAGGCGATGCCCGGCACGCACAGGCCCACGGCGGCCAGCCGGCCGCCGGCCTCGCGGGCGGCCGCGGCCAGGGCTTCGACGCGCCCGGCGACCTGGGCGGCCGCGGCGTCCCCGCCGGCCCGGTCGATGGGCGTCTTGTCGCGGGCCGAGATGTCCCCGTCCGCGGTGAACAGGGCCGAGGCGATCTTCGTCCCCCCGACGTCCACCGCCCCGCAGAAAACGGGGACGTTTCTATTTATTTTTTTCATGTTGATCGCCTGTTGGTCGAAAGATGAATGAATAAAATAGAAACGTCCCCATTTCTCTTTTCATCTTTCTTTGATGTGGACGACCCAGGCTTCGTTGGGCTGGAGGGTCTTGCCGACGACCGTCCGGCCGGCTGCGGCGGTCGCGGCGACCGCCCCGCCCGTCTCGAGGTCCGTGGCCGTGACCCGGCCCGGACCGCCCACGGCCACCCCGAACGTCGCCGCCACGGCCTTCTCTCCCCGGTTGAAGCCGAAGAGCAGGACGTAGCCGTCGCCGCGGAGCAGGCGGCCTTCGACGAGCGCGTCGGCCGCTTCGGCCGTGACCTTGACCGCCGGCTCGATCTTCAACCATTCGGCCAACCCGGCGAAGAACTTGCCGTTGTTGGGGTTCTTGAAATGATGGTAGGCCGAACCGAAGAAGGAGCCGGCGATGACGGCCCGGCCCTTGCCGAAGGGCGCGGCCACGACGGCCGGCCGCCCGTCCGCGAACGCCGCCACGACCCGGCTGGCCTGGCCGAAGACGTCGAAGGCCTCCTCGAAGAACAGGCTGTCGAGGGTGTCGCCCGGCTTGAGCAGCGGGAAGGCCTCGTCGGCGGCGCTGACCGTGACGACCCCGGTCTTGGCGAGCGGCGTCAGCTCGGTCTCCCGGCAGCCGAAGACCTCGGGCAGTCCCCCGCCGGGGACGACCGGGCTCGAGGCGCCCTTCTCGTCGACCCAGCCGCAACGGGCCTCCGTCACCAGAGTGCCGCCGCCGCGGACGTACTCGACCAAGGCGGCGACGTGGGGCTGGGACATCATGACCGGGTACGGGGCGATGAGGAGCTTGTAGCCGGCCGCCCGCGGCGTGCCCAGGTCGCGGACGTGCAGGAAGTCGACCGGGATGTTGCGTTCGAAGAAGGCCCGGTGGACGCCCTGGAGCGACTCGCTGAGGTTGTTGACCCCGACCGTCTGGCCCTCGCCGGTGAAGGCCTGCTGGCCGCCGACCATGTGCGAGAGGGGGTTGTAGAGGATGGCGATCTCGGCCTTGGCGGGCAACGCTTTGAGGAACAGGTCCTGGTGGGCCGTGATGACGCGGGCGATCCGGCCTCCTGCCTCGGCCCGCTCGGTGACCTTGCCGTCGAGCTCGACCAGACCGTAGCCGCCGGCCTCGTAGCCCGTGCTCATCGGGTAATAGGCGTAGATGTTGACGGCCCGCGCCCCGTAGGCGACGGTGCTCCACATCCAGTCGCGCGTGTCCGTGCCGACGACGGGGTAGCTCATCTTCATGCCGAAGACGCCGTAGCCGGCCTGGAGCTCGCCGATGTAGAAACCGCCGTTGCCGATCCCCATCGACCTGACGAAGTCCAGTCCCGAGGAGCGGTAGAACGGCGACCAGGGCTTGATGGTCCAGGCGTGCTTGGGGTAGATGGAGGCGCCGTAGAACTCGACGCTGTCGGACATCTTGCGGTCGTCCGGCGTCCCCGACCAGTCGGGCCGGGTGAAGATGCCGGGCCCGGCCGAGTGGCTGGTGACCACCGAATCGGGCAGGACCGACTTGACGGCCGCGGCCTTGAGGGCCAGGTCCTCGGCCAGCTTGTCGGAGATGAACTCCTTCCAGTCGATGTAATCGGTGAAGGTCAGGATGGTGCCGAAGCGCGGCGGCTCGACCTCGTCCCAGGCCCGCAGGGTCCGGTACCAAGCCTTGTTTAGGGCCTCGACCGTGCCGTACTTCTTCCGGAGCCAGTCCCGGAACCGGGCCTGGGTCGAGGGGCAATAGCAGAACTGGACCGACTTGAGATCGCCGACGTAGTAGACCTCGGCCCAGTTGATGATGTGGGGCTCGCTCCACAGGTCCCAACCGTAGAAGGCCGGCTTGCCGACGAGGGCCCGGGCCGCGGCCCGGAAGAAGCCCAGGATCTTCTCCTGGACGCCGGCATGGTCGAAGCAGAAGCCGGGCGAGGCCTGGGACTCGACGACGACGCCGTTGGACGAGACGAACTTGGAGTCGGGATGGCGGGCCTCGACCCAGTCGGGGGCCGAGTCGATGTAGACCTGGACGATGANNTCGGCCTTCTCGCAGGCCGTCCACTCGATCCAGGTCCGGACGGTGTTGAAGCCCAGCCGCTTGATCTGCGCGATGTCCTTCTTCCAGGCCTCGCGGGAGGCCGGGGTGACGGTCTCGAGCATGGGCGCCCGGGCCTTGCCGCCGGCGTACCAGACCGAGACCGGGAAGAAGCCGCGGGTCTTGTCGGCCGGGGCGGCGGCCGCCGCGGCCGCCAGCAGGAGCAGGCCGGCCGCGGTCCGCGCGGCCCGGGCCGCGAAGGACCGTTCCGTCGTCGCGTTCGTCATGTCCGCACCTCTCAAAGAGCCGAAGGGATGCCGGCGTCAGTCGACGCCGAAGGACCGGCCGATGACCTCGAGGAGCTCGGACGTCCCGGACCTGCGGTCCGCGCCGAGCTCCCAGATGATGACCCCCGCGGAGCCCTTGTCCTTGACGTACTGGCACTTGAGCCCGACCGAGCTCGGGTCGTCGTAGCCGATGATCATGGTCCCGTCCGTCCGCCGCAGATAGGGCACGCGGGCCTCGCCGTCCCAGGTCCGCGGCCAGTCGCCCGCCGGCAGGGCGGCGATGTCCCGGTAGGACCAGCCGGCGCTCGCCGTGAAGGGCAGGCCCAGGCCGCCGCAGTCGAACGACCGGCCGAAGAAGGGCACGCCGACGAGGAGCTTGTCGAGAGGGACCTGGCGGGAGCGGGCGTAGAAGAAGGTCCCGTCGAGCGAGCCGCAGTCGTCGCCGCCCCAGGCGTAGAGCGGGGCGTTGTGGCCGGAGTGGTCCGACCATTCGCCGTGGTAGTCGTAGGTCATGAAGCCGATAAGGTCGAAGGCGCCGGCCAGGCGCTCGAAGTCGATCCAGCGGCCGTAGTAGTTGTTCGACGGGGCGGCCATGGTCACGAGGAGCGGCGGCGTCCGGGCGTGGAAGGCGGCGGCCAGGGCCTCGATGAACAGGGTGAACTGGGCCTTCTCCGCGTCGCCCGTGACGAACTCCCAGTCGATGTCCACGCCGTCGTAGGCGTTGGCCTCGCAGAAGGCGAGGAGCTGGCCGACGAACCGGTCGCGGTTGGCTGGCGTCGCGCTCATGCCCGGGAAGCCGGCGCAGTTGCCCCAACCGCCCAGGCTGAGGACCATCTTGACCCCGGCGGCGCGCGCGGCCGCGTTGAGGGCGGGATAGAGGAGCCCGTCCGGGACGACCAGGTTGCCCGAAGCGTCGGGCCAGGCGAAGGCGTGGGCGATGTGGGTCAGGTACCGGTACTCGATGCCGGTGTGGTCGAGCGTCGCCCGGTTCGAGGTCCGGTAGTAGCCCATGACGATCCGGTCGGGCCGCGACGGCTCTTCGGGCACTTGGGCGACCTGGCAGGCGCCGAGAAGAAGGAGAAGAAGGGCGGCCGGAACGACGGCGAGGACGGGAGTCCGCATGCTTCCTCCAGTCCCTATTTTTATCTTATCGGGGCCGGTTTTTCAATGCCGCGACGGACCTCAGGAGGGCCTTTTTTTCGGGGGAACCGGCCAGGGCGGACCAGGACCACAGGACGACGCCCCGGGACGGCGGCCGGAGGGCTTGCTCCAGGGCGGCCCGGAACTCGGCGGGCGGCAGGTCCTCGTCCACGTAGGCCCGGTCGACCTGGATGCTGGGCAGGACGGGCACGCCCCCGGCGAGGTCGGCGGCGTCGGCGACGACATCGTGCACCCAGGCCGGCGGCCGGCGGACCATGTGGTGGTAGGTCATCGGCGAGACCAGGTCGACCAGGGGGGCGAGCCGGGCCAGGTCCTGGCCGGCCACGGACCGGACGGCGCCGCCGAAGTCGTCAAGCCGCCAGGGCACGGCGTGGAGGTTGATCTTGACCGACGGCCGGGCTTCGCGGGCGGCCCGGACGAAGCGCGAGACGACGCCGGCGATGCGGTCGCACTTCCAATCCGCCCATTCCGCGCTATGGTTCGAAAGGACCCAGGCGGCCTTCTCGGCGGTGGTCGTGAGCTCCGCGGGGATCGCGACGCCGGACGTCCTCTTGAACGAGGCCAGGCAGTCTGGGCAGAAGCAGGTCTGGGGCAGGGACGCGGGGGTCCGGTCGGGTCCGACCTTCTCCCAGAACACGAAGTAGCGGATGAAATCGAGGCTGACGTATTCGGGATCGCCCGCGGCGACGACGCTCCGCAGGTGCGCGGCCCGCTCGGCCAGGACGCCCTCCCCTTTCGTCGGGCAGAAGAACTCGACCCATTCGTCGCGGGCCGGGGCGCCCGAGGCCGTGACGGCCGCGAGGCCGGGGTCCTCCTTGACGGCCTCGGGGGACTGGAAGACAGGGTAGATGAGGAAGAGCGTCAGGCCGCCGGCCCGGGCCCGGGCCCGGAAGTCCGGGTCCGCGAGCAGAGTCTCCGAGACGAAGGCCGTGTTGATGCCGAGGTCCCTCCACTCCCGGAACAGGCCGTCGTGGGGCGGCGCCGCTTCGTAGATCTTGACCCCGACGACGGGACCGGCCGCGTCGCGGCGGCAAGCCGCGAGCGGGCCGAAACCGATCGCGAGGACGGCCAGCGCGGCGGCCGCGGACAGGGCTTTCGTCGTCGCTCTCACGGGGCCTCCTTCGAAGAAGAGGATCAGGTCATTTCCGGCAGGCAGAACGAGACCGAGCGGCGCTCGCCGCAGGCGGCGCAGCGGAACGAGGCCTCGAGCGTCTCGCATTTGACGCCCTTTTCGGTCCGCAGGGCGGTCTCCCATTTGCCGCCGCACGCGCCGCACGAGGCCGGCATGACCAGCGAGACCCTGGCCTTGCGGGGCCGCGCCCCGGCGCGGCGGACGTCGACGGCGCGGACGGCGAGGTCGAGCCCGTGGGACTCGTTGAGCTCGGCCAGATAGGACTTGAAGAAGCGCAGACCGTCGGCGGATTTCTTGGCCGCCAGGCGCCGGGCCGCCGCCGTGCGCATGTTGGCCGGCAGGACCGACGCGTAGGTCAGCTCCCGGCTCAGGTACTCCATGGCCGCCGCTTCGAGGTTGCGGCCGCGCAGGGTCGACTTGACGAAGAAGTTGGCCACCCCGAGGTAGCCCGATTTCGACAGGAAGTCGGCGTCGTGGACGATGTCGGCCAGGCGGTTGCGGGCCGGGCCGGGGGCGTAGAGCGAGCGCAGGGCCCGGACGACGTGGCCGATGTCGGCCATGCCCAGCCCGGACTCCTCGAGGACGCGGCGGGCCAGGCGCGCGCTCCCCTCCTCCTCGGGCTTGCGGCCGGCGTGATAGCGTCCGCCGTCGAACTTGCCGGCGTCGTGGAAGAGGGCCGTGACGGCGGCCAGGTCCGCGTTCTCCTTCTCGGTCTTGGCCAGCTTGAAGGCTTGGCCGGTGACGAGGACGGTGTGCTCCCAGAGGAAGCCCGCCTTGCCGTCCTTGCGGCCTGTGAACTTCTTCTCGGCGTCCTCGATGACCTTGCGGACGCGCTCGACGAGCCCCGGCGAAATGGCGGTCAGGGAGCGGTAGAAGTCCTGCTGTTTGAGGAGCATAGGATTTGCTGCCCGCTCATTATGGCCACCCGCCGGGGGCAAGTCAAGAGCTCGCTAGAGCGGTTCGGGGGAATCCCTCGCCCTCATGGGAAATGTTTGAAGACGCCGGAACGCGCGGCGGTCTCGGCGCCAAAACAACTCGCTCGCCGTGCGCTACGGCTCGCTCAAACACGTTTTGTCGGTTTCCAGGGAAACTCCCCTCGACCGCCACCCGTTCCGGCTAAACATTTCCGAATCGGGCTCAGCACTCCCCCTCACCGCTTGGTGCTCGCAGCTAAGAAACTGTTCACTCCGTTCTGCCGCGTCCCCATGAGGATCGGAGTAGCACAGACCCTAACCCCGTTGAAAAGCCGGAGACGAGGACATATGATGGGCGGGATGAGAAGGACGGTGAGGAGCGGCGGACGGCCGATGACGGCTCTGGTCCTGGCCGGCGGGCGCGGGAGGCGGATGAAGGCCGACAAGGCCTCGCTCGACGTCGGCGGGCGGACGCTCCTCGAGCACGTCCTGGCCCAGGTCGAACCCCTCTTCGACGAGGTCCTGGTCGGCCTCTCGCCGGGGCAGGCGACGCCGCGCCTCCCCTCCGGCTCGCGGGCCCGCTACGTCCGCGACGGAGCCCCCGGCCTGGGCCCGATCGGCGGCCTTCTGGCCGGATTGAAGGAGGCGTCGAACGGGAAGTGCGCCGTCGTCGCCTGCGACATCCCGGACGTCGACGTGCCGCTCCTCCGCGCGCTGGCGAAGGTGGCCGCGGCGGCGGACATCGCCGTGCCGGTCGGACCGTCGGGACTCCACGAGCCGCTTTTCGCGGTCTACGCCAAGTCGGTCGTCCCGGCCATTGAAGGTCTCCTCGCCCGCGGCGAGCGCAGCCTGCTTCCTTTATACGACCTGTGCCGGACGGCCGTGGTCCGCTTCGACGACCCGGGCCGTGTCCGCAACCTCAACACCCGGGCCGACTACGAGGATTACCTGCGGGGACCGGGCGATCGCCGAAAAAAGCGCGCCCGGGCTCAGTCGCCAGGACGGCGGACGAGACCGTAGAAGGCGAACCGGCCGGCTATCTCGCCTGCCACGACCGATCCCAGCGCCAGCAGCAACAGCGGACCCGCGCCCGGATCGTCCATGAGGCGGTCGCCGCCGCGTGCCAGATCCGCGACGACGAACGCAAATCCCGAGACCAATCCGGCCCGATGGACCGCGCGCAGGGACCGCGACGGGCCCGCGTCCGGACGGAGGGACGGCCGGGGCCGCCGGCCGCCCGGGGCCCAGCGCCGGCCCTCGATCACCGCCCACACGATCCCGGCGGCGATGAGGACGGCGGCTACCGCGGCGAGATCGACGGAGAAAGCCCCGGGACCGGCCACGGCCCGAATGACGGCCTCGGCGACAAGGGCGCCCAAGACGAGGGCCGTCAGCGTGAACGACACCGAGGCCCGCCCGCCGCGCCAGGCCGGCAGAGTGGGGAGCGTGTAGAGCTTGATCATGCTGACCAGGAACAGGACCCCGGCCAGCCCGGCGGCGGCGAGTGCGGCCAGTTGGACCGTCCTCGAGGGCGCTCCCGCCCAGGCCAGCCAGCCGGACGCGGCCACGAGTCCCATGAAGGCCAGTTCGAACAGGATCTCACGGCTGAGCCAGGACGCGCGCCAGTTGCTCAGGACGAACCGGGCCCGCCAGGGATGGCGGAGGTGGAAGAACGAGACCAGGGCGGCGACGGCGGACAGGAACAGGGCCAGGGCCAGCAGGACCAGCCAGGTCGCGCGCCAACCCGCGTACGGGGTCCGGCCGCGGACGAGGAAAGGCAGGTGGAAGACCAGGAACGCGCCGACCGCCGTCTGGCCCAGAACGGTGAAGGCGACGAGCGGCCACTCCTTGAACATGACCGGCTAGACTTCTTCCCAGTTGGCCACTTCGGCCCCGCGCTCGGCGGCCCGGGCGGCGTCGCGGTGGGGCTCGATGACCAGGGCCGGGTCGGTCTGCGTCGGGTCGGGCAACGGCACGATCTGGCGGACGTCGCCGTACTTCTTGCGCAGCTCGGCCAGGTCGCCGAAGTCGAGGGCCCTCTGGGGGCAGGCGGCGACGCAGGCCGGCGGCTGGCCGGCGTCGATGGCCTGCCAGCAGAAGTCGCACTTGGAGACGGTGTTGGTCCGGGCGTCGAAGCGCAGGGCCGTGTAGGGGCAGGCCCACTCGCAGTAGCGGCAGCCGATGCAGGCGCCGGTGTCGACGAGGACGATGCCGTCGCCGCGCTTGGAGATGGCCTTGACCGGGCAGGACAGGCCGCAGACGGGATTCTCGCAGTGGTTGCAGGCCATGGACACGTTGTAGGCCACGACCGACGTCACCCAGACGCCGTCCTTTTTCTCCCAGCCGCCGCCCGTGACCTCGTAGACGCGCCGCCAGAGCAGGCCCGGCTCGAGGTCGTTGCGGTCCTTGCAAGCCATCTGGCAGGCCTTGCAGCCCGTGCAGGCGGAGGCGTCGAAGAAGAAGCCGTACTGCGTGACCATGTCAGGCCGCCTCGGCTTTGGCCACCTGGGCCATGATGGTGTGCTGGGCGTTGCCGAAAGCCAGGGCCGTCCAGCGCTCCGACGACAGGACGTTGACCGAGCCGCGGCGGTCGACGCCGTCCGGACCCGGGGTCCACCAGGCGCCCTGCGGCAGGGCCACGACGCCCGGCCGGATGCGGGGCGTGACCCGGCACTTGACCACGGAAGCGCCGCGATCGTTCCAGACCCGGACCAGGTCGCCGCTCTTGATGCCGCGCTCGCCGGCGTCCACGGGATTGATGAACAGGCGCTGCGGGAAGGCCTCCTCGAGCCAGTCGATGCCCTCGAGGGTCGAGTGGACGCGAGACAGGTAGTGATGCCCGATGACGGAAAGCGGGTATTTGGCCGCTTCGGGCCCGAACGGGCTCTCCCATTCCTGGATGTACTTGGGCACGGCCGGGATCTCGTCCGGACGGCCCAGGTCGTGGAGGGCCTTGGAGAAGATCTCGATCTTGCCCGAGGGCGTCGGCAAGGGGTATTTAGCCGGGTCGCGCCGGAAGTCGACGAAGGCCACGGCCGGCTGGGTGACCGGGACCGAGTAGACGCCGGCGTTGGAGCGCTCGAGCTCGTCGAGCGACGGCAGGCCGGGGAAGCGCGACTGGCGGTAGCGGTCGAGCGACCAGGACACCCACTCGCGCTCGGTCCGGCCCTCGGTGTAGGCCTGTTCGAGCCCGAGGCGGGCGGCGATCTCGGCGCAGATGCGGTAGTCGCTCTTGGTTTCGCCCGGCGGCTCGACGATCTTGGGCATGAGGATGACCTCGTCGCCGTACTTCCAGCCGTCCTCGAGGCCCCAGGTCTCGAACTGGGTGCAGACGGGCAGGACCAGGTCGGCGAACTTGGCCGTCGGGGTCAGGAAGTTGTCCTGGACGAGGAGGAACTCGACCTTGGACTCGTCGGCCAGGATGCCGGCCGTGCGGTTGACGTGGCCGTGCTGGTTGACGAGGGCGTTGCAGGCCACGGCCCAGATGGCCTTGATGTCGGTCTCGAGCTTGGCGGCGCCGCGGACGCCGTCGGCCGGGCCCATCGTGCGGCCCCGCAGGACGGCCTCGGTCCACAGGAAGCTCGGGATGAGGGCCTTGACGGGGTTGTCGCCGACGGGGAAGACCAGCCAGAGCGGGCCGCCGTCGGGGGCCTGGAGAGCGATGCCGCCGGCCCAGCCGCCGGGGACGCCGACGTTCCCGGTGAGGGCCGCCAGGACGCAGCCGGCCCGGACGGTCTGCTCGCCGTAGGCGCGGCGCTGCATGCCGTAGCCCTGGTAGAGGACGCCGGGCTTGAGGGTCGCGTACTCGCGGGCCAGGCGGGCGATGGTGGCCCGGGGGACGCCGCAGATGGGCTCGGCCCAGTCGGGCGTCTTGGCCGTGCCGTCGCGCGTCCCGAGGAGGTAGTCCTTGTAGCTCTCGGCCCCTTCCGCGCCGGGGGGCATCTGCGAGGCGTCGAAGCCGACGCAGTGGGTGCGGACGAAGGCGGCGTCGGTGAGGCCCTCGGTGACCATGACGTGGGCCATGGCCGACATCATGGCCGCGTCCGTGCCGGGCCGGATGGGCACCCACTCGTCGGCCAGGCCGACCGCGCTCAGGGTCATGCGGGGGTCGACGCAGACGACGCGGGCGCCCTTCTCGCGGGCCTTGCGGACGAAGTACTCGCTGTTCGTGCCGTCGCGCATCTCGGCCGGGTTCCAGCTCCACATCAGGATGTACTTGGCATTGAGCCAGTCCTGGCGCTGGTTGCCGGTGACGCTCGTGCCGTAGACGGTCGGGGTGGCCGCCGAGATGGCCGCCCACGAGTAGCTGTTGTAGAAGCCGAGCGAGCCGCCGTAGAGGTTCATCAGGCGCTGGGCGGTCTGGCGGCCGTTGATCTGGTTGTAGCTGCCCGTGCCGTAGGGGACGTAGAAGGCCTGGTTGCCGTAGGCCTTCTTGATGCGCGCGAACTCGGCGGCGACGCGGTCGAGGGCCTCGTCCCAGGAGACGCGGGCGAACTTCCCCTCGCCTCTCTTGCCGACGCGCTTGAGGGGGAACATCAGCCGGTCGGGATGGTACTGGCGCTTGCGGTAGGCCCGGCCGCGGACGCAGGCCCGGAGCTGGGGGTCGGCCAGCGTGTCGCCGGGCCGGTCATCGGTCTCGATGCGGACGATGACCCCGTCGCGGACGTAGACCTTGAGGAGGCAGCGGCCGCCGCAGTTGTGGGATGGGCAGCCGGCGCGGACCATGCGCTCCTCGGCGGGGGCCCCGTCGGCCAGGGCGTGGCGGGGGTCCGTGCGGCGGAAGCCGGCGGCCAGGCCTTTGGCGGCCGCGGCGGAGGTGCCCACGAGGGCGCTCCAGCGCAGGAAGCCGCGGCGGCTCATGGCGGCCGTGTCGAGCGGCTTCTTCAGCGCGGGCTCCTTCATCGCCTAGTCGCCGACCGGGGCCGGTATAACGGGAACGTCCGCATCGACGCGGCCCCTTTCGAGGGCCACCCAACAGGCCCCGGCCAGGGCTTCGAGAAGGATGGCCTGGACGGGATTGGCGACGGCGGCGAGGTCCGTCCCGGGCGCGAGGAGGTCGAGGAGCTTGAACGAGGCGGCCACGGCGCCCGTGAGCATGACCGTGCCCGCGGCGTTCCGGCGCGTCCCGGCCGCGGCGCGGCCCATGGCCCAGACGGCGAACGAGGCCATGACCAGTCCCGGCAGGCCCGGGACGCGGGCGAGGTGGAGAAGATGCCCGAGGGTGGCTTCGCCGAGGCCCCAGACCGACCCCCAGAGCAGGGCGGCGGCCGGCATCCGAGGTCCGCTCCTCAGCCGACCTGCGTGGTCAGGAAGATCTGCAGGCTCATCTGCTTGATCTGGTCCTGGACTTCCTCGATGGCGTCCATGTGGGCGTCTTCCTCGTTGAGGATGGACTGGAGCAGGTCGCGGGTCGCGAAATCCTTGACGTTCCCGGCCAGGACGATGGCCTCGTTGTAGGCCTTGATGGCGTCGTTCTCGGCGTTGCCGTCGCTGGCGAACATCTTCGGGACGTCCGAGCCGATATAGAGCTTCTTGAGCTCGCTGACGATGGGCAGGCCCTCGAGGAACAGGATGCGGCCGATGAGCTTCTCGGCGTGCTTCATCTCGTCGATGGCCCGCTTCTCGATGACCTTGTGGAGCTTGTCGTAACCCCAGGCGTCGCACATCTCGGAATGGACCATGTACTGGTTGATGGCCGTCAGCTCGTCGGCGAGCAGCGAGTTGAGAACCTTGATGAGTTTCGGATCCCCTTTCATGATGTCCTCCTCCGGTCGGGATGTCTCGGTCGATGTCAAGAAGGTCATTCTATCCGCATCGGCGGTCAAAGGCAAGCCGGCCCGGGGGCGGGACGGCGGGGGGCCTCGCGGGGCGGGCGCGAACCGCGCGGCCGCGCGGCCGTATCTTGGAGGGAGGGCCCGGTTTGGGCTAGAATACGGTCCTCGATCAAGGAGGGATCCATGAAACGCCCGCTCCTTTTCGTCGCGGTCCTCGTCGCCGCTCTCGTCCTGGCCGGCTGCGCGCCGGGGCGGAACGACCTCGAGAAGACGCCCGACGCCGACGGCCGCACGGCCGGCTTTTTGCGCGGCCTCTGGCACGGCTTCATCTCGCCGGTCACGTTCATCGTCTCCGTCTTCAGCAGGAACGTCCGGCTCTACGAGGTCCACAACAACGGCACCTGGTACAACTTCGGCTTCGTCCTCGGGGCCGGGCTGTTCCTGAGCGGGGGCATCCTGGGCCGCAAGAAGAAGAAACACTGACCGTGCCCGCGGCGGTCGTCGGCATCGTCTTCGTCTCGGCCTTCGTCCGCTCGGCCATCGGCTTCGGCGACGCGGTCGTGGCCATGCCCCTGCTGGCCATGGTCACGGGCCTGAAGACGGCCTCGCCCCTGGTGGCCTTCATGGGGCCGACGATCTCCCTGCTGATCCTGGCCGGGAGCTGGCGGAGGATCGAGCTGAAGTCGGCGGGGCGGCTCGTCTTCGCCTCCCTCGTCGGCATCCCCCTCGGCATCTACGGCCTGGCCCGCCTGCCCGAGGGGCCGCTCAAGGTCGGGCTGGGCCTGCTCATCCTGCTCTACGGGCTGTTCGGGTTGGCGCGGCCGAAGGCCCGCATCCGGAACGAACGGCCCTGGCTCGTCTGGACTGTCGGGGTCACGGCGGGCGTCCTGGGCGGGGCCTACAACACCAACGGGCCGCCGGTCGTGGCCTACGGGATGCTCAAGGGCTGGCCGGCGGAGGATCTCCGGGCCACGCTGTCGGGCTACTTCCTGCCGACGAGCCTCATGGTCCTGGCCGGGCACGGCCTGGCCGGGATGTGGACGTCGGAAGTGCTGACGTCCTGCCTGTGGTCGCTGCCGGCCATCGTCACCGGAGTGGTCCTGGGCGGCCTGCTCCACAAGAGGATCCCGCAGGCCCTCTTCGCCCGCCTCGTCAACGGCTGCCTGGCCGCGATGGGCGCGCTCCTGCTTGTCCGTGAGATCCTTTAGCCGATCGGTGCCAGGCCTTCACATCTCCAGGGGAGATCCGGGGTTTGTGAATGCCAGGCACCTTCTTTATTCAAGGGTGACGGTGGCGGCGGGGCCGTAATAGAGGCCGTTGAAGAGCAGCTTGAACGTGCCGTGGGGCTGGCCGCGGAAGGCGATCTCGGGGCCGTAGAGAAAGACCTTGCCCTTGCCGAGCGCCGCTTCGGCCACCTGGACGCTCCGCCGCAGATAGCCCTCGCCCCAGGCCCAGCCGCTCCGCAGGAGCTTCCCTTCGTCGAACCAAACGACGGGGCTGACGCCCTTGAGCCGCGCGTCGGGCGGCAGCGCGAAGGCGGGCGTGTTGTCGTAGAAGACGTCGAGCGTCGCGGGCAGGCCGTGGGCCAACGGGTGGGCCGGATCGACCCGGGCCCTTAGTACGGAGCCCGGTACGTAGAACTTCTCGGAACGCAGAGGCGTCTCCCGTCCGTCCGGGCCCTTCTCGACCAGGGCGTTGGCGACCGGCAAACCGAAGTGGTCGGCCAGGGCCGTCGCCGAGTCCAGGGCCAGGATGGTCCCGCCGGCCTCGACGAACTCCCGGAGCTTGGGGAGGGTCTTATCGGCCGTGACCCGGCCGACGCGGTCCTTGTATTCGTCGGGGACGTTGGCCGGGACCGGCGCCTGGAAGTCCCGCATGCTGGGGGCTTCGGCGCCCGCGGCGGGCGCCCGAGGGATGGAGCCGCCGACGAAGACGAGGGCGTCGAAACGCCCGGCGAGGTTGCCGGCGTCCAGGCCCGGCGCGAAGACCAGCTCGTAGGGGAACTCGAACTGCTCGAGGAGCCAGCGGACCCAGCCCGAGGCCATCGAGCCGCCGTAGGTGTCCCACAGGCCGACGCGCACGGGACGCAGCGCGAAGGCCTCCCCTTGCGGGGCCCGGTCGAGGCCGCCGACGTCGAGGCCGAGCTCGCCGGCCGCCTTCAGCAGCACGGCCGCGGCGCCCGGCGAGGCGGGGACCCAGATCGTCCCGGCCGGGACGGTCTTCCCTCCCGCCGCCGTGTCCGCCTTGAGCCAGTAGGCCTTCTCGCCGGCCTTGAGCAGGCGGTTGACGGCGATGAATGAGTCGTTGACCCGGTGGTCGAGGAGATACCCGGCCGCGCCGGGGGCGAAGGCGCCCGGCGGGGGCGGGGTGACGCCGGCCAGCTTCTCGAACGGTCCGTCGAAACCGTCGAGGAGGCGGTCGAAGACGATCCCCATCTGGTAGGCCAGCGTCCAGCCGGCCGCGTCGTACGGCGGATTGGGGGCCGCGCCCTGGTACGGGATGTCGTCGGGATGGTCCTGGGGTTCGAACATGGTCATGACGTGGGGCCGGAAAGCCTGGGCCGCGCGGACGACGTAGGAGCCCTTGGGATAGCGCTTGCCGCCGGCCTCGAAGTCCGCCTTGGCCCGTTCGACGGCGACGCCGCTCTCGATGAGGGCGTTGACGAACTTGGTCGCCGTCGGGAAGTCGGCCTGGTCCGAGGGGATGACGTAACCGCGGGGATCGCGGGTGTCCTTGCCGAAGATGGCGTCGTAATATTTCCGGTCCACGCCTCCCCGGCCGAATCGCCCGCCCGCGGCGGGGGCCGGGGCCGCCGCCGAACCTTGGCCGGCGCCCGCGGCGGCCCGGTCCTTGTCCACGGCCGCCCGGACGGCGGCGATGGTGCCCGGGACGATGGTCCAGGAGTCTCGGCTGCCTAGCTCGATGGCGTGCCTGCCCATCAGGTAGCGCCGGTACTGGAAGTCCTCGCGGTGCTTCGAGGCGACGTCGAGGATGGCCATGTCGGCCGTGATCGCGTATTCGATGGACTGGCGGAAATGCCATTTCTGGGGGGCGATGGGGAACGGATAATCGTGCTTGGGCAGGAGCCGCTCGGGGATGAACGGGATGTCGACCGGCGTCGGGTTGCCGATGGCCTCGGTCAGGATGCCGATGACGTTGTGGAAATATCCGGTGCTCCGCAGGCCGCCGTTCCACCAGGTCGAGTAGCCGGCCCCCGAACGCATGATGGCCCCGGGCTTGCCCTCGGTGACGAAGCGGTTGTGCATGGAGGCCGAAACGAGGTCGAGGCCGACCGGGATGAGCGGGTCGAAGGCGTAGTTGAAGGGGTCCCGGAAGGGCGGGGCGAACAGGACCGTCCCGGCCGGGCCCGTCTGGTGGTGGTTGTAGAGGATCTGGGGGTGCCACTCGACGTAGAGCTGGCGGCTCATGGCCTTGGTCTCGGGCTGCGTGTTCATGTAGAAGTCGCGGTTGTTGTCGTGCCCGATGTATTTCTGATAGAGGACCGGCAGGCCGCCCATCGAGCGCTTGGCCGGCTCCTTCTCGCGCAGGTACCAGTCGGCCACGAGGTCGAGGCCGTCGGGATTGGCCGGCACGGCCAGCAGCACGACGTCGTCGAGGATGCGCCGGGTCTCGGCATCGTCCCGCGAGACCATGCGCCAGACGAGCTCGACGAGCTGTTGCGAGCCGAGGATCTCCGTGGCGTGGAGCCCGCCATCGATCCAGACGACGGCCTTGCCCTCGGCGGCCAGCCGCCGGGCGGCCTCGTCGCCCAGGCCTTCGGCCAGGGCCAGGCGCTTCGAGATGTCCTTGAGCCGGGCCAGCCGGGCGTGATTGGCGGGCGACGTGACGATGGCCATGACCATGGTCCGGCCCTCGGCCGTGCGCCCGATGTCGACGACCTTGAGCCGGTCGGACTCGGCGTCGAGGACCTTCCAATAGGCGACGAGCTGGCGGTAGCTGACGAGCTGATAATCGTCGCCGACGGCGAAGCCGAACCGGGCCTTGGGACTCGTGACGGCGACGGAGGCGGCGAAGGCGGACGCGCTCCCCAGGGCCAACGCGGCGGCGACGCAGAATATCAGGCGGGCGGACCGGGGCGAGCGACGGGCACGGGAGGTCGAGGTCACGGCGGCACTCTCCTTACCAGATTCCGGGAACGAGGCGGAAGCGGACGGCCCGGGCGTACTCCTTGTACCAGAGGAGGTCCCTCTTGAGCATGCGGTCCTCGAGGGCGGTCCGCAGGAGGAGCAGGGCGACGGCCGCGGCCTGCGGCACGAGGGCCCAGTAGGAGCCCAGCACGAGGGGCGTGGCCAGGCCGAACAGGATGCCGCCGAGATAGCCCGGATGGCGGCAGAAGCGGTAGGGGCCCTCGCGGCAGACGGTCTGCCCGCGGTCGGACTGGATGCGGGCCACGCTCGAGAAGAACGGATTGACGGCCCTGGCCCAGACGAACAGGACCTGGCCGACGACGAAGGCGGCCAGGGCCGCGGCGTACACGGCCGGAACCGGGTCGTCGGTCCAGTGGCCGCGGCCGGAGTCCAGGCAAGCGATGACGATCGAGGCGAACCAGAGCGGCGTCGACAGCAGGAAGTAGCCCTTGTCCCACCACTTCATGCCGCGGCCGGGCCGGATGCGTTCGGCGACCAAGCCGGGCCTATGCCGCATGGATAATATGGTCGCGACGGACGTCGCCAGGGTCAGGCCGACGAAAGTCCAGCCCTGCCAGAAGTCGATCCGTCCGGCGGCCAGGAAGACGGCGACGGCCAGGAGGACGAGGCCGGCCAGGCTCCCGGCCCAGGGCGATGTTTGGATCATGGTCGAGGGGCCATTATCGTTCGGGAGGCTGATATATTCAATATCTGAGTTCGAATTCGTTCGTTCGGGCCCCCGGTCCTGGCTCAATCTTCGGGGGGCTTATCCGACTAAAGCGTTGGATTCGTTCCTATTACATCCGGAGGTCCTCGTCATGTCCTTCAAGCGCCTGTTCAGACCCGTCCTCATCCTGACCCTCGCGGGCTTCGTCCTGTCGACGGCCGGCTTCGGCCAGACGCGCCGGAACGACCTGTCCGTGTCCTACGGCGTGCTGTCGATCGACCAGCTGGCCGACGTCTTCACCGACGTCGTCACCATCGTCCTGACCCTCGGCACCTTCAGCAAGCGGGACGTCAAGTACACCGGCGTGCCGTTCCTGACCTACCACATGTCGCGCAACGACCGCTTCGGTTTCGGGGCGGCCCTCGGCGGCTACTCCTCGTCCGGCCTGCTCCGGGTCGGCGACTCCGATGTCGGCAGCTTCAAGGAAAGCAACATCGTCGCCGCGGCCGAGCTCGACTACCATTGGATCATGAGGCCCGGTTTCCAACTCTACTCCGGCCTCGGCTTCGGCCTCCGCTACCGGCACGGCACCTACGATGACGGCGAGGAGACGGACACCCTGAACAAGGTCCTGCCGACCTTCCACATCAACGCGCTCGGCCTGCGCTTCGGCAAGTCCGTCGGTTTCTTCCTAGAGCTCGGGGGCGGCTACAAGGGCGTCCTCAGCGCCGGCCTCAACGCCCAGTTCTGAGATGAGAGGCGCGGCGGTCCTGCTCCTGGCCCTGCTCGCGGCGGCCGCCGCGGCGCCGGTCCCGGCCTTCGCCGCGCCTGGGCCGCCGACGGCCCAGGACGCCGCCTCCGTCCAGCCGGTCTCCTGGGAGCTGTGGCTCGCCGCCAAGGCCAAGGCCGAGAAGCACGACGCCGAGGGCAACCTCGTCGCCGCGCTCCAGTACTACCTCGAGTACGCCCGCCAGGCCCGCGGGCTCAACAGCCCGGTCCGGGTGGCCTGGGGCCTGAACAACGCCGCCTACATGATCATCAAGATGCACCGGCAGGACGCGTCCGTGGACCTCGAGCCGGCCCGACGGTTCCTCGAGGAGGGTCTGGCCCTCGACGGAGCCTCCGAGGACTGCCGCAAGGTCATGGCCATGAACCTCGAGCACGTCCGGTCCTGCCTCGACCGGGCCCGCTGAGGCATTGGGCCCGTTTCCTCCTCCCCTCTTCACAGCCCCGGGTTCGCTCCTTCCGGCCTTGCCATGGCCCGGGCTCCGGCGTTAGGATGGGCCTAGACGGTTCACGGGACGCGCGGCCGCGAACGCGGGAAAGGGGGCTGACCATGAGATGCAAGGTCTGCGGGCGGGATTTCCCGTCGCTCTACCATTTCAAGACGGCCGACGTCTGCCTGGGCTGCTACGAGGGCATGGGCGAGGAGGAGCGGGTCAAGGCCGCCCAGCCGAGGGAGATCTTCCGCATGACGACGACGGCCTTCACCCTCGACGGCTACCGCATCGTCAAGTCGCTCGGAGTCGTCCGCGGCATCACGGTCCGGTCGCGCTCGGTCTTCGGCACGATCGGGGCCTCTTTGCAGACGATCGTCGGCGGCAACATCACGCTCTTCTCGGAGCTCTGCGAGCAGACGCGGTCGGAGGCCTTCGAGATGATGGTCAACCACGCCGTCGAGCGCGGGGCCAACGCCGTCATCGGGGTGCGCTACGACGCGACCGAGATCATGCAGGGGGCGACGGAGGTCCTGTGCTACGGCACGGCCGTCGTCGTCGAACCCCTCTAGATCTTGATGAAGATCTTTTTCTTATAGAGCCACCCGCACATGTACCAGAGGACGGCCCAAGCGGCGGCGCTCGTCAGGAGCTCGGCCGGGAGCGCGCCGACCCAGCCGGCGAAGGCCATCGTGAACGGGGCCACGAGCGAGCGCACCCAGGCCGTCCCGCCGCTCTCCGTGAAGAGGTAGATGGCCAGCGAGTTCATGCCGACGACGTTGAGGAAGAGCGCCCAGCCGCCCCATTTTTTGACGTCGACGAGCCAGTAGCTGAAGGCCAGGGCCAGGAGGCAGATACCGCCCGTGGCCACGACGAACGAGCTCGTGGCGATACGCTTGATCATCGGCGTGACAGCGGTCAGGGCGAAGCCGGCGGCGACCGCCGCGGCGCCGAAGCCGGCCAGAAGGCCGATCTTCTTGCGTGGCGCGCGGGCGCTCATCAGAACCTGTCCGGCGAGGACGCCCCAGATCGTGTGGGCCGCGGTCGGGATGGCGTTGAAGGCCACCCAGTGGCCGGACGACAGCTCGCCCGAGACGAGCATGTCGAACCAGGCCCCGAAGTTGCGGTCGGGCGTGAACGCCTGGTCGAAGCCGGCCGCGCCGAACGTCCGGTAGAGGACCTCGGCCGCGGCGACCAGGGCCAGGCTCCAGGCGATCTGGGTCCGCGGCTTCCGCCTCATCAGGAAGTAGGCGATGGGATAGGTGACCGCGAGTTGGGCCAGGACGTTCTGGAAGCGGAAGGTGATGCGCCCCGGCCCGATGCAGTAGAGGGCCCAGCCGAGGACGAGGAGCAGGGCCGAGCGGACGACGACGTGCCGGGTGACGGCCCGGCGGGGCTCGCCGCGCTCCTCGCGCCGGGCGACCGAGAAGGCCAGGGCCGCGCCGACGATGAACATGAAGAACGGCTGGACGAGGTCCCAGAAGCGCAGGCCGGCCCAGGGATGGTGCTCGAGCTGGATCCCGAGGAAACCGAGCACGGTCCCGGCCAGGCGCGGGTCGCGGAGGTGCTCGTAGAGGAGCGTGCTCTCCCCGATGAGCAGGAACATCGTCAGGCCGCGAAAGAAGTCGAGCGAGAGGAAGCGCTCTTTCATCGGCTACCTCTTGACCGCGCGCGGGACCTCGAGGTCGACGTCGTAGTAGAGGGCGGTCATCGGCCGGCCCGAAACGGGCTCGACGTTGTCGGCCCGGACGAGGGCGTGATAGGCGCCCTTCCTGAGGCCCGCAGTCGAGACCGTGTTGACGAAGGACCAGGTCTTGCCGCCTCCCGTCACCTCAATCTTTAGCCACGGCGGCAGGGACTTCGGAGCGACGCGCCAGGGCGGGAGGTCCGAGCTGCCCTTGTTCGTCACCGTGACCGTCCCCGTGAGCGTTTCGGGGCGAGTCGCTGTCGCCCGCAGGGCCACGCGATAGGTGTCGGCGACGACGATGGGCGGGATGGGGAACTCGGGCGTCCGGGACAGGCGCAGGAAGGCCACGTCGTCCGGACCGACCGAGACCGTGAAGCTCCCGGCGTGAGGGCCGCTCATCTCGCGCTTCCAGAGGTCGCGGACGTAGAGCTTGTCGGCGGCCTTGAAGCCGAGCTCCTCCCAATAGATCTTCTTCTCGGCCCGGTGCTTGCCCTGATAGAGGACGAGGACGGCCATCCCGCCGTCGAACAGGGGCTTGCCGGCCCAGAGGCTGACGTTGCCGTCGTTCCAGACGACCCGGCCCTGGACGCCGAGCGGGTCCTGGTCGACGGCGATGGCCTCGAGGTTGGTCAGGATATCGACGGTGGCCTTGTCCATCGCCCGCACGTCGTTACCGGCGATCAGCGGCGAGGCCATCAGGCACCACAGGCTGAACAGGGTCCGGTTCCGGGACTCGCTCATACCCGGCATGCCGACGATCATCATGTCCGGGTCGTTCCAGCGGCCCGGCCCGGCGAATTCGGCCAGCTTCTCGTTGGCGAAGGCGATGCGGATGGCCCGGGCCCAATCGGCCTGGCCCGGGGCGCAGATGTCGGACGTCGTCCGCCACATGTGCCCGATGGCGCCGGCCCAGACCCACGGATAGCCGTCGCCCCACGAGCACAGGCTGTGGACGACGGGACGGCCGGCGGCGCGTTGGGCCTTGGCGAGCTCGGAATAGGCCTGGACGATGTCCTGGCCCTGGCTGTTGCACCAGTCGATCTTGATGTAGTCGGCCCGCCAATCGGCGAAGGAGCGCATGTCCTCATATTCGAAGCTCTTCGTTCCCGGCATGGCCCCGCTGCAGGTGTGGGTACCGGCGTCGGTGTAGAGGGCGTACTTGAGCCCCAGGCCGTGGATGTGGTCGCCGAGGCCGCGCAGGCCCGAGGGATAGCGAGTCCGGTTGGGCGCGAGGCGCCCGTCCTTGCCGCGCGCGAAGCAGATGCCCTCGTCGGGGCCGACGTAAGCGTAGCCCGCGTCCTTCATGCCGCTCGAGACGAGGGCCGCGGCGATCTCCCGGATGAGCGTCTCGTTCTGGGGCTCCTCGCCGAACATGTTCCAGGGGTACCAGCCCATGGGCGGCGTCAGGGCCAGGCCGTCGACCTCGGCGTGGGCGCACTGCGGCAGGCCTTCGGGCCGCGGGACCTGCGGCGCGGACGGGACCGAGGCCAGGGTGAAGAAAGCCAGCGCGAGGGCGGCGGCGGCGGCCGCGAGCCCCGCCGTCCCGATCCTTCGAGCGCGATCACGACGCCTCATTGCCATCGCACGACCTCCTCGAGGAGCCGGGCACCGGCCTCCCGGCGCGTTCCGGCCGGATGATAGCACACCGGGAACGCGCCCGACAACGCGTCCGCGCCGCTTGACGGGGGTTTCGGGCCGATGGTATCTTCAGCCCATGAAGCTCCTGGGAAAAGATTGCGAGGTCGATCCCCAAGTCCCCGAACCGCTCCCGCTCAAGAAGTTCATGGTCTACATCGGGCCGGCCATGATGACGACGGCCCTGGGCCTGGGCACGAGCGAGCTCATCCTCTACCCGCGGCTGACGGCCGAGTTCGGTACGGGCTGGATCGGGATGATGGTCCTGTCGCTCGTCTTCCAGACCGTCTGGGCCCAGCAGATGGCCCGCTGGACGGTCCTGACCGGCGAGCACGGCGTCAAGTTCAACTCCCGGGTCATCTCCCGCATCGGGGCCCTCGTCTCCATCACCTTCTTCATGTTCATCGGCTTCGCCATCCCGGCCTGGGCCAGCGTCGCGGCCACGGCCCTGATGGAGATCGTCCATTGGCCGGCCTCGGTCGAGATCGGGACCGTGTTCTGGTCCTACGTCTCGTTCCTGCTCGTCTTCGCCGTCATCTTCCTGTCCAAGGTGGCCCGCAGCTGGATCGAGCGCATGGCCACGGCGGCCACCTTGCTGGCCTGGGGCCTGCTCATCGCCGCGGCCGTGACGACCATCAAGTCGGCCACCGTCGCCGACATGGCCCGCCACGTCGTCCTCTGGGACATCCCGGACAAGATGAACTGGTGGGTCCTGGGCTCGACCCTGGCCTGGGTCGGCGGTGGCCCGACCCTGCTCTGGTACACCTACTGGATGAAGGACGCCGGCTGGGGCATGGCGTGCAAGTTCGGAGCCATCCCGGGCGGCCTGGGCAAGTCCATCAAGCTCCGCTCGGAAGGCCTTTTCCCGGAGTTCACGCCGACGAACATCTTCCGGCTCAAGGTCTGGATCCGCCGCTCCAACGCCGTCCTGTGGGGGGCCTACTTCGTCGGCAGCCTCATGACCATCCTCATCGTCGTCGGCCTGTCGGACACCCTGCTGCGGCCGAAGGGCCTGGTCCCGAGCGGCTTCGAGGTCATCAAACACCAGGCCGTCTTCTTCCGGGAGCCGCTGGGCTCGGCGGGGGCGGTCCTGTTCCTGGTCATGGCCTGGCTGTTCTTCTTCAACAACCAGATGGCCATCTCCGAGGCCGTGGTCCGGCAGAACGCCGACGCGACCGTGAACTTCCTGGGCTTCACGAACATCAAGAAGGTCTACTTCTCGTGGTGGGGCATCTACCTGGTCATCTCGTTCGTGCTCATCGCCCTGCAATACTTCGGCGGCAAGATCAATCCCTTCAGCTTCGTCACCTACTCGGCCATGTTGACCCTGGTCAGCCTGGTCGTCTCGGTCCTGGCCACGCTCATCGGGCAGGTCGTGCTCTACAGGGCCTTCCCGAAGGAGCTGCGGCCGGGCTGGGTGTCGATGGCCCTCCTGGGCGCGGGGTTCGTCTTCTACGTCTATATCGTGATCCGGGCGCTGGCCACGTTCTTCGGAAAAGGGGTTTAGTGCCGGGGGCCGGGCTCGAACCGGCATGTGACTTGCGCTAGAACTCATACAGAATTCTGTTTCGAACCGGTTGACTCCCAAAACAGAAACATTGATAAGCTCATCATTATTGAACAAGATGAGGCGAGTTACGGCATGAAAGACTTACATTATTATTGAAAACGCCTTGGTGCGTATTGCATAAGCGTTTGCCATATTATACAATCTTGATGATGCGAACGAGGTCATGGGAGATCGTAGCCCTGATTCATGCTGTAGAAACCTCAACAAGCTATCGGCAAGTCCTCGAAAAGCTGAATCTCCGAGCGGCAGGCGGAAATTACGAACAACTTAGGAAATATATCTCGGAAAACGATCTCGACACTCGTCATTTCAAGGGACGTGGGTGGAACAGAGGCCTCAAGGGAACGCGCAATCCAAAGGCAGCATTATCTGAGGTTCTGATCCGCGGAAGCTCAATCCAGAGCTTCAAGCTAAAAAGACGGCTTTTTAATGCAGGAATGAAACCGATGCACTGCGAGGACTGCGGCTGGGCGAAGAAGACAGAAAACGGCTACTTGCCCTTGGAATTGGATCATATCAATGGCGATAGACATGACAATCGCATTGAAAACCTAAGAATATTATGCCCTAATTGCCATAGTTTAAGGCCCACTCATCGGAGCCGAAAGAGAGCCCGGGTGGCGGAATAGGTATACGCACGACACTTAAAATGTCGCGGCCGCAAGGCCTTGCGGGTTCGAGTCCCGCCCTGGGCATTCCCCTCTAATTCTTATCGAGATACGCCAGCGCCCTGTCCATGACCGGGTCGCGGCCGGCCAGCAGGTCCCCGATCGTCGGCGTCACCGGGAAGTCCGGCACGATGCCCAGGTGCTTGGGATAGCCGTCGACGGCCATCTGGTAGAGTACGAGTGGCACGCGGATCCTGATCCCCGTCGCCGGCAGGGAGGCCGTGACCATGAAGCCCGAGGTGTTGCCGTAGTAGCCCGAGCCGCATTCCTCCCCGAAGAACACGGCCTTCTTGTAGAAATGGAAGGCCGAGGTCACCTCTCCCGTGGCCGAGAAGCTGCCGCCGTCGACGAGGATAGCCACCTTCCCCGCGAACAGCGGCGGCCTCGTCGCCTGGAGGCCCCGGTTGGGATGACCGGTGACGTCGAACCGGCCGCGGGCGTTCGGGACGAGCGGGCGGGCCAGCTCGGCCGCGCCCTCGGGGGTCTCGTCCGTGTACTTGAAGAGGTCGTAGCGGTCCTTCTTGGTCTCGAGCGCCCAGTAATAGAGGAAGGGCCGGTCCATGACGTGGGCGAAGAGGAGCTTGGCGTACTCGTCGCGGCCGCCGCCGTTCGCGCGCAGATCGATGATTAGGCCCGGCGTGACCTTCTCCGCAAGGATGCGGAAGGACTCGTCGAGGAACTCCGTGTAACGCGGCCGGGCCTTGTCCGGGTCGTCCCCGAACTGGCGGATCGTCAGGACGGCGGTGCCGCTGCGGAAGGCGAGCTCGTAGAGCGGACGGCGTTCGGCTGTCACCGGGTATCTCTCGCGCAGGGTCCGGACGGTCGCGAGGGCCGTCACGCAGGCGACAGGGACCTCGCGGGCCTCTCCGCCGCCGACCGGGCGGAAGCGGATCCGGCGCGACGCCTCGAGACCGTAACGCAGGGCCAGGAGGCGCCCGAACGAGGCCGGATGCTCGAGGCGCCGGAGCCGGGCCGTGCGGATGCCGGCGTCACTCGGGACGAGAGGCAGTAACGCGGCAAAGATCTCGTCGATAGGCATGCCGTCGATGGCCAGGAGCTCGGCGCCGTCCGGAACGCCCGGCTCCGCGCTCAGGTTCCGGAAGAGATAAACCTTGCCGCCGAGGAACCGCACCTCGAAGGGAAAGAACACGGGCTGCCCGTCGAGCCAGGTCGAGGCCCCCGAGGAAAGCGTCAGCTGGGTGTGCCCGTCCTTGATGGCGGCCACGAGCGGCAGGAGGCGGGTGTAGAACGCGAGCTCCGTCAACGGACCGGAGATCCCCTGCCCCGCCGCCTCGAAGCTCTTCTTGAGCGCCTCGACGGACGTGTAACGGTCGAAGCCGCCGTGCCCTTCCTCCAGGACGTCCCAGAGGACGTCGAGGTCGGACCTGATCATCTCCACCGGGTAGATCCTCTGCGGATCGAACGGGACGGGCTTGGCCGGCGGGCCGGTCTGACCCATTGTCGAAGAGGGGACGACAAGGGCCGCGGCGAGCGCGGTAAGGGCGGCTACTATCGAGGGCCCGGTCATTCGTCTCATGGACATCGCTCTCTTTCGTTTGGCCTAGGCCTCCATTTAACTCCCTGAGACGCGGAATCTCAAGGCCTCCCGTGAGAAAGAAGCGTCCGGCCGATCGTCTCTATCAAGGGGCCGGCAGGAGAGAAGGTCGCTATTGACAAAAAGCGCTTAAGCGATTAACCTACTTTTGGAGGCCCACCCATGGAAACCGCGACGATCCGCATCCCCGAGGACAAGAAGAACCTTCTGAAGGCCGCCGCCAGCCTGGAGAATCGGAAGATGAACGATGTCGTCATCGAGCTGATCGACGACTATATCGAGCGCCACAAGGAAACCATGGAACTCCTGGCCATCCCCGGCCTTCTGAGGAAGATCAGAACCTCTCAGCGAGAATACCGGGAGGGGAAGGGCGTCTCTTTAGAGGATGTCAGAAAAGATCTGGAACGTCGTTCTCTTAAGGGCCGCCCGAAAATCCGTCAAAAGAACGGAAACGGCCGTTTGCGAAAGGGTTCTTGACCGCTTGGAGCTGTTAGCGACGCTCGAGAATCCGCTCAGACATAAAGATGTCCGCGCGCTGGAGGGTAGGCTCCTGGGCCTCTATCGATTACGGATCGGCGAGTATCGGGTGATCTTTGAGCTGGGATCGGACGAAGCAGAGATCGTCGTCTACGCCGTCGTCCCCCGCGGCAAGGCCTATTGATAGACGATGTCGCCGCGCTCGAGGGACCAGTCGTTGCCGAACCAGCCGACGGCCCGGACGCCCGCCGGCCCGCTTTTCAACGCCTCGGCTGAAAAGACCATCAGGTCCGGGAACCCGGCCCCGCTGATGAAGTATTGGACCGGCGAAGCGGCCACCCAGCCCGCGTACCCCGTCCAGGACACCACTCCCACCGAGGCCACATCGCTCCCGGGCCGGGGCCGGACGAACGTGGCCGCGTATCCGCCGCCCGCGTATCTCTTCTCCCCCACCCGGACCGCGCCGTCGCGGACCTCGATGGGCGAGCCGGCCAGGAGCTTGGCCCAGGCCGCGTTGGTGTCGGCGTTGCCGTAGAGGATGACGCTCCGGTCCTTGAAATTCGCCGGGTCGAAGGCCGTGTCCGGCACGATCTCGACGCCGGCGTTGCCGCGGACCCAGAAAGTCTCGGCGTCGAAGCGGGCCTTGGTGAAGCCGCGCCGGTCCTCGGCCTCGTCGCCGCGCGTGCCGTATACGAAGACGAATCCATGGCGGAAGGCGCTCTTGAACCCGCCGCCGCGGTGGGGGCCCTTGAGCGAGGGCGACGGCGCTGCGGTCCGGACCCAGCCCGAGTCCCCGCGCTGCAGATAGAGGCGTCCCACGCCCGGTTCGAGGACGGCCTCGACCTTCGAGCCGTCGAGCTCGACCGTGACCGTTATGCCCGCGTCGCTCCCCTTAGCGTCGAGCGCCAACCGCTCGACGTTTTCCGTCGTGCCCTTGAACGCCTTCCCCGCCTCGTCCCGCTCGATCGCCACCTTGCTGTACTCGAGCGGCTTCCTCTGCGCCAGGATCTCGACCCATCGAGACTTTGACGAGATCCCCGGATCGGCGGTGACGAATTCGACCCGCCGCACGTCGGCGTCGGCCGGCCGGATCCTGTCCTTCAGGAAGGCCATGAGCGGGGGCCAGTCGACGCACTCGCTCCCCCACCAGTGGCCGGCGCCCGGCCGCTCGTAGTAGGCGAAATCCGGGTGAGACCGGCCCAGGACCTCGCGCATGGTCCGGGCCTGGCCCACCGGGACGTTGTCGTCCTGGTCGCCGTGGAGGACATAGACGCCGTAATGGAGGAAGTTGCGGGCCAGGTTGAGCGTCTCGCTCGGGTCATTGGCCCGCGCCAGTATCTTTTCGACCGGTCCCGGGTCCTTGAAGGCCGTCCCTCCCCCGTAGGACGAAAAGCTGTGCCAGCCGGCGCTCGGGGCGATGGCCGCCCACAGCCCGGGGAAGGTCGCTCCCAGCTGCCACGTGCCGTGGCCGCCCATGGAGTGACCCGTGAGATAGGTCCGGGCCGGGTCGGTCGCGAACCGCCGCGAGGCCTCGGCCAGGACCTCGAGGGCGTCCAGCCGCCCCCAGTCCTCCCAGTCGAAGCCGTAGGGACGCCGGTTGGTGGGGGCCGCGATGACCGCCCAGTCCTTCGCGGCGTAGGCCTTGGCCTGGCCGATCGCTTCGACGCTCGCGCCGTGCAGGGTCAGGATGAGGGCGGGCCGGGCCGCCTGCTGGTTCCCCGCTTCCGGGCCCGGGACAAGCGGAGCGACGCCGTAGTACTGGACGCTGCCGTCGACGTCGCTGACGAAGGTCCGCGAGTGATGGGCCGTGGCCGCGACCGTCTTGAGCTCGAGGGCGAAGGGCGGCGTCTCGACGGTCCGGCGCCCGGCCCTGGCCCGGACCCGGAGCTCGAGCTTGACCGGACCCTCGGTTGCGCTCGGCGGCGCGTCGACCGCGAGCGGGACGGCGAGCTTGCGGGTGAACCGGGGCGCGACCGTCGCTCCGAGCGTGGTCCGCATCTCACGGCCTCCGGCCCGGACCGCAACCTCGAGGCCCTCCAGCCTCTCGCCCGTCGTGTTGACCAATCGCAAACCCGCCCAGAACGGCCCCTTCTCGCCGGCGACGAGGTCCGGCAGGGTCATGTCCTGGTCCATGAAGAAGATCGCGGCCGGCGGGGCTGTAAGCCGGGCCCTGAGGCGCCCGCGCTCGCATCGGAACAGGAATACGTTGCGGCCCTTGACGAGCCGCACGGGGTGGCGGAGGTATTCGGCGCCGTACTTCTCACCGCCGCGCATTTCCCAATTGACCCAGGCGACATAGAAGCCCGTGGCCTCGAGGACCATGGTCCGCTCCGCCGCGCTGTTCACGACCGCGAACAGATAGCCTCCGGCCAAGGCCCGATCCTCGATAACGCCCTCGGCGTTGGCTACGACCGCGGTCCAGGACACGTCCTCGCCCTTGGCGTTCTTTCCGACGGCCAGCCCCACCTTCGGCTCGGCCATGGTCCCCTGCGACAGCTGCCAAGCCAGGAGGTCCGTCGGCACGGCCGCCCGTCCGTAGGCACCGATGAGGCCCGCGGCCAGCCCATTGGTCAGCGCCAGGTTTTGCGCCCCGACCGTCAACTCGTGAACGGGCGCCTCCCCGGCGTTCGATGCGGCAAGGACGATGGCGACGGCGATCGTCGATATCAGCATGGGGACGACCCGGGAAGATCGGCGTATCATGGCGTGCTCCCTCCCTGCGAGGCCGGGCTTTTTCGAACGCCCGCATCTTAGCCGCTTCGGGACCGGGGCGTCAATCCGATATTTCCACGCCTAGCACTTGGAGGTCACTCTCGAGGCGGCGAAGGGGATTATCCTCGCAGATCCTCCGTCGCTGGAGGAGGAGATCGAAGGGGCGAAGAGCGAGCGGGAGCTAACGATAGCGGGGCTTGTTGCGCTTGATCTCTTTGATGCGGGCGGCGAAATCCCGTCCGACCGCCTTTTCGTGTTGCCGCCGGGCTTTCTCGTTCTTTCTGAGCTCGAGGGACCGGAGCTCGCGCCGGAGCTTCAAATAGCTCTCCCACCGCCGCGGGTCGATCTCTCCCGACTCGACCGCGGCCCGGACGGCGCAGCCCGGCTCGCCCTCGTGGGCGCAGTCGGGGAACCGGCAGCGGCCCGCCAGCCGGTCGATCTCCTCGAAGGTCCGGTCGAGCCCGTCGTCGTCGGCCCACAGCCCGAGCTCGCGCATCCCGGGCGTGTCGACGAGCAAGGCTCCGCCGGCGAGCCGGACGAGCTCGCGCGAGGTCGTCGTGTGCCGTCCCCTCCCCTCTTCCGCGTCGCTCACGGCGGCCGTCGCGAAGCGCTCCTCGCCCAGCAGCCGGTTGATCATGGTCGATTTGCCGACCCCGGACGAGCCGATGAAGGCGATGGTCCGGCTGGGGCGCAAGAACGGTCGGATCGCGTCGAGCCCGCCCTCGTCGAGGGCCCGCACGGCCACGACCGGCACGCCGGGCGCGACGGCCGCCGCCTCGGCTTCGGCCGCGGCCAGGTCGTCAGGCCGCAGGTCGGCCTTGTTGAGGACGATGACGGGAGAGGCGCCGCTCGACCAGGCCGTGGTGACGTAGCGCTCGATGCGCCGGACGTTGAAGTCCCCGTCGAGGCCGCTGACGAGGAAGACCGTGTCGACATTGGCCGCGACGACTTGGGCCTCGACGGCCTCGCCTGCGGCCTTGCGAGTGAAGGCCCCGCGCCGCGGCACGAGGGCCTCGATGACGGCCCGGCCGCCGGGGACGGGCCTGACGGCGGCCCAATCGCCCACGGCCGGGAAGTCCGCGGGGCCTCGGGCTTCGTGCCGGAACCGGCCGGAGACCTCGGCCTCGACCTCGCCTTCCTCCGTGACCACCGTCGACAGGTCGCGGGCCTGCTTGACGACCCGCGCCGGGGCCAGCCCCAGCGCCGAGAACTCCCCGAAGGCCGCGGCGAGCGCGGCGTCCCAGCCGAATTCGGTTAGGTCGATCATGGTGGCCGTCACGCGGCCGCGGGCTTGGCCCCTCCGTTGGGCGCCTCGCCGTGTTCCTTCTTGCGCCGGAAGTCCTCGAAGATGTTGTAGACGACCGGAACGACGATCAGGGTGATGAGGGTCGAGCTGAGCAGGCCGCCGATGACCGTCCGGGCCAGCGGGGCCTGGGCCTCGCCGCCCTCCCCGACCCCGAGGGCCAGGGGCAGGGTAGCCATGATGGCCGTGAAGGCCGTCATGAGGATCGGCCGCAGCCGGCGCCGCCCGGCCTCCTCGATGGCTTCGCGGATAGGCATGCCGTCGCGCTGGCGCAGGAGGTTCGTGTAGTCGACGATGATGATGGCGTTGTTGACGACGATGCCCCCGAGCATGATCAACCCGATGTAGGACTGCATGTTGAAACTCGTCCTGGTCAGGAAGAGCATCAGGATGACGCCGATGGCCGCCAGGGGCACGGAGAACATGACGATGAGCGGGTCGCGCAGGGACTCGTAGAGCATGGCCATGATCATATAGACCAGGATGAGGGCCAGGATGATGCTCTGCAGGAGCTCCCGGTTGGCCTTCTGCTGCTCCTCGTAGTCGCCGGTGAACTGGATGCTGAAGTTGCGCGGGACGGGGACGGCCCGCAGGGCCTCGCGGGCGTCGGCGATGATGGAGCCCATGTCCCGCCCGGCGATCTCGCCGGACACGGTCACGATGCGCTCGCGGTCGCGCCGTTCGATGCGGATGGGCCCGCGCCGCGGCCGGGTCTCGATGACGTTGCGTAGGCTGATCTGCTCGTTCTCCGAGTTGCTGACGGTCAGGTCGAGGATGTCCTGGAGGCCCAGGTACTCCGAGTCCTTGACCTTGACCAGGATGCGGAACTCGCGGCCCGCCTCGCGGAAGTAGCTGGCCTGGGTCCCCGAGAGCACGGTCTGGATGGACTGGCCGATGGTGCTGACCGAGAGCTTCATGTCGGCCGCGGCCTGGCGGTCGATGATGAGGAGCTCCTCGGGATTGCCGATCTCGCGGCTGAGCCGGGTGTCGGTGACGCCGGGGACCTTCTTGACGATCTCCTGGACCTGCCGGGCCAGGGCCTCGGCCACGCTGAGGTCGTAGCCGCGGACCTCGATCTGGAGCCGCTCCTGGCCGCCGCCGCCGCGCATGCCGAACATCATCTGGCCGCCGCTGGCCCGGGT
>MTKX01027045.1_pt1 | contig 35523 bp, 22 predicted proteins | sample 1042771 | NCBI WGS metagenome assembly MTKX01 (sample SAMN06212183, study PRJNA360534) | anaerobic digester metagenome | biome: Wastewater treatment plant; material: sludge; isolation source: anaerobic digester fed with sludge from wastewater treatment plant | place: Denmark: WWTP Randers ...
CCCTGTGAGCTTGCCCGGACAAGTCCGGGACTCCGGAACACGGCTCCGTCACCACTCCTCGACGTGGGCGCGGCGCCTTTGGCCGGCGCAGGGCGGCTAGAACAGGCGCAGTTGCGCGCCCTCCCGCTCGGCCACGGGATCGAGGCCGACGACGGTGCGCAGCACGTACTCGTCGATCTCGGGCTGCCCGGCAAGTTGGCGCACGTGCCGGTACTTGATAAAGCGCCAGCCGCCCTCCTCCACGGCCCGCTGCCAGAGGGGGTTGCGCTCCAGCTTCTCGCCCACCAGGGCGGCCCGCCCCCCGGGGATGACCAGGTAGCGCTGGGCGCCGCCCGGCCGGCCGCCCAGCGACAGGGCCTCGTGCACGGCGGCCCGCCAGCGCACCACGAACAGGGCCTGGAGCTTCTTGCCGTCGAACCAGGCCAGCTCAAAGGGGGGATGGGGGGCCGCCCGGTAGCCCATGCGCTCGCCCAGGGCCAGGAGCTGGCCGGCGACCTCTTCCCGCTCGGCGTCGCGGGCCTCGGGCCGGTCCTCGGCGCGAAGCTGCCACTGCCCCGGCGAGACCTCCTGCCCGTAGGAGCGCAGGCAGCCCGGCACCAGGCCGGCGCCGGGGGTCAGATCGCCGGGGAAGAGGGCGTAGAGGGCCCGCTCGAAATCGACCTCGCTCCAGGGCGTCGCGCTGTTCTGCAGCAGCGCGTGGGCCGCGGCCTCCACCCGGTCGGCCAGGGGCGCGGGCAGGTCCAGGGGGCGGGCCAGCCACCACAGCTCCGGGCTGCCGCCCGTGGGCTGCAGGCGTTCCAGGGCCGGGTCCTCCAGGGCGGTGCGCACCTCCTCGGCCACCAGGTCCAGGGGCGTGGGGCCGCCGCCCTCGTCCGGCTCCAGNNCCGGCTCCAGGGCACGGGCCAGGAGGCCGGCCGCGGCCAGGCGCCGCTGCGCCGCGGCGTGGAGGGTGCTCCACTCGGCCGGCTCGCCCCGGGCGCGAACCGCCTCCACGGCGGCCTCCAGCGCCGCCTGCCGGATGGCCTCGGCCAGGGGCAGCGACGCGGCGGGCTCCGGGGCCCCGGGCGGGTCCGGCCAGGAGGGGCTCAGCTCCAGGCGATAGTCGTCGCCGCGAGCCACCAGGGTGCGGACCGCCAGGCGGGCGCTGCCGGCCGCCAGGGCCAGGGCGTCGACCATGGCCCGGCGCTGCCCGCTGGGCACCAGCACCAGCCGGCCGCCGTCGGCCAGGAGCCCGCCCAGCTTTTGCAGGGAGCTGCCCATGACGCGGGCGTAGAGCATGGCGTCGGCCCGGCGCTGCCGCAGCAGGGGCAGCAGGGGGGCAACAGCGACCGTGTCCAGCAGCCAGGCGCCCCACAGGTAAGAGAGGGTCCAGGCCGGCGCGTTGAGGGGCGGCGGGCTGGAGATGACCAGCGATAGGCTGCGGGGTGGCAGCCACAGGGGCAGGTCGCGCACCAGGCCCTGGCCGGCAAAGGCGGCGGCGCCCGAGCCCGGCGCCAGCAGGTCCTCAACGCCCTCCGCCAGCTCGACGGCCGGCCGGTCGAAGGCGCGGCCCAGGCGGCCGGCGGCCTCCTCGAAGGCGCGCCAGACGTTGCACTCCAGAAAGCGGGGCGGGCGGGTGAGGCCGTCGCGCCGCGGCGCGCGGCCGGGCGGCACTGTCAACGACGAGCAGCGGTCCAGGCAGTCGAGGAGGAGGAGCTTGAGCGCCTCCTGCACCGGCCCCTGGGGGAAGAGGCTCTCGACCTTGATGATCAGCTCGGCCAGGGCATAGATGTTGCGGTCCGAGTACAGGCCCAGCAGGTTCTCCATCCGCTCCCGGAGGCCGGGCTCGGCGGCCAGGGCCGGGATGACCCGCTCCCGCAGGTAGTGGTAGTGCATGCCCCGGGGCCGGACCTCGGCGGCCCGCTCCCGGTCCTCGGGGCCGGCGGCCGCCTCGCCGTCCCACTCGCAGTTCGGGCAGCGGATCTGCTTGGCCACGGGTGCTGTGCCCTCCCGCTCCCAGACGTAATAGTCGGCGGACACGGGGCGCAGGCAGGCGGGGCAGGTGGTGGCGTACAGGTCGAGGAGGGTGCGCCGCAGGGGCACGCCCTGCTTGAGGCTGTCGCCCACGCGGGCCACGGCAGCGTCCACGTCCCGGGCGGGCAGAGGAGAGAGCATTGCCCGGGTGAGGAGGGCCAGCAGGGGATCAAAGTTGATGGCCAGCGCCCTGCGGCCGGCGGCCACGATCTCCAGGACGACGCCGGGGCCCTGGCAGTAGGGCACCACAACCAGGTCTCCCGGCCGGCTGTAAGCCCCCACGTAGACGGAGGTCACGCCGGCCGGGATGGGCTGGCGCAGCCGGCCCAGGACATCGACTTCCTCGGGGCCGGCGGGAGGAACAAAGTGCTGGATGTCGCTCATGGTGCCAGCAGGAGGCCATCCCTGGCTACATGTCCTGCCGGCCCTCCAGCGCCCGGCCGAGGGTTACCGCGTCGGCGTACTCCAGGTCGCCGCCCACGGGCAGGCCGCGTGCCAGGCGCGTGACGCGCACGCCCAGGGGCTGCAGGATGCGCGCCAGGTACATGGCCGTGGCCTCGCCCTCGAGGTTGGGGTTGGTGGCCAGCAGGACCTCGCGCACCGGCTGCTCGCGCAGGCGCGCCAGCAGCTCGGCGATGCGCAACTCGTCGGGGCCAATGCCCTCCACCGGCGAGATGGCGCCGTGGAGGACGTGGTACAGGCCGCGGTATTCGCCCGTGCGCTCGATGGCCAACACGTCCAGGGGCTCCTCGACGACACAGATCACCGAGCGGTCGCGCGCCTCGTCGCGGCAGACGGCACAGGGGCTTTCCTCGGTGATGTTGTAGCAGGACCGGCAGAAGACGATCTTTTGCTTCAGGTCCCGCAGGGCGTCGGCGAGGATATGGGTTTGCTCCTCCGGCCGGCGGAGCAGGTAGAAGGTCAGCCGGGACGCGGTTTTGGGTCCGATGCCCGGCAGTTGCGAGAATGCCTCGATCAGTTTGGTGACAGGTTCAGGCGTAACGGCGGCCATGTGGTTTCCTGACTAGCCGAGGAGGCCGCCCAGATCGCCCAGGCCCAGCCCGCCGGTGAGAGCACCCATCTGTTCCGCGGCCAGGTTCTGGCTGCGCTCGATGGCCTCGTTCACGGCGGCCACGATGAGGTCCTGGAGCATCTCGACGTCCTCGGGATCCACCGCCTCGGGGGCGATGGTAATGGATTGTACGCGCTGGTGGCCGGTCATGACCACCTCGACGACGCCGCCGCCGGCGGTGGCCGACACCGTCTTCTGGCCCAACTCTTCCTGGGTCTGCATCATCTGTTCCTGGATCTTCTGGATCATCTGGCGCGTGTCGGGCCGGCCGCCTGGCTGGCTGGCCCGGATGCGCTGTCCTTTTCCTTTTGCCATGTATAAAACCTCCTTATCGGGTCCTGTCCTGTAGGATCACCCTGGTTCGCCGGCTTGCCATCTTAACCCTCGACCACCTGCCCGCCGACGCCCCGGGCCCAGCGAACGATCTGGTCCATGTCCTTGCTGTCCAGCTCTCCCCTGGGCTCCTGGGCCCTTGCGCCGGCGGCCGGCTGGGCCGGCGGCGGATCGGGCTCGAGATCGGGCTCGGGCTCGGGCCTGGGAGCGGGAGCGGCAGGCTGGGCACGCNNCAGGCTGGGCACGCGCCACAAAATCGCCGGCCAGCACAAAGCGCACCCGGCAGCGGGCCTGGAGGATCTCGTTCAGCGCGTCCTGGATGTCGACCTTGCGCTCGGGGTGCTCCAGCTTGTCGCGCAGGATGGCGTAGGGAAAGGTGACCACCACCTCGTCGCCGTCCACCTCCACGGCCCGGCAATCGGTGTTGAGGGCGGCATAGGTCGTCGGGTTGCGCCGTCGCACCGCCTGGAGGATGTCCTTCCAGGCGGCGAGCACCTCGCCCAGGGGCGGGCCGCCAGCTGCCGGCTGCGGGGGCCTGGCCTGGGCGGGCGTCGTCTCCGCGGGCGCGGGCTCCTGCGGGGCGGGCGCCGGCTGGACGCGGACCTCGGCGACGGCCCGCGGCGCAGGTGCGGCCGCCTCGGCGCGGGACGCCGGGGGCGGCTCCTCGCCGGCCTGCCTCGGCCCCGGCTCGCCCTCGCCGGCCGCCGGTGTACTGGCAGCGGCGCGGGGTGCGGCCGGCCCCTGGGGCGCAGCCGGCGCGGGGCCCTCCTGGTCCAGGAGGCTCTCCACCAGTGCCATCTCCAGGGGCAACTGCGGGATGGTCTGAAAGCCGCGCCGCAGCTCGGTGGTCGCGTCGTTAAAGAGGCGGATGGCCCGCGTGAGCTGCAGCAGGGGCAGGCGGGCCGACACGGCTTCGACCTCGGCCGCCTGCTCGGCCGTGGCGTTGAGGAGGCGGGTCCCCGCCCCCTCGTGCACCAGCAGCACGCTGCGCAGGTACTGGACGATCTCGTGGCCGAACTGGCGCGGGTCGGCGCCGTCGGCGACGGTGCGGTCGATCCAGTCCAGGCCGCCGGCCAGGTCGCGGCTGGCGAGGCAGTCCACCACGCGGGCCGCGGCCTCGCCGCCCACCGTACCGAGGACCATCTGGGCCTGGGCCAGGGTGATCTCCTCGCCGTAGCTGGTGAGCTGGTCGAGGAGGCTGAGGGCGTCGCGCATGGCGCCCGTGGCCTGCTGGGCAATCATCTCCAGCGCCTCGGGCTCGGCGCGCAGCCCCTCCTGTTCCGCCACGTAGGCCAGGCGCCCCACCACGTCGCTCACCGGGATGCGCTTGAAGTCAAAGCGCTGGCAGCGCGAGGTGATGGTCGCCGGGATTTTCTGCGGGTCGGTGGTGACCAGGACGAAAATCACGTGGGGCGGCGGCTCCTCCAACGTCTTGAGCAGGGCGTTAAAGGCCGGCTCGGTGAGCATGTGGGCCTCGTCCAGGACATAGATCTTGTATCGGCCCTCGTTGGGGCGAAAGCCCACCTTCTCGCGGATGTCGCGGATCTCGTCGATGCCGCGGTTGCTGGCGGCGTCGATCTCGATGAGATCCAGGAGCCGGCCCTCGTTGAGGGCGGTGCACAGGGCGCAAGCGTTGCACGGCCGCTGATCCTCGGGGGCCAGGCAGTTGACCGCCTTGGCCAGCAGGCGGGCCATGGTCGTCTTGCCCGTGCCCCGCGTGCCGGTGAACAGGTAGGCGTGGCGCACCCGGCCCTGCTGCAGGGCGTTGCGCAGGGTGCGGGTGATTGCCTCCTGCCCCACCACCTCGTCAAAGGTCTGGGGCCGATATTTGAGATAGAGTGCCTGGCCGGCCATGGTTTCACCTCGCTCGGTCTCTCCCTAGTTTACCAGAGATGGGGCGATTTCGCAAGGTGCCGGCGAAGGGTGATGGCCCGCATCCCGAGACCTCCGAGGTCGTGCAGGACGGGGCCGGGGCAACCGGCCGGTCAGGCCGCCGGACGCCGGGCGCCGCGCTTGCGTCGCAGGTAGGCGAGCTGCCGCTCGGCCAGCTTGCCGCCGTCGGCCAGGTTGTCCCGGTACGTAAAGTATTTCTATTGCGCGGGCACGGCCTCCACCCGGTGCCCGTCGTCCCCGGCGGGCCGCGCGGCCCGGGCGCGCTCGTCGGGCCGGAACTGGCGCGTGTAGAGCTGGTAGTAGGCGCCGCCCCGGTCCAGGAGCTGCTCGTGGGCCGAGCGCTCGGGCGTGCCCGTCGCCCGCTCGACGATGCGGCCGCCCTCCAGCACCAGGAGCTGATCGGCGTTGCGGATGGTGCTCAGGCGGTGGGCGATGACAAAGCTGGTGCGCCCCTGGAGCAAGCGTTCCAGGGCGCGCTGGATGAGGAGCTCTGTCCGGGTGTCGACGCTGCTCGTCGCCTCGTCCAGGATCAGCAAGCGCGGGTCGGCCAGGATGGCCCTGGAGATGGAGATGAGCTGCCGCTGTCCCTGGCTCAGGTTGCGCCCCTGCTCCGAAAGCTCGGTCTGGTAGCCCTCGGGCAGGCGGCTGATAAAGGCGTGGGCATTGGCCAGTTTGGCGGCCTCCACCACCTCCTCGTCCGTGGCGTCCAGCCGGCCGTAGCGAATGTTGTCCGTGATGGTGCCGCTAAAAAGGAACGTGTCCTGGAGGACGACGCCCATCTGGGCGCGCAGGCTGGCGCGGGTCACGTCGCGCACGTCTCGGCCGTCCACCAGAACCGCCCCCTCGTCGACGTCGTAAAAGCGCCCGATGAGGTTGACCATTGTGGTCTTGCCCGCGCCCGTGGGGCCCACCAGGGCCACGGTCTGGCCCGGCTCGGCCACCAGGCTCACGTCGCGGAGCACGGGCTCGCCCTCCTTGTAGTGGAACGACACGTCCTGAAAGACCACGCGGCCCTCGATGGACGGCATCTCGACTGCGGCGGGGCGGTCCTCCAGGTCGGGCAGGGTATCCACCAGCTCAAAGATGCGCTCGGCGCCGGCCAGGGCCGACTGGAGCTGGGCATAGAGCTGGGCCAGCTGCTGGATGGGCTGGAAAAAGCGCCGGACGTAGACGATGAACGACACGAGGATGCCCACGGTGGCGAGGGGCGGGGTGCGCAGGGCCAGGTAGCCGCCATAGCCGACGACGATGGCCAGGCCGACGGTGCTCAGCACGTCCAGGGTCGGGCTGAAGGCGGCCACGATGCCCTGGGCCGAGACGTTGGCGTCGCGATTGGCGCGGTTCAGCTCGTCAAAGCGCTCGATGTTTTCGTCCTCCCGGGCAAAGGCCTGGGCCACCCGCACGCCCGAGATGTTTTCCTCCAGGTCGGCGCTGACGCTGCCGATGGTGCGCCGCGTCCGGCGAAAGGCCCGGCGGGCGCGCCCCGACAGCAGGATGGACGCGGCAAACATGAAGGGCAGGACGACAAAGGTGGCCAGGGCCAGCCGCCAGTTGAGGCTCATCATGGCCGCCACGATGCCGACGATGGTGAGCGAGCTGCCCAACGTCTGCACCAGGCCGACGTTCAGCACCTGGCCGATTGTGTCCACGTCGTTGGTCAGGCGGCTCATGAGGTCGCCGGCCTCGTGCTCGTCAAAGAAGCGCAGCGACAGGGCCTGCACGCGCCGAAAGATCTCTTCGCGCAGGCGGAGCAACAGCTTGTTGCCCACCACGGTCATGGTATAGAACTGGCCGTAGCTCATGGCCCAGGCACCGATATAAGTGCCCAACAGCAGGAGCATGGTCATCGCCAGGCCCCGGCGGTCGCCGGCGACGATGAACTCGTCCACGGCCCGGCCGATGAGGTAGGGGGCCGCCAGTTGCAGCAGCGTGCCCACCAGGAGCATCAGGCCCACGGCCGCCAGGGCCAACCGATGGGGCCGGAAGTAGGCCATCAGCCGGCGCACCGCGCCGCCGGCGTCGTGGGCCTTTTCTTCGCGCGTGTCTCGCGCGTGGTGCATCGGTCCGCCAAACATTAGCGCACCTCCCCGGCCGGTTCCGGCCGCACAGGGCTGTCGAGGTCGGCACTGCCCTCCAGCGCCCGGAGGTCCTCCTCGCACAGCTCGGGCATCAGCTCGCACTCGCTCTGAAGCTGCGAGGAAAAGATCTCGGCATAGAGGGCGCTGTCACGCATCAACTCCTCGTGGCTGCCGCGGGCGGCGATGCGGCCGTCCTGCAGGACGAGGATGGTGTCGGCATCGCGCACTGTGCTGATGCGCTGGGCGATAACAAAGCTCGTGCGGCCCACCATCAGCTTGTCCAGCGCCTTCTGGATGCGATACTCGGTTTCCACGTCCACGCTGCTGGTGCTGTCGTCCAGGATGAGGATGCGCGGATCGAGGAGCAGCGCCCGGGCGATGGCGATGCGCTGCTTCTGCCCGCCCGAAAGCGTCACGCCCCGCTCGCCCACGGGCGTGTCATAGCCCTCGGTGAACTCCTCGATAAAGTCGTGGGCCTCGGCTGCCCGGGCGGCGGCCACGATCTCGTCCATGGTGGCCTCGGGCCGGCCGTAGGCAATGTTGTCGCGGATGGTGCCGGTAAAGAGCGTCGTCTCTTGCAGGACCATGCCGATCTGCGAGCGCAGCGAATCGAGGGTCACGTCCCGCACGTCCACGCCGTCCACCGTCACCCGGCCGCGGGTGACGTCGTAAAAGCGGGGGATGAGGTTGATGATGGTGCTCTTGCCCGAGCCGGTGGCGCCCAGGAGGGCGACCATCTGGCCCGGCTCGGCGACAAAGGATACGTCGTCCAGGACCCAATCCCCATGCCCGGAGGGGGCCGGACCGCCCATCATCCCCATGGCGCCCATGGCGCCCATCGTGCCCGCGCCGTCCCCGGGCCGGCCGTGCCCCATCGTCGGGCGGCGCCGTCGATGGTCGCCGTCTCCATTCGTCGCCGGGGCGTCCGCGGGCCCAAAGTAGCGGAACGAGACGTTCTCGAAGGCCACCCGGCCGTCGATGGGCGGCAGGAGGGCCGCCCCGGGCTTTTCCACCACCTCCGACCGGGCGTCGAGGATCTCAAAGACGCGCTCGGCGCTGGCCGCGGCCTGTGAGACCATGGCGACGATCATGCCCAGCATAAAGAGGGGGAACATGGTCATCATCAGGTAACTCTGAAAGGCGACCAGCTCGCCCACCGTCAGCCGCCCACCGATGACCTGCAGGCCGCCGAGCCAGATGACGGCCAGGGTGCCCAGGTTGGCCAGCAAGAAGATGAGGGGAAAGGCCTGCGCCATCATCTTGCCCACGGCGACGCTCTGCTCCATCAGGTCGACGTTGGCCGACCGGAAACGGGTAGCCTCGTAGGGCTCGCGGGCAAAGGCCTGCACCACCCGCACGCCGGCCAGGTTCTCCTGCAGCACGGTGTTGAGCCGGGCGATAAACTGCTGCACGCGCATGAACATGGGCCGCGCCCGGCGGGCAAAGTGGACAAAGACGACCATGGTCAGGGGCATGAGCACCAGCATGATGAGGGCCAACTGCCAGTCCAGGGAAAAGAGCAAGATCAGGCTGCCGGCGATCATCAGCAGGGCGGTCAGAAACATGATAAAACCCTGGCCGACAAACATCTGCACGCGGTCCACGTCGCTCGTGGCCCGGGTGAGGAGCTGCCCCGTCTGTGCCCGGTCGTGGTAGCCGAAGGAAAGATTCTGGATCTTGCCGTAAAGGGCGCCGCGCAGGTCATAGGCCACGTTCTGCGAGGCCTTGGCCGCCCAGTAGGCCTGGGTAAAGCTAAAGAGGGCTCGGAACAGGGCGACGGCGATCATGGCCGCCGCGCCCCACAGGATGACGTCGGTCACCCGAGGGGCAATGCCGTTGTCGATGACCTGCTGGGTCAGGGCCGGAATGGCCAGGTTGAGGGCCGAGGCCAGGACCAGGCTCACGAACGTGCCCGTGGCCAGCAGCCAATGGGGCTTGAGGTAGCGCAATGCTCTCAAGAGTGCTTTCATTCTCGTCTCCAGTTCGGCCCTGCCAGGCCGTCCATGAACAGATCGATCATCGTCTCCATCTCCTGGGGCACCCGCGTTCCGGCCCCGTCGTGGTGGCAGGCGATGACCTGGTGGAAAAAGAGCAGGTGCAGCAGGTCGCCGATGACCCCGGGCTCCAGGTCGCCCCGCATCTCGCCGGCGGCCTGGGCTTCACGGACCAGGTCGTTCACCAGGCCGTGGAGCTTGTGGCCCGCCAGGTGGGCCGGGGGCTGGGCCAGGCGCGCAGCAAGGGCGCGCTGCATGAGGTGCCCTTCCTGGATCGCCTGGCCGTGCAACAGGGTCAGGAGGCGCTTGAGGCGCCCCACCGGACTGGCAGGGGCCCCGGCCTTGACGTCGAGGGCCGACCGCATCTGCTCCACGCGCCACGCGGCCAGCTCGGCCAGGAGCGCCTCTTTCGAAGGAAAGTAGTTGAAAAAGGTACCCTTGCCCACGTCGGCCCGCTCGGTGATCTCTTCTACGGGCGTTGCGTCGTAGCCCTTCTCGTGAAAGAGCTCCATGGCGGCGGCCAACAGGCTCTGCCGGGTCTCTTGCTTTTTCCGCTCGCGGCGAGACAGTTCCTTCCGCACCCGCCCTCCCTTCTACTGACTACGAACCAAAAATGACCAAGGTCAGATTTTAGCCGAAGTGAGCACCGCTGTCAAGTCTGGCGGGGGCAAGGACAAGGGGTCGTTTCGGTCGCGCCACCCCCACACCCTGGCGGCAGGCCATCGGGACAAGGCCGGGGGCGGCACTTTGAATCTGCGCGACGATGGGGTATAATGTCACCGATGAACGTGACGCGCAAAAACCACGGGGAGGGGGAGGTCCTGATCGAGAGCGTACGCACCATCCTGTTCGATTTTGACGGCACGCTGGTCTTTCACAAGCCGGACAGCTTTGACATTGTCAGCGACTTTTGCAGCGACATCGGCCAGCCCCTGGACGAGGAGACCGCCCGACGGGGCCGGCGCATGCGCCACGAGTATTTCGTCGATCCGGCCATCCGCAGCGAGCTGGACGGCCTCTCGCGGGACGAGTTCTGGGATCACTTTAACCGCCACCTGCTGGAGGGCATGGGCATCGCCGGCAACCTGGACCGCCTGGCGCGGGAGGTGAGCGCCCGCTTTGCCGAGGCGGAGATGGTTTACGATTGCCCGGAAGTCGGGGGCAAGACCCTGGGCACGCTGCAAGGGCGGGGCTATCACCTGGGACTCCTGACCAACCGGGAGAACGTGGACCGTTTCCACGATCTCCTGGAGCAGTTCGACCTGCCCCGCTACTTTTCCATGATCCTGGCCGCCGGCGAGGTGGGCGTCAGCAAGCCGAATCCCGGCATCTTTCGCGCCGCCCTGGAGAGGATGGAGACCAGCCCCGAGGAGGCGCTCTACGTGGGCGACAACTACTGGGCCGACGTCCTGGGCGCCGAGGCGGCCGGCATCCGCCCGGCGCTCCTCGATCCCATGGGGCTCTTTCCCGAGGCCGAGTGCGTGGTGCTGGAGCGCATCGAAGATCTGCTGCTGCAGCTCCAGGGGTAGGGGCCGCCCTACGCCTTCCGCCGCCCCACCAGCCACACCGGCGACGCCCGCCAGACGACAAACTCGGCAATGCCCCACGGGTGGTAGGGCGACGAGTTGCTGGTCTCGACGCGCACGTGGCGGGCGACGATCTCGGGGAAACGAACGTCCACCTGTCCCCAGTTGTCGTCCTTGCGCGCCACCTCCTGCCACTTCCGGTCGGCGCCGGCCACCGAGACGACATAGCCGCGGGGCATCTGGTTGGTGGGATGCTCCAGGGTCACGCCTTCGATGCGCCGCGTGCTCCCCATGTCGACCTCGAACCACATTCCCGGCTTTTGCTTGACGGCCCGCGTGTTCCACGCCGTGCGCAGCCGGGTGTCGATGGCCTCGTGGGCGTCGCCGGCATAGTGGCTGGCGCCGGCCCCGGCCCACGCCTCGGCGACGCTGACGGTAATCTCGCTGATGACCCACGTGGCCGCCCACGACGGCTGCCCCGTCTGCTCCAGGCGCACGTAGCGGGCCGGGCAGGGGGCAAAGGCCACGTCCACGTTGCTCCAGTTCTGCTCCTTCTCGGCTGCCAGGTGCCAATCCTGCCCGTCGGTCGACAGCTTGAGCCGGTAGCCCGCGGGAAAGCCGCGCCCCGGGCTGGCCGCCCGGAAGCGGTCGACGACCAGGACCTGCCCCATGTCCACCTGGAACCACATGCCCGGCTCCTGGTTCTCCGCGCTGTTCCAGGCCGTCTGGGGGTTGCCGTCAAAGGCCAGGAACGTGCCCTCCTGGTTGTGGCTGGCCTGGGCCGTCCACGGCAGAAAGAGGGCGCGGTCCGAGATCTCCATGGGCACCTCCAGGGGCGGCGCCCCCTGGCGGAAGAACCAGGTTACGCCTTCCTCCACCAGGTCCCAGCGCAGCAGATAGTTTCCCAGCGCCGCCGGCGTCCGGAAGGGGATGCCCCGCAGGGTGACGGTGCCGCCGGGCGGAACGTCGCCAGGGAGCAGGGTGCGAAAGGTGTCCAACGGCTCCGAGGGCCGGCCATCGGCGGTGAACCAGGTGTAGGCCAGATGCACCGGCGTCCGGCCGCCGGCCGGCCAGGGGCGGCTGCCGGTGTTGCGCAACTGGAGATCGACCTGTTGGACCTCGTCGGGGGGCATCCAGGCCGGCCAGGGGGTGAGCACCTGCCAGTCCACCCCGTATTCGGGGGCCACCACCTGCACGGCGCGCTCCAGGACGGCCACACCCCGGCTCGACAGCCACTTTCCCGCCTGGACGAGGTCCCACACCAGGCGATAGGCGCCGGGCGTGGCCGGGGCGACGACGACCAGCTCCCGGAAGGTGGCCACCTGCCCCGGCTCGATCTGGCGGGGCACAGGCCAGGTCTGGGCGCCGGTCACCGTGACGGCCTTCCCCTGGGCGTCCAGCCAGCGGTAGCCGAGGCGCACGGCGTTGGTGCCGGACGGCGGCCAGGCCAGGCCGCCGGTGTTCTTGACCTCCACCACGGCCGCCCCACTCCCGCCCGTGACCAGGCGCTCGGGTCCCTGGAAGGCCATCCATTGCGCGGCATAGTCCGGGACGGCGGGCTTGACCTGAACTTTGGCCTCGTGGACCGGCGAGCCGCGCCACTCGAACCAGGTGAGAAACTCGTGGACCATGTCCAACTGCAGGACGTGGGCGCCGGATGTCGATGGCAGGACGACCTCGGCCGTCAAGGCGATCTCTTCCCCGGGCGCCACCGGGCGGCCCAGGGCGGTGCGCACTCCGTCGGCGACGACCACCCGGCGGTTGGCGTCGAGCCAGTGGTAGCTGAGGAAAAAGGGATTGTCACCGGCGGTCACCCAGGTGAGGGCCCCGGCATTGCGCAGCCGAACGGGCACGCGGGCGGTCTCGTCCACCAGCCCCTGGGCCGGCGGCTGGACACTCACCCAGGCGACGCCGTAGCGAGGGCCGATCTGCATCTCGCCGCGCCAGGTGGGCGAGCCCTTGTCGGCGAACCAGCCGGCGGTCCCCTGCACCAGGTCCAGGTGCAGGGTATAGAAGCCGGGGGTGGCGGGCGCCTTGACCTGGGCGTTGGCGGTGACCGTCGCTCCCGGCGCGACGGAAGCGGGCAGGCTCGTGCGTTGGCCTTCCACGGCCGAGCCCCTGGCGTCGATCCAGCGGTAGCCCAGGCGGACGGGCGAGGTGCCGCTGTTGGCCCAGGTGAGGCGCCCCTCGTTGCGCAGCCGCACGGCAAAGGTGGCCGTCGCTCCCGGCTCGATGCGGGACGGGGCGGCGACCTCCAGCCAGGCGGCCATGTACTCGGGCTGCTTGCTGGGCAGGACGACGGCATAGTTGTTGTTCATGGCGTCGCGAAAGTCGTTCTGCACCCCCGCCTTGTTCGAGATGGCCCAGCCCACCTCCTGGGGGTCGTTGGGATTGCCGATGATCCAGCGATAGAGGATCAGCGCCTGGATGGGCTGGTTGCCCTGCTGGCGGTTCCAGGTGTCGATCTCGCGGTAGGCGTTGCGCACCCAGCCGCTGTTCTGGTCGAGCCAGGCGCCGTACTGATCGGCCTCGGTGATGTACACCGGCCGGTCGCGGAGGGCCTGGGGGATGGCCGCCATAAAGTCGCGGTAGGCGCGAAAGTTCCAGTAATAGTTCTGATAGGGTGGGTCCATCCTGGCGTCGCTGGACACCAGGTCGGGGTTCTGTCCGTGGCTGTAAGTGTGGAGGGCGATGCCGTCCACCTCCTGGCCGAGGAGGGTGAGAATGTCGGCAAAGTAGCGCACCCAGTCGCCGCTAAGGTTGCCCGAGTACTTGGTCTGGATGTTCCACGGGCCCACGGCCCCCGGGATGACCTGGTCGTTGGCGTGTCCCGGGCGGCTGCGGATCTCGTTGCGGCACAGGCGAAAGCAGTTGGCGTACAGCTCGGGGATGATGATCTGGCCGCCGGCTCCCCCGGGACGCTCGGCCGCCAGGTTCATCTCGTTGCCAATGATCCAGATGCCGCAGCCGGGGCTGGCATGCACAAAGTTCCCACAGCGCCGGGCAAAGGCGCTGTACTGGGAGGAGAGGGGGATGGTGCCTGCCGTGCCGTAGCCGTAGTTGAGCCGGACGATGACCCCCAGGCCCTGGCTCGCCAGGTCGGTGTAGTTGCTGCCGCTCCCGTTGTTGGGGTCGGCGCCCAGGGCTTCGGTGACCAACACCCAACCGCGCTTGCCCTTCTCCAGCATCAGGTGCTCGCCGCCGCGGTCATGCATGCCAAAGATAAAAGCGGGATAGGGATCGGGCACCGTCCACCTCCTGCCTCGAGTTGGGGCCGCCAGCGGGCCCGGGCGGGAACGCTATTGAACTAGGTTGGGTTCACTCGCCGAGCTGATAGCCTACGCCCCAGACGTTCTTGATGTATTGCGGATCGCGGCCGTCGTCGCCGAGCTGCTGGCGCAGGCGCCGAACGCAGGTACGCACGGTGTCGACGCTCCGCGTTTCATCGCCCCAGACGTTTTCGAGCAGCTCCTCTGTGGAGACGGACATGCCCAGGCGTTGGATCAGGTAGGAGAGCAGGTTGAATTCCAGGCGGGTCAGCTCTATCTGCTTATCGCGCATCCACACACGACGGCCTTTGACGTCCACCGCCAGCTCCAGATGCTGTATGACCCCATTGGAATGCGCTCGATCATGGCCCAGGGTCAGGGCGCGGCGTACGGTTGCGCGCAACTCGGTCAGAGCGAAGGGCTTGGTCAGGTAGTCGAAAGCCTCACCGCGAAGGGCCTGAATGGCCGTCTCGAGGGAGGCATAGGCAGTAATCAGGATGACGTCCGTCGGCAGCTTCATCCGCCGGACCTGGAGAAGGAGGTCGATGCCCGTCACGCGCGGCATCCGGATGTCGGACAGAACCAGGTCAAAGGGCTCCTGCTTGAGGAGCTCAAGCGCCCGCTCGCCGCTAAGGCAGGGGTGCACCCGATAGCCCTCATCCTCGAGGATGTCGGTGATGAGGGTACAGGTATCCGCGTCGTCGTCGACGACCAGGATCCTCTTCAAGGATTCCAAGTTCTCCTCCCTCTAATGGCAGGCGGCACCGAATTTCTGCGCCGAGACCCGGTCTCCGCCAACCATAGACGCTCGTTATAGCACGCCTATTATAGGCGGAACGACCTCCGTTGTCAAACTCCAGTTCACTCCAACCTGACCCGCGGGCGCCAGGCGGGTCGAAACCCGCCCTCCCCCGGGGGCGATCCCGGCAATTTGGCCAGGGGCCGAAAATGGCACGGATCTGACACCCTTTTGTAATGCATTTGACCCTATTCTCTTGACAGGGGATGGTATACTAAGAGTAGACGCTCGTAATTGTATAGCCGCCATGAACAGAGGGGTCGTTTGTGGCGAGGGCAGTTGAGACCGCAAGTCCTTGGTTCATTTTGGCGTCATCCTCGGCGCCTTTGATGAGGTTCCGGTCACAACCAGCCCGGAACTACCCGGCGTGATGCCCAATTCCCCCGGTGCACCACGCCGGGTCCTCTTTTTGTCCGGGAGCTGCCGCTCCGCACAGGTTGTCCCGCAAGCCATTCTATGCTAAAATTCGGGCCACAGGGGGACAAGAACGATGGGGTCCTGGCGTTCCGCGTGCAAAATAGCCATCCTGGCGCTCCTCGTCCTGCCCGCCGGCCTGATCCCTTATCCCCGCGAGCTGGTGGGCATCATGCGGCGGGCTGCCGAGCTGCGCGCCGCCGGGGAGTACGCCGCCTGCTTGGCCGCCTACGGCCGGGCCGCGGACCTGGCCCCGGCTTGGGACCGGCCCTGGCAGGCGAGGGGCGAGGTACTCCTGGCCCAGGGGCGCTTGAGCGAGGCGACGGCCGCCCTGCGCGAAGCCGAACGCCTGGGGGGCGGCTCCGCGGCCGCCCTCGCCCTGGGCGAGAGCCTGGCGCGGCAGGGCAACTGGGCCGGGGCGCTGGAGGCATGGCTCCAGGCCCAGGCCCTCGCTCCCCGCGACGCGGGGGTCTACCTGGCCCTGGCCCGCGGCAGCGTGGCCCAGAGGAGCTTCCAGCAAGCCGAGGACTACCTGTGGGAAACCCTCAGCCTCGAGCCCTCACCCGGCGAGGCGGCCGCGGCCCACGCCCTGCTGGGAAGCCTGCTGGCCGGCGACGAGCCCGGGGCGGCAGCCGGCCACCTGCGCCAGGCCGGCCCGCGGGGCGCCGACATGCTGGCCGTGCTGCAGGCCGTGGACGCCGAGGCCGACCCCGCCCGCCGCGACCTCCTCCTGGGCGCCGCCTTCTTGCAGCGCGACGAGCTCGCCCTGGCCCGGCGGCACCTGGAGCGCTCGGTGGAGCGCGACCCGGCCTGCGCCGAGGCCCACGCCTACCTGGGCCACAGCCTGGACCTTCTGGGCGAGACGGTGGCCGCCGTGCGGCTCCTGGAGCGCGCCCTGGCCCTCGAGCCGGATTCGGCCCTGGCCCACTATTTCCTGGGGAACCACCACCTCCGCCTTGGCCGCCTCGACGCCGCCAAGGACGCCCTGTGGCAGGCGCTGCTGCGCGATCCGGACAATGCCGCCTTTTGCATCGAGATGGCCGAAGCCTTTGCCCGCGAGCCCGACTATGCCCGGGCCGCGGAGTGGTATCGGGCGGCCGTGGAGGCCGAGCCGGAGGACCCTCGCTTCCAGCTTCTCCTGGCCCGGTTCTACGTCGACCACCTGTATCGCGTCGAGGAGGAGGGCGTGGCCGCCGCCGAGGCGGCCGTGGGCCTGGCCCCTGCCGACGCCCGGACCCACGACCTGCTGGGCTGGGCCTACCAGCTCGCCGGACGGCCAGTCGAGGCGGAGGCGGCCCTGCGCCGCGCCCTCGAACTGGACCCCGGCCTCGCGAGCGCCCACTACCACCTGGGCAGCCTCTACGCCAGGGCCGCCACGATGCAGGCCCTGGCCCGGCAGCACCTGCAGCGCGCCGCCGACCTCGACACCCACGGCTACTATCGCGCCCGGGCCGAGATGCTCCTGGCCGGCGTGCAGTAGGATCGCCGTCGCAAAGCGCGCGACCCCCGAGCAACTGCCGGGAGATTACCGGCCGGGCCGGCGGTGCGGAGCTGAGCTACGTGGTGTGGGTGGCGCCGTAGGGCCTGCCTACGGCACGGGGCGGACCTCGACGCTGCCGACCTCCACCGCTTCGCCCAGGGGCTCCAGGCTGCCGTCGGCGGCAAAGGCGTACATGCCGGCCAGCAGGCGGTAGGTGCCCGGGGCGGCGCCGGCCGGCACCTGGAAGGCGTGCTCGTCGGCCAGGCGCTCGCCCGGCTGCCAGATGGTCGATGGGTAAAAGACGCCCCCCGGCTGCCCGTCGCTGCCGGCCACCGACTGCCCGCCCGCGTCCAGGAGGTGCACAAAGCTGTGGTACCGCCGCTCCAGCGGGACCAGGGGCACCCAGTGGAGCTGCACGGCCAGGGTCTCGCCGGCCCGCGGGCTGGCGGATGAGAGGTCATAGCCCGCCAGCTCCAGGAGGCCGTCGAGCCGGTCGCCCCGGGCCACGGCGGGCTCGCCCTGCACCGCCGGGCCCACGGCGCGCCACAGCCCGGCCTCGGGGCGCACCTCGACCTTGACCTCGATGCCCGGCATCTCCTTGATCAGGTAGGCCGGCCGCCCCGTGCCCAGGGCCAGGTCCAGGATGGAGCCCAGGGTGGGCTGCTCCTGGGTGATGAGGGGAAAAAGGCCCAGGAGGTCGGGCCGCCGCCCGTGGACGTACTGGAAGTACCACATGGGCATCACGTCATTGCGATCGTCGGTGACGAGCACCGCCCCCTCGGGCAGCGGCCGGGCCAGGATGTTCTCCCAGGCCTCGTGGGCCGCCACGTTCCCGCTCTGGTCGGCGGCGGCATAGCCCCCGCGGGCCATGGCCAGGGGCAGCAAGAACAGCGCGGCGACGACGACCGCGGCGGCCCACGGGCGCCAGGTGGCGGCGCCCACCGCCAGGGTGCCGGCGCCCACCGCCAGCCACAGGGTCACGACGAAATAGACGGGGATAAACAGGACATAGATGTCGCCGATGGTGTACACCAGGTTAAAGGCCAGGAGGGCCAGGAAGGCCAACCCGGTGAGGGCCAGCAGCCGCCAGCGGCCGGGCACGCCGCCCGGGATCACCAGGCGGGCGAGGCCCACAAGGGCCAGGGCCAGGCCGATCCAGCCCAGCTCGCCGCGCAGAAAGCCAGAGGCCATGGCCAGCCGCTCCCCCAGGTCCACCGACAGGTCCACGGAGCCGCCAAAGGGACCGCCGGTGACGAAATCGAGGAGGGCGGGCAGGCTGTCCTCGTACAGCACCAGCTCGCGGCCGGCGTCCAGGGGCTGGCGCAAATACGGGGTGTGGGGCGCGCGCAGCGGAATGTAGGCGTACAGGAGCAGGGGCGCGAGGCCCAGGATGGCCAACAGGGGCAGGTGGGCAGGGCGCAGGCCCCGCGACGCGTGCCTTTGCAATTCTGACCTGAGGACGAGGGCCGCTTCTCCCGTGCCCGGCCTGGAGAGCCAGGCATAGGCCAGGGACGCCGGCGCCACCAGCAGCGTGGTGCTGTGGTGTGCCAGGCCCAGGCCAAAGCACAGGGCGGCCAGGAGCAGGTGTCGCAGCTTGCCCTCCTCGCCCCAGCGCAGCAGCAGGTAGAACAACCAGGCCACGATGAGGATGTTCAGCCCGTACACCTCGGCGATGACCGCCTGCGACCACAGAGTGGGCGTCACGGCCAGGATCGCGGCCGCCAGGGCGGCTACCAGGCGGCGGGGCAGGGGAGCCAGGGCCGGCAGGGCCTGGCGCAACAGCGCCAGCGTCGCCAGGCAGGTCACGCCAACGGCAAGGGCCGCGGCAACGGCCGAAAAGAGGTTCATGCGGTAGGCGACGTCGGCCGCCGGCGCGCCCAGGGGGCTGCCCAGGGGCAGGCGCGACCAGGCCCAGCCCAGGAGGCAGTAGAGGGGATAGCCCGTCGGGTGGGCGATGCCCAGGAGGGGAGGCACGAACTGGAACTCGCCGGGGTCGCCGGGCAGGACCGCCGGCGCCAGGGTCGTGGCGTAGAGGGCCAGGGCGCCCGCAGCCAGCAGCGCGGCCAGCACCAGGTCCGCGCCCGACCGTGACCTCCTCGCCGGTGCCTTCTCGCGGATCATGCCCTGCCCCGCTACTCGACCTGTTCCCAGGCCAGGCGGTCGACGGCGATGGCCAGGGTGCGCCGGTCGGGCACCAGGCGCAGCCAGCCGTTCTCGGGGCCCGAAGCCTCCAACGCCGTGCCCGGCGCGGCCCCCTTGACGCCCAGGATGGCGTGGGACCAGCCGCTGCTGCCCAGGGGGTCGGCCTCGCTGCCGATGGAGCGCAGGGCCTCCACGGCTTCGGCGGTCAGGTTCGCCGCGCCGTCGCCCTGCATGGCGGCGACGACGATCCGGCCCTCGGGGATCGCGCGCACAAAGGCGGCCAGGGCGGCAGCCTGGGCCAGGCTGCCACCCGCCGTGGTATCGAACCCCTGGCGATCCAGGAGCCGGCCGCTTGCCGGGTCGACGACGGCCAGGTTATAGCCCGGGCTGTGCAACGAGCCGTCCTCGGCCCCGGCGCCCGCCCCGACGGTGATGTAGGCGAAACCCGCCGGGCCGCCGCTGTTGACCTCGATGGCGACGGGCGTTTCCAGGCCCGTGGCGCCGATGCTCGCGCTGCCGGGCAGCACCTCGGCCGGGGCGGCCAGGTCCTCAAAGTCGAGGCGAACCTCGTTCAGGCCCGGCCGCAGCAGCCCGGCCGGCACGTCCCAGGCGTAGGTGCCCCAGCCGGGCCCCAGCGTCACCCGCTCCAGGCGATGGCCGTTCACCGCGGGGGTGATTGCCTGCTCCGGGGCGCCGGAGTACTGGAAGGGCAGGGCCACCAGCTCCAGGCNNTGCGACACCGCCCACCGGGCGCCGGCCCCCTGGATCTCCTCGTCGCCCGCCCAGCCCTCGCCCAGGGCCATGGCCGCCTGCAGGTCGCCGCTCCCCAGGTCGGCGGCAAAGCGGGCAGGCAGAGGCGGCTGCTCCACGCGCAGGACCACCCAGCCGTCCGCGTCATAGACGCGCGCCACGGGCAGGACCTCTTCCACGTAGGCCAGGGCCGCATCGCGGGTGTCGACGTAAGGAGGCCGGCCGGGCACGCCCGGGGCGACGACCACGTAGCGGACGTCGTAAAAGCGCACGAAATCGGCCGCCGTCTCCCGGTCGGCGGCGCGGCGCCCGGCGTCCACCTCGCCGTAGGTCTCCAGGGTAATGAGCGACTCCAGGATGGGCACCTGGCGGAAATAGTCAAACTTGTAGGGCGGGTTGCGCGAGATGTTGCCCGAGAGCAGGCGCTTGCGATGGTAGGCCTGGTAGTACTGGGTGCGGGTGTTCTCGGTCCCCTGCACGCCAAAGCTGTTGCGCCAGCCCAGGGGCAGTTGCAGGATGGCGAAATCGCCCGGCTCGGCGGCGATATGCTCGTAGGCGGCGGGCAGGCGGGCGTCGGTGAGGGGCAGGGGCACGGACCAATGGTCCAGGAGCACCAGGAAGGCCAGCAAGGTGGCACCCCCGGCCACCAGCCACCTGCCGCCCCGCCCCAGTTTCGCGGCCCGCGCCAGGAGCCAGAGGGCGCCAAAGGCGGCCAGCACGGCCAGGGCGAGCATCAGCACCACGCTGAAGCGGTTCGGGACGCGGTTGGCCTTGACCAGGGGCAAGTAGTGCAGCAGGATGAACGGCAGCGGCACGTTGACCGTCAGCCCGTCCAGGTCAAAGGCCGAGCGGCCGTTGATCTGTAGCAGCGGGCCCAGGCTGAAAGTAACGAACACGATCAGGCTGGTAATCCAGGCGGCCAGGCGCCGCCGGTAGGCCACCGCGCCGACGACCGCCAGGGCCAGCCCGGCCCAGCCCAGGAACACGGTGTTCACGTCGCGGAAGCGGCCCGTGCCCTCCCGGGCCTGGCGCAGGGCGCCGGCCCAGTCGCCGTCCAGGGGGTGGAGTGGGGTGGGCGTCACCAGGCCCACCAGGTCCACCGACAGCTTCTCGGCGTCGCCCCAGCCGGCCAGCTCGTAGCCGGCCGCCATCTCGCGCAGGACGGGCAGCAGGACCGGGGCATAGAGGAGGGCCGCGACGAGGACCATCAACGCCAGGCGCAGGACCAGGCCCTGCCACCGGAGGCCGGCCTCGCGGTCCCGGTCCGCGGCGCGGCGGCGCCGGAGCAGGGCAAAGGCCAGGAGGATGGCGCTGAGCATGGCCAGAAAGACGCCAAAGATCATCTCGTTGAGCATGGCCAGGGCAAAGCTCAGCCCGGCCAGGACCGCGTGGCGGGGCCGCCCGCCCGGGCCCACGGCGCGCAGGAAAAAGAGGGTGTAGAACGGGATCCAGGCCGTGCTCCACATGTCATAGTGGCCGATGGCGGCATACACCATGCGGTAGGAGCCAAAGGCATAGATCAGCCCTGCCAGGAAAGCGGCCAGGTTGCCGGCGGCAGGGATGCCCTGCTTGCCCTCGCCCGCGGTGCCGGCCACCAGGTGGCGGACCAGGAGAAAGGCCCCGTAGGCGGTCAGGACCGTGGTCAGGAGAAAGGTCAGGTTGCTGATGGCCGGCAGCGGCAGCAGGGCCAGAGGCAGGGCGACGATGGTGTTGAACAGGTTGTAGGTAAAGAGGGCCAGGCTGATGCCCAGGGGATAAAAGATGTGGCCGGTGTAGAGCGGGTCCTGGCCCAGCTCCAGGAGGGAGTAGCGGAACCACCAGGTGTTCCACACAAAGGTGTACTCGTCAAAGGCCCACGTGTCGCTGCCCGGGAGGTGGGTGCCCAGGTGCAGGATCAGGGGCCAGGTCAGGGCCACTGCCAGGAGGGCATAGGTGCCCAGGACGGCGACGTGGATTGCCTGCTTGCGATGCAAGAAATGGACCATGGTTTCTTTGCCCGGGCCCCGGGAGGCGGTCGCCGCCCCCCCGGCCGCCCGCGTCACTCCTTGATTGCCACCAGGTAGCGGTGGTGAGCCCAGACGGCCTTGATCCGCCAGGGGATGGGCGCCCGGTCCAGCCAGGCGTAGCGCATCACCCGGTCGTACAAGTCGGGCTGCTGCCCCAGGTAGTAGGCCATGGTGCTCCACTGCCACGAATCGCCGCTGAACTGCCCCTGCAGCTTGCGCGAGCGGATGCCCAGGCGTTCCAGGACCTGGGCGGCGGGCATGACCGTGTCGGGCCAGGGCGGCACGTCCAGGACACCCTGGCGGACGACCCGCAGCCCGGCGCCCTCCAGGACGCGGCGCACGCGGCCGATGTCGGCCCACGACTCGTCCACATAACGGACGAAATCGCGCTCCAGGACGTACTTGCGCAGGAGGTAGCCCACCTGGACGCGGTTGGGCATGGCCACGAAGGCCACCCGCCGCGTCACGCGGGCCAGCTCGGCCAGCAACGCGGCCGGGATGTCGCCCTCGCCGGCGGGGCCGCCGGGCAGGTGCCAGAGGGCCGCCCAGTTCCAGGCCAGGTCAAAGCTGCCGTCGTCAAAGGGCAGCCGCCGCCAGTCGGCGTGGTGCACCAGGTGCGCCGGGAGCTGGAGCTCGCCCCAGATGCGCTCTACGCCCGCCAGCCGCTCGGCGTTGTCGTCCACGAGGGTCACCCGGGCACCGGCCCGCGCCAGGGCCACGCTGTTGATGCCCGAAACGCCCGCCATGCCGAAAAGAGGCGCCTCCAGCACCGTTTCAATGGCATATTGCCGGCGCAGGGCCAGGAGAAAGTCATTGAGGACCAGGCGCTCGTAGACCAGGCCCAGGCCCTCGTTATAGTCGGTCAGATACCGCTGCCACGCAGGTTCTGTCATGTTTCAGGCAGTGCCCTCGGCTCGGAATGCGGCCATTATACCATCTCCTCAGGCCGGAGGCCAATTCCGACGGAATGCTTTACAGGGGGCGGCCGATGTGGTAGAATGCACGCCCAGAAGGGCCAGAGGGGATAGAAGAGAGAGCAAGCGTGCGCATTCACGTCAGCAGCCTGGGCTGCAAGCTCAACCAGAGCGAGATGGACTCCCTGGCCGCCCGCCTGCGGGCGGCCGGCCACGAGCTGGCGGCCTCGCCCGCCGGGGCCGACATGTGCGTCCTCAACACCTGCGCCGTGACGCAGGTCGCCGCCCAGAAGTCGCGCCAGGCCGTGCGCCGGCTGCACCACGAAAACCCGGCGGCGCGGCTGGTGGTCACCGGCTGCTACGCCGAGCTGTCGCCAGCCGACCTGCAGGACCTGCCCGGCGTGGAGATGGTGGCCGGCAACCGGGCCAAGGACCACCTCCTGGACCATCTCCCCGCCCCTCTCCCGCCCGCCACCGCCACGACGCCCGCCTTTCGGCCCAGAACCCGGGCCCTGGTCAAGATCCAGGATGGCTGCGATAACGCCTGCACCTACTGCATCATCCACGTGGCCCGCGGCGAGCAGCGCAGCCGCCCCGCCGGCGAGATCCTGGACGAGGTGCGGGCACGCCTGGCGGCCGGCTACCGGGAGATCGTCCTCACAGGGGTGCACGTGGGGGCCTACGGCCGCGACCGGGCCGGCGGCCCGCTGGAGCTGGACCTGTGGGGCCTCGTGGCGCGTATCCTGGCCGAGACGACCGTGCCCCGGCTGCGGCTGTCGTCCGTGGAGCCATGGGACCTGCCTGGCGAGGCGCTGGCGCTGTGGCAGGATGCCCGCCTGTGCCGCCACCTGCACCTGCCGCTGCAGAGCGGTGCCGCGGCCACCCTGCGGCGCATGGGCCGGCGCTACGATCCGGCAGGCTTTGCCGCCCTGGTCGAGGCGGCCCGGGGGGCCATCCCCGGCCTGGCCGTGACCAGCGACGTCATCGTCGGCTTCCCGGGCGAGACCGAGGCCGAGTTCAAGGAGAGCCTGTCCTTCGTGCGGGCCATGGGCCTGGCCCGGTTGCACGTCTTTCCCTACTCGCCCCGACCCGGCACGCCGGCCGCGGACATGCCGGGCCAGGTGCCACCGGCGGTCAAGGCCGATCGGGCGGCGCTCGTGCGCCAGGCAGGCGCTGCCGCCGGGCAGGCCTTTGCCCGCCAGTTCCTGGGGCAGACGACGCGCGTCCTGTGGGAGTCGGCCCGCGCGGGCGACGACGGCCCCGTGTGGAGCGGCCTGACCGACAACTACCTGCGGGTCAAGGCCGTTCACGCCGGGGATCTGCGCAACACCTTCGGGCTGGTGCGCCTGGCGTGGCCCACGGCGGGCGGGCTTTGGGGCGAGATTGTCGAATGAAATAGAAAGGCGGGGAATGAGCGCTTGCTCACTCCCCGCCCCGCGGACGGAAGGTCTCAGGCCACTGCCGGAGCCGAAAGGGGCTCGGCGGCCGCGGCGGTGTCCATAGGCAACATCACTCCCAGAACACGTTCCATGGCCATGGTATGGCTGCACACCCCCCGGGTGGCAAAAAAGTGGCAGGTGCAGTGCCAGGCACCGTCGTTGTAGCTAACAGAGTGGCTGGTGTGGGACCCCTGAAAAGAAACGTGGAACTGTTCGAACCGGATGCGCTCCGGCTCCTCGGCATATCGCTTGGACTTCTCGATCTTGCCGATCATACCCGAATCCATGTCCACCTCCTCGTTCAGATTGTGTTCGGCCCAAGAGGGCACGGGAAAATTGCCGGGGAAAACAAACAGACGCCACGGCATATTTGGGCTCGGGCGTCTGTCACTTGATTGGCTGCGCACCGCTCGTTGCGGGGCAAGCGTTCTCTCTCTCATAAGCAACCCCAGTATACCACAGGCCCGGCCGTTTGTCAACGGCCGCGTGCGGCGCAAAATCCTCTTGCGCTGGCCCGGGCCGTGTGCTATAATACAAGCTGCTGGCCCGTCGTTGTGCCGCACGAAGTGCCTCATCGCGCAACCCACTTTCTTTTGTCCTTTGGTTCGGGCTGCCGGTAACGTGCCCCGGCGCCTCGTGTATGACGAGGAGGAAAGGAGGGAGTGCACCGCAGGAGATCTACCTTCGCCTGAAGCTTGCGTCGTTGGCCGTTCATCCGGCTTTCACGCCGGGCAAGCTCCATAGGAGGTTCCCATGGGCAATGTCAAGCTCTCGAGCCTTGCGCGCAGCGGGTTGGTTCTGTTCGTCCTGCTGACGGTCGTCGTGTCGGTCTCCCCCTTGCCGGGGCAAGCCGCCCCGGAATCACCCAGCGCGCCCGTGGCTGCGGTCCAGAGCCGCTGGTCGTGCTCGCCACCCGGCATCGACGGGCTGGCGCCCGTCGAAGAGTGGGGCACGGCGCCCTTCCTGTCGCTGCCCCACGCCCAGGTCTATTTCCTCAACGACGACAACTATCTGTATGTCCTCATCGACGTCGTGGGCGACGACGCCGATGATCCGCTGGCTCCCGCACCGGTCTATGGCGACTATTTCTGGCTCGCCTTTGACGTGGACCTCGATGGCCTCATCGACCCCGACCTGGACGTGCTCTATAGCCTCTATCCGACCCTGCCCTACGTTCTCGGCCTCTCCTACTACCTGGGCCCCGGCACGTGGACGGGCATCAATCCGACGGTCGGGTCCCTGGGCACCCGGTGGGGGCCCTCCCTCGGATCGCCGGCCCCGCATCGCGTCTGGGAGATGTCCATCCCCCTGTCCGAGATCGACACGACCCAGGGGGCCCTGGTGCGCCTGGGCGTCCGCGCGCACTCGGTAGACCCGGCCTTCCTCGACGAGATGCCGGCCGGTTTTGCCGCGGACTTTCAAGATCTGGTCGAGCTGCAACTGGTCGACACCAAGTGCGCCGGCGATCTCCTTGCCAAGAGCGTCTTTCCCGACAGCGCCAACCCCGGCGACGTCGTCAACTACCGCCTCGATTACATCCTGCCCGGCCCCGACAATTATGTCGACGTGACCATCCGCGATGCCCTGCCACCCGGCCTCACCTACCTGCCCGGCAGCGCTAATCCGCCGGCCACCTTTTCCGGGAGAGTTCTCACCTGGAAGCTGGGCGACCTGCCCGCCGGCACCCTGGGCTCGGTACACTTCCAGGCCCTCGTCGACCACGATGCTTGCCGGCGCGGCGCGGTCATCGAGAACACGGCCAGCCTGGGGGCCGCGGCGCCCCCGATCCACGCCCAGAGCCTGATCAGCGGGCTGCAGCTCATCTGCCGCCCCATCGAGTTCCCCACGGACAATCCGCCTTACGCCGAGAGCGAGATCGCCGTCGATCCCTACCCCATCGTCACCGGCCAGCCCACCAGGCTGTGCACCGAGATCACCAACGCCAGCCCTCAAACCCAGACGGTCCAGGTCGAGTTTGCCCTGGCCAATTTCGGCATCGGCCTGCCCTTCGCGCCCATCGACGCGCCCGGCAACCCACGCCTCGTCGAGGTCCCGCCGGGAGCCACCGTCCAGGTGTGCATCCAGTGGATTCCCGTTACGCCCGGCCACCAGTGCATCCAGGTCACCGTGTACGACGAGGCTGGCACCTTCCCGGCCCTGCGCAGCCAGCGCAACCTGGACGTGAGCGAAGTGTTGGTTCCCGGGCAGCCGGCGACCTTTGAGCTGCCCGTCGGCAACCAGACTGGCGGGCCCGTCGACGTCCAGATGGTCGTGCGCAACAACTGCCCCGGGTGGACGGTGGACGTCCAGCCTCCCACCTTTTTCCTGCCCATCGGGGGCACGGAGGTTGTGGGCGTCGTGGTGACGCCGGCCGCGGGCAGCGCCCTGGGGTCCGGCTGCACGGTCGACGTTGAGGCCTGGGCCGTCGGCCCCGGCGGCAACCTGCTACAGCTCCTGGGCGGGGTGCGCAAGGTCGACGAGCCGCTCATCCCCCTGGGCGACCCGGGCGAGCGGCCATTCGCCGAAAAAGAGATCTGGGTGAACCCCTACCCCCTCGTCTCCGGCGAGCCCGCGGAGGTGTGCGTCCTCCTGGAGAACAACACCGACGCGGACCAGGAGATGACCTTGGAGTTCATGTTGTCGGGCTTGGGCATCGGGCTGGCCTTCGATCGCATCAACCCCATCAGCGGGGCCAACCCGCAAACGATGGTCATCCCCGCCCACACGTCGGTCGTCGCCTGCCTGAAGTTTCTTCCCGGCGCCCCGGGCCATCACTGCCTGGCGGTGAAGCTGTCGATGCCCAACGGCTATGTCACCTACAGCCGTCGTAACCTGGACGTGGCCGAGCTGCTGGAGCCCAACGTCCCCGAAGAGGTGCCCATCGCCGTGGCCAACCCGACGCCGGACATGGCCGACATCGACCTGGTGGTGGACAACACCTGCCCCGGCTGGAGCGCCTGGGTATCGCCCGCGCTGCTGGTGGGCGTCGGTCCCAACAGCACCGACGTGCGCACCGCCATCCTGACCGTCACCCCGCCTGCTGGCCTGCTGGGCGCGGGCTGCCACATCGACCTCCTGGCCTACATCAACGGGAAGCTCATCGGAGGCGTGCGCAAGATCGACCGGCCGCCGCTGGCGCCGCCCATCGACCAGCCGCACTGGGCTGAAACCGAGATCACGGTCTCACCCGATCCGCCGCAGCCCGGCCAACCGGCCATGGTCTGCGTCAAGCTGATGAACCCGACCCCCGTCGACCAGGTCGTGGACGTCTCCTTTGCCGCCGCCGACTTTGGCGCCGGCGTGCCCTTTGCCGATTTCGGCGGGGTCAAGGACTCGGTCATCCCCGCGGAAGGCACGCTGACCATCTGCATGCCGTGGACGCCCGCCGCGGCCGGCACGCTGCACCGCTGCCTGCGGGTCCAGATCCACCAGGACGGCTACCACGACGTCTTCTCGCAGCGCAACGTCGACCTGTTCACCTTCTCGCTGCACATCTTCCGGTTGCCGGCCGGCAAGGTCGATCTGCCGCCCTTTGTGCTGCACAACCCGATGCCGCACCCGGTTCCTTCTTTCTTTGACGTGGTGCTCGTGGGTATGAGCGGCGTCGGCGTGGAGGTCGTCAACGCCGAGACCGGCAATCCCCTGCCGCCCGGCGAAGAAGTGCTGCTGGGGCCCGGCGAGCTCAAGCCATTCTTCCTGCGGCTGCGCCGCGAATCAGGCGCGCTCCTGGCAGCCCAGCCCGAGCCGGAGCCGAGGATGGTGGGCGACCAGCACTACATCGACGTGCTGCCCTACAGCGCCGGCCAGCCACTGCGCGTCGACGGCGTCCACAGCGGCGTCCGCTACCTCCTGGAAACACCCAAAGCCTACCTGCCGTTGGTGATGCGCCAGTTCTAGCACTGCTTCCCGGCCGGACCGGTCTGTCAGCGTGAAACCGGTCCGGCCGGGGTCTCTCCTTCTGTTGCTCGTACGCACGGGCGAGGGCGTCCAGGGCCTCCAGGCGCTCGCCGACGGACGTGGAAAACCTCGGCGTTAGCCGCCGATCTTGGCGCGAAAGCCGTAGGAAAGCAAGGTGTCGCGCAGGCCGCCGACGTCCTCTTCTTTAAGGGAGGGCCGCCCCCGCAGGGCGTACTCCTGGTCCAGGCGGTCGTATTTGCCCTCACCCATGCGGTGGTAAGGGAGGAGGTTGATCTCTTTGATGCCCAGCTCGCGCACGAAGCGGGCCAGGCGGTGGATGCTCTCGGCGCTGTCGTTGTATCCGGGGATCACCGGCCGCCGCACGATGAGCGGCTTGCCGCTGCGCGCCAGGCGCACCAGGTTGTCCAGGATTCGCTCGCTGGACACGCCCGTCAGTTCCTGGTGCAGCGCCGGGTCCACCTCCTTGACGTCGTACAGGATCAGGTCCAGGAAGGGCAGCAGCTCCTCCCACACCTCCCAGGGGGCGTAGCCACAGCTCTCGATGGCGGTATGGATGTGGCGTGCCTTTGCGCCGGCCAGCAGGGCGCGGGCAAAGATGGGCTGCGCCGTGGGCTCGCCCCCCGAAAGCGTCATCCCCCCGCCCGACTCCTCGTAGAACGGCCGGTCGGCCTCCACCTCGGCCAGGACCTCCTCGGCCGTCATCAGCCGGCCCACCTGCTCCAGGGCACCGGCGTAGCACTCGGCCACGCACTGGCCACACATTGTGCAGCGCGCAGCATCGATCTGGCGCCGCCCCTCGACCTCGACCACGGCGCCTTCGGGGCAGACGGCCACGCACGCCCCGCAGCGGATGCAGCGATCCTCCCAGAAGAGGATCTGCGGCTCGGCGCATTGCGACTCGGGGTTGTCGCACCACAGGCAGCGCAGCGGGCAGCCCTTCAAAAAGACGATGGTCCGTATGCCGGGCCCGTCGTGCAGCGAAAAGCGCTGCAAGTTCAGGACCCAGCCCTGCACCATCTCTTCCTGGCCTTCTGTATTCATCTTACCTCGTCAACCGGGCGTCTATGCCCCGCGCTCATCCGGTGCGGCCGGGGCATTATACCGGGCATTCCCGGATTTCGCAAATGGGCAGGACGCGAGGAGACCTAAGCGGAAAGGCCGTGGGCGGCCCACCAGCGGGGCAGGGCCTGGGCAGCCGGCTCCCGCAGCACCTCGCCCGCCAGGTGCGAAAGGGGCGTGGCCTGGGGGTTGATCTCGACCAGGTGGGCGCCGTTGTCCAGGGCCAGGAGCGGCAGCGAGGCCGCCGGCTGCACCAGGGCCGAGGTGCCCACCACGAGCATCAGCTCGCAGCGACGCGAGGCGTCCATGGCTTCGGCGAGCACGGCGCCGGGCAGCGCCTCGCCGAACCAGACGACGTCGGGCCGGGCCAGGGCGCCGCACGCCGGGCAGCGGGGCGGGATCTCGGGCAACGGGTCGCGCCGGTCCTCCCAGGGCGGCCGGCACTCTCGCGTGCAGCGCAGCCGCCAGATGTTGCCGTGCAGCTCCAGCACGCGCCGGCTGCCGGCCAGCCGGTGCAGGCCGTCCACGTTCTGGGTGACGAGGACGAAATCGTCCAGCGCCTGCTCCATTTCGGCCAGGGCCACGTGGGCGGCGTTGGGCCGGCAGGCCCCCACGAGGCCGCGCCGCCAGCCGTACCACTGCCACACCAGCTCCGGATCGCGACGAAAGGCCTGGGGGGTGGCCAGGTCCTCGGCGCGGTAGCTGCGCCACAGCCCGCCCTGGCCCCGAAAGGTGGGCACGCCGCTCTCGGCCGAGACGCCAGCGCCCGTCAGGACGGCGACGGGCGTGGCGCGGCGCAGGATCGGGCGTCGCCCGTTCTGCGGGTCGTGTTCCTTCTGTCCGTGCATCATCTTCCTCGCCTCTGCAGACATTATAGCCCAAAGGGCGCCGGGGGCCAAGCCCGCGGGCCGCCCTCGCCCTACAACAAGGGCGGCTGTCGTCCTGGGTCCCCAGGATGACAGCCGCCCATGAACGCGGCAAACGCCGGGGCCTACGGGCTCGGCGTGCCCTCGGCCTCGGGGGTTTCGGACAGCGGCGTGGGCGTCGCTGCCAGGAATCCTTCCCGGGCGCGGGTCACCAGGTCACTCACCGTAAACTCGGAGACACGCACATAGTAGGGCGATTCCGACCACTTGACGACATAGCTGCTATCGCCCGCGTCCTGGGCCCCCACGGTCAGCGTGTAGCTCTTGGGCTCGTCGCCTCCCGTCTCCAGGGTCACCACGGCCGACGGCTCGTCCATGCCATAGTCCGCCTGCTCTTCGCGGCCGAGGGGCCGCAGGAGCGAGACCGACGTGGAGCGGGTCAGGATGGTCCGGAAGTTGTTGGCGTCGAAACTCTCGTCGCCCTCCAGGCCGTCCATGACCCACTCCTCACCCTCCCTGGCAAAGCGGAAGGTGCCGTTGGCGTTCTTCAGGGTCAGGGCGATCACGTCGTCGGAGGGCACCGAGAAATACGTGCGCTCCACCCAGTCCGTGGCCGCCACCCCCGCATCCTGGGCGGTCAGGGCCGAGGTCAGGAAGACGTCGTCCTGCCCTTCGGCGCGCACGTGGACGGCGCCATAGCTCGGCGCGCTGCCCACGTAGAGCACGTGCCGGGTGCCATCGGCCAGCTCGAGCTCCAGGCGCCGGTTGAACTCGTCGCCGGCGACCTGCAGGCGGGCGTGGCTGCCGCCGGTCTGGGTCACCCGGCGCTCCGCCTTCAGTCCGGCGACGGCCTCGAGCAGCGAGGTCACGTTTTCCTCGATGGCCGGATAGTCGCCCGCCTCGGGCAGCACCCAGCGGCCGTCGGCGCGGGCCAGTTTTACGCTCTGGCCATCGTCGCCGGTGACCGTCAGGGCCACTACCTGGTCGGGCTCGAAGCCGGGAATGAGAGGCTCGCCCGCCTCTCCGCCGGCCGTCCGCGGCCAGAAGACGACGGCGGCCAGGATCAGTTGGACGACAAGCAGGCCGGCAAGCAATTGGTTGAGTCTAGTCATGGGAACCTCCCGGCGCGTCCTCCTCGTCTACCAGCGCCATGGGCTCTTCGCCGCGCCGCCTGGTGTACGACACGACGCCGACGACGATCAGGGAGACGAGCATCAGGGCATAGTTGGCCACCTCCCAGACCGACGCCTGCGACGGATCCATCTCGTTCAGGAGGCGGGCATAGGAGCCCCGCGAGCGAATGCCGAGCAGATCCTCGTCCTCGGCGGCCCAGTCCACGGCATTCTGCACGAGCTGCAGGTTTTGCAGGTACCGGTCGGCCGACAGGCTCTGGGAGAGCTGCAGGACGGCGTCGTCGATAAACTCGACGCTGCCCAGGACCACCAGCCGGGCCGTGTCGGGCGAGGTCTCGACCATGCCCTGGGGGCCCTCCACTGTGCCGGTGACCGGCGCCGACGCCTCAAAGGGCGAGCCCTCGTCGCGGAAGTGGCTCTCGAAGGTGCCGCGGATAGAGACGGCGAGGGGGCGGGATTTTTGCTCGCCCTCGACGGGAAAGCCATACTCCGGAAAGACCTCGGGCTGGGGCAGCACCTCCACGTTGTTGCTCACCCACGAGTCGGGCGACGACTCTAGCAGGATCTCGACCTCGCGGCCCTCGTTCTTGGCCTCGTCGATGGCCAGGGGCGACGCCCACTGCATGGTGACCGCGGGCAGGTTGGAGACGATGGGGCTGTCGTCACTCATACGATCCGGCCGGACGTCCACAAAGAAGGGATAGGCCACTTCCTGGATCTCGATGACCTGCATGCCGCCCACGGTGCGCTGCACCTGCGTCGGGAACGGCTCGTTCCGCGGGTCGAGGACCATGGCATCTTCTACCGTGACGCCATAGCCGGCCAGCATGTCCGACAGGTTCTCGGGCAGCCGCTCGACGGTCAGGCCGGCGAACTGCATCTGCGACAGGGCATAGTTGCCCGCGGCCACGACCACCGCGCCGCCGCGCATCAGGAACTGGTCGATGGCAAAACGCTCCTGGTCGGTCATGTTCTGCGGGGCGATGACCAGCAACACGTCCACGTCACCCGGCACGCGCCCCGTTTTCAGATCGACCGGCACTACGCTGTACTCCTGGCGCAGTTGCTCCTGGATCGTGTTCCAGCTCGACAGGGGATTGACCGTCCCCCCGAAAGGGCTCTGCTGGGGCTGGAGCGCGGGCACCCACACCCCCACGGTCTTCAGGAAGCCGGGGGCGGCCCGCTTCAGGCTGGCCTCGATCTCGCTGCGGATGTCGGCCTCCACCAGGCCGCCGGTCAGGTAGAGCAACTGGGTCTCCTCGCCCACCTCCAGGAGAAGATGAAGGTAGTAGCTCTCCCGGGAAAAGAGGGAGGTCGAGATGGGATAGAGCCCGTAGTTGTTCATCAGCGTCTGGCGGCTCAGGGGGCTGTTGGCGGCGTCGGGATCGATGACCTCGTAGACAAACTTGCCGCCCGACTCTTGCTCCATCTCCCCCGCCACCCTGGCCACCAGGTCGGGCACCTCGGCCAGCTCCTCGGGCAGCGAGTTGGGCGTGATGAGGGCCGTGAGGCGCACCGTGTCCTCGAGGCTGGCAAAGAGGGCGTCCAGACTCTGGAAGCCATAGACCACCCGCTTGATGGACCGGGTCAGGTCGTACTCCAGGTTTCGCAGGCGCACGTCGGGCGTGCCGCTGGCCCGGGCTTGCACCTCGATGAGGTCGTCAAAGCCCAGGGTGACGTGCTGGTCGCCGTAGCGGACCAGGATGTCAAAGTAGGAGTTGATGATGGACGCCTCGTAGCGGTCCGAGATGCGGAAGGGGCTGGGCCGGATGCCATACACCTGGTTCGCCTCCGCCTCCAACTCCTCGTCGTCGCTGGGATCGACGATCTCGACTTCCACATTGCCGCCCGAAACGACCTCGTACTCGCGCAGCATGTCGCGGATGCCGGGCACCAGGGGGGCCAGGAGCGGGTGCGTCCGCTCGCTAAAGTAGCCGCGGATGAGGAGGGGCTCGTCCAGGTTCCTGATCAGGTCCCTGGTAACCGGCGAGAGGCTGTATTCCCGGCCGGCGGTGAGGTCGGCCCGCAGCGCGCCCAGGGGGAACAGCCAGGCGTTGACCAGCGCCAGGTTGGCGACGATGAGGACCACCGTCAGGATGAAACGCCGCCGGTACGGGGCCGTGTGCGGCCCGGGGCTCCACCGCTTGGAGTCCAACGAGAGCACGTTGAGCGTCAAGAAGATGCCCGTCAGCGACAGGTAATAGATCAGGTCCCGGAGGTCGATGACGCCCCGCTCGATGCTTTCGAAGCGGCTGCCCGTGCCGATCCCGCGCAGGATCTCGCCCACCAGGCCGGTCACGCCGTTGGTGCCCACCAGGTAAAAGAGGCCGCCCAGGAGCGAGGTGAGGATGAGGGACACGATCTGGTTGTCGGTGCGCGACGAGACCAGGAGGCCGATGGCCGTGTAGGCCGCGGCCAGGAGCAGGGCCGCCAGGTAGCCGCCCGCCACCGGTCCCCAGTCCAGGGGACCAAGGAGCGAGACGGTGATGGGCAAGAACAGCGTCAGGGCCAGGGCCAGGGCGACCAGGGCCATGACGGCCAGAAACTTGGCGAACACCAGCTCAGCCGGGCGCACGGGCAAGGTCAGCAGCACCTCCAGGGTGCCGGCCCGCTGCTCCTCGCTCCACTGGCGCATGGTGAGGGCCGCCACCAGGAAGAGAATGAGGACCGGCATCCAGGCGAACAGCGGCCGGACGTCGGCCAGATTGCGGGCGAAAAAGCCCTCTACCCAGAAGAAAGCAAAGAGGGTGACCGCCAGAAAAGCCCCCAGGAAGATCAGGGCCAGGGGCGAGCCAAAATACGTCCGCAGTTCTTTGCGTGCCAGGGCCAGACTTTGCTTCATGCCTGTCCCCCTTCTAGGGCCGTCGTGGCCAGCTCGTTAAAGACCGCTTCCAGCGTCCGCACCTCGCGCCGCAGCTCCTTCAACGGCCAACCGGCGTCGCGGGCCAGGCCATAGATGGCCGGCCTCAGGTCGACGCCGTTGCTGCCGGCCAGGGGACGGACACGGTAGGCCCTGCCGTCGGCCGAGGGTAACTGTTCCACGGCACCGGCGCCCGGCAGGCCCTGCAGACGGGCGGTCACGTCGGGCGCGCCGTCTTCCAGCACGACGACGACGTCGGTGGTGCTCGCCAGGTCGGCCAGGCGAGCGTCGGCCTTGATCTCGCCGTTCATCAGGATGATGACCCGGTCGCAGACGGCTTCCACCTCTGAAAGGATATGGGTCGAGAGAAGCACCGTGCTGTTGCGGGCCAGGCGGCGGATGAGGTGTCGCACTTCGACGATCTGCGTGGGGTCCAGGCCGATGGTCGGCTCATCCAGGATGAACAGCTTGGGATCGTGGACGATGGCCTGGGCCAGTCCCACCCGCTGGCGATAGCCCTTGCTCAACTGCCCGATGGGCCGCGTCAGGTGGTCCTCCAGCGAGGTGGCGCGGATGGCCCGCGACAGGCGAAGGGGCTGCTCCGCTTCGGGGATCTGCCGCAGGTCGGCAATCATGCGCAGGTAGGCCTGCACCGAAAGCTCGGGATAGAGAGGCGCGTTTTCGGGCAGGTAGCCAATGCGCTTTTGCACCTCCAGCGGCTGGGCCACCACGTCGAGGCCATCCACGGTGGCCGAGCCGCTGGTCGGCTGCAAGTAGCCGGTGAGGATCTTCATAATGGTCGTCTTGCCGGCCCCGTTGGGACCCAGCAGGCCAATGATCTCGCCGGCGTCGATGTGAAAGGATACACCCTTCAGGGCTTCTACAGGCCCATATGACTTGATGAGATCTTGGACATCGATCATCTGGACGCTCCTCGTCGCGCAGGCAAGACAAGTGCTAGTCTTCGGACGACGGCTTGTCTGCCTTTGGCTCGTTGCTCGTTTTGCTCTTGCGACTGGCGGTGCCGGTGCCGTTGCGCCGGTTGTCCGTCACGTAAAAGCCGGACCCCTTGAAGATAATGGCGGGCTGCCCCAGGAGCCGGTGAACCTGACGGTGCCCCCGGGGGCAGGTTTCGGGATCCGCCTCGCCAAATCGCTGCAACTTGTCAAAGTGAATGCCACACGTGCGGCACTCGTACTCATAGATCGGCATTTACTTTCCTCCCCAACCCCGCCGGGCGAGGGCGGCATCGCCGTCCATCCCGGCCGCCTGGAACTGGAATCCTAGTGTATAACGCCCGAGGTGTCAACCTGGTTCGCACTTTTGTCCGGCCGACGCACAAACAGGGACTCGTCCCTGAGGAAGTAGCCCCTGTTTGTGGCCGGCGCGAGGGTGCTCGGGCTCGGGATGGCAAGGCCCGAGCACCTCTGGCCTGTGCCTAGTACTCGGGCATCGGCGGGGCCGCCGGGGCCTTTTCCTCCTCGGGGATGTCGGTCACCAGTGCTTCGGTGGTCAGGATCATGGCGCCGATGCTCGCCGCGTTCTCCACGGCGCTCCTCGTCACC
>MTKX01001458.1_pt4 | contig 35404 bp, 27 predicted proteins | sample 1042771 | NCBI WGS metagenome assembly MTKX01 (sample SAMN06212183, study PRJNA360534) | anaerobic digester metagenome | biome: Wastewater treatment plant; material: sludge; isolation source: anaerobic digester fed with sludge from wastewater treatment plant | place: Denmark: WWTP Randers ...
TCCGTTTTCGGGTCCCAGAGCAGGCGGGCCAGGAGATAGGCCTTGAGCTCGCTTCCCTCGTGCCCCGGCCCGGTGTTGGTCTGTTGGAAGTGCTTCCCGACCCCGTGGCCGGCGAAGAACCGGATGTTGGGCGCCAGCACGCGCAGGTTGGGGAAGGGCGAGACGAAGTGCGAGAAGTTGACCGTGTAGTCCCAAAGATAGATGTTGTCCGTGAGCCGGGCCCAGTCCTCGATGTCGCGGACGAACGAGGCGCTCGCCGGGGCCTCGGCGATGGGCCGGCTGCGGTCGAGCTCGATCGTGCAGAGCATGATCTCGACGTTCGGGAGCGGCCGGGTCCGGCGGGGGGCCGGGCGCGAATACTGGTAGGCCAAGGTCGATATGGTCCGGTCGGGGAAGAGGGCGGCGATACGGTTGACGAAACGGACGACCGGTCCGGCCGGCGAACCCTCCTCCTCGATGGCCTTCAGGCATTCGGGGCACTGGCAGTAGGAGAAGTTGTCGTTCTGGCTGACCGACCAGGTCCGCTTATCCGGCTGGGCGGCCATCTCTTCGCGGAGCTTGGCCGCGGCAATGTCGAAGACCTCGGGACGCGACAGGCAAGGCTGGTCGGGGACGCGCTTGCCGTTCATCAGGGCGAAATACTCGGGATGGCCGGCGAACCACGTCCGCCAGGGGACGAGGCGGTCGAAGGTGTGGACGTAGTAACCGTCACCGTAGATCTCGCGGAGGTCCGTCAGGCGCAGCCAGTCGCGGTAGTCGGCGTCGAGGGTGAGATCGCCGTTGACGGCGCGGACGTCGTTGGCCGGGTTCACGGCCTCGTAGAGGCAGCCGAGGGCGAGGTCGTCCGCGCGGGGGAAGCGCTCGGCCGTGGGGCTGAAGCGGCGGCAGCCGAAGTACTTCTCGAGCAGGTGGACGACGCCGTAGACGACGCCCCGGCCGCTGCCGCCGACGACGTAGAGATTGCCGTTCGAGGCGGCGTCGACGAAGCCGTCCGGACGGAGGGTCGGCAGCGCGGTCGCGACCTCCGTCGGCAGCGACTCCGGCGGGAAGCCGAGGACGGCGCAGTTCGGCCGGCCCGGTTCGGCCGAGGCGACGACCGGGAGGTCGACGCCGCTCATCTTCAGGACCGAGGTCCGCAGGATGTCGGCGGCGCGCCGGGCCGCCTCCCCGGCGTCCGGGGGGATGACGATGGTCGCCGCCGGACGGCCGTGGTCGACCAGGACGAAGGCCCGGCCGCACGGGCCCGACCGGACGGGAAGGGGATGGGGACCGGGCCGCTTCGCCGCGGCGGGGGCGCAGGCCGCGGCCGCGAGCAGGTAGACGACGACTGTCACCAGGCCGGGGATAAAAGCGCGCCGGGCCGCCATATCACCCGGCAATCTAGCTCATCGGCGTGGCGGCCGTCAATTCCGCCGCGGTCCGGACCGCGGCGCTATTTCCGGAACTTGTCGAGATACGCGGTCGCGACCCAGAAGACGTCTCGGCTGCCGGCGCGGGTCGAAGTGAAGAAGAAATATCTTCCGTCGCGTGTGACGCAGGGGCGGTTCTCGGAGCCCTCCGAGTTGATCTCATCGCCCAGGTTGACCGGAGCGCTCCAGGACCCGTCTTCACCCCGGAATGAAATGTAGAGATCGTCCCGGCCGAGCCCGCCGGGCTTCAGCGAGCAGAAGATGATGTAGCTCTCGTCGGGCGCGACGAACGGGTCCCACTCGTCGTAACCGGTGTTCAGCGGAGCCAGGTTGACGGGGTCGGCGTAATTCCCGGCCTTGAAGGCGCTCCTATAGAGGTCGAAACCGCCCTTGCCCCCCGGCCGGCGGCTGAAGAAGTAGAGGGCGCCGCCGCTCGTATCGGAGGCGTAACTCTCGAAAAAACGGGTGTTGACCGGCGCCGGCAGGGGCGCCCCTTCGCCCCAGCCGGTGTCCGTGATCTCGGCCCGCCAGACATGGGAGAGCGGCTCGGGCGGCGCGCCCGTTCTCACCTGGTACAGCATCGTCTTGTCGTCGCTCGAGATGACGAAATCGCCGTTCCCGGCCATGGTCTCCCAGAAGGGGATGAGCTCGGGGGCGGTCCAGGCGCCGTCCCTCAGCCGGGACGCGTAGGTATGGCAGCGGCGATCGACGATCCTCTGGAAGAGGAAGACCGTGCCGTCGCGGGCGAACCCGACCCCGCCCTCTTCGCCCTCCGTCGTGACGATGCCGGGCGCGAAGGGGATCGGGACCGATCCCGGCGGCTTCTGTCCGAAGTAGGGACCCTCGAGGCGGGGGAAGGCCTGGTCGCCTCTCGCCCCGAAGCCGAAGGCGACAACAAGGGCGGCGAGAGCCGCCGCTCCGCGGGATCTCCCCATGTGCGGCCTCCGTTCAGAGGAAGATGAGGACGGCGAGCGCCAGCCCGCCGAGGACGAACGAGAGCTTGTACAAGGCGCGCCAGACCGTGTTGGCCTCGCGCAGGACCTCTAACTCCGTGACGTAGACGACCTCGCAGGCCCCGTTGCCGCGGTCGTTGCGGACCGTGCTCGAGCGCCGGGCGTAGGGCGAGCCCTTGATGCCGTACGAGACGAGCCAGCCCTTGAGGCGGACCTGGTCCCCGGTGCGGGCCCTCCGGACGGCCGCGGCCACGAGCGGGTCGGCCGGCAGGAGATGGTTGTTGGAAAGCGCGTTCTCCGTGAATAGCTCGCCGGTCTCCCGGTCCGCGTAGCGGTAGTAGCAGGTGAAGTCGCGGTTGCGGAACTTCATCCGCCCGTATACGCCGGTCTCGACGTTCCGGCCCCACAGGACGCAGACGTCCTTGGTGTTGAGGAAGTCCTTCCACTGGCGGTGCGAGATATCGACGAAGGAGGCCGAGTGGTGGAAGGAGACGACGAGGCCCCAGAGCTCGTAGGCGTAGAGCGGCGTGACGGTGTAGGTGATGTCCTTGCGGGTCACGTCGAAGGGCTCGGGCACGCCCTCCGAGGTCTGGATCGGTGCCTGGAGGAGGGGCTCGACGATGAGGTCCGGACCGGGCAGGCGGTGCCGCATGACGAGCGAGGCGACGAAGGCGACGGCGGCGAGAGGCAGGAGAACGCGGGCGGCCGTCTTCAGGGCCGGGAACCGTACGATCATCCGCATCCGCCTAACGGACCAGGACCAGCTCCGTCTGCGGCCGGCCCAGCCACTCGGCCCCGTCCTCGGTCACGACGACCATCTCCTCGATCGTGACGACGCCGCGGCCGGGGACGGTCAGGCGCGGCTCGATGGTGAAGACCATGCCCGGCTCGAGCTTGCGGAAGGGCTTCTGGGCGTACTTCTCCCAGGCCGGGCCGAGCAGGGCCGTGCCGTCGTGGGCGAACCGCCCGACCTGGTGGCCCAGGGCGTGGGGGAACTCGGCGTAGCCCGCTCCGGTGACGATGCCGCGGGCCACGGCGTCGATCTCGCGGCCGGCGACGCCCGGCTTCATGGCCTTCTTCGATTCCTCGACGGCCCGGACGATGGTCCGGAAGCCCTTCATGACGTCCTCGGGCGCGCCCGTCTCGCCCGGCGCCAGGACGTAGAAGGTGCGCTGCATGTCGGAGCAGTAGCCCTCGACCCTGACGCCGAAGTCCATGTTGAGGATGTGGCCGGGCGCGACGGTCCGGCCGGTCGGGCCGTAGTGGGCCTGGGCCGTGTCGGGCCCGGTGAAGACGGCCGGGCAGGTGGACCGGCCCCAGGCCGTCGGCAGGCCGCGGCGCTCCGCCTCGGCCAGGATGAAGGCCGCGATCTCGCTCTCGGTCCGGCCGGCGGTGACGTAGCCGGCGACGAGACCGTAGATCTCCTCGGTCTCCCGGACGGCCCGCTTCATCCAGCCGATCTCGGCCGCCGACTTGCGCTCGCGCAGGGCCGAGACGACCGGTTCGGCCGAGACCAGGCGGCCGGCCATGCCGGCCTCGCCCAGGATGCGCTCGAGGGTCAGGAACATGCCGTGGGTCAGACCGTCGGCGATCTCGCTTCCCTCGGAATAGTTGACGGCGATGGTCCGGGGATCGAGCTCCCGGAGGACCTCGAGGAGGGGCTCCTTGACGCCGGTGACGTAGCCGACGACCTTGTCGTAGGCGCCCGTCTCCTCGACCCCCTTTTGGTCGTAGAGGCCGACGACGGCCCGGGTCCGGCCGTCGGCCGAGACGACGAAGGCCGAGTGCCAGGTGACGTGCCCCGGGGCCAGGAAGACGAGCGTCGGGTCGCCGCACATCTCGCTTTCCCGCGTGAAGGTGATCCAGCAGTCCAGGCCGAACTCGCGCAGGAGCCCGGCGGCCTGGGCGACCTTTTCCTTGATCAGGGTCATGGCGTCCTCCCGGTGTCAGGCGGCGAAGCGCTTGAGCTTCTTGAGGGACAGGGCGACCAGCACGGCGGCCAGGAGCATGAGGCCGGCCAGGAGCAGGAAGAACTCGTGGTGGGCCAGCCGGCTGTAGGATTTGCCGAGCAGCCCGCTGCCGTAGCTGCCCGCGGCGGTGGCCGCGAACCAGCCGCCCATCATCAGCCCGGCGATCCGGGGCGGCGCGACCTTGGAGACGAACGACTGGCCCATGGGCGAGATGAGGATCTCGGCCAGGGTGACGACGAAGTAGGTCCCGATGAGCCAGGCCGGCGACATGATGTTCTGGTCGCGGTTGCCGCCGGCCAGCGCGGCCCAGACCATGACGCCCATGGCCAGGCTCATGATGAGCATGCCCAGGAGGATCTTGACCGGGGTCGAGGGCTCACGCCCGGCCCGGTTGAGGCGGCCGAAGAGGGCCAGGAGCAGGGGCGTCAGGGCCAGGATGAAGAAGGGCTCGAAGGACTGGTAGGTCTCGGGCCGCAGCCACTTGAGGACGACCGTCGAGCGCTCGGCGAACAGGGTCAGGCCGAAGGCGTTCTGGTAGAAGGCGATCCAGAAGAAGATGACGATGAGGAAGAGGATGACCAGCGTGGCGATGCGCTGGCGCTCCTCGCGACGGTCGGCAAGCGGCGCCGGCGGGCGGCGGGCGGGGCCCGGGGCGGAAGCGGCGGAGTCGGGCGGGCCCGCGGCCCCGGCCCCGAGCTTGGTGTCCATGGGCCGCAGGCGGGGCTCGCCGGCCCGGAAGATGACGAGGGCGAAGACCATGCCCGCGGCGGCGATCCAGAACGACAGGTTGTAGCTCCGGAAGACGGCGTTGTTGAGCGTGGCCACGAGCGGGGCGATGAAGGCCCCGAGGTTGACGCCCATGTAAAAGATGTTGTAGCCGGCGTCCTTGAGCTGGGGCCTGTCGGCGTAGAGGTTGCCGACCAGGACGGCCATGTTGACCTTGAAGATGCCCGTGCCGATGCCGATGAGGACGAGGCCGATATAGAACGGGGTCGCGCGCCCGGGGCCCGACACGCCCAGGCCGACGTAGCCGAGGGCCATCAGCAAGGCGCCGGCCCGGACCGTCCGGATCTGGCCGATGACCTTGTCGCCGAGCCAGCCGCCGAGGAGGGGCATGAAATAGCAGAGGGCCAGGAACAGGCCGTAGACGTCGCCCTTGCGGCCGTCCGGCCAGCCCAGGACCTTGTCCATGTACAGGACGAGGATGGCCATGAGCGTGTAGAAGCCGACGCGCTCCCACATCTCGGTGAAGAAGATATAGGCCAGGGCCCGGGGGTGCTTCCTCAGCATGGCGCCGCCTTTCGCGGGTATGCTATTAAAAAAGGACGGGAGGGTCAAACACGTTCCCGCCGGCAACGCGAGCCTCGCCGGGCCGTGTTGACACGCGCGGGAACGGGCGATAGACTCCGGGACTCATGGAGGCCTGATGAACCCCAATCCCTTCCTCGGTGTCTTCCTCCACGCCCTCGGCGGCTTCGCGGCCGGCAGCTTCTACATCCCCTACAAGAACGTCCGAGGCTGGGCCTGGGATGTCTACTGGCTCGTCGGCGGGACCTTCAGCTGGATCGTCGTGCCCTGGGTTGTGGGCCTGCTGACGTGCCCCGATCTGCTCGGCGTGCTCGGGTCCGCGTCGGGGAAGACGCTCCTGTGGACGTATCTCTTCGGCGTCCTGTGGGGCATCGGCGGACTGACCTTCGGACTGAGCATGCGCTACCTGGGACTGTCGCTGGGCATGGCCCTGTCGCTCGGCTTCTGCGCCGTCTTCGGGACGCTCGTGCCGCCCGTCTTCGAGGGGCGGATCGCCGCTCTCGTCTCGACGGCCTCCGGGATCGTCGTCATCCTGGGCATCGCGGTCTGCCTGACGGGCATCGCCATGTGCGGACGGGCCGGCATGAGGAAGGAGAAGGAGCTCTCGGACGCCGAGAAGAAGGCCTCCATCGCCGAGTTCGACTTCGTCAAGGGCGCCTGGGTGGCCGTGTTCGCGGGCATCATGAGCTCGTGCATGGCCTTCGCCTTCGCCGCCGGCAAGCCCATCGCCGAGGCGGCCGTCGCGGCCGGGGCGCGTCCGATCTTCCAGAACTTCCCGGTCATGATCGTGGCCCTGCTCGGCGGCTTCACGACCAACGCCGTCTGGTGCGCCGCGCTGAGCTTCAAGAACCGGTCGTGGCGGGACTACGGCCGGGTGCGTCAGGCCGAGGCCGCCCCCTCGCTCCTCTCCAACTACGTCTGGTCCGCCCTGGCCGGGACGACCNNGACTACGGCCGGGTGCGTCCGGCCGAGGCCGCCGGGGGGGCGGCCGGCGCGCCGGCCAAGCCGATGCCCTCGCTCCTCTCCAACTACATCTGGTCGGCCCTGGCCGGGACGACCTGGTACTTCCAGTTCTTCTTCTACGGCATGGGCACGACCCAGATGGGCCGCTACGACTTCTCGAGCTGGACCATCCACATGGCCTTCATCATCACCTTCAGCAGCTTGTGGGGGATCTTCTTCCATGAATGGAAGGGGACGGGGAGGCCGACGCGGCGGCTGGTCGTGGCCGGCATCGCCGTCCTCATCCTGTCGACGGTCGTCGTCGGCGCGGGGAACTACATGGCCGCGCGGGCCGCGTCGGCGGGGCCGGAGGCGGGCGCGCCCGCCTCGGCCGTCGTTCCGGTCGAGGACATCTTCCCCGAGGGAACGTTCGCCGCGTGCCACGCGTCGACGGTCGTCGAAACTCCCACCGGGCTCGCCGCCGCCTGGTTCGCGGGCTCCGCCGAGGGGGCCCCGGACGTGGGCATCTGGTTCTCCCGGCGCGAAGGCGCGGGCTGGACGGCGCCGGTCGAGATCGCCCGGGGCCTCGACGCCCGAGGCCGGCGGGAGCCCTGCTGGAATCCCGTGCTGTGCCGGCCGGAGGGCGGGCCGTTGCTGCTCTTCTTCAAGTCGGGGCCCGCGCCCGCCGCATGGCGGGGCCTGCTCATGCGCTCCACGGACGAGGGCCGGACCTGGGGAGATCCTGAGGAGCTTCCCGACGGCTTCCTCGGGCCGGTCAAGAACCGTCCGCTCCGGATGGCCGACGGGTCCCTCCTCTGCGGCAGCTCCACGGAGGGTGGCGGCTGGCGCGTCCATTTCGAGACGACCCGGGACGGCGGGGCGAGCCGCGACGGCTGGAGCCGGACCGAGCCGCTCGGCGGCGCCGGAACTCCCGGGCTCATCCAGCCGGCCCTCCTGGGAGACGGCGGACGGGCCGTCGCCGCCCTGATGAGAAGCGATGCCGGGCGCGTCTACGAGGCCCGCAGCGGGGACGGCGGCGCGACCTGGTCCGCGCCCGTTCCGACCGTCTTTCCCAATCCGAACTCCGGGATCGACGCCGTGTCGCTCCGCGACGGGCGCCGCGTCCTCGTCTACAATCCCGTCACGGAAGGCCGGGGCGCGCTCGCCGTGGCCGTCTCCGCCGACGGCGAACGCTGGCGGAGGGCCCTGACGCTCGAGGAAGAGAAGGGCGCGGAGTTCTCCTACCCCGCGGTCATCCAGGGGCGGGACGGGCTCCTCCATGTCACCTACACATGGAAGCGGCGGACGATCAGGCACGCCGTCGTCGATCCGAAGGCCCTGTCCGTGTCGGCGCCCGCCGGCGCGGCCGTATGCGTCCTGGAGACGTCGCTGGGGACCCTGCGCTTCGAACTTTTCGGGGCCGACGCGCCGAAGACGGTCGCCCAGTTCGAGCGGCTCGTCAGGGCCGGTTTCTACGACGGCAAGGACTTCTACCGGGTCGTCAAGGGCCACGTCATCCAGGCCGGCGGCGGCGACGCCGCGGCGCTGCCCCCCGAGTTCAACGCCCGGCCCCACCTGTTCGGGGCCCTGGGCCTGGGCCGCGTCGGCGACGAATGGAGCGGCGATTCCGAGATCTACGTCTGCGTCGCGCCGCGGCCGCACCTCGACGGCCGGTACACGGTCTTCGGCCAGCTCGTCGAGGGTGCCGAAGTCCTCGAACGCATCGCCGGGGTCCCGGTCGAGGAGCGCTGGGAGGGGCCCGGCAACAAAATGGCCATGCACAAGCCGCTCGAGCCCGTCGTCATCCGCCGCGCCCGCATCGAATAATTCTCGAATAATTCGGGGACACTATACCTATTCACCATTTATTAATTGGTGAATTGGTATTGTGTCCCCCTTTTGATTCGGGTATCCTCGGGGGCATGTTTTTCGGGGAAAATGTCCGCCGGGCGGCCATTCTCACGGCCGGTCTGCTGCTCTCGGCCCTCGCCGTCCGAGCCCAGACGCCGCCGCCCCCGGCGCCGCCGACCGCCGTCCGCGACATCCTCCAATGGCCCCGGACTGCGCGAGTCGTCATCCGCCGCGTCGCCGGCCCAATCACCCTCGACGGCCTGGCCGACGAGCCCGGCTGGGCCGGCCTGCCGCCGCTGTGCATGGTCATGCAGACGCCGTCCTTCGGCGAGGCCTGTTCCGAGCGCAGCGAGGCCCTCATAGGCTTCGACGACGACTTCGTCTACGTCGCGGGCCGCCTCTTCGACCGCGAGCCGGCCGGCATCCAGGCGCCGACCAAGAAGCGCGACGCGATGATCGCCACGACGGACTGGTTCGGCGTCTTCTTCGACACTTTCAACGACAAGGAGAACGCGCTGGCCTTCATGACCACGCCGGCCGGCCTGCGCTTCGACGCCGCCGTCTTCCGCGACGCCCAGATGCCCCACCCGAACGAGCCGCCCATGAACCTCAGCTGGAACACGTTCTGGGACGTCGCCGTGGCCCGGACGGACGAGGGCTGGTTCGCGGAGATGCGGATCCCGCTGTCGAGCCTCCGTTTCCAGGCCGGGGCCGACGCGGCCGTCATGGGCGTGACCGTCTTCCGCTGGCTGGCCCGCCGCAACGAGACGGACGTCTTCCCGGCCATCCCGCCCGACTGGGGCGAGATGAGCGCCTGGAAGCCGTCCCAGGCGCAAGAGACCGCCTGGCCGGGACTGCGGCCGCGGCGGCCCGTCTACCTCGCGCCTTACATCCTGGCCGGGGCCGACCGGACCTGGGAACTCGACGACGCGGAGACCGCCTACGTCAAGGGCGGGTCGCCCCGCTTCGAGCTCGGCCTGGATTTCAAGTACGGACTGAGCGGGAACCTGACCCTCGACGCGACCGTCAACCCCGACTTCGCCCAGGTCGAGGCCGACGACGTCCAGGTCAATCTGACCCGCTTCTCCCTCTTCTTCCCCGAGAAGCGCCTCTTCTTCCAGGAGCGCTCGAGCAACTTCGACTACAACATGGGCGGCACGAACACCCTGTTCTACAGCCGCCGCATCGGGCTCGTCGGCGACGTGGACGACGACGACCTGCGGACCGTCCGTATCTACGGCGGGGCCCGCCTGGTCGGGCGGCTGGGGGGATGGGACATCGGCTTCCTGAACATGCAGACGGCCGCGCTCGACGAGGCCAATCCTGGCGAGAACTTCGGCGTCCTACGGCTGCGGCGCCAGGTCATCAATCCCAACTCCTACGTCGGCGGCATCGTCACCAGCCGCGTCGGCCCGGACGGCCGCTACGGCCTCGATTACGGACTGGACTGGATCTGGCGCGTCCGCGGCGACGACTACATCACCCTGCAGTGGGCCCAGACCTTCAAGGACGGTCAGGAGAATCGGGCTTTCGACCTCGATTCGGCCCGCTTCACCCTGATGTACGAGAAGCGCACCAACCGGGGCTTCGGGACGACGGTCCGCTTCGCCCGGGCCGGCGTCGACTTCGATCCCAGCATGGGTTTCCTGATGCTCGACGACTACACGGCCTTCTACACCCGGAGCCTGTACGGCTGGTTCCCGGGCAAGGACTCGGTGCTGGCCAGGCACAGCGCCTTCCTGGAGACGCGGTTCTATTGGGATAACGGCACGGGACGGCTGCTCATGGGGGAGATCGGGCCGGGTTGGGAGTTCGGGGCCAAGAACGGCTTCGGCGGTTCCATCCAGCCCAAGCTTTACGTCGACAACCTGCTCGAGCCCTACGAGCTGACTGACGACATCGCGGTCCCGGTCGGCCACTATGTCTATCCGGGGCTGACCTTCGGCCTGCAGACCCCGCCGGGCCGGCTCCTCAACGCGATGGTCACCGGCGAGGCCGGCGGCTACTTCGATGGCTGGCGCGTCTCGGTCGGCCTGATGCCGACCTGGTCGGGCATCCCGGACTTGGAGCTCGGCGGACTCATCCAGTACAACCTGGTCCGCTTCCCGGGCCGCGACGAGACCTACATCGCCCCCATCGGGCAGCTCCGGGCCCTGGCGACCCTGAGCGTCAAGCTCTCGGTCAGCGCCCTCGTCCAGTACAACGGCGCCGACGACCAAGCCGGGGCCAATTTGCGCTTCCGCTACAATCCCCGCGAGGGGACCGATTTCTACATCGTCTACAACGAGGGCGTCTACACGGACCGGGCCACCTACACGCCCCGGCCGCCGCGCTCGAGCGGCCGGGCCCTCTACGCCAAGTTCAACTACACCTTCGACTTTTAATTCGGGGACATGTACCTCGGGTACGTGTCCCCCTTTTTGATCCAATTTTGACAGGCCGTTGACAACTCGCCCGGGGCCTCCCGCTATCGTGAGGGGGGAGGGCGAGATGGACATCCGGCTGATCTACCCGTCGTCGCGACGGCGGGCCTCGCAGGGGCGACGGCCCCGGCAGGCCCGGTCCCATCGCTATCCGGGGCTGGGGCTGACGATGGTCGCCGCCCTGACGCCCCCGGGGCACACGCTGACCATCGTCGACGACGAGCGCGAGGAACTCGACTACAACGCGCGGGCCGACCTCGTCGGGCTCTCGGTCCTGACGCCCAACGCCGGGCGCGGCTACGAGATCGCCAAGGCCTACCGGGCCCGCGGCGTCCCCGTCGTCATCGGCGGCATCCACGCCACGGCCTGCCCGGAGGAGTCGGCCGCCGAGGCCGACGCGGTCGTCGTCGGCGAGGCCGAGGACACCTGGCCGCGCCTCATCGCCGACCTCGAGGCCGGCCGGCTGCGCCGGTTCTACCGGTCGACGAACGAGGCGCCGCTCCGCGGTCTGCCCGTTCCCCGCAGGGACCTCCTGCGGGCCCGCGACTATATCACGGTCAACACCGTCCAGGCGACGCGCGGCTGCCCGTTCGAGTGCGAGTTCTGCTCGATGACGGCCCTGCTCGGGCGCGGCACCCGCTTCCGGCCGGTCGAGGAAGTCGTGGCCGAGGTGGCCGGGCTCGACGGGCGGACCTTCGTCCTCAACGACGACAACGTCGCCCAGCGGAACGATTACTTCAAGTCCCTGTTCGAACGCCTCATCCCGCTCCGCAAGACCTGGGTCGGCAACTCCTCCTGGAACGTCTCCAAGGACCCGGAGATGATGGACCTCATGGCCCGCAGCGGCTGCACCGGGGTCTTCGTCGGCTTCGAGTCCCTCGACCTCCCGGCCAACGTGGCCAAGGCGGCCCGCTCCGGGTCGCGGGCCGCGCTCTACCGCGAGGCCGTCCGCCGGCTCCACGGGCGCGGCATCAGCGTCATAGGCGGGTTCATGTTCGGCTTCGACGGCGACGACGCCTCGGTCTTCGACCGGACCCTGGCCTTCGCCGTCGACAGCCGTGTCGACGCGGCCCAGATCAACATCCTCGTGCCCTATCCCGGGACGCCCCTGCGGGCCCGGCTCGAGGCCGAGGGCCGCATCGTCGAGAGGGACTGGAGCCGTTACCTGACCAACCACGTCTGCTTCGAGCCCCGGCGGATGAGCCGGGAGGAGCTGTTCGAGGGCTACTTGAGGGTCCGGGAGAGGTTCAGCGCCTGGCCCCGCATCGCCGGCCGGGTCGCCCGGGCCTGGGCCTACACGCGGACGCGCGTCCTGGCCGTCAACTTGGCCGTCAACGTCGCCTTCCGCCACGGCGCTCTCGCCCTGCGGCGCTCGGGCGCCCGCGTCTGATCGGTCCCTTCCCGGGGGGTCAGCGGGCGGACTTGAGGCGGTCCCAGACCGCGATATAGAGGGCGTTGGCGGCGCCGATGTCGGCGATCATCTCGCTCTTGGCCCGCAGCTCCGGGGACAGGAAGATGCCCGGGTCCTCGCGGAGGACCGCCGGCAGCAGCGGGTAGGAGTCCTTGTTGGGGCACAGGTACCAGATGAACTCCGTGTTCTCGGCGGCCACGGCCGGATCGTGGAGGAAGTCGATGAAGGCGTGGGCCAGCTCCGGCTCGCGGGCGTCGGCCGGGACGACCAGGTCGTCGCAGGAGATGATCGTCCCCTCCTCGGGCACGAAGAAGCGGACCTCGGGCCTCTCGCGGCGGACCTGGAAGACGTCGCCGTTCCAGGCGTGGACGAGCAGGAACTCGCCCGAAGCCAGGCCGATCTTGTACTGCTCGTTGTCGTACTTGGCCAGGTTCTTCTTCCATTCGAGCAGGAGCGTCTCGGCCTCGGCCAGCTCGGCGGCGCGGGTCGAGTTGATGCTGTAGCCCAGGGTCTTCAGCGCCGCCCCGATCGTCTCGCGCATGTCGTTGAACATCGTCACGCGCCCGCGCAGGTCCTCGCGGCCGAACATCCGCCAGGACGGGACGACGTCCGCGACCCGCCCCTCGAGGTAGGCGATGCCGCTGACGACGAGCATGTAAGGGACCGAATGGTCCATGGTCCGGTCGACGGCCAGGGCCAGCCACTCGGGATCGACGTGGACGAGGTTGGGGAGGAGGGCGTGGTCGAGGGGCCGCAGCATACCCTGGGCGTGCATCAGGCTGACCATGTAGCTCGAGGGGATCAGGAGGTCGTAGCCCGTGGCCCCGGCCTTGAGCTTGGCGTACATGGCTTCGTTCGACTCGAAGGTGTCCATGACGACGCGGCAGCCCCGCTCGCGTTCGAACCGCGCGACGAGGGCCGGCTTGATGTAATCCGACCAGGTGTAGACCCGCAGCACGGGGCGGGCCCGGCCGCAGGCGGCGGCGCCGGCGAAGCACGCGGCCGCGAGCGCGAGGGCCAGGGCGGCGGCGAGCGGCGTCCGGACGGTCGTTCGTCGTGTCATCGGGCGGCTCCTGAAGGACCCCTTATAATCCAGTTGGGCGGGCTTTTCAACAGGCGGACCGCGCATATTCGGGCGATCGAGCGGGCGACCGGCCCGGTCAGGGCAGCGACGGCCCCGGCCCGCTCCGCCTCTCAGTCAGCCGCCGGCTGACGACGACGGCCGTCAGCGTGACGGCGAGCAGGATCGTCGACAGGGCGTTGACGAGCGGCGGGGCCCCGAACTTGATCATGCTGTAGATGCGCAGGGGCAGCGTCGTCGAGCCCGGGCCGGCCACGAAGAAGGTGATGACGAAGTCGTCGACCGACAGGGTGAAGGCCAGCAGGCCGCCGGCGACGATGCCGGGCATGAGCAGGGGCAGGAGGACCCGTCGCACGCTTTGCCACGGCCCGGCGCCGAGGTCGCGGGCGGCTTCGAGGACCGTGAAGTCGAAGTCCTGCAGGCGGCCGAGGACGGTCATGGCCACGTAGCTGACGCAGAACGTGACGTGGGCCAGGAAGATGGTGAACAGGCCGAGCGGCACGCCGGCGGCGACGAAGGCCATGAGCAGGCTGATGCCCATGAGGATCTCGGGCACGACGAGGGGCGTGTAGACGAGGGCGTAGTGGACGCGCTGGAGCCGGGTCGAAGCGTAGCGATGGAGGGCGAAGGCCGCCGCCGTGCCCAGGACGACCGAGACGGCCGTGACCGAGACGGCGATGACGAGCGTCGTCCGCAGGGCCTGCCAGATCTCGGGCGAGGCGAACAGCCGCTCGTACCAGACGAAGGAGAAGCCCTGCCAGCCCCCGGAGAAGCGGGCCGGGTTGAAGGAATTGGCGACGAGGATGAGGATGGGCAGGTAGAAGAAGGCCAGGACGAGCCCGGTGACGGCGATGGGCAGGCGGCTCCGCCTCACGGCGCCTCCCCGATGACGATGTCGGAGCGGCGGTTCTTCCGCTGCAGGGCCAGCACGGCCAGGAGGGGGGCCATGACGGCCAGGATGAGGACGGCCGACAGGGCCGCGGCCTGGGGCAGGTTGCGGTCGGTGAAGACGCGCTGGGCGATCTTGTTGCCCAGCATCTCGCTCCCCGGGCCGCCGACGAGGTCGGGGATGATGTACGAGCCCAGGGCCGGGATGAGGACGACCAGGACGGCCGTCAGGACGCCCCGCCGGATGCCGGGCAGGAAGACCCGGCGGAAGGCCGCGAAGGGCCGGGCGCCGAGGTCACGGGCGGCTTCGACGAGGCGGAAGTCGAACTTCTCGGCCGCGGCGTAGATGGGCAGGATGGTGAACGGGAGGAAGGTGTAGACCATGACCAGGACGACGGCCGAGGGGTGGTAGAGGAGGGTCGAGGCGGGATCGACGAGGCCGATGGCCTCGAGGGCCTTCTTGAGCGGGCCCTCGGGGTGGAGGAGGGACTTCCAGGCGAAGACGCGGACGAGGAAGCTCGTCCAGAACGGCACGACGACGAGGAGCAGCAGGCGGTCGCGCCATCGCACGGGGGCCCGGGCGATGGTGTAGCCGGCGGGCAGGGCCAGGGCCAGGCAAAGGACGGTCGTCAGGACGCTCATCCAGAGGGTCCGCCAGGCGACCTCGAGCGTGCCCGGCGAGGCCAGGGCCCGGACGTTGTCGAGCGTCCAGCCCGGGCCGATGCCGCCGTAGGGCGTCGCCGGCCGGAGGGCGATGGCGAAGACGAGCAGGGTCGGCAGGACGACGAGGAGGGTCAGTCCGGCGAGCGTGGGCAAGGACAGGAACCATTCGGTCCGGCGGTCGCGGCGGCGACGGTCGCCCGGTGTCGCGTCCAACCCGTCAGTCCCCGTTCCCGCGGACGCGGTCGAGCATGAAGCCGTCGTCGGCGTGCCAGCGGATCCAGCACGGATCGTTCCAGCGGATGGGCTTCTCGTCGAGGAAGTAGCGGTCGTGCTGGCGCAGGACCTGGACGCGGGCGCCGCCGGCCCGGACCCAGTATTTGGTGTTGGCGCCGAGGTAGATGACGTCCTCGACGACGGCTTCGAGGACGTTGTGGAGCGGCTTGTCGGAGGGCCGGACGTGAGAGATGTGGACCTTCTCCGGCCGGACGCTCAGGGTGACCGGCTGGCCGGCCGGCATGTCCCGGTCGTTGTAGCAGGTGAGGAGGGGCCAGCCCTCGACGGCGACGCGGCAGTAGTCGCGCTCGGGGCGGTCGACGACCCGGCCCTCGAGGAAGTTGGTGTCGCCGATGAAGGCGGCCACGAAGCCCGTCCGGGGCGACTCGTAGATCTCGGCCGGGGTGCCGATCTGCGCGATGCGCCCGCCGTCCATGACGGCGATGCGGTCGCTCAGGCTCATGGCCTCGGCCTGGTCGTGGGTGACGTAGAGGAAGGTGATGCCGACCTCGTCGTGGATGAGGTCGAGCTCTATGAGCATGGTCTGGCGGAGCTTGAGGTCGAGGTCGGCCAGGGGCTCGTCGAGCAGGAGGACGTCGGGCTTGTTGACCAGGGCCCGGGCCACGGCGACGCGCTGCTTCTGGCCGCCGGAGAGCTGGTCCGGCTTCTTGGCGGCTTGGTCCGTCATGCGGATGAGCGCGAGCATGCGGTCGACCTCGGCCCGGATCTCGGCCTTGGGGCGCTTGGCGACGGTGAGGCCGAAGGCGATGTTGTCGCGCACGGTCAAGTGGGGGAAGAGGGCGTAGCTCTGGAAGATCGTGTTGACCTTGCGCTTGTCGGGCGGCAGGTCGGTGATGTCGCGGCCGTCGAGCAGGACGCGGCCGGCGTCGGGCTCCTCGAAGCCGGCGGCCAAGCGGAGCATGGTCGTCTTGCCGCAGCCGCTCGGGCCGAGGAGCGAGAAGAACTCGCCCTTGCGCAGGCCGAGGGAGACGCCGTCGACGGCTCTGACGGCGCCGAAGCGCTTGGAAACGCCGCGGAACTCGAGGAAGTCGTTGCTCAAAGCCGCTCCATTATGGAAAAATCACCGGGTCAATTCAAGCCAAGTCGGTACCTGGTCTTTACGAAAGGCGATTTCCCCCTGGAGATGTAAAGACCTGGCCCCATCCGAACGACGTTGACGGGGCCGGGGGAGTGGCCTAGAATGGACATGAAGGCGAGAGAAGATGATCAGCCGGTTCGCCGTCCCATTCCTCATCCTGGCCGTGGTCTTCCTGCCCCTGCCCTTCGTTCTCGCCCTGTTCCTCTGCGCGGTCTCACTTTCGGTCCGGCCGCGCGGCGAACCCGCGTTCGCCGGTTCGCCGGTCGCCCGTCCAGCGGGCCTCCCCCTCCTCCGAAGCCCGCCCCGCTGATCCCCTCAGGCCTCCCCGTTCGCGCCGGCCTCGCCGGCGCCGGCCGTTCCGCCCGTTCCTGAGAGGAGGACCCCCATGGGCAAGCTACGGACGATGTTCAACCGCTTCCGCGGCCATCCGGTCGAGGACGATTTGGCCGCCTATTTCAAGGAGGTGGGCCGGGTCAGGGAATTCAGCGAGCGCGCCGGGCTCGGGCACTCGAGCGACGAGGAGATCCGGGAGCGGGCCGACGAACTGAAAACGCGGCTCGCCCAGCGGTCCTCGCCGGCCGCGCCCGCCGCCGCCGCCAGCGTCGAGGGCGTCGCGCTGGCCGTCGAGGCGGCCCGNNCCGCCGCGGCGTCGGGCTCGCCGCCCACGACGTCCAGATCGTGGCCGCCCTGGCCATGGCCGGCGGCCGGATCGCCGAGCTGCCGACGGGCGAGGGCAAGACGCTCTCGGCCGTCTTCGCGGCCGCCTGCCACGCCCTCTCCGGACGCCCCGTCCACGTCCTGACCTTCAACGACTACCTGGCCCGCCGCGACGCGGCCTGGATGGGCCCGGCCTACCGCCGGCTCGGCCTCTCGGTCGGCGTCGTCCAGGAGGGGCAGGACCGCGCCGCCAAGCGCGCCGCCTACGCCGCCGACGTCGTCTACGCCACGGCCAAGGAAGCCGGCTTCGACTACCTGCGGGACCGCCTGGCCTACGAGCCCGCCGAGCTCGTCCACCGGCCCTTCGGCGTGGCCCTGGTCGACGAGGCGGACTCCATCCTCGTCGACGAGGCCCGCGTCCCGCTCGTCATCTCCGGCGAGTGGAGCGCGGGCGAGACGGACGCGCCGCGCCTGGCCGCCCTGGTCGGGGCCCTCGAGCCCGGCCGCGACTTCGAGGTCGACGTCGACCGGGCCAACGTCTATCCCACGGACGCGGGCATCCGCCGGCTCGAAGCCGCGCTCGGCCGCGGCGGCCTGTTCGACGCCGGGAACGGAACGCTCCTGGCCGGCGTCCACTGCGCCCTCCACGCCCGGGCCCTCCTAGAGCGGGACGTCGACTACATCGTCCGCGACGGTCGCGTCGCGATCGTCGACGAGTTCACCGGCCGGGTCATGGACAAGCGCCATTGGCCCGACGGCCTGCAGGCCGCCGTCGAGGCCAAGGAAGGCGTCCGCCGCGGCTCCGAGGGCCGCGTCCTCGGCCAGATCACGCTCCAGCACTTCTTCCGGCTCTACCCGGCCCTCTGCGGCATGACGGCCACGGCCGCGCCGTCGGCCCGCGAGCTCCGGGAGTTCTACGGCCTCGGCGTCGTCGTCGTCCCGCCCCACCGGCCGTGCGTCCGGACGGACCTCGCGGACGCCGTCTTCACCCACAAGGCCGCCAAGCTCGAGGCCCTCGCCGGCGAGGTCGCCCGCCTTCATGCCGCCGGGCGGCCCGTCCTGGTCGGGACGGCCAGCGTCCGCGAATCGGAGGAGCTGGCCGCGGCGCTCGGCCCGGCCGGCGTCCCTTGCGAAGTCCTCAACGCCAAGAACGACGAGCTCGAGGCGGCCGTCATCGCCCGGGCCGGGGCCCCCGGCGCGGTGACCATCTCGACCAACATGGCCGGCCGCGGCACGGACATCAAGCTCGGCGGGCCCGGCGAAGAGGAGCGGGCCCGCGTCGCCGCCCTGGGGGGGCTCTTCGTCATCGGCACCAACCGGCACGAGAGCCGGCGCGTCGACGATCAGCTCCGCGGCCGGGCCGGGCGCCAGGGCGACCCCGGCGCGTCGCGCTTCTTCATCTCCCTCGAGGACGACGTCTTCGAGCGCTACGGGCTCGGGCCGCGCCTGTTCGCGCGCCACCGCTTGGAGCGGCGGGCCGGCGAGGTCGACGACGCCCTCCTGCGCCGGGAGATCCTCCACGGCCAGCGCGTCATCGAGGGCCGCAACCTCGACCTGCGCCGGGCCCTCTGGAACTACACGACGCTCGTCGATACCCAGCGGCGCATCGTCGCCGGCTGGCGCGACGCCGTGTTCGCGCCCGCGGCGGGGGAGGAGGCTCCGTTCGCGCCGGCCCCGGCGCTCGCCGCCGCCGGCGAAGCCCGCTTCGGCCGCGAGGCCTTCGAGCGCCTCGCCCGCCGGGCCGCGCTCTTCCACATCGACCGGCTGTGGGCCGAGCACCTGGCCTGGCTGGCGGACCTGCGCGAGGGCATCCACCTCGTCTCGCTCGGCCGCAAGGAGCCGCTGACCGAGTTCCAGAAGGAAGCGACGGACGCCTTCCTCGACCTCGAGCGTCGGATCGGCGAGGCCGTCGCCGGGTCCGTCGCGGACCTCGCCCGCCGCGACGGGCCCATCGACCTCGACGCGGAGGGGCTCAAGGGCCCGTCCTCGACCTGGACCTATCTCGTCGACGACGACCAGCTCGGCTGGGGCGTCGAGCTCCTCAAGGGCACGAACGTCGGCTTCGCCTCCGCGGCCGCCGCCCTCTACGGCCCGCTCTACGTCCTGGCCATCGTCGCCCGGCGTTTCCGCAAGAAGGTGCCCAAGTAGGTACCTGGCATTCACAGACGCCCATTCCCCCCTGGAGATGTGAAGGCCTGGCCCCCGCGCGATTGACAGTTCGGCCGGGGCCGGATAGATTAGACCCTTCGGCGCCGCGCCGAGAGCGATCATGCAGAGAACAGAACACGCCCCCTCTTCGGCCCCGGCCCCCGCTCCCGCCAACGGCCTCGAGCGCAAGCTCGGCCTCTTCCCGCTGACCAATATCGTCGTCGCCAATATGATCGGGGCCGGCATCTTCACGACCTCGGGCCTGCTGATGCAGGACCTCCACCACCCCGGGGTCATGATCGGCCTTTGGCTTTTCGGCGGGCTCGTCGCCCTGTGCGGCGCCCTCAGTTACGGCGAGCTCGGGGCCGCCTTCCCCCAGGCCGGCGGCGAGTACGCCTTCCTGTCGCGCCTCTACCACCCGGTCCTGGGCTTCCTCTCCGGCTGGGTCTCCTTCTTCGTCGGCTTCTCCGCGCCCATCGCCGCCTCGGCCATCGGCTTCTCCGAGTACCTGACCCGGGCCTTCCCCGGTCTCCTCCGCCTCGGCCTGTTCCCCGAACCGGTCGAAGCCACGCTCATGAAGAAGCTCTTCGCCGTGCTCATCATCGCCGCCTTCACCTTCCTCCACACCCGCGGCCTCAAGACCGGGGCCCGGGTCCAGAACGTCCTGACCGGCCTCAAGGTCCTGCTCATCGTCGGCCTTGTCGCGGCCGGCTTCGCCGTCGGCAAGGGCACGTTCGCCCACTTCGCCGCGGCCGCCCCCTTCCGCCTCGACTTCGCCGGCCTCAAGACCATGGGCCTGTCGCTGATGTGGATCATGTTCGCCTACAGCGGCTGGAACGCCTCCGCCTACGTCGGCTCCGAGGTCCGCGACCCCCTGCGCAACCTGCCCCGCTCGCTCCTGCTCGGCACGGCCGTCGTCACCCTCCTTTACGCCGCCCTCAACGTCTTCTACGTCTACGCCATCCCCCCCGGCGCGATGGAGGGGGTCATCTCGGTCGCCGGGCTGGCCGCCGGCAACCTCTTCGGCCCGGCCGCCGAGACCGTCCTCTCGCTGCTCGTCTCGTTCGCCCTGTTCTCCTCGCTTAGCGCCTATCTCATCCTCGGCCCGCGCGTCTACTACTCGATGGCCCGCGACGGCATCTTCTTCAGGTCCATCGCCTTCGTCGACCCCCGCTCGTCCGTCCCGACCCGCTCGATCGTCCTGCAGGGCGCCATCGCCGCCGTCATGGTCTTCCTGGGCACCTTCGACCAGCTCCTGACCTACATGAGCTTCTCGCTAGGCATCTTCCCGCTCCTGGCCGTCGTCGGCGTCTTCAAGCTCCGCCGCACCGGCCGCAGCGCCGTCAAGCTGCCGGGCTACCCCGTGGCCTCGGCCGTGTATCTTCTCGCCGGGACGGCCATCCTCATCCTGTCGTTCCTCCAGCGGCCCAAGGAGTCCCTCGTCGCCCTGGCCACGGCCGCCGTCGGCATCCCAGTCTACCTGTTCTTCAAGGCCCGCTCCGCCCGTACGCCCTGAGCCGGCCTGTCCGGCCGCCCCCGCTCTCGTTCCGTTCCGCTCTCCCAGCGGCCCGCCGATTTGACTAATCGGGCGGCCCGTCCTATCCTGGAATGCGAAGGGAAGGGGAGCCCAGCGGACGTGGGAAGTCGTTCGAGACCTGTGCCTGGAGGACGCGCATGAGGATGACGACGGCCCGTGCCGGATCCGCCCCGGTCGTTCCCGTCCTCGCGCTCGCCCTCGCGCTCGTCCTTTCTTCCTGTTCCATCCAGAAGCTGGCCCTGAAGAAGGCCGCCGGCTTCCTGGCCGGCTCCTCCGGTTCGGGCGACGTCTTCACCTCGGACAACGACCCCGACTTCGTCGGCGACGCCCTGCCCTTCGCCATCAAGCTCTACGAGACCCTCCTGGCCTCGCTCCCCGAGCACGACGCCCTCCGGCTGCGCACCGGCAGCCTCTACGTCATGTACGCCAACGCCTTCGTCGAGACTCCCGCCGACATGACCCCGCGGGCCGAGCTCGACAAAAAGGAATACCTCCTGGCCCGGGCCAAGAACCTCTACCTGCGCGGCCGCGACATCCTGTTCGCGTCCGTCGAGAAGCGCAATCCCCGCATCCGCCAGCAGCTCAAGGAGCGCCGCTACGCCGAGGCCATGGCCCCGTTCCGCAAGGCCGACGCCGATCTCCTCTACTGGACGGCCCTCGGCTGGCTGGCCGCCTTCTCGGTCGATCCCCTCGACATGACCTTGGGCCAGACCGTGCCCCAGACCCGGGCCATGATCGAGCGCGTGGCCGCCCTCGATCCCGGCTACGGCCGGGGCGCCCTCGACGGCTTCTACGTCGGCTACTACGGCTCCCTGCCCGGCTACCTCGGCGGCGACGCCGCCAAGGCCCGCGAGCACTTCGCCCGGGCCCGGGCCGCCTCGGCCAAGACCGACACCTCGCCGCTGGTCGCCTTGGCCACGACCGTCTGCGTCAAGGAGCAGAACGCGGCCGAGTTCAAGCGCCTGCTCGAGGAGGTCCTGGCCTTCGACCCGGCCTCGAGCCCGTCGACGCGCCTGGTCAACATCCTCAACCAGCGCAAGGCCCGCTGGTATCTCGACCACATCGACGATCTCTTCATCGAACTGGAATAACCATGAGGAACCCCCTGACCCTTCTCGCCGCCCTCGCCGTCGTTTCGACCGCTCCGCTCGTCGCCGCGCCCTCGCCCGCTCCCGCCGCCGGCGGCGCCGTGGTCTTCAAGATCGCCAGCATCGCCCCGGCCCGCTCGCCCTGGGACAAGGCCCTCGAACAGGTCGCCCGCGACTGGGAGCGCATCTCCAACGGCGCGGTCCAGGTCAAGATCTATCCCGGGGGCATCGCCGGCAGCGAGCAGGACATGATCCGCAAGATGCGCCTGGGCGTCGTCCAGGGCGGGGTCTTCTCCAACATCGGCCTGGCCAAGATCGACCATTCCCTGATGGTCCTCAGCCTGCCGCTCCTCTTCCACTCCCGGGAGGAGTTCGACGCCGTCTTCGACCGGGTCAAGCCATCTTTCGAGAAGGCCCTCGAGGACAAGGGCTTCAAGGTCATGCTCTGGACGCTGGCCGGTTGGGTCAACTTCTTCACCAAGTCGCCCATCGCCGTGCCCGACGACATGAAGAAGCTCAAGTTCTGCGTCACGGCCGATTTCCCCGAGCTCGAGCAGGTCTGGAAGCGCATGGGCTACGAGACCGTGACCGGGGACACCAACGAGCTCATGATCCAACTCCAGAGCGGGGCGGTCTCGGCCGCCTATCTGCCGCCCCTGGTGGCCGCCTCGGGCCAGTACTTTGCCCTCATCCCGCACATGTTCTCGACCTCCCTGGCCCCGCTGGTGGGCGGGCTCCTCCTCAGCGACCGAGCCTGGGCCGCCGTGCCGGCCGAGTTCCGCCAACCCTTCCTCGAGGCCGTGGCCGCTGCCGCCCGCGGCCTCTACGAGGAGACCATGCGGCTCGAGGCCGACGCGGTCAAGATGATGAAGGACAACGGCCTGGCCGTCCACGACCCCGCGCCCGGCAGCATCGGCCAGTGGCGTGAGGCGGCGGCGCGGGCCATCGAGCAGCTCATCGGGCCGGTGTTCTCCAAGGAGATCTACGACCGCATCCACGGCTACGTCCTGGAGTACCGGAAGGCCCATGGCCAGCAGGGCTAAGACCGTCCGCGCCTTCCGGGGCCTCGAGGACGCGCTGGCCTTCCTGTCGGTCTTCGTCCTGGCCGTCCTCCTCCTCGTCGAGGTCGTGACGCGGCGGGTCCTCAACACGGGGCTGCGGAACTCGACCGTCTGGGTCGAGCACTTGGTCCTCGCGGCGACTTTCGTCGCGGCGGCCGTGACCTCGCGCCAGAAAAAGCACATCGCCCTGGCCACGGGGATGTTCCTGCCCAAGCGGCTCAAGGGGCCCGCCGAGGTCCTGACGGCGGCGCTGGCCTCCGGGCTGACGCTGGCCTTCGCCCTGAGCGCGCTGTCATTCACCTGGACGGCGTTCGCGCCGACCGACCGCATCAGCTTCGTCCCCAAGCGCCTCCTCGTCCTGGTCATGGCCGCCGGCTTCCTGGCCATGAGCGTCCGCTTCGTCGGCGCCCTCGAGCGGAAGAGAGCGCGGATCGGGGCGGCCATTGGGGCGGCCGCGCTGGGGCTCGTCCTCGGATTCGAGCCGCTCGTCCAGCTCGTGACGGCGGGCGGGGCCCATCCCGTCCCGGCGCTCACGGCGGTCCAGGGCCTCCTGGGGCCGGCCGTGGCCGCGGCGGCCGGGCCGATGATCGTCCTGCTCGTCGTCGCGGCCGTGCTCGGACTGCCCATCTTCACCGTCCTCGGCGGCATCGGCTATCTACTTTTCGCCAAGGCCGGCCTGCCGCTCGAGATCGTCCCCAACCAGGCCTACAGCGTCCTGACGGGCAACGCCATCCCGGCCATCCCGCTCTTCGCGGCGGTCGGGTTCTTCCTGTCCGAGAGCAAGGCGGGCGAGCGCATGGTCCGCTTCTTCCAGGCCGTCTTCGGCTGGTTCCCGGGCGGGCTGACGGTCATGGCCGTCCTCGTCTGCGCCTTCTTCACGACCTTTACGGGCGCCTCGGGCGTGACCATCCTCTGCCTGGGCGGCCTGCTGGCCGTCATCCTGGAGAAGGCCGGCTATCCCAAGCGCTTCACGGTCGGGCTGCTGACGGCGGCGGGCTCGGTCGGCCTGCTCTTCCCGCCCAGCCTGCCGGTCATCATCTACGGCGTCATCTCGCAGACGAGCATCAAGGACATGTTCGTCGGTGGACTGCTGCCGGGCGCGTTCCTAGTCGTGTCGGTCATGGCACTGGGAGTCGCCTACTCGGTAAGGAAGGGCATCCCGCGGCACCCGTTCAAGCCGGGCGAAGCCCTGCGGGCCCTGCGGGACTCGTTCTGGGAGCTCCTCCTGCCGGTCCTCGTCTTCGCCCTTTACTTCGGCGGCGTGGCCAACCTGCAGGAGAGCGCGGCCGTTGCCCTGCTCTACGCCTTCGTCGTCGAGACCTTCGTCAAGAAGGACCTGAGGCTCCGCGACCTGCCGCGCATCTTCCTGAGCGCCGTGCCCATCATCGGCGGCGTCCTCATCATCCTGGCCCTGGCCAACGGCCTGTCCTACTACGTCATCGACGCCCAGATCCCGCAGAAACTGAGCGCGTGGGTGGCCGCCTCCATCTCATCGAAGTACGTCTTCCTGCTCCTGCTCAACGTGGCCCTGCTCGTCGTCGGCTGCTTCATGGACATCTATTCGGCCATCCTGGTCGTCGTGCCGCTGATCATCCCGCTCGGCCAGCTCTTCGGCATCCACCCCGTGCACCTGGGCATCATCTTCCTGGCCAACCTGGAGCTGGGGTACTTGACGCCGCCGGTCGGGCTGAACCTGTACCTGGCCTCCTACCGGTTCGACGAGCCGATCACGCGCGTCTACAAGGACGTCTGGGTCTTCCTTTTGTTGGGGCTGGCCGCGGTCCTGCTCATCACCTACGTGCCCTTCCTGACCACGGCGCTGCTCTAAGGAGCCCACCCCGCCGGGGGCCAGGTCTTTACACTTCTCGGGGAGAAATAGCGTTTGTAAAGACCAGGTACCATCCCGAGGTACCGTCCCTTAATCACGGTCGAAGTGGGGCATGTCCCAGGGGATCTCGAGGGCGAGCTCGACGAATCCGGCGTAGACGCCGTCCCGGTACCACGGCGTCTGGTAAATGAGCTTCTTGCGGCCCTTCTTTTTGATCGTGTAGACGTTCTCGCGCCGCTCCAGCATCATCCCGGCGAGCTTCGACCGGCTCGGCTCGGGGTGGCAGTCGAGGACGTTCGTCCCGACGAGCGCGGCTCCACCGTCGGCGGCGAAGACCTCCCGCGACCGGTCGTTCATCTCCAGGATGCGGCCCTCGGTGTCGCAGACGGTGACCGCGCCGGGGAAACCCTTGACCCACTCGTGTCCGTTCATGTCCTCTCCTTGCCGGCCGTCCGCGGCGATCTTTTCTTGAAGAGCGCCCCGACCGCGAATCCCGCGTACCCGGCCAGCCCCGCCGCGAGCGCCCCGGCCAGCCCGGTCAGCGCGACCATCGGGCCGCCGCTCCCCAGTCCGATAACGCCGGCCATCCGCGAGGCGATGAGCCGGCCGCCGTGGACGTACTGCCACAGGCTCGCGCCGAGCCAAAGGAGGCCGCCCGCCAGCAGGCCCGTCCGGAAGGCCCGCCACCCTGTCCGGGCCGCGGCCGCTCCGAAGGCGAAGGGAACGGCCATGATCCACCACCAGAACGACGTCAGGACCTCGAGGACCAGGATAACGGCGAGACAGGCCAGCGCGGCGATCATCTCTTCCCCCTCATCACGGTCCGTCCCGCGACACGCGGGTGCGGTTCGTCGGCCGATCTCAGGAACAGCAGCTCGTAGGGCCGGCCCGCCGCCCAGTCGGCGACGCGGTCGACGTAGGCGCTCGAACCGGGGTTGCCCGACTGCCCGCCGGGATAATTGCCCCAGGCCCGGACCTCGGGGCCCATCTCGACGACCATGCGCCAGGACGGGGCCCAGACCGCGCCGATGGCGTCGATGACCTGGCCGGCGCCGTCCGCCTCGATCTCCAGCCCGAAAGCCGGGACGCGGGCCAGGTGCCGCAGCCGGGTGTTCTTGGCCTTGCCCCAGCGCCAGGCCTCGCCGAACGGGCCGAAGCGGCCCTCCAGGTTGGCGACGGCCGAGCGGAAGGCCGCCGCGGCGACATCGTCGAGCGACTCGCGGCCCGGCGTCCCCCGATCGTCGAACCATTCGGCGTCGGGGCGCCCGAGGACGAGGTCGACCAGGACCTGACTCCCCGGCCGGGGCATCGGGCCCGTCTCCACGCTCGTCTCGTCGTCCCAAGTCAGGCGCTCGAGCTCGTCCCAGAACTCGCGCCAGACGGTCGGCGCGATGAGGGCGGCCCGGGCCTCGAAGTTCCAGCCCCGGAGCTCCCCGAGGCACCGCCTTTCCGTCGCCGTGGCCGTCGCCGCCCATAGGTCCGCGGCCGCGAGGAGGCGGGGCACGACGGCCCGGGCCCGGATGTCGACGACGTCGGCCTGCATGCGGACCATATCCTCGGGGCCGACGCCGGCCGCTCCGCGCAGGATCTCGTTGATGCGGGCGCCGCGCTCGTACGAGGCGTAGTCCCAGCCGAGGTAATAGGGATAGGAGGCGTCGACCGCGGCTTGGTTGGCCGAGCTGACGAAGCCCCGCTCCGGGTCCCGGACGTGGGGGACATGGCCGTGCGGCAGCCAGTCCCGCCACTCGTTGGCCGGGTCGGCGCCGTCCATGACGAACCGGCCCTGGCCCTCCCAGCGCAGCGGGAAGCGCCCGTTGTGCCAGAGGGCGACCGTCCCGCCGCGGTCGGCGTAGACGAAGTTCTGTCCCGGGCAGGTCCACCCTGATATGGCGGTGACGAAGGCGTCGTAGCCGCGGGCCCGGTCGAGGGCGTCGAGGACGGCGAACTCGTTCGACGGGTCGTGGCCGAGCCAACGCAGGGCCGCGCCGGCCGGCACGTCCATGCCGGCGAAGTCCGGCTCGCCCGGCCAGCGCACGACCGGGCCGTGGTGGGTCGTGACGACGCGGTCGACGACGGCCGGGGCGCCCCGGACTTCGATGCGCTCCTCGCGCGTCTCGGCCCTGCGCCAACCGCCGGCGTAGCGGTACTCGGTCCGGGTGTCGTCCTTGAACTCGACGGCGTACCAATCGAGGACGTCGTCCGTGCCGTTGGTGAAGCCCCAGGCGATGTCCCTGTTGAATCCGGCCACGACGAGGGGAGCGGCCGGGAAGGAGACGCCGCGGACGTCGATCCCCGGCGCCGTGAGCTGAACTTCGTACCAGACCGCCGGGAGCGACAGCTCGAGGTGCATGTCGTTGCAGAGGATGGGGAAGCCGGCCTTGGTCAGGCGGCCGGCGACGGCCCAGTTGTTGCTGCCGACCCCGGGCTGGGCGCGATAGGAGGGCGGCTCGAAGGGACCCGGAGAGGGGGAGGGGCCGCCGTCGGGACGGCTGCCGGCCGCCGCGTCCCCCGGCGAAACCGGCCTTGCACCGCCTCCGGGCGGCACCGGGACGGGCAGGGGCGCGAAGTCGAGCGGCGTCCCCGGCGGGATGACCGGGTCGACGAGCGGCGGGTGGTCCGGGAAGAGGGCCGCCAGGGCCTCCGGCCACCGGCCGCCCCGGTCCCTCATCCGGGTCATGGCCGCGTCCTGATTGTAGGAGGTCAGGACGTTGGCCATGGCCTTGATCAGGAGGGCGCATTTGGCGTCCGACCAGGGCTCGGGGCGGTAGTCGAGGAGCTTGAACTCGACCGGCAGTCCCTTGCGGCCGAGATGGGCGATACGGGCGTTGACGCCGGCGGAGAAGGCTTCCAGGGCCTCCCGCGTCCGGGCGTCGCCGCTGAGGGCCTCGACCGCCCGCGCCGCGGCCCAGGGCAGGCCGAAGCGCCGGGTGAAGATGTCCTGGCGGACCGTGGCCGGGCCGACGATCTCGGAGATCCGGCCGGCCGAGTAGCGCGATTGGAAGTCCATCTGCCAGAGGCGGAGGGTGGCCGCGACGTAGCCCTGAGCCATGAACAGGTCGTGGTCGTTGGCGGCGAAGATGTGCGGCACGCGGCGGTCGTCCCAGACGACGCGGACCTCGTCGACGAGGCCCGGGAGGCGCAGCGCCGCGGGCAGGACGTCGGCGCCCTCGCCGTTCCGCCATAAGCCCGAGAACGGGTCGAGGAGCCGCCCGAGCGGCGGGAACAGGCCGTGGCGGTTGTCGAGGGCCCAGAACGCCGCGGCGGCCAGGAACAGGGAAACGACGGCCCGGACGACCTTCATGCGCGCCCTCCTGCGCTCCTCTATACCATAGCGACTTCGGCCCTGGCAATCTGCTAGAATACCGGCCGGGAGGGCGACATGAGCGACGCGAACGCGTTCACCGGATTCTCGAAGGAGACCGTGCGTTTCTTCACGGCCCTCCGCAAGAACAACAACCGCGACTGGTTCGCCGCGAACAAGGAGACCTACGAGCGGCGGGTCATCGGGCCGGCCAAGCTGTTCGTCACGGCCATGGGGGAGCGGCTGAGGGCCATCGTCCCCGGCATCGTAGCCGTGCCGGCGGTCAACAAGTCCATCTTCCGGATCTACCGCGACACGCGTTTCTCAATCGACCCGGCGCCCTACAAGACCAACCTGGGGATCTACTTCTGGGACGGGGCCCGGTCGCGGATGGAGTCGGCCGGTTTCTACGTCGGGCTCGAGCCGCCGGACATCATGCTGGGCGGCGGGCTGTACGTGATCCCGGACAACCTTCTCGGCCGCTACCGGCAGGCCGTCGTCGACCCGAAGAAGGGCGCCGAGCTGGGCCGGATCGTAGCCGCCTTGAGGGCCGTCCCGGGGTGCTCCGTCGAGGGAACGCATTACAAGCGCGTCCCGGCCGGGTTCGACGCCGGCCATCCCAACGCCGAGCTCCTCAAGCACAAGGGGCTCTACGCGGGCTTCGAGATGAAGGTGCCGGACGCGTTCTACTCCGCGGATCTCTTGGACTTCTGCTTCGAGCGGTTCGCGCCGGTGGTCCCGCTCCACCGCTGGCTGATGAAGCTCTTCTAGGGATCGAATAGATGGAAAACACGTATCATGTGCCTCGTTTGCTCTTGACCGCGGCGCTCACGGCGGCCTTGGCCCTCGGGACCGCCTGCGCCCGGCAGACGGCGCCGCCCGCGCCCGTTTCGCGCGGCTATGCCGTCCCCCTCATCGATATGGCCGCGGACACCGGTCGACAGGTCGTGGTCGACCGCGAGCCGGGCCGATACCTCGGGCATCCGACGACCGTGCTCTTGGAGGACGGGCGGACCCTGATCGCGGTGTATCCCCAGGGCCATGGCCGCGGCCCCATCGTCATGAAGCGGAGCGGCGATGGCGGCCTGACCTGGAGCGGGCGTTTGCCCGTGCCGGAGAACTGGGCCACCTCGCTCGAGACGCCCACCGTCCACCGGGTCGTCGGGACGGACGGGACCAAGCGCCTCATCGTCTGGTCGGGTCTTTACCCGGCGCGCCTGGCGGTATCCGAGGACGACGGAGCGACCTGGACGCCGCTCGCCCCGGCGGGGGAGTGGGGCGGCATCGTCGTCATGTCGGCCCTGGTCGAGCGGAAGCCGTTCGGGAGCGGCCGGTACCTGGCCATGTTCCACGACGACGGCCGCTTCTTCGCCAAGGAGCCGCGGCGAGAGGATCCCGTCGTGTTCACTCTTTACACGACCATGTCCGATGACGGCGGGCGGACCTGGTCCTTCCCCGAGGCCGTGTATCGTTCGAGCGAGGTCCATCTCTGCGAGCCGGGGATCGTCCGCTCTCCGGACGGCCGGACCCTGGCCGCGCTCCTGCGCGAGAACTCGCGGACGCGGAACTCGTTCGTCGTGTTCTCGAGGGACGAGGGCGCGACCTGGACGGCGCCGCTCGAGTTGCCGGGCTCTTTGACCGGCGACCGGCATACGGGGAAATACGCCCCCGACGGCCGGCTCCTGATCTCGTTCCGGGACATGACGCACGAGAGCCCGACGCGCGGCGACTGGGTGGCCTGGGTCGGGACGTTCGACGACATCGTCCGGGGACGGGAAGGGCAGTACCGGGTCCGGCTCATGGACAATACCGAGGGCAGCGACTGCGCCTACCCCGGCGTCGAGGTCCTGCCCGACGGGACGTTCGTCCTGACGACCTACGGCCACTGGACGGCGGGCGAGGAGCCCTATATCGCGAGCGTCCGCCTCAAGCTGGCCGAACTCGACCGCCTGGCCCGCCGCTAAAACGGCGTCCCCGTTCTATCTCTTGGGGAACAAGCCGGCGTCCGGGACGCGATAGACGCCGACCGTCACGAGCCCGTCGTCCTCCTGCTCCGGGATGATGAATCGTCCGTCGTCGGTGAGCAGGGTCCAGCGGGACATGACGCGGTGGTTCCGCTTCCCGGCCGGATAGCGCAGGACGATCATGTCGACATAGCGGCCCTCGGCGTCGAACACGTCGACCTGCTGGTCGTCGGCGTCCGGCTTCATGTGCGAGGTGAAGACCCAGAGCTTCCCCGCGGCGCCGTGGATCTTGTCGATGTCCCAGACGTAGGGGTCATCGGGCAGGTCGACGCCCTTCAGTTCGGGATCGGCGTCATCCCCTTTCGCCGGCTTGGATCGGATGCGGTCGTAGGCCCGGGAGATGTGCCTGGCGGCGGCCCCGGAGACGAGGTCGACCTGGGTGACGCGGTACTCGGCGGTATGGTTGATGTGGAGGGTCGTCCCCCGCAGGGTGGCGTCGATCGGGTCCAGCCGGAAGGCGCTCCTGTTCTTGATCATCATGCGGACGGGGAACTCGTAGAGCTCCTTCCAGACCTTGAAGTCCGGAGAGATCTCGTAGACGACGTTGGGGACGGCGAGGACGCCCGTGCTCTCGAACGCCGCCAGGCGGAAGACCTCGTCCCGGATGCCGTAGATCCGGCCGCCGGAGGTCCCGAGGAACCACAGGCCGTGGGCGTCCTCTTCGACCCGCGCTTCCTTCAGATAGCGGCCCGAACGGAGGTCGAAATCCATGATCTTGGGCGGCACCCACGAGAGGACCCGGACGCGGTCGCCGGCCACGATGTGGCCCGCGGCGAACTGGCATTCCCCGGGCCCTTGACCGCTCTTCAGGAGCTTGCGGACGAGCCGGCCGGCGGCGTCGAAATGGTACAGGCGGTCGCCCTCGGCGAAATCGACGAAGAACAGAGAGCCGTCGGGCCCGAGGGAGAAGAACCGCGGCGAGCGGAAGATGACGGCGTCGCCGTCGTCCCGGATGCGCAGGACCTCCTCGAGGGTGACGACCCGGCCGGCGTCCTTGGCCAGGGCCCGGGCCGGATTCTCGATGCGAACCTGGCCTCCTTCGACGTCGACATGCGCCGCGACCAGACCCAAAACAAGAGCCATGCCGATAAGCCACACCCGTTTGCTCATGACCTTCGCTCCATGCCCGATCCTATGAATATCATGATGAATTGCATAATCCATGCCATCGGGGACCGCCTGAAGGACTCACGGCGGCGGGCGTAGACGTAAATTTCCTTTCGGCTCCGGGACACAGCGCTTTACTCCCATCGTTCCTCCCCTGGGTCGTGAAGACTCCGTACCGCCGGGACGTGTGGACGGAGCGCGGCGGAGGAAACTGTCGGTACCTGGTCTTTACAGACGCCTTTTCTCCCCTGGGGATGTGAAGACCTGGCACCGCCGGGGGGCCATTGGACGGCGCTACGCGGAGGGCCTACAATGGTTAAAAGGACCGTGATGACGCCGCCGACGCGCCTGTCCGTTCTAGTGGCCTTGATCGCCGCATCGGCCGCCGCTCTGGCTTCGGCCCCGCGCCCGGTCTTGTCTCAAGCCCTCGTTCCCGGCCGCGTCGTCGAGAGCGTTCCGTGCGCCGCTTCACCCGGCTTCAGCTACACTCTCTACCTGCCCGCGGCGTTCGAGGGCTCGCGCCGGTGGCCGGTGCTCGTCCTCTTCGATCCCGGCGCCCGCGGCCCGCTCGCCGTCGAAGCCTTCCGCGAGGCGGCGGAAGTCCACGGTTGGGTCCTGGCCGCCTCGAACGACTCGCGCAACGGGCCCCTCCGGGAGAGCGTCCTGGCCGCTCAAGCCTTGTGGAAGGACCTCCGGGAGCGGCTGCCCGTCGACGAGCGAAGGGTCTACGCCTCGGGCTTTTCGGGCGGATCGCGCGTCGCGTCGGTCTTCCCGCGCGTCGCTGGCCTGACGCTCGCGGGCGTCATCGGCTGCGGCGCCGGATTGGCGGGGGGGATCGAGCCCGCCTCCTTGGGCGCGGCCGCCTATTTCGGGCTGGCCGGCTTGCGTGACTTCAACTACCCGGAGATGACCGCCCTGGACCGGGCCTTCGATCCGTCGGGGCTGCCTCACCGGTTCTTCTATTTCGACGGCAGCCATGCCTGGCCCGACGCCGGCTCCTGCGGCCGGGCCGTCGGCTGGATGGAGATCGAGGCCATGAAGCGGGGCCTGCGACCCGTCGACCGGGAGACGGCGGCCGCCTTCCTGCGGCGCGAGATCGAGGAGGCGGACGCTTTCGAAGCGGCCGGGCGTGTCTTCTGGGCGGCCGAACGCCTCGCGGCCGCCGCCCGCCTGGCCGAAGGCCTGGGGCTCGAGGACGTCCTGCCCGCCTTGGCCGGCCTCGCCGGCCGCGGCGCGGCGCTCGAGGGGCGCAAGGAGTATGCCCGCTTCGTCGAAGCCGAGAGAAGGCGCGACCGCCGGACGGTCGAGTTCCGGCAGGCGTTCGGCGACGCCTTCGGCGCCGTCGAGGACGCCGCGACGGGAGGCCCGGCGGCCGTCCCCGCCGTCCTGCGGGCGACGGGGATCGCCTTCCTGAGAAAGGAAGCGGCGGGGAAGGGGACGGTCGAGGACCGCGCCGCGGCCTCGCGCGGGCTCTTCGACTTCGCCTTCGCGGCCCGGGCCCGGGCCGCGGAACTCGTCGGCAAGGGTGATCTCGCGCGCTCCGTGGCCTATCTCGACCTGGCCCTGGCCGCCTGCGAGGAGGGCCTGCCGATGGAGCCCGCGCTCCACTACGACCGGGCCTGCGTGGCGGCGCGCGCCGGCGACCGGGAGCTCGCGCTGCGGCACCTCGGGCTGGCCGTCGACAAGGGATTCACCAACCTCGGCCTCCTCGAGACCGACCGGGACCTCGACGCCGTCCGGGACAGCGCCGCGTTCCGCGAGATCGTGGAGCGGCTTCGCCGGCGGCGCGGGACCTAGGGCCGGCGGGCCGGCCGAGCGGGTGGGGGAATATTCCGGCCCGCTCGGGCGTATACTTTGTCTGAGCGCGTCCCGCCGGAGCGGCGGGGTGAAGCGCGCGGCCCGGGCCGACGGCCCGGCCTGGAAGGAACGGCCATGAATAAGCCTTTCGCCCTCCTCCTCATCGCCGGCTTCGCCTTGACCGGCCCCGCCTGCAAAAAGGCCGGCGGCCCGGCCGAAGAAGCCTACCCCGTCAAGATCGAGACCGTGGACGGGGTCCGGACCGTCCTCAACCCCGCTTTCCCCAAGGAGGGCGTCGTCCGGTGCGCGCTCCGCGAGGAGCTGTCGGTCGGCGCGGAGGGCGGCGGCGCGGAGGCCGTCCTCAACCGTCCGCAATATCTCGACGTCGACGCCCAGGGCAACCTCTATGTCCTGGACTGGGGCGACATCGACATCAAGGTCTTCGGCCCGGACGGGCGGTTGCTGCGCAAGTTCGGCAAGCAGGGCCAGGGGCCGGGCGAGTTCGACATCCCGGCCCGTTTCGCCGTGGACGACGACGGCGGCGTCGTCCTGCTCTCCGGCCGTCAGCACCAGGTCATCTTCCTCGACGCCGCGGGCAAGTACGTCTCGAGCTTCCGGGTCGACGGCTTCTGCCAGGACCTGGGGACCGACCGGAGCGGGCGCGTCTATTACAGCCAGTTCCTGACCCCGGACGAGGCCGGCGGCGGCGGCGAGGAGTTCAAGCTCGTCCAGAACCGCATGGCCCTGTTCCGGACCGACCGGACCGGCCGGGACAAGACCCGGCTGGGCGAGTTCCTCGACGTCACCATGATGAGGAAGACCCAGGGGCAGATGGTGTCGAGCATGACCTCGCGCGAGGCCTACACGACCTCCTGGCACGTCGGCCCGGACGAGCGGGTCTATCTCGGTTACAACAGGGATTACCGGCTCGACGTCTACGACGCGGATTGGAAGCTCCTGTTCCGGTTCGGGCGCGAGACGACGCCCGTCCGTCATCCGGAGTACAAGGCGGGCGGCCCCCACCCCGAGTTCTATCCGGCCTTCTCGGACTGGCACTCGTTCTTCGACGGCGAGGGGAACTTGTGGCTGGAGCAGTACGTCGAGGAAGGCGTCGAGGACAAGGTCTACGACGTCTTCACGCCCGAGGGGATCTATCTCAAGCAGGTCCGCGTGCCCGAAACGCTCCACCTCGTCCGCGGCGACGCGGCCTACGGCATCGTCCGCGGGGAGGACGAGTTCCTGACCGTCAAGCGTTTCCGCCTGGTGCCCGAGACGCCCGCCGGGAAATAGGGAACGTGATACCCGTTCCCCGTTTTCGGGTGCCAGGTCTTTACATCTCCAGGTACCGTCCTAATCAACGGAGGACGAGGAGGAGGCCCTGGCCGGGGTCGATGCGGATGGCCTCGCCCGGCTCGAATTCCGCCGCGCCCTGGAACTTGTCGATGGCAGGGGCCCGCAGCGTGACCTTCTTCGGGTCGAGGCCGAGGGCCTTCCAATCGACGGTCAAACGCACGTCTACGGGTCCGTTGGCCCACGACGCGACGGCGACCATCGCGGCGTTCCCGGCTCCGCCGGCCCCGCCCTCGCCGCGCCTGACGTAGCTCGTCGCCAGCACGTCGTCCCGCCCCGTCCGGACCGGGTTCTTCTCGACCCACCAGCCGACCATCTCGCTCTCGGCGAGGCCGAACTCGTCCCAGGCCTTCCAGAGCGGCCGCGGGTCGCCCGCCCAGGGCAGCCGGGCCGTCATGCCGAAGACCATGCCGCGCCACGGATTGCCGCCGTCCTGGAGCATCTCCCCCATCAGGCCGAAGGGCAGGCCCGAGGTCTCGACCAGCCAGTAGTCGGGGCCGCTGCCGGCGTAATCGAAATACTCCCCGAACCAGAGGCGGTTGAGGTAGGGGAAGTGCTCGAGGTAGAGGTTGGCGCTCGAGGCGAAGCCGTCGCGCACGTTGTACTGGTTGGCGCTGTGGAGGTCGATGAGCGCTCCCGGCCGGTTCCGGTCGAGGACCTTGCGGACGCGCTTCATGGTCGTCCGGTCGAAGGCCACGTCGTCGAGGTAGAGGCCGTCGATGCCGACGTTCCTGGCCACCCAGTCGAGGCCTTCGATGTAATAGTTGTGCCAGCGCGACATGCCGCTGTTGATGACCGCGGCGTCCTTGAGCTCGGGCACGAACCAGGCCGCGATGTAGTCGCCGCCGAGGTGCTCCTGGAGCCAGGAGTAGCCCCCGCCGGGCCCGCCGGTGAAGATCTCGTGCCCGAGGCTCCGCAGGGCGAACAGCTCGGGCGCCCGGTTCGACAGCTCCCGCACCGTGTTATAGATCTTGACCTTCATGCCCCGCCGGTGGGCCTCGTCGACGTAGGCCGTCATCTCCGGCACGCGCAGGAAGGGGTAGTTGATGTAGGGATTAACGGCGTTGGCGTGGTGGACGTTGACGACGTTGGCCCCCGCCGCCGCGATCTTCTCCAGCGGCTCGAAGGCGTGGAAGTAGCGCTCCCGGAAATGGCGCCCCGGCTCGATGGGCTTGAACGGGGTGATGAGCAGGGTGAAATCGAAGTGGAGCGTCTCGCCCGTCCGGACCCGCCGC
>MTKX01011036.1_pt1 | contig 35359 bp, 29 predicted proteins | sample 1042771 | NCBI WGS metagenome assembly MTKX01 (sample SAMN06212183, study PRJNA360534) | anaerobic digester metagenome | biome: Wastewater treatment plant; material: sludge; isolation source: anaerobic digester fed with sludge from wastewater treatment plant | place: Denmark: WWTP Randers ...
AACGGCGGCCGTAACTATAACGGTCCTAAGGTAGCGAAATTCCTTGTCGGGTAAGTTCCGACCCGCACGAATGGCGTAACGAGCGGGGCACTGTCTCAAGGAGGGACCCGGCGAAATTGAAGTAGGTGTGAAGATGCGCCTTACCCGCAGCAGGACAAAAAGACCCCGTGGAGCTTTACTGCAGCTTGGTATTGGGTTAGGGTTTCGCCTGTGTAGGATAGCTGGGAGACAAAGAAGCTGGGGCGCCAGCCTCGGTGGAGTCGTCCTTGAAATACCAGCCTGGCCAAATCTTGACTCTAACCTGTGTCCGTAATCCGGCACAGGGACAGTTCCAGGTGGGCAGTTTGACTGGGGCAGTCGCCTCCCAAAAGGTAATGGAGGCGCCCAAAGGTTCCCTCAGGCTGAATGGAAACCAGCCGGAGAGTGTAAAGGCATAAGGGAGCTTGACTGCAAGTCCTACAAGACGAGCAGAGTCGAAAGACGGGCTTAGTGATCCCACGGTTCCGAGTGGAAGGGCCGTGGCTTACCGGATAAAAGCTACCCCGGGGATAACAGGCTAGTCGCGCCCAAGAGTTCACATCGACGGCGCGGCTCGGCACCTCGATGTCGGCTCGTCGCATCCTGGGGCCGGAGTAGGTCCCAAGGGTTGGGCTGTTCGCCCATTAAAGCGGCACGCGAGCTGGGTTCAGACCGTCGTGAGACAGGTCGGTCTCTATCCGCTGTGGGCGTAGGGGATTTGAGAGGGGCTGCCCCTAGTACGAGAGGACCGGGGTGGACAGACCGCTGGTGTGCCAGTTGTCGTGCCAACGGCATAGCTGGGTAGCCAAGTCTGGCAGTGATAACCGCTGAAAGCATCTAAGTGGGAAGCACGCCTCAAGATGAGATCCCCCATCCCTTCGTGGGAGTAAGGCCGCAGGTAGACTACCTGCTGGATAGGCGGCGGGTGTAAGCACAGCAATGTGTTGAGCTTAGCCGTACTAATGGCCGAGGGCTTGATTCGCATACGTGAGACGGCGTTCTGCCGAACATCCTGTTCAGTTTTTGGGTGCCAAACCCGAGAAGAAAAAAGTACATAAAGGTTCCTTTTGGTGACTCTAGCGGAGGGGATATACCCTGCTCCATCCCGAACCAGGCAGTCAAGCCCTCCAGCGCCGATGGTACTTGGGACGCAGGTCCCTGGGAGAGTAGGTCGTTGCCAGAGGAACCTTTTTGTATTACCTTCCTCCTGAACCCGTCGTCGTCGAGCTGAAGACGTCGCCCATGATCTTGATGGTCGGATTAGCACTGTTTTAACACTCCTTAGCACCACCGCCCTCACGGGCCGGAGCAGAGGTGGCGGGTTGGCGATCCAGCGCCTCCAGGCGGGACGTGGCGGCGCCCAGGGCGCGCCACGACCGCGCCAGGATGGGCAACAGCGCCAGCGTCCAGAGCATGAAAGCCACCGTCTGCAAGAGTCCGCGATAGTCCACCAGGAACAGGCTGGCCGTGTACAGCACCGTGCCCAAATGCCCGGCGCCCAGGCTGATCCAGGTGCCACCCAACTCCGGCTCGCGGCCCGGGGAAAGTCGGGCCTCGAGCAGGTAGGGCAGCAAGGCAAAGGCAAACCCCAGCAGCCAGCCATAGGTAAGGATCAGAGATCCTTCGCCCGCAATGGCCCCCGCTGCGGCCGTTCCTGCCGCAAAGACGACCACCGGAGCCATAAGCACAGCCACCATCTGCCAGGCATACGGGGTGAGAAGCTGGAGCGACCCCGGCGTTCGCAGCCGGTCGGCAGCGCGCAGCCCACGCGCCATGCCCACGAGCAGGACCAGCGTGCCCACAGTGTGAATCGCCACGCCCCCGGCGTCCAGGATGCGGATCTCCAGCCAGGGACCGAGAACTAGCCCCAAGGCCCCGATTACCATCAGCACAAATGCGACAGCCGGCCACTTTGCTCGCACCGCGCTGCTGGCCGGCGCCAGGCGAGTCCTGAGGTCGAGAAGCAGCCCGCCCAGTACCAGGGAGCCAAAGCCCCACAGATTGCTATGGACGTGGACCTCCTTGGGTGCCGGCAGGTGAAGCCAACTCGCCCAGTCGAGCCACAACCCGGTCCCGAGAAAGACGCCCAGCAGCAAGTACAACAGACCGGCGCCGTAGAAGCGGCTGCTGATGGCACATCTCGCACTTCCCGCCCGGGCCAGCCCTTGTACCTGCCAGATGAGGACCAATACGGCCACGAACACCAGCGTGCCGCCAGCGATCATCATGGCCGTGCTGACCAGTGGAATGCCGACCAGCAGGGCGATGAGCCCCGCGTTATAGATCAGCCACACGTCCCAGCGAATCCTGGGGCGGGGCTGGCCTACTTGCCTGGCGGTCAGCCAGGGCAGGGCCGCGAAGAGCACTTGCGTCAGGATGCCGAGGGTGATAAAGTGGACGCGCAGCCAGCGCAGGCCGGCAAACGCTGGCAAAAGCCCGGCGCTGATCAGTCCCGCGCCCAGGGTGGCGGCCGCTGCCAGCGAAAGGTAAAAAACGACCATGACCAGGTGGGGGTTCAACATGGCTCACCTCTCTTTGCCGCTACTGGCCGGCCAGGCGCGTGGCCAGGAACGCGAGGCGTGTCTCGGCCTCCACGCCTCGGCTGGCGCCCGCCGGGGCGATGACGATGGAACCCGGCTTGACCGGGAACCGCTCGCCGTCGACGGTGATCCAGCCGCTGCCCTCCAGGAAGTAGTACACACCCAGCCCCTCGGGATGGACCGGGATGCTGGCCCCGGCGTCCAGCCAGGCCAGCAGCGCCTTAAAGCCCCCGTTCTCCACAATCGTCTGCGAGGTCACGGCACCGTTGCGATAGTCCGCCTGCGCCTGCCAGTCGGGAACGTAAATCGTCTCGCTCATGATTATCCTCCTGTTGTTCTCGGATGAGGGCCCTCTCGGCGGAGGGGCTCCCGGCCTTTGCCAGGAGCATACCACCTGCGAGCGGAAATTACCATGACTTTTGTCGTATGAATTGGAGCCAACGAACCCGCTTACGCGGCCAGGGGCTCCTCATGCCAGCAGAAAAGTCCCGGCCTCCCGGGCGGCGAGGCGCTGGCGGTGGTAGGCGGGTCTGGCGGCGGCCCCGCGCGGGCGAAGAGCCAGGCTCTCGGCTTGCGTCCACCCTCTCAACTGCTTGACACCGGGCCGGAAGGCGGTATAATCGTGAGTGGAGAGTCATGATCATGGCACGAGGGGGTTACAGGCTGGGCATAGCCCTGATCGTCGTTCTGGCCATCGGGCTGGGCTGGCTCCTGCTGGATCGGCCCTGGCAGGCGCCCACGCCCGCCGCCACCGCACCACCGGCCACCTCCGGCCCCTCAGACCTGCATTCAGCCGTCGACCTGTCGCCCGATTCCCGCGGCCAAGAGCGCCGGCAGATGGTCGAGTCGCAGATCAAGCGGCGCGGGGTGAGCGACACGGCCGTTTTGGCGGCCATGGAAGCGGTGCCGCGGCACCTGTTCGTACCCGCCGATATGCTGGCGGTGGCCTACGGCGACCACCCGCTGCCCATCGGCCACGGCCAGACCATCTCGCAGCCCTACATTGTGGCCTGGATGACTGAGCTGTTGGCGCTAAAGCCCGGCGCCCGAGTGCTGGAGGTGGGCACCGGCTCGGGATACCAGGCGGCGATCCTGGGGCAGATGGGCATGGAGGTGTACACCATCGAGATCGTCGAGGCCCTGGCGACGCAAGCGACCGAGCGCCTGGCCGAGATGGGCTACGAGACCATCACCGTGCGCCACGGCGACGGCTACTATGGCTGGGAGGAGCAGGCTCCCTTTGAGGCCATCCTCGTCACCTGCGCCCCGGACCACATCCCGCCGCCCCTGGTGCAGCAACTGGCCGATGGCGGCCGGATGGTGTTGCCCGTCGGCCCGCCCGGCGGCTACCAGAGCCTGTGGCTGGTGGAGAAGCAGGGCGACCAGGTCAAGACCACCGAGATGGGGGGCGTGATGTTCGTGCCCCTCACCGGGGAGCACTAGCCGCCGCAAGGCCGGCCAGGGCGTAGGCGACGACGGCCGCCGCCAGGACGGCCGTGAACCCCGCCGACAGCGCGCCCAGGGCCACCGCGACCGAGGACACTACCGAAGCACTGCCGTTCACCGCCCACGCCCACGGCACCAGATCGGGTGCGTCGCGCTCCAGCCACGCCAGGCCCAGGGGGAATGGCATCCCCAGCAACAGGCCCAGGGGCGCCAGGCTCAGGGCCGTTGCCAGCAGGCGAAGCGCCAGGGGCGCCCCCAACAGGGCATCAAAGAGCGGCCCCACGGCTGCCGCGGTCAGCAGCACGATGACCACCAGGGCCGCCAGCGCGCCGCGAAGCGGCACACGCCGCGCCAGCAAGCTGCCGATCCCCGAAAAGAGCAGCAGGCTGGCCACTACCGCGGCAAAGGCCGTAGTCGGGTGCCCGAGGAACAGGATGAACCGTTGCAAGAGCGGGATCTCGACTGCGAGAAAGCCCAGGCCCAGCAGCCCGAAGTAGACAAGCACGCGGCCCTTCCCTCTCCGGCGCCGGCCAACGCCCAGGACGGCTGGCACCAGGACGAGACCTCCCGCCGACAGGATCGCCACGGCCAGCAGGGCCAGCAACACCAGGTAGCCGCCGCCCCCGAAAGGCTTCCAGGTGTGCCCCAGCTCTTGCAGGATGGCCGGGACCTGGCCCCAGGTAAAAAAGTGAAAGAAGAACGGCCGGTCATCCCGCGGCGGGCGGACGTCATACTCGCGGCCGGCGTAAAAGGCCCGCCGGTCGGGCGCGTCCAACAGCTCGCGAAAGGCGATGGCGTAGGGTGTCCCCGACAGGACGTTGTAGCGATTGGCCTCTTTCGGCGCCATGTCGGGCAGGTAGACGAGGTCGAACTGGCGCTGCGCGCAAAACTCGCGCACCGCCGCCAGCTCATCCGCTGTAAATGCCCCGCTCCTGGCGAGGATCAGGATAGTGGACCAGGAACGCAGGGCGACCAATCGCTGCGACACGTCCTCCACGCCCGACTCTTCCAGGGCGGTGAGGACCAGCGCCCAGGCACGCAGCTCTTCGCTGGGCGGCGACTGAAGCCAGCGGCTGATAACCAGCAGCCCGCCGTCGTCCAGCCGCGCCAGGGCGTCGGCCACGGCCTCGACAGTGTAGCGGTACTCCTCGCCCAGGGAATAGGCCCCCGTGGTAACCACGTTGCGCGAGCCGTTGAGGGCCAGGTCCACCAGGTCAAAGCGCTCGCCGGTGCGCCGCAAGAAGGCGCGCCCCGACTCCACGACCAGGTCGGCGCCCGGATGCCCGCCCGCGGCCTCGGCCAGCAGCCGGTTGGGCTCGACCACGGTCAGGCGCCCGGCGCCCATCGCCTGCGCCAGCAACGGATCGAGGTCGCCGCCGGGCTCCAGCACCAGCGTATCGGCCCCGGGCCGCAGGGCGAACGGCAGGGCCAGGGGCAGACAGCCGGCCCAGGAGCGCAGGGAGGCGGGATCGGCCAGAAGCAGTGGCGAGGGGTTGTCGCCATCGACGAACAGGGCCTGCTGTTCCGGCTGGGACGCCTGGCAGCCCAGGCTCATGCCCGGCGCGGCGTGTAGTGCCGGGCTGTCGACCACGTCCACGCGGGCCATGGCGTTCCAGCGCTGCGAGACCAGGACGGCACCCGGCGCCTGGAGCGCCTGGGGAAGCCCCTTATAGGGCGAGAGGCGCACCTCGAACCAGGCAGGCCGGAACATGCTCAGGGCCAGGCCGGCCAGGACCAGGACGAGCCCGGCAGCCACAACACCGGGCCGGCGGGTCCGTGTCCAGGCAAAGGACAGGGCCGCCAGGGCAGCCAGGGCCGCCCAGGCACCCACCGAGCCCGCGCCACCGGCCCAGCTCAGGATCAGGGGCGCCAACCCGCAGCCCGCCGCCGAGCCGAGGAGGTTGGCCGCGTACACCCGGTGGCTGTGCCGCGGCGAGGTGGCCAGCAGCAGGCCCGTGCCCAGGCTGGCGCAAAAAAAGGGCACCGCCAGGGCCAGGTAGTACAGGGCCATGTAGAGGAACTGGATCGGTTCCCAGGCGATACGGTAGGCGTCAAAGGGCAGGGTGTTGGCCGCCAGGTAGCCCCCCAGAGTGCCCAGGGCACAGCCGAGGGCCGCCAGGGCTGCCACCGGCCGCGGGTGCCGCTTGAGGCCCGGCGCCAGCGAGAGGGCAGTGCCGCCCGCGCCCATGCCCAGGAGCGCCACGCTGATAGCCATGAAGGCAAAGTGGTACCACTGGGCGAGGGCAAACACCCGCGTCAGGCTGATCTCCAAGCCCAGGGTCGCGGCTGCCAGCAGAAACAGTCCGGCATACAGCCCGGCCATGCCCTCTTTGCCCTCGCCCAACCTTCACCCCCGGCCAAGTCCGTGCCTCGTCTCCCCCGGCATGGTATCATCGAACGCACCACGTGTCAATTTCGGCACAGATTGGTCGTGGGCCCGATGCAGACCGCCGGGTGTCATTGTTGACAGCGCCCGCCCTTCATGATACCATGGGGACGTATTGAAGAGCCCGCCGCAATCAGGGAGCGCAACGACGCTGGATATAGAGTGCTCAGAAAGGAGAGACAGCATGACCCAAGCCCTGGTCGACGCCTTTGTCGACATCCGCGAAGAGGAGGTGGTGCGCCTGGCGCGCGAGATGCTGGAGGCCGGCACCGACCCATTAGCCGTCCTGGACGCCTGCAAGCAGGCCCTGGAGATCATCGGGGAGCGGTTCGCCGCGGGCCAGGCCTTTGTGCCCGAGCTCATCATGGCGGGGGAGATGATGGGCGAGGTCACGGCGCTGGTGCGCCCGCGTCTGCAGCAAGACCGTCCACCCCAGCGCCTGGGAAAGGTGCTCATGGGCACCGTCGAGGGCGACATCCACGACATCGGCAAGGACGTCGTCACCTTTATGCTCGACGCCAACGGCTTCGAGGTGGTTGACCTGGGCGTGGACGTGGCGCCCCAGGCATTCATAGCCGGGATCAAGGAAACGCAGCCCGATGTCGTGGGACTGAGCGGACTGCTGACCCTTGCCTTCCAGTCGATGAAGGAAACGGTGGACGCCATCCGCGAAGCCGGCCTCCGCGAGCAGGTCAAGATCATGATCGGCGGCGCGCCCGTAGACGAACACATCCAGGAGTACGCGGGTGCCGATGGTTGGGGCAAGGATGCCATGGAGGCCGTCGCCCTGGCCAGGGAGTGGGTAGGAGGAGAACGGCGATGAGCGCAGACACGTTCGAAACCAGGATCGGTCGCATCAACGACGCCATTGCCCTGCGGAAACCCGACCGCGTTCCATTCTTCCCGACGTACCACCTGTTCCCTGCCCGCTACGTGGGCATGACCTATCAGGAAGCATTTTATGACCAGGAACGCTGGCTGGCAGCATTTGAGAAGGCAATCCTGGATCACGATCCCGACCTCTACTTCCAGCCGGGCGCGGCCATCGCCGCTTCAGGGGCAGCCCACGAGGCGCTGGACAACAAGCAGATCCACTGGCCGGGGCACGGCGTGGCCGCCCATCGCACCTTCCAGTTCATCGAGGGCGAGTACATGAAGGCCGAGGAATACGACGAGTTCCTCGAGGACCCCTCCGACTGGACGGTCCGCAAGTACTTGCCGCGCATCTATGGCAACCTCCAGGGCCTGGGCATGCTGCCGCCGCTGACCTCCATGCTGGCCGGCTATGCCGGCTCGGGCATTACGGGCATTCTGGCCATTCCCCCCGTCGCCGCCGCCTTCCAGGCCCTGCAGCAGGCCGCCCAGGTCTCTGCCGGCTGGTCCATGGGCTATGCCCAGTTCGAGAAAGAGATGAACGCCCAGGGCTACCCGGCCTTTGCCACGGCCGTGGCCCTGGCGCCCTACGATCTCATCTCGGACATGCTGCGCGGCATGCGCGGCACCATGAAGGACATGTACCGTTGCCCCGATAAGCTTATCGCCGCCATGGAGCGGATCTTGCCGATCCAGATCGGGGGCGCCATCGGGCAGGCGCACATGAGCGGCAACCCCCGCATCTTTATCCCCCTCCACCGCGGCGCCGACGGCTTCATGTCGGACGAGCAGTTCGAGAAGTTCTACTGGCCCACCCTGAAGGCCCTCATCCAGGCCTTGATCGACGCCGGCCTGGTCCCCGGCCCCTTCTGGGAGGGCGGCTATAACCAGCGCCTGCAATATCTCAAGGAGCTGCCGCCGGGCAAGGTCATGGGCATCTTTGACCGGTCCGACCTGGTCAAGGTCAAGGAAGTGCTGGGCGACGTCATGTGCATCGCCGGCGGCATGCCCATCTCGCTGCTGCAGGCCGGCACGCCCGAACAGGTGCGGGCCGAGACGAAAAAGATTATCGAGACCGTCGGCCGGGACGGCGGCTTTATTATGTCCACCAGCTCCGTGCTGGACGAAGCTGATCCTGTCCTGGTGCAAGCCTGGGCGGATGCTACGCGGGAGTACGGCGGGTACTAGCCTGACCTGCACCATCGTTCCTGCCCCTGGCTGGCTTCCAGCCGGGGGCGGCTTTTTTCCTCGTCCGTGTCCGGGCAGGGCAGTCGCAGTGCGAGAACTGGTCACCAGGCCAGGTGCAAAACCCTCCGACTGGCCGGTTCGCTCTGTCGCGAACCGTGGTATCCTGGCTACGACAAAAGGAACGCAAGGAGGTACTCATGACAAGGCACTGGCTGACAGGACTGGCTCTCTGCATGCTGTTTCTGGGAGTAGCGACGCCAATAGCCGCCCAGGACGGCGCGGCTCTGCAGGATGGACCGGCGATGGAAGCCTTTTTTGACGGCCTGATGGCGGCCCACCTCGAAGCGCACCACATTCCCGGCGCAGTCGTGGCCGTCGTGGCGGACGGCGAGACGGTTTTCACCAAGGGATACGGCTACGCTGACGTGGAGAACCGGGTCGCGCCCGATCCGGAAGGGACATTGTTCCGGCCCGGCTCCGTGGCCAAGCTTGTGACGTGGACCGCGGTCATGCAGCTCGTCGAAGCGGGCAAAATCGACCTGAAGGCCGACGTGAGCCGGTATCTCGACTTTGAGCTGCCCAGGCACTCGGAGCCCATCACGCTGGCCCACCTGCTGACGCACACCGCGGGGTTCGAGGACCACGTCCAGGCCCTGTTCGTCATGGACGAGGGCGACCTGGTGTCGCTGGAAGAATATGTCAAAAATACGCGGTTGGACCGCGTATACCCACCCGGAGAGGTGGGCGCCTACTCGAACTATGGCGCGGCCCTGGCGGGCTACATCGTGCAGCGAGTCTCGGGCGAGCCCTTCGAGACGTACGTGGAGCGGCACATCCTCGAGCCGCTGGGCATGGCGCGCAGCACCTTTCGCCAACCCCTGCCGCCACAGCTTGCCGGCGATCTGGCCCAGGGATACGGTTATGCCCGGGGCGAGTTTGTGCCCGGCGAGTTCGAGTTGGTCTCCGCCAGCGCCGCCGGCAGCATGAGCACCACAGCCGCCGACATGGCGCGGTTCATGATCGCTCATCTGCAAGGCGGCCAGCCTGGCACGGCACGCATCCTGCAACCAGAGACGGCCGCCCGGATGCACACGACCCTTTGGTCGCCGGATCCGCGAGTGCCCGGCATGGGCTATGGCTTTATTCTCAACGAGCGCAACGGACGGCGCATCGCCCAACACGGCGGCTCCACCCTCCTGTTCCATAGCGGGCTCTATCTCTTTCCCGAGGACAACGCCGGGTTGTTCGTCTCGTACAACAGCAGCGGCGGCGCCCTGGCACGCGAGGAACTGATGAACGCCTTTGTCGATCGCTACTTTCCGGCGCCTCCCCCGGCACCCGTCGAGCCGCCCGCCGATTTCTCCGCCCGAACGCAGGCGCTTGCAATAGCCGGCGAATATCACCCGGCGCGGGCCAACTTCTCGTCCATCGAGAAGCTCCTGATGCTGCTTCAAGCCGTCCCGCTGACCGTCGACCCCGACGGCTACCTGCTCGTGAGCCTGGGCCGGCCGGGCCAGTACGTGGAGGTCGAGCCGGGCCTGTACCGCCATCGTATCGAAGAGAACATGATCATCGTTCAAACGAACGCCGAAGGCCGCGCAGAGACGATCATCCCTGCCGATGTGCCCGTAATGACCTTGCACAAGGCGCCGTTCTACGCGACGCGTGGCTTTGCGGGCCTGCTGGCCGGCGGCGGTCTCCTGCTGTTCCTGCTGTCGCTCCTGGGCTGGGCTGTGGCCCACGTCGCGCGCCGCGGCGCGAGGGCAGGAGAGCCCTCTTCCCTGGTGGCTCGGCTTGCGCGCTGGACCGCCGTGGCCTTTGTCGCCCTCGCCTTCCTGTTTGTTGCCCTGTTCGCCACGGCTCTCGCCATCGACCCGGCATACGGTGTGCCACCCATCCTCCTGGAGAGGGAGCCGGGGCTGGGAATCTTTCCGCTGGTGACGCTGCTCATGGCGGTGGCGGCCGGCGCCATGGGACTGCTGGCCCTGGCCGTGTGGCTGCGACGCGAATGGGGGTGGTTTGGCCGCCTCCACTATACCTTGCTGGCGCTGATCGCCCTGGGCTGGGTGTGGCTGCTCGTGTACTGGAACCTTCTGGGAGCGGCGCTTTAGCGCAACGGTCGAGCCGGGCGCGGCGCCGCCCGGCTCCTGGGCTTGCCCGGCGCAGGATGCTCACAACGGCGATCCTGCGGCGGGTTCGCCCGGGGGCCAAGGCGTGCCGTCCGGCAGCGGGCGCAGCCAGCGCACGCCGTAGGGCGGCAGGGTCAGGGCCGGCCCGTCCTGGGCGGCAGGAACCACCTCGCCGCTCAGCAGATCCCGCCAGGCACCGGCGGTCTCACCCGCTGGCATCGACAGGCGAACCGCGAGCTCGCGATTGGCGACGTTGTGCAGGCAAATCACCCGGCTGCTATCGTCGGGCGAGGTGCGGAGCAGGGCAAAAACTGCGTCGCCGGCGTCAAGCACGCGCTGCCCGCCAAAGGGGTGAAAGGCCGGGTCGGAAGCGCGGGCTCGCAGCAGGCGGCGAAAAGCGTCCAGGACCAGGCGGCGCGGCGACCCAGGATCGGCCAGCTCCGCCTGCAGCCGCACCCGGTCCAGCTTCTCGCGGTTGATGCTGCGGTTCTGGCCTGTTTGTGCCACTCCTTCCTGCCAGCTCCGCGAACCGAGCAGGCTGTGGACATAGATGCCCGGCACGCCCGCCAGGGCCAGCAGGATGGCCTGGCTGGCGACAAAACGCGCGGCCTGCACCTCCTGCGGCTCTCCTCCGGCCGGATCCGACAACAGGTCAAAGAAGGAAATGTTGAGCTCGTACACGCTCTGGCTGCCGTCGGGGTTGGCCCGCAGAGAGACCCGCCCGCCATGGGCCAGCGTCCTGTCCACCAGCGCCTGGATATCGGCCTCGTCCAGCAGCCCGCGTGCCGGCAGCAGCCCAATGCCGTCGTGGGAGGCCGCAAAGTTGAAAAAGGAGGCTCCTTTCGGAGGGTGGAGGGAGCCAACCCAGCGGGAAAGGGTGCGAGCGCTGCCCGTGCGCAGGCTGTGCGCCAGGAGCGGTGGCAGGGGAAACTGGTACACCAGTTGCGCCTCGTCAGTCCGGCCCTCGGCCGGCAGCGGTTGCCCGAAGTAAGAGACGTTGTCCTCGTGGGGCACGTTGGTCTCGGTGACGAGGACCACGTGGGGCGCCACGGCATCCAGCACAGCGCGCATGATCTTGACGACGCGATGCGTCTCCTCCAGGTGAATGCAGGACGTGCCCGGCCGCTTCCACAGGTAGGCGATGGCATCCAGCCGGATCAACCCGGCTCCTTGTTCCACGTACAGGAGCAGGATCTCCAGCATCCTGAGCAACACGGGCGGATGGGCATAGTTGAGGTCGATCTGGTCGGCGCTGAAGGTCGTCCACAGGAGCCTGGGCCCGGCCGCCGTCTGCACGGGGGTCAGCAGAGGCAGCGCCCGGGGCCGCACCACCTGCGATAGCCAGGGCAAGGGCGCATCCGGGTCCAGGGCGATGAACCAGTCCTCGTACTCGGGGTCGCCGGCGCGGAACGCCTGGAACCAGGGGCTCTGCCGCGAGACGTGGTTGACCACGGCATCGACCATGAGCCGGAAGCTCCCGGCCAGGCGTTCCACGTCGCCCCACGAGCCCAGGGCCGGGTCGACGCGGGTATAGTCGATGACCGCGAAACCGTCGTCAGACGAGTAGGGGAAAAAGGGCAGCAGGTGCAGCCCCGAGACCGGGCGTCGCAGCGTCTCCACCAGGACGGAATACAGGGTCTCCAGGAGCGGAACGCCCGCCTCGCGGAACTGGTCGCCGTAGGCGATGAGGATGGCGTCCCCCTGGTCCAGGGATGGACGGCTAGGCCGCGCAGAGGCCAGCCCCGGGTTCCGCCGCCGAAAGCCATCCAGCAGGGCAGCCAGGCGCCGCCAGGCCCGGTCGCCCTCCTCTGCGCCGTAGAGAAAGGCCAGGTGGTCGCGAATTCTGCCCTCCACCCGCCTTGGGATGCCGGTGGGCACGGCCTTCCCCGGGGTCGCGGGCCTGTCCTTCCGAGATCCGGTCATCGCCCCGGCCCATCTCCCAGCAGCCGCTCCAGGGCACGGGCCAGCACCTCGTAGGAAAAGTGCCGGCGGGCAAGCTCGTAGTTGTGCACGGCCGCGTCTCTCCACCTTTCGCCGTCGTCCAGCAGCCGCCGCACCTCGGCCAGGGTGCTGCTTGTGATGCGGCCGTCGATCTCGAAGAAACGAAAGCCAAGCGGGGCAATGTCGGCGGCATAGACCTCGTAGCGGTTGACGAGGAGGGGCTTGAGAAAATAGACCGCCTCCAGCAGGGCGTTGCCAAAGCCCTCGTAGAGGCTGGGATAGGTGACAAAATCGGCGTGGGGATAGACGTCCCACAGGGTGTAGCGCTTCTGCCCCTGCCGCACCGTGCGCCGGTCTTCGATCAGGCCGGCCAGGTGGCGGATTTCCAGGCCCAGGGATACGGCCAGGCGCTGAAGTCCCGCGTAGTAGTCCATGCCCTCGTCGCCTGCGGCATGGCTGATGGCCAGCCGGACGCGCGGATCGTCCAGGCGATGTACCAGCTCCAACGCAAGCTCGATGCCCTTGCGGGGGACGATGCGCGTTGGCTGCAAGAATAGCAGGTCGCCGGGAGCCAGGCCGATGGCCTCGGGCAGGTCCCGGTTGTAGTCGTCAATACGCGGCGCGGGCGTCTCGTAGTCAAAGACGTTGGGCACCAGGTCGGCCTCCAGCCCACGAAAGCGTGCCAGGGCGCGGCGCGCCAGGCTGTTGATGGTGACGTGGCGCAGGGAGGGCAGATCCGGTGGAAAGCACTCGTTCAACAGCTCCGGAATGCAGTTGACCTGGAAGCGCTCTCGTTCCCAGTAAAAGTCGTGGTGGTGACCCACGCTGGGGATGCCCGTCGCCCGGATGAGTCGCGTGAGGGCCAGCCCCAGCGCCAGGTGCATGGGGATGGCCAGAGCATTCTCCACGACGAGCACCTCCACGCCGGTTTCGCCCAGCCAGGCCCGCAGATGTTCCTCCAGGTAGGCCGCCCCTTCGTCCAGGCGCCGTTTCAGGTCGGCCTGCGCATCGCGCCGGCCGAAGACCATCTCGCCCACGGCCCTTGCTTCCGGGTGCTGAAAGTGCAGCTCGGGGATGAGGGTGGCATCGGGCGCGGCCTCCTCCACCTGCCCGGCGCACAGGTATACCTCGTGCCCCAGGCGGCGGGCCATCTCGGCCCATTTCTTTGTCTCCAGCGACACGCCGTCGGTGCCTGCCAGGCGCGTTGCCACGAACCCGATCTTCATTCCGTCGGGCCTACCCCTTCACGCCGCCGGCAGCCAGCCCCTCGGTCAGAAAGCGCTCCAGGGCCAGAAAGAGGGTGACCACGGGCAGCGTCATGATGGTCGAGGCAGCCATGACGACGTGGGGCCGCGGCCGCGGATCGTTAAAGATGCGGTTGATGGCGATGGGCATGGTGAACATGTCCTTGTCGTTGAGAAAGACAAATGCGTACAGGTACTCGTTCCAGGCGATCATGAACGTATAGATAAAGACCGATACGAGCGCCGGTATGGCCAGCGGGATCGTGATGCGCCAGATGACCCCCATGCGCGTGCAGCCGTCGATGAGGCCCGCCTGCTCGATCTCGTCGGGGATCGTGCGAAAGTAGTTGGCCAGCATGTAAAGCGCTACGGGCAGGGTCTGGGCCAGGTAGGTGAGCATCAGGACCGCCAGGTTGTCGCGCACATCAAAGCCCACCTGCGCGCCGATCTGCGACAGCATGGCGAACAGGGGAATGATGAGCAAGATCCCGGGAAACAGGTATACCAGCAGGACGCCGTTGAGCATGGCATCGCGCCCCCGAAAGCGCAGCCGGGCCACGGCATAGGCGCCCAGGGTCGACAGGATCACGGCGATGAGGGCCGTGGGGATCGAGACCTTGATGGTGTTGACGATGTTGACGCCAAAACGCTGGTAGCTGGGATGGGCGGGATCGAACAGCTCGCGGTAGGCCTCCAGGCGTAGGGCGCCCGGCACATAGACCGGCTCCCGCCCTCCGATCTCGGCATAGGTCTTGAACGAGGAGCTGATCATCCAGTAGAAGGGAAACAGGATGCTGACCAGGAAAAAGGTTAGCACGATGGCAAACACGAGCTGGCGCAGGCTGAATCGTCGGGCCAGGTGTCCGAAGAGGTTCAGGCGTTCCTGCGACGCGGCCGGCCGGTTGCTTGTGCGATTCATGGCGGCCCCCTCTCAGTCCTCTTCCCCGCGGCGCATGACCACGCCGATGTAGACGGCCAGAAAGACGATCAGGAGCAGCAGCAGGATCATGGCGCTTGCCGCCCCTCGGCCAAAGTCGTTCAGACGGAAGCTGAACTGGTAGGTGAGCACCGGCAGGACGTTGGTGCCAAAGCCACCGCCGGTGAGGAGCCAGATGTCGTCGAACTTGTTAAAGGTCCAGATCAGGCGCAGCAAGAAGATGGCCCCCAGGACGTAGCGCAGCTCGGGCAGGGTGATATAGCGGAATTTGGCCAGCTCGCCCGCGCCATCCACGTCGGCCGCCTCGTACAGCGTCTGGTCCAGGGCCTGCAGCCGGGCGAGGATCATGAGCATGGCAAAGGGAAAATAGCGCCACGCGGCAAAGACGATGACCAGCGCCAGGGCCAGCCCCCGCTCCGACAGGTACGCCCGGGGCAAATCCAGCAGCCCCAGGCCCATGAGGATATCGTTGAGCACACCCGAAGGGCGCGGATCGAGGAGCCAGCGCCAGACAAAGGCGACGCTGACCACCGGAGCGACGTAGGGGAACAGGAAGATGGCCCGCGCCGCGCCACGGGCCACGAAGCGGCGGTTGAGCACCAGGGCGGCCACGAGGCCCACCAGGATGGTCAGGACCGTGGACAGGAAAGAGTAGACGACGCTTGTCACCGCCGCCCCCCAATTCTGCAGCCCCTGGAACTTGAAGGCAAAGTCGTCGATGACGCGGCGGTAATTGTCCAGGCCCACGTACTCGGCCTCAAAGACGTTGCGCAACTGTCCCAGGCCCACGTCGTGAAAGCTGATCCACACGGAAAAGACCGCGGGGAACAGCACGATGCCAAAGACAATGAGCACCGTAGGCAGGATGAGGAGCCAGGCCAGGCGCGCCTCTCGCGCCTGAAGGGAGTGCCAGCGCAGGCGCGAGGCCAGGTTCAGCGGCGTAGCCGGAGCGGCCATCTAGTCGCCTCCTTTCCGGCCGGGGTAGGCCGGCGGGTCGCCGGGCCGGCGGTGGGGCCAGGCCGGGGGCCCTGTCCCACCGCCGGGGACCGGTGTCAACGCACGAACCTCACTGGCGATCGGCCAGGAGGGCTTCGACCTGTTCCTGGAGCCACTCGGCCCCGGTTTCAGGCGTCATGGTGCCCTCCAGGGCAATGTTGCTGATAACCTGCGAGATGAGCAGGCGGCCCTCGATGTCGCCAACCACTGCCTGCTCCGTGGCGTCATAGTCGGGCCGGAAGAGCCAGCGCTGCATCGTCTCGTATCCGTTGGCGACCTGCCCAAGCGTCTCCTCGGAATAGGATTCAAAGTAGGGGCTGAGGCCCATCCAACCATCGATGGCGCTCTGGAGCACGGGTACCTTGCCAAAGGGCGCCAGGGCCAGCACGTCCTGGTAGTTCTGGCCGGTGAGGAACCACTGAATCACGTCCACGGCCTGCGGGTCGGCACCCACCGGGATGGCGAGGGTAACCAACTGGCCGTAGGACGCCGCGCCATTGGGACCTTCCATCATCGGCGCAAAGCCGGTCTTGAGCGCCAGATCCTCCACGGCGATCTGGATGTTGCCACCGCCCTCCAGGCCCGAGCCCTCGACCAGGTCGTCCATAATGTAGGTGCTGTAGAACATCATCCCCGACTGGTCGAGCTGGTACGACTCGCGGGCACCAAGCCAGTATTGGGGACCGGGCATGGCGCACCGCTGCAGCCCGGCGTAAAAGCGCAGCGCCTCGACCATCTCGGGCGTGTTCATCGTCACGTTCCCGGCCTCGTCGAAAGGCCAGGCATTGTTGGACATGGCCACCTGCTCAAAGACCTGGTGGGGATAGTTCTGCCCCGGATCGGTGCCAAGCCCGAGGGCATAGAGCAGGTTGCCCGTGCCGGGCAGCGCGTCGCAGGCGGCGTCGATGGCCTCCCAGCTTATGGGCGGCTCCAGGCCTGCCTCGTCGAACAGGTCTGCCCGGTACCACAAGGCCTGGACCCAGCCGTCAAAGGGCACGGCTGCATAATTGCCCGTCTCCGGGTTGGTCACCATCTCCAGGGGGCCACTTCGGAAGTCATCCTCTCCCACGGCCTGGATGACCGCCTGGGCCGCCTCCTCGTCCAGGATACCGTCGGCGGCAAAGGCTGCGACACGCTCCACGCCCATGCGGATAATGTCCGGCGGGCGGTTGGCGGCCAGTGCCGTCGCCATGCGCTGGCTCACGCCGGCCTCCTCGATGGGCACGATGCGGATCTCGACTTCGGGATGCTCGGCCATGTAGCGGGCCGCCACCTCCTCGTAGACGTCCACCCGCTCTTCTTCGTTGTCCGTCGTCCAAAACTCGATTACGGCCTCACTTGCTCTGTCGACCTCGACGGTGACGACGACTTCCTTCTCGACCTCTACCGTCTCGACGACGGTTTTCTCTACCTCGACCGTTTGGACCACGGTCTCCGGGGCAGGCGTTGTGCCGCAGGCTGCCAACGCCGTTGCCAGCAGGATCAAGATCAGGCTGACCGAAATTGTCCTCATGGAACCCTCCTCCTGTTACATAAAAGCTATCACTGGCTCGACGGAGCATCAAAGGTCTCCCGGTGCAATGCGCCCGTCTGCGCGATTGCTCCCCTGGCCCATTCTGACAGCCGATCACCCCCTTTCACACCGACCGCGGGCCGGACTCTGGCCCGGCCCCGCTCGATTCTCGGACGATCAACTCGGGCTGCAGCAGCACGTGGCGCTCGGGCAGTTCCTCGCCCCGGACCACCCGCACCAGCATGGCGCAAATCTGGCGCCCGATGTCATAGATGGGCTGGCGGATGGTGGTCAGGGAGGGGTGCGAGTGTTCGGCCTGCGGGATGTCGTCAAAGCCGGTGACGGCCACGTCGTGACCCACGGCCAGCCCACGCCGCTGCGCCGCGCCGATGGCCCCCAGGGCCATGAGGTCGTTGCAGGCCACCACGGCGCTGGGTGGTTGCGGCAGATCCAGGAGCTGGTTCATGGCCTGGAACCCTCCCCGCTGCGTCAGGTCGCCGGCCACGCAATACTCGGGCGCCAGGTTCAGGCCATGGCGCTCCAGGGTGTCCATCAGCCCTGCGCGACGATAGCGGGCAAACACCAGGTCGGAGGGGGCCGAGATGAAGGCGATTCGCTTGTGGCCCAGGCCAACCAGGTGCTCGGCCACCAGCTCAAAGCCGCGATAGCTGTCCTCGTCGACGTAGCAGAAATCCACCTCCAGGTCCGACCGGCCAAAGACGACAAAGGGAAAGCCCGCGGCGGCGAGAGTCGCGATCCGCCGGTCGCCGACTCGCGTGCGTACCACCAACAGGCCATCCACCAGGTGGCCGCCGACCATGCGCCGATACGCTTCATCTTCCTCCGGTGTGTCGGGAGCGCGGGTCGAAACCAGCAGATCAAAGTTGTGGCGCGCCGCTTCGTTGCCGATGCCGGCCAGCAGCTCGCTGAAGAACGGGTCGGAAAAGCGGGGGCCAAAGGTGGGGATGATAAAGCCGATGGTGTCGGTGCGCCCCTTCTGCAGGCGCCGGGCCGAGGCATCGGGTACGTACCCCATCTCGGCGGCGGCTCGTAGGACCCGCTGGCGCGTCGCCTCCGCCACGTCGTCGTACCCGGCCAGGGCACGCGACACAGTGGTGATGGACAGGCCCAGCCGGGCGGCCAGGTCTTTGAGTGTAATGCCTGCCATCTGCTCCTCCCCGGCATCCCTTCCAAAACGTTTTGGATGCCAACCCTATTATATCCGAAACGTTTTGGATGTCAAGAGGGAGAAGCAGCGGATCTGGAGATTGACAGGCGAAGCCAGGTCCATGGGCACCTCTGGCCCCTGAGGCCGAGGGGCCGCCCATCCCGGAACGTGCGTGGGCGACACTGTGAATACACTCGTCTCCGTAGGGGCGCATGGCGGCTCCCAGGAGCGCACCGCCGCACGGGCACGGGGCGCCGCCGTAGGCCCTGCGATTTGCAGGCCGGCGTGCGAAGGCACGAACCGGCCCGACAAGCCGGCCGCCTGCCGGGACACCGGGGCAAGCCCGTGCTGGCCGTCGCTGCCCCTCGCCCGCGGGGACAACTTGTCGCCTGGAACAAAGTCGGTTATAATGAGCGCCATCGACGCGAGGGTGCGGTCGCGAAGCAGGTCCCGGGTGAAGGCATGATCGGTCAAACACTGAGCAATCGCTATAAACTGATCGGCGAGCTGGGCAACGGCGGCATGGCCTGGGTCTACCTGGCCCAGGACCAGGTGGAAGACCGGACTGTCGCGGTCAAGATCCTCTATCCACAGCACAGCCAGGATTTTGGCTTCGTGCAGCGTTTCATTCGTGAAGCCCGCCTCTCCATGTCCCTGTCGCAGTCGGCGCGGCATCCCAATATCGTCTGCGTGCTCGACTATGGGGCCGACCGCGACACCCACTATCTCGTCATGGAGTACGTCCCCGGGCAGGACCTGGGGAAGATCCTGGAGGAACGGGGCACGCTGCCCTGGCAGACGGCCCTGGACATCGCGCGCCAGGTGGCCCTCGCCCTGGACCACGCCCACAGCCACGAGATCGTCCATCGCGACATCAAGCCGTCCAACATCATGGTCCTGCCCGATGGCACCGCCCGCGTCCTCGACCTGGGCATCGCCCGGGCGCGAACATCTCCCGAGCTGACCCTTTCCGGCTTTGTCGGGTCGCCCCACTATGCCGCGCCCGAGCAAGTGACCAGGGGGCCCCTTGACATTCGCGCCGACGTCTATTCCCTGGGCGTCGTCCTCTATCGCATGCTCAGCGGCAGCCTGCCCTTTGAGGGCGACACGCCGTGGGAGGTGGTGAACCAGCAGATCGCTTCCGAGCCCCCTCCCCTGGCCGAGCGCCGGCCCGACCTGCCGCGCTCTATCGTGCGGCTGGTGCAAAAGGCCATGGCCAAGAGGCCCAGGGATCGGTTTCAGACCCCGGCCGAGATGGTGCAGGCCCTCGAGCTGGTGTTGGCCGGCCAGGAGCTGCCCGCGGACCTGTTCCAGGATCCCGATCCGGCCTCGGAGCTGGAAGAGCTGTACCAGGACGCCGTGGCGGCCATGGAGGCCGAGCGCTGGCAGGAAGCAGTGGACCACCTCAGCCGGGTGGTCAAGGTGGATCCCGAGTATCGCGACGTGAGCGTTCGCCTGGGAGAGGTCGGCCAGCAGATCCGCCTATCCAGCCTCTATCGCTCGGCCCAGCGCGCCCTGGAGCAGGGCCAATGGGAGCAGGCCCTGGCCCACCTGGACAAGATCGAGGAGCTGGCCCCGGGCTACAAGAACGTGGCCGAGATGCTGGCCGCCGCCAGGCGTAGAGAAAAGCCACCGTCGACGGCCACCGCGCCCGCGTCCGAGTTCCCCACCCAGGTGCCCGAGACGCCCGCCGATGCCGCAGCCGGCCCGTCATCCGCGCCCGCGACGGCCGGCCCCGCGCCCGCTACCCGGCAGAGCCCCGGGGCCAGGCGCCGGACCCGGGTATGGGCTGCCGTTGCCATCCTCGTCGCCGGCGGGCTGCTGGCGGCAGTGCTGTGGAGCAACCGCGGCCTGGCCTTCCCTCCGGCCGTCACGACGGGCCCCACGGAACCGGCCACCGCCGCCGTCCAGGGCCAGGCGTCGACGCCCGAAGAGCTGACGACGGCGGGCCTGGAGGTGTCGGGCACGGCCGTGGCAGCCAGCACGCCTCGCGCCGAACCCAGCCGGCCGAGTCCGACCGCCACTCGCCGCCCCACCCGCACAGCGCCGCCCGCGGCGCCCACGCCGTTGCCCGCCGGCTCTGACACGCCAGCGCCGGGCGGAAGCCCGTCGCCGGCCGAGCCCGGGACGACGCCGGTGCCCGGGTCCTCGCCTGCCCCTGCCGTCGCCAGCCCTGAGCCGTCCCTGGCCGGGCAGATCGCCTTCCCTCTCTTCGACCCGGCGCGGGGCACCTACGACATCCACGTCTGCGCGGTCGACGGCAGCAACTGTCGCCTGGTGGCCGCCGAGGCCAGCCAGCCCGACCTTTTGCCCGACGGTACACGCCTCGTCTTTCACTCCTGGAAGCCCGACGACCAGGGGCTTGTCCTGCAGACCGTGGGCGGGCAGCGGGTATGGCGCATCAGCAGCGACCTTGAAGCCGCCCGGCCCAGCGTCGATTCCCGGGGTGAGATTTATGTCTACCATTCGCGCCAGCAAGCGGACCGCCAGCCACGCCTCTACCGCACCTACGACGCCGAGACCAGGCCCCTTCGCCGCGAGGCCAGAGACGTCCTGGGACGCTCACCCACCTGGACGCCAGACGGGCAGATACTCTACAGCGGCTGCGTGGGCGATACCTGCGGCATCCTTCTGACGCGGGCCGATGGCAGCTATCCCCGCCAGGTGGCCGCGGGCTCGAACGAGCTAGCTGCCGAGGCATCCCCCGATGGTCGCCAGGTGGCCTTCATGTCGCAGCGCGACGGCAACTGGGAGGTCTATGTGGCGAGCCTGAGCGGCGGTGCCGTCCAGCGCCTGACGGACAATCCGGGCAACGACGGACTCCCTGCCTGGTCACCCGACGGCCGATTCCTGGCCTTTGTCTCCGACCGGGGCGGGAGCTGGGCCGTGTGGGTCATGCGCCCTGACGGCAGCGGGCAGCGGCGCCTCTTTGCCATTGGCGGCACGCTGGATGGCCGGGTACGCACCGCCGTGTCTCACCAGACCCACGGCTGGCTCGAGGAGCGCATTTCCTGGTCCCCGGCTCCCTGAGGCCGCAACCGCCTGGTTTATTGGGCGGGCTATCAGCCTGTCCAACGCCGTGAGCCCTCTGTGCGACAGCCTGCCCGCCATCACTGCCCCGTCCGGCCGGGCTTTTTGGCCCGCCGGGCAAACCTGGGTTATAATCCATGCACACCGGATGGAGCGAGGTGCCGTGTCTGAAAGGGTGCTGTTTTCCGATCTGATCCGCAACAGCCGCCTGGCGCTGACCAACCGCCTGCGCCTGGCACGCCGTCGCCGCCTGGGCTACGTCGTCATGCCCATGCAGGGCAGCTACCCGGAGCGCATCCCGCGGCGCGAGCGATCCTTTCCCCTCTCCCTGCTGCCCTGGCCTCCGCCGCCGCCCAGCGTCCAGTCCCTCACCACTGCCCTGGAGCGGCTGGCTGCCGACCCCCGGGTCGAGGGTGTGGTCCTGGTTCTATCGGGGTTGTCGGCCGGGCCGGCAACACTGGCCAGCCTGCGCCAGGCCATCGGCCGCTTCCGCGAGTCGGGCAAAGGGACGGTGGGTTACGTCAAGGAAGGCGGCATGTGGGCCTACTACCTGGCCTCGGCCTGCGAGCGGATCTATGCCCCCGAGAGCGGCGGCCTGCAATCGGCCGGCCTGTGGTCCGAAGCCGTCTTTCTCAAGGATACGCTGGCCCTGGCCGGCATCGAGGCCGATTTCGAGTCGGTGGGCGCCTACAAGGCCTCGCCCGACACCTTTCGCCGCTCGGACATGGATGCCCCCCACCGGGAAATGCTCGAGTCGCTCCTGGACTCTATCTACGAGCACCTCCTCGAAGCCCTCGCCGCCGCCCGTGGACTCCAGCGCGACGACGTCCGGGCCCTCCTGGACGCGGCACCCCTCTCGGCGGGAGATGCCCACAAGGGGGGGCTCCTGGACGGTGTCTGCTACGAAGACGAGCTGCCTGCCCTGCTGGGCAGCGCCAATAAGCCAGCCACGCTAGTCACCTGGAAACAGGCCCACCGTCTGCTCCTGGGCCCGCGCCGCTGGCATACCCGACGCTCCATCGGCGTCATCTCCCTGGAGGGGGTCATCGCCCCGGGTCCCAGCCGCCGCCCACCCGTGCCCTTGCCGCTGCCCATCCCCTTGCCCGAGCAACAGGCGGGGGCCGACACGCTGGTGGGGCAGCTCCGCGCCGCCGCCCGGAACAAGCACCTGGCCGCCGTCGTGCTCCACGTCGATTCGCCCGGTGGGTCCGCCCTGGCCTCGGACCTGATCTGGCGGGAGGTGGCCCAGGTCCGCCAGTCCAAGCCCGTGGTCGTCTACATGTCCAACCAGGCTGCCTCCGGCGGCTATTACGTCGCGGCGCCGGCTTCGCGCATCGTCGCCCAGCCGCTGACCCTCACCGGCTCCATCGGCATCTGGGGCGGCAAGATCGTCACCCGCGACCTCTTTGCCAAGCTGCGGGCCAACCGCGAGGTGGTCTCGCGAGGTGAGGCGGCCGGGCTCTATTCCGACACCGCACCATTTACCGACGAGCAGCGCCTTCGCATCCGGGCCCACATCCTCGAAGGTTACGAACGTTTCAAGGCCCGCGTGAGCGCGGGCCGGGGCATGGCCGCCGGCGAGGTGGAAGCCGTGGCCCAGGGCCGCGTCTGGACCGGGGCCCAGGCCCTGTCCCACGGCCTGGTGGATGCGCTGGGCGACCTGCACGAGGCGGTCCGGCAGGCCAGCGAGCTGGCCGGCCTGCCCGCCGGCCGCGCCGTGCCCCTGGTCAACCTGCCCCTACCCAAGACGTACCAGTTGCCCGTCACGTCCCCGGGCGATGCCGCGGCCTGGCTGGTGGCGGGCCTCGAGCCGGGTGAGATGCCTCAGCCCGGCGCGGCGGCTCTGGCCGGCGTGTCGGTCCTGGCGCATCTGGTCGCGCTGCTGCGCGAGGGCCAGTTGGCTCTGGCTCCCTGGCAGATCCGGATTCGCGACTGAGCTTCTCGCCAGGATATGAATCCATCGAGGGAGAGGAACCCATGAAAAAGGCTTCCGTTCGTTTCGACTCGCGGCGCTCCAACGTCCTGGCCCGCCATGGCCTGGTGGCCACCAGCCAACCCCTGGCGGCCATGGCCGGCCTGCGGGTGCTCATGGATGGCGGCAACGCCGCCGACGCGGCCGTGGCCACGGCCGCCATGCTCAACGTCGTCGAGCCCATGTCCACGGGCATTGGCGGCGATTGCTTTGCCCTGGTCTACACTGCCCGCGACGGGCAGGTGACGGCCCTCAACGGCAGCGGCCGGGCGCCGGCTGCCTTTTCCCTGGCCGAGGCGCAGCGCCTGGGACTGCGCGAGATCCCCCTCACCGGCCCCCTGCCCGTCACGGTGTCCGGCACGGTAAGCGGCTGGGCAGCCCTCCTCGAACGCTTTGGCACGTTCTCCCTGGCCGATTGCCTGGCCCCGGCCATCCACGCCGCCGAGGAGGGGTTTGCGGTCAGCGAGCGCATCAGCGCCGGCTGGCAGCGCTCGACGGAAAAGCTGGCCCGCGACGAGGCCGCCACCCGGACCTACCTGCCCGCCCCGCTGCCCGGCCAGATCAACCGCCAGCCCGACCTGGCCAGCACCTTTCGACTCATCGCCGAGGGCGGCGCCGCCGCCTTTTACCAGGGTCCCCTGGCCCAGCGGATCGCCGCCGCCGTGCAGGCCAGGGGCGGCTACCTGACAGCGGATGACCTGGCGGCCCACACATCGACCTGGGACGCCCCCATCCGCACCACCTATCGCGGCGTCGAGATCCTGGAACACCCGCCCAACGGCCAGGGACTGGCCGCCCTGCTGGCCCTCAACGTGGTGGAAGGCTACGACCTGGCGGGCCTGGACTACTATGACCCCGCGCGCTGGCACCTCCTCGTCGAGGCCATGCGCCTGGGAATGGTCGACGCCGGCCGCTACGTGGCCGACCCGGCCCTGGTCGACGTGCCCGTGGCAGAGCTGCTGTCGAAGGAATACGCCGCGGGCCGCCGTAGCCTGATCCGCGGCGACCGATCGCTGCCCCTGGCCGCGCCGGGCAGCCCCGAGCACCGCGACACGGTCTATCTGACCGTCGCCGACGGCCAGGGCAACGCCGTCTCCTTTATCAACAGCCTCTACTACGGTTTTGGCTCCGGCCTGGTGGTGCCCGGCACGGGCATCTGCCTCCAGAACCGGGGGGCCTGTTTCAGCCTGGAGCCGGGCCATCCCAACGCCCTGGCGGGCGGCAAGCGCCCCTACCACACCATTATCCCGGCCATGGCCCTGCGCGAGGGCCGGCTGTGGCTCAGCTTTGGCGTTATGGGCGGCTTCATGCAGCCCCAGGGCCACCTCCAGGTGGTAGTCAACATGGTGGACCACGGCCTCGATCCCCAGGCAGCCCTGGACGCGCCCCGCTTTCGCGTCGACGAGCGGGGAGGGCCGCGGGTCGCCGTCGAGACGGCCGTGCCCCTCAAGGCCCGCAAGGCCCTCGCCGCCCTGGGACACGACGTGGTCCCCGAGACCACCTTTGACCCGGGCTTTGGCGGCGGCCAGGTCATCGCCTTTGACGCCGAAACCGGCGTCCTATGGGGCGGATCGGACCCGCGGAAGGATGGATGCGCCGTGGGGTGGTGAGACGAGCCGGCGCGGATTGCGATATCCGCGCCAGAGCGGACATTGCCAAATCTCGTGATCGGCAGGTTGTCACGGCCAACATAAAAGAATCATAGGAGATGCAACGTGGCTTTTCCAGAGATGCAGCCCTGGCAGTACCCGCCCCGGCTCTGGTCCATCGAGGGGTATCCGGGCAGCGGCAAGAGCACCTTTGCCGCGCAGATGAAAACTCCCATCCTGGTGATCGACGCCGATCACCGCTTCCGGGAGATCCTGCCCCTCGTGGAGGGCCGGGTCTACGAGCTGAGCAAGGACCCAATCGACCACATCGACACCAATTGCATCGTCGATGCCCTGGCGGCCAACATGCCAGGTGCCAGGGTGGGCACCATCGTCGTGGACTCGTTGAGCGCCATCCTCGAGCCCCTCATCGTCAAGGCCATGATGGACAAGGGCACCGGCAAGGTCAGGAACCAGATGGCGGCCTGGAGCCCAAAGGCGTTGGCCATGCGGCAATTGCAGGACGCGGTAACGCGCTGGGGCACCGACGTGCTATGGATCTATCACCTGCGCGACATACGGGATGCCAATGCCAGGGAACAGACTACCACGTCGGTGACGCGCACCGAGCTGGAGCGGCTGAAGCGCAGCATCAACCTGCGGCTGCGGATCGTCGAGCAGGACGGGCAGCGGGCCATCAAGGTGGTGTGGGCCAGGCGCGGCCGGGTAGGGATGACGATACTCGACACCGCCGGCAATTGGGCCGGCATGCCGGCCCGAATCGAGGCCGCGGTGTACGATGACCTCGACGCTGCCCGAAAACAGGCCCTTCCCCCATCCCAGGTCGAAAAGCCCCAGGTCGAAAAATCCCAGGGCGAAAAGCAGCCGGCCCGGGGGCAAGGCCGGCCGGGCCAGAAGGAAGAGCCGCCGGAAGCCCGGCCTGCGCCCGACGGATCCGGCAAGGGCGCGGCCCTGCGCTACGCCGACGGCTCGACCGTGAGCAGCAATCCCCGCGCCATCGCCGATTATCGGGCCTACGAGGCAGCCGAGGGCAAGCCCCCGACCAGCCTGGCCGAACTGCGGGCGTGGATCAGGCGCCAGGCGTAACCCGCCGGCGGAGAGGGGGGCAGTCTACAGACGAGAAGGCGCGTCGCGGCCGGGCGCTCAGGAGCCCACGTAGCGGGCGTACAGCGCCCGGGCCTGGGCCTCGTCGTCCACGCCCTTGACGATGGCGCGCCCGTCGCCAAATATGGTGAGCTCCTTGCCCTCGGTCACCAGGCGAAGGAGGTACTCGTTGACCTCCACGCGCCCTACATCGGCCAGGCGATCGGCCAGGACCTCCAGGTCCAGGACCGGCGCCGGGCGCGGGCGAATCTGCACTGCGTTCCGGCCGCAGAGCATCGTCGCCACGGAGCCGCCCTCGGCCTCCAGCAGCTCGTAGCGGCCCTGGCCACATACGGGGCAGTCCGCCGCCGGGGCCTGGGTCTGCGCCCGCTCAAAGTCCCCGGTCCAGACGTCGATCATCAGCAGGCTGCGCAGCAGGTCCTCGCGCCGCCCGATCAAGATCTTGAGCGCCTCGGTAACCTCAAGCGAGGCGATGACGGCTACCATGGGCCCCAGCACGCCCGCCGTCTCGCAGGTCGGCACCGAGGCCGGCGGCGGCATGGGCCCCAGCAGGCAGCGCAGGCAGGGCGTTTCCCCGGGCAGAATGGCCGCCATCAGGCCGTAAGTGCCCAGCACCCCGCCATAGACCCAGGGCATGCCCTGTTTCACACACGCTTCGTTGAGCAGGTAGCGCACCTCAAAGTTGTCGCTGCCGTCCAGGACCACGTCGGCGCCCCGGATCAGATCCTCCACGGTGTCGGCGTTGACGTCCATGACGTGCTCCTCGATCTGCACCAGGGAGTTGATCCGCCGCAGGCGACGGGCCGCCGCCACGGCCTTGGGCACGCCGGCTGCCGCGTCCTCCTCGTCGTAGAGGGCCTGGCGGGGCAGGTTATGCCATTCCACGAAATCGCGGTCGGCCAGCACCAGTCGGCCGATACCGGCCCGCACCAGGTGGGCGGCAATGTGGCTGCCCAGCGCCCCACAGCCGACGACAACCGCCGTCCGCTCGGCCAGGCGTTCCTGCCCCTCCTGTCCCCAGCCCGGCAAGATCATCTGCCGGGAGTACCGCTCGGTTCGTTCTGTCATGGTCCCTCCATGCGGACTGACACCCCCTGCGTCCTGCGATCGCCGTGAGCGCCTTGCCGGACATTATAGCCCATCGGGGACAAAGGATCAAGTAGCCCGCCGCGGCTCCGACCATCCTTATCCTGAAAATCGGTGTTATGTAAATATAGGCACCAACCCAGGACTTCTGCCTCTTCGCGCTTGCCCCACGCCCGCTTCTCGGCTACAATGGTGTTGCCACGAGACGAGAGGGGAAAGGAGACCTGACTGTGGACAAGGTTATCACCATCGAGCGGCATATCGTCGAGCAGCAGAAGCAACACCCCGAAGCCACCGGCGTCCTGACCAGCATTCTCTACGACATTGCCCTGGCCGGCAAGCTCATCGCCCGTGAGACAACCCGCGCCGGGCTGGCCGACATCCTGGGGTTGACCGGGGTTTTCAACGTCCAGGGCGAGGAGGTGGCCAGGCTCGACGAGTATGCCAATCAGGCCATCGTCCGCCTCAACCAGTTCACCGGTCGCCTGGCGGTCATGGGCTCGGAAGAAGTGGCGGACATCATACCCATTCCGGACGAGTTTCCTACCGGCCGCTACGTGCTCCTGTTCGACCCCCTGGACGGGTCGTCCAACATTGACTATTCCGTGAGCATCGGCACCATCTTTTCCATCCTGCGCCGCAAGAGCCCCGATGGGACGCATGGCACGCGGGAAGACTGCATGCAGCCGGGGCACGACATTGTCGCCGCCGGCTATCTCCTCTACGGCCCGAGCACGATGATGGTCTACAGCGCGGGCAACGGCGTGCATGGCTTTACCCTCGACCCGACCGTGGGCGAGTTCCTGCTGACCCACCCCAACATTCAGATCCCGGCGAAACCCAAGTTCTACAGCGTCAACCAGGGCTATACCGCCTATTGGGCGCGCGAGATCCAGGAGTTCACCGAATATCTCCAGACCCGCAATCTCTCGCTGCGTTACATTGGCTCGCTGGTGGCCGACTTTCACCGCAACCTGTTGGGCGGCGGCATCTTTTACTATCCGGCCGATACCCGCGACCCCAAGAAGCCGCGGGGCAAGCTACGGCTGCTCTACGAGGCGGCGCCCCTCGCCTTCCTGGCCGAGCACGCCGGCGGAGCCGCATCCGACGGCACGACGCGCATCCTGAACATCGAGCCCCAGGATCTGCACCAACGCACGCCGCTTTTTATCGGCAACAAGGACCTGGTCGAGATTGCCGAAGCGTTCCTGTGCGGCGCCCGCTCCCTGGGCATGCTGGAGCGGATGCACGTGGAAAAGCAGTAGGGACAGCCACGCTACAGAACCCGCGTGGCCAGCACCAGGCACAGGAACGGCAGGCCGACGAGTACGAGGGTCAGGAACCAGGCGTCTGACGTTATTGAAGCGTCCATGCTTCGTTCCTCCCTGTACTCAGTCCTCTAGACCTTGACCATCTCTACAACGCCTCCAGATCGCTCAGGATCGAATAGAAGGCCCCTTCGTCCATGTCCAGGCTGGCGGAGATCAGGACGATGGCCTGCTGCTCGCCCTCGGTGATACCAGAGCTCAGCCAGCCCCCCGAGGCTTTGGCCACCTGCACCGCCAGGGTCACCAACTCGGCCTTGAAGCCGGCTGCCGTCTCGGCCGGCTCTTTCTCGGCAAGCAGGTCTGCGACCTCGCTCAGCCCCTCTTCGGCTTCCGCCTCGTCCTCCCAGAAGATGGCCACGATCTCGTCAAGATCGTCGGCCAGCTCCAGCAGGACGTCCCGGGTCAGGTCGTGGCGATGGGTCCGGGCGGCACGCAGCGCGTTGAACAGCGCCTGCCACTCCTCGTCGCTCACTTCCCCGTCGGCCCGGGCAACGGCCTCAAAGACCCACAGGGGAGCGAACAACAGCGTCGTCCACTCGTGCTCGTCATACTCCACGCTCATGCCATACCTTCCTCCCCCGACGAGTCGGGGACGCCTAGCCGCGCACTCCCCCTGGACTCCTCCCTGGCCTGTCCGGCCAGGACAGGCGACTTGTCGAGACCACGCCCCCGGCCTGGCAGCCACCCCCGACGAGTCGAGGACTCTTATTCTGGCACTCGAGCAGGCACTCGCATGCGGGCAACCAGGGCCGGCGGGATCTCCGAGAACTTGCCGCTCCACGACAGCGGCAGCCGGCCGGGCGGATGCTCGGGCGGAAAGGCACGTTCCTCGAACCCGTCGAGGACAAAGCCGGCATCCAAGCCTGCCCCGAGCAGTGAATGCAAGGGGCGGTGAAAGTAAAGATGCGGCCGGGGCTGGCCGAGCATGGCCACGCCCCGCATCACAGACTCGGTCATGTAGCCCGTAACCTTGACGCTGTACACGGTCACAATCTCGCCTTCGCGATCCTCCATCTCGGCCATCTGGACCGCATGGGGATTGTTAAAGCAGGGATGGATCACCGAGAACACGAACCGTCCCCCCGGACGCAGCAGCCGGGTGAGGGCACGCATCAGGGGCCGGATCTCGGCCATGTCAAAGAGAGCCATCTGGCATAGGGCCGCGTGAAAACTGCCCTCGCCCAGGGCCAGCAGGGCGGACTCGTCGGTGGCGTCCACTACCTGGTACCTGATCTTTTCCGCGTGATCCACCGTCCGCTCGCGGGCACGGGCAAGCATCTCGGTGGAGAAATCGCAGGCCACCACCTTGGCCCCCAGGGCGGCCAGCCGCCGCGAACTGAGACCGTTCCCGCAGGCCACGTCCAGGATTCGCTCGTTGGGCTGGACCGCCAGAAGCCGAAGCGTGGCCGGCCAGACGAGCAAGTCGACAAAGTCATTGCCCTCACCCATGCGATCGTCCCAGAACGATGCGCTCTCGTTCCAGGCCTTCCGGGTCTCGTCGTTGGCCTTCCACCGGTCCTTGTTCCCGTCCATTCTCCCTCCGGGATCAATCCTCGCGGTAGATCTCGACCACGTCGCGGAGCATGGCCGACGCCGTGGGCATGGGGCTCCGTTCCACGATGGTCGCCGCGATGACACCCGAGATATCGGTCTCGAAGACAATGGCCATCTGGTCCCCATCCAATCTGGCCAGGGGATGACCGGCTTCCAGCGCCACCGGCCCCACCCGCAGGCTGTAGCCGTCCGGCCCGCGCTCGGCCACGGCGATGGCCTTGTAGCGCCGGCCCCTGTCCAGCGCGGCGCGCAGCACGTCAGGCGTCAAGCCCAGGATGCCCTCCACGGCCACGTCGGCCAGGGTTGCCGGCTGGCCCAGGGCGCCGTTGGCCAGGATGACCAGCTTGCTCGCCGCGTCCCAGCCCTCCACGTCGAGGCGTGGATCCGTCTCGGCCTGCCCTGCCGCCTGGGCCTGGGCCAGGGCCTCGTCGTAGCTCAGTCCCTCGGCCATGCGTGCCAGGATAAAATTCGACGTGAGGTTCAGGACACCCTCCAGCCGCTCGATGCGCGCCGCCGCCAAATCGCGCTCGCCCAGGTTGACGGCCGGCAGCCCGCCGGCCACGGTGGCGTCGTAGCGGAGGCACACACCCCGCTCGCGGGCCCGGGCCACCAGGCGGGGAAAGGCCAGGACCAGGGGCGCCTTGTTGGCCATGACGACGTGCAAGCCCCGGTCCAGGGCCGCCTCCACGCAGCCCAGGCCGGGCTGGCCGCTCTCCAGGTTGCCGGGCGAGGCGTCGAGGACAAGATCGGCCCCGGCCTCCTGGACCATTTCCAGGGCTGACATGCCCGGTTGCCCCCAGCGCGGATAGGCCCCCACCCCCAGGCCCTTGAGCTTGAGCTCTACCACCTGCTGCGGATCGAGGCCCTCAGGGCTCAGCGCCGCGCCCGAGCGGTCGGCCACGCCGACGGGGACCAGGGCCAGCCCCAGGCGGCTCTTCAACCTCTCCCGGGTCGCGGGCAGCAGCCCCAGGAAATGCCGGCCGACGTTGCCGGCGCCGAGGAGCAGGACACGAACCTGTCGTACGCCGCCCGTCACTGTGCGCCTCCCATCTGCCGGTCGGGGTCCTGGACCGCCTCCAACCGCTCGCCATCGTGGGCGGCCCACAGTTGCTCCAGCCAGGGGGGCATGGTTGCTTCGGGCACCAAATCCCCTCGCCGCAGGTAGGGCTTGACGTCGAGGACAGGCGTGCCCTTGCAGGCGTCCAGCCCGCGGACCCGCAGCAGGCGGCCCTCACGTCCCAGCAGCGCCACGGCGGTCATGGCCAGGGGATTGGGACGCACCGGCGAGCGGGTGGCCAGGATGCCCACCAGGGGCAGCTCCTCGCGCCGCTCGGGATGCACCCGCAAATCGTCGGGTGGCGGGCCGGAACGATCCAGCCACCACAGGATCCAGACGTGGGAAAATCCCTCAATTCCTTCCAGAGCGCCGGCCCAGGCGGCATCGATCTCTATGATTGCTTCCCGGCTCTCCCAACCCTCTTCGGGTGGGCAGGACGGCCCCTCGATTACACGGCCGATGGGCCGCAGGCTCAACTCAGCTTGATCCGCCATGCTCTTCCTTTCCCAGGTACACGTATTCGTTGTCGAACTGCCAATCGGCGATGGCCTCCAGCTCTACCTCGATGTGAGGCCGCAGCGGATCGATGCGCTTGACCAGGTGCACGTCGACCACGCGGTTGTCGTTCACACCCAGGGCATCGCAGATGGCATCCTGGGTGATCTTCAAGCCACCGTCCAGATCGCGGCGATGGGGCGTCTCGAAGTAAAAGTCGATGAACAGGCCGACAAAATCCTCACGGAGGGCCGTCACCAGCCCGGTCGAGATCGTCCCATCCACCCTCAGGCGGCGCATGATGGCCTGCACCTCTTTTTTGTAGTTGCGGCTATCCTTGCTCAACACCCTCCGCCCCTTGACCGTAGCATACTGCTGATTGATGCCGGGCGGAAGTGGCAACTCGAACCGAACGCGCCGGGTCTCTGTCTTGGCCATGCGGCGATTATAGCACATCCGTTCGGTTCTGGCAAGGTGCCCGTCCCATGCAGGCGCCTATTATACCACACTCGGCTCAAGAACAAAATCGAGCGCCTTGGGATCATGGTGTAACGGCGCCGGAGATGGCCAGCCTCAGATGCCGTCAGGCATGCTTGCCTGCCGGTTCCAGCGTTTCCAGGCCAGGGAATAGAGCCGTCCCGGCCATCGCCGGATCTCTGCCGCCTGCACGCGCGCCGTCCAATCGTCGGTCGCCTCGCGCGCCTGCCGGAAGCACGACGCGGTGAACGCCGCCAGGGGTGCGGCCCGCTCCTGGCTGCTCGCTCCCCGGTAGCACTCGTAGATCCGGGCGGCCTCAGCCAGGAACGACGCTTCCAGGGCATCTCGCTCCGCCTGGTAGAGGGGCAAACGCGTCCCATAGTCCTGCAGCACGGCCCGGTGGAGGCGCTCGTGCGCCCACCACAGCGACTCGCCGTCGTACACGCCCTTGGGCTGCGGCCCGAGATCCGGCAGCCCTGCGCCACCCAGGTACACGGGCTTGAAGATGCCGGTGCGCGGGGCAGCGGTCCCGGTCAGCCAGCACGTCACCAGGTCCGGGGCCAGGTGGGCTACCATGGACCCCGCGGTCCCGGCCGGGCGCAGGGGGCCCAGGGTGGCGTGGGCGCACACGGCATCCATGGTCAGTCCCCGCCCCGGGTCCCACGCTTTGCCGGTGGCGGCCCGGGGGCCGTGGTCGCGCAGGACACCCATGGCCGTTGCCACTGTGATCTGGCCGCGCTCCGCCTTCAACAGCGCCGTGGTGCGCTTTTGCCGGGGCCGGCAGCCGTCCATGGAAGTATAGATCGGGTCGGAGTAGCAGCGGTCAAAGGCCACGTCCTCGGCGGTGCGGGCCAACTTTTGCTCCAGGGCATGCTCCCGCAGGCCGGGGCCGGCCAGCTCCCACTCCCGGCCGATGGTCAGGCCATTGGAGATGGTCCGCACGCTGCGCACGCGGTCCGCCACCCAATACTTGCCCGCCGTCTCCAGCAGCCAGGCCTCGTGGGGATCGGCGATGAGAAAGCTGTTGTGATAGTACTCGGGATTGGGATAGGCATGGTTGCCGCCCTGCCCGTAGGTTTCGAGGAGCCCGAGGATGATTTCCAGTGCTCGTTGGGCCGTGGCGGCCCGCTCCAGCGCCAGGCGAGCCATGTCCATGCCCAGCAGGCCCGGCTCCTTGTCGTAGGGCTCCCGGGTGAACACGGCCTCATTGCCAATGGCGACGCCGAGCGCATTGACACCCATCTCGCAGCCCCAGATCCAGAACGGTCTGGACAGCAACACCTCGTAGGTCTCGGGAACCTGCGGAACAGAGATGTAGGTACAGCGGACTGTGGCACCCGCCTCGTGTCGCGCGCCGGGCACGTGCGCCAGCACCTGGGCTTCGTTTGGCTGCCGGTCGCTGTTCTTGGCCAGGATGACGGTGCCATCCAGGGTCGCGTCACCCAGGGCAACAATCGTATCGCACATTGTCCCTCGCCTCCCCGATGAGCATGGTGCCCGACAGTATACCATACCCCGGTCCCCTGCCCAAGGGCAGGACACCCAATTGCAGTGTTTGATTCCGTTCTTGGCGTTTGGGGAGAAGTGTGGTATACTGTAGATTGTGCAGCCAGACGCGGCCAAAAGTGGCCGGCCCATCATCGCTTTCCCGATCCCCCACGCGTGCACAACAAAATAGACGGCGAGGCTGTTTTCGGCTGTGTTTCTCGCCGGTAGGGATGGCCCGGGATGCCTGGATGGAGGCACGATGGGACAGGTGTGTCGAAGGAATGGTTCGGAGTGCAAGGAAAGGTTAGGGGAACAGTGCGCTTCTCAGTAAACGATAAGGTCATTCACCCCGCGCATGGGGCGGGCAGGATCACGGGCATTGAGCAAAGGGGCCAGGTGAGCGAGAGCACATCCTATTACGTCATCGAGATCCCGGCCCAGCGATTGACCCTGCGCGTCCCAAGCCAACGCATGGAGCAGAGCGGGATCCGGCCCGCGATGCAGCCGGCCAAGCTGCCCGGCGTGTTGGCCAGGCTGCGCAGCCGAGCCCATCCTCTACCCGACGATGCCGGGACGCGGCAAGAAGGCATGGGCGAGAAGCTGGGCACCGGACATGCGCTGCAACTGGCCGAGGTGGTGCGCGACCTGACGTGGCACCGGCAGCGGGCGCACCTGACCAAGAGAGACACCGACCTTCTGAACCGAGGCCGGGCGCTTCTCGCCGCCGAAATGGCCCTTGCCTCAGACACCGAGATTGCAGAGGCCACCCGCGCCATTGATGAGGCCCTGGCGGCCGGCATGGAGCGCGACGCAAGCCACGCCTGACGCCAGGAGCAGCGAAGCGTATCGCCCGACGTGGGTCGGGCGATAAAATAGCGCAGATCGGGCGCGCCCGATCTGCGCTATTTTCTATCTCCGGCCTTGCTCACCCGGCGCGAGCGTCACGCCCGATGATCTGGCCGATGTTGGTCGTCTGTGATATTACAATGGCCGGGCCAAAAAGCGCCGGCGATCTCGCTACCAGCGGGAGCGACCCCTGTTGCCGCCGCGGCCGCGGTCGGCCTGCGGTTTGGCATTGTCCACGCGGATCTCACGGTCGTCCACCATTTTGCCGTTGAGGGCGCTGATGGACTTTTCGGCGGCTTCCGCCGTCGCCATCTCGACAAAAGCAAAACCCTTCGGCCGTCCGGTGTCCCGGTCGGTGATGACATTGACCGATTCGACGTCGCCGAACTCGGCGAACAAGCGCCGCAGCGTATCCTCGGTCGTGTTGTAGCTGAGATTGCCTACGTAAAGCTTTTGAGCCATGATCTGGTTACCGTCCTCCCTGTACTGACACGTCCGCTGCCTGCAAGCCCTTGGGGCCTCGCTCGACAGTGAACTCGACCTGCTGCCCTTCTTCCAGATTTCGATAGCCTTCGCCGCGAATTGCGGTGTGGTGGACAAAGACATCGGGGCCACCTTGTCGTTCGATGAAGCCGTAGCCCTTGTCCGGGTTGAACCATTTGACGGTTCCAGTTTCTCGTTCAGCCATTTCCTTACCTTTCGGAACATTGCTAGGAAGAAGGTCCAGCCGGTCGCCTGAAAGAAAACGGCGCTCAGACCTGTAAAAGTCTGGGCGCCCATTGTCTTTTTGCACGAACCAGATTCTTACTTCATCCTGCGGCCGTGATTGTACCATGTTTACTGCAATTTGTCAAGTAACATTTAGTCATTTGTGGTTGAAAGTTGAAAGGTGAACCATTTAAGGCTGAAAAGTGAACTCTTTCCAGTTGAAAA
>MTKX01000088.1_pt1 | contig 35140 bp, 31 predicted proteins | sample 1042771 | NCBI WGS metagenome assembly MTKX01 (sample SAMN06212183, study PRJNA360534) | anaerobic digester metagenome | biome: Wastewater treatment plant; material: sludge; isolation source: anaerobic digester fed with sludge from wastewater treatment plant | place: Denmark: WWTP Randers ...
CTACGACGGCGACCCAGCTGCCGTCGTCACGTCCCCTGGCATCAACCGCTCGCTGGGCTACCGGCGGGTCGGCGACGCGTTCGTCGACGAGTTCGAGGCCTCATCGGCGAGCATCGGGTTGGACTCGACGTACGTGCGGAACCTGCGCAGCATCGCCCGGTTCGCCGGCCCCATCGCAGGGCCGGTAAATCGGGCGAACCGCGCCGAAACGCCGGTGAGGGTCATCGCCATCGTCCACTCCACCAGCGAACGGCCATCCCGCAGGTCGGTGACCAGGTAGTCCTCGGCGAAGGCCGACGGCCCGCCCTTGATCGTCTGGTTGAATCGAAACGCCATCCGTCGGCCCGGCTCCCAGGCGATGAACTCCTCATAACCCACCATGGGCCCGCGCATCCACACCGTCCGGGTCGACCCGACCTCAAGGGGCATCGGCGAGGTCCAGTCGACCCCGGTGATCGGCCACGCCCACCGCGACCACGAGTCGGCATCGAGAAACACATCGAAGATGCGCTTCGGGCTGGCCGCTATCACCTCGGCGGCCTCGACCCGCACGGGAGCCCGGTTGAAGTAGTCGAGATTCACCCGTTCGCACTCGATCAGGTCGTTGTCGGACACGCACATCTCCCCTGCTGGTCGGCCATGAAACCAGATCGTATCGCCGTCGGGTCGTCGAAAAATCCTCTATTTCATTGACCTTACGCTGCAAGTGACCGACGCCACTGTTACAAAGGGTTGCATTATCGTAACCAGACCGTAAAGTAACGACTCGTTAACCATCCCCCCGCCGGCCCTGACGTGCCGCCCTCACTTCAGCAGTGTTGCTGACCGAGGGCGGGCGTGTGAGGGATCGGTCCTGCCGTCATCCGATGGCTCAACCCTGGAGGCAACTCCCATGACCAACCCCTTTAACCTTCGACGCTCATTCGCAGCGGCAGCCGTCCTGCTCATCGCAGCGACCGGCTGCGTCGCAGCTCCGGGCAGCGGTGGCACCAGCCGCTACCAGTCGGGAGCGGCCTCGTACTACACCCAGGCCGGCGGCCCAGTCGCCTTCCCCCGAGTGCGCACCTCCAACGGCTGCGCCCACCGCACCGCTGCCGCCGGCACCGTGCTGCACCTCCGCCGTGGCGGCAACACCGCCACTTGCGTCGTCAACGACCGGGGCCCGTATGCCGGTGGCCGCATCGTCGACCTTCAGCCGAAGCAGTTCCGTCAGCTGGGACCGATCTCGGCCGGCGTCCTGCGTGGCGTCGAGATCCGCTACTAGGTCGAGGCCGACGCACGTCTCAACCGTGCGTGCCGATTTCGTGAGCGGTGCCCCGGAGCGAAAGCCCGGGGCACCGTCGCGTGCAGACCGGTCCACGAGGAGATCGTTTGGCGCACTGCAGCGCAGCGCGTAGAGTTGCCCGCTTACACCGGCGCTCGTAGCTCAATTGGATAGAGCACCTGACTACGGATCAGGAGGTTGGGGGTTCGAGTCCCTCCGAGCGCACTGCTGTGATGTCTCCCGACATCTACGAGGCCCGAACCTCCCAACCGGGGTTGGGGCCTTGTCATTTTTGAAGCGTGGCGAGTGCTCGCCAGACCTCGCAGCCGACCCTTCCTTGGGGTCGAGGGTGACCGGACGGCGGACGATCACGAGCAAACCAACCACCGCCCCGAGCTCCCATCTCCTGCCGCTACCGGGAGACGACGTCCGACCCAGGCGACCAGCGCCTACCCGAGGCCGTCCCGACAACATGATTCAAGTGCGGCGAAACCCCGTTCACGCAACCCAGCTTCGCCGACGTCACCAGCACACCGGTGCGGGCTGATTCCTCGTTGCTATGTGGATGCTCAGGTGTCATTGTCCTGCTAGGGGAAGGGACGGCTGCCATGCAGATCCGGGTCCATGGCATAGGCGGGCCGACAGCGGCCTCCGTCCTCGGCATGTCGGACGACGCCGGAACCGACGCGCTCTGACAGACGGATGAACACAACGGCTACTGGGTCGATCCCAGACTTGAGGAACAACCATGAACGTGCAACGCGAACTTCGCTTGGCCCTCGGCATGCGCGGCGGCGTCAGCCTGGCCGTGTGGTCGGGTGGCGCCTGCGCGGAGATCGACGAGCTTCGACGCTCGACACCCCCAGATGGGGATCCCTTCTGGAGCGGTCTTGTCGAAGCGTGCGGGTACAGCAACGTCGTCGTCGACGTGCTCGCAGGCACGAGTGCCGGCGGCCTGAACGGGGTGCTGTTCGCCGGGGCCATCCGCCACGGATACCCGATGCGCGAGCTGTTGCCGACCTGGAGTCAAGTCGCCTCCATCAACGAGATCCGGCGCTGTGAGCCTCCGTGGAGTTCCCTGTTCGACGGCGACGGCAAATTCCTCGACGAGCTCTACAAACGACTCCGCGAACTGATTCTCGTCGACACCCCATCGGAACCAAGACCATTCGTCGACCTTCAGCTGACCGCGACGATGGTCGAGCCACTCCAGATCCCGAGCCACCATCTGAGCGATGAACAGATCAAACGTTCACGCTCCTCGGCGCTCTTTCACTTCCGCTGCTCGCCCAACGACGTCAACGGCCGGGACGATCTCGTCGGTCCCGAAGCCGTGGCCCGCCTCGCACTCGCCNNACGAGCCACCTCCTCGTTTCCCGTCGCATTCGAGGCTGCGGTCGTTCGATCGACACGTCCTTGCAAGTTTGGAGAACCGGTCACCCCCGACGCCGAGCGCTGGACCAGAGATGATCATCGGCGGGTCGACTGTCGCGGCGTGTTTGGCGACAGCCGCGGTGAGCCCATCGGGGCGCGAGCGCCCCAGCGAGATGACGACTTCGTCGTCACGGACGGCGGCATCGTCGACAACATCCCGCTGGGGCGCGCACTCGACGCCATCGTTGCGGCCGCTGCGGACGGCCCAACCCGCCGGGTGCTGGTGTACCTCCACCCCACCGGGCCACCGCCACCAGCGGGGCCGGCGGGGCCATGCCCTGACGGCGGGCAACCGACCGAGGTCGTGGCGGGCGATGGCGGGAAGGCTGCCCAAACACCTGACACCCCCGACGCCGCCCAACAAAAGCGCCGCCAGGTGAAGGCCGTGGCGAAGGGTGCCCTCACTGCGAAGTTTCAGCACGAGTCCATCGACGGCGACCTCGAGCAACTCGATCGCCACAACCGGTCGATCCGCATGGCCCAACTGCTTCGCGCGGCGACCCTCGCCCGATTCAAAAGGCACCAAGCCGAAACGGGCGCAACCACGTTCCAGCTGGACGCCTCACGTTGGGAGGATTACGCCATGCAGCGGGCCACGGCGGACGCCGTTCGGCTGCGTCGGCTGCTCGACCAGCCGGTGATTGCGCTGGGCGAGGACCCGTTTCCGGTCGTGGACGACGAGTCCTCTTGGCGCGCCCCACTGGGGGACTGGATCGACTCCGACCTGAACAACCTGGACTGCGTTCTCAGCGCCGCCTTCCAACAGCAGGTGGGCGGGGGCCCGGACGTCCCCCAGCAGGTGGGCAAGGTGCCGGAAAATCATGTCGACGCCCTGTTTGGCGCCGGCATTGCGGTGCTGCGCCGAACGCTCGCCCTGACACTGGAATGGACCCGTGCGGTCGAATCATCCGCCGAAGACGCCGAGGCCATCGACGCCATCGGTGATGCCAAGTTGGAGATGTACCGGCTGAAAGATGTGGTGAGCCTGCTGGAGCGCACGAGACGCATCGGCTGGGTGACCCTCGCCCGACGCAGGGGATACGTGCCCGCCGGGTCGATGGACGGCTGGTGCACCGAATCGCTGGCGACTCTCGACGGCCTCCTCTGCGTGTCCGGCGAGGTGTCCAACACCTTGCTCGACGAGAACGACTCCGGGCCGTACCTTGCGGGCACGTATGCGGTTCTGCAAGCGCTGGTCGACTCGGACGGCGGCGCCGACCCCGGCGAAGGAGGCACGGGTCTTCGGGAACTGATCCTCGAGAGGATCGTCAAGCAGGTCGACGAGGTCCGCAGGATCAGCACCGTGAAACTCCCTGACGGCCACCCCGCCGAGCTGCTGGACCTGGTGATTCGGGGACCAGAGACGACGAAGCATGCGCTTGCCGATCTGGAGATCCTGTGCATGCCCGAGTATCTCAGCGGCCGGCCGGGAGGTACCGAAATCGAGTTTCGTCGCCTCTCGGCCGCAGCCATCACACCACTCGCCGGCGAGTTCGAGCTTCTCAAGACCAAGTCGGACAAAATCGGCGAAGAAAAGCCGGACGGATGGACCGGTTGCCCCAACTTTCTTCGTCCCCAAGTCAAGCTGGCCGGCAACGAACTCGGCAACTTCTCGGCATTTCTCGATCAGCGCTGGCGCGAGAACGACTGGATGTGGGGCCGCCTCGACAGCGCGTCGACGGGCATCCAGATCCTTCTGGATGACCTGACCCCTGACCAAGAGACCGCCGTGCGCGACTACCTCGCCGAGCTGAGGGCTGCGAACAAGGAAGTCGAGGTCCAGGGCGGCCAGGACCCGAGCGCAGAATCCGAGAACGATGTTCGAAACGCACTCATCGCCATCCGACAGAATCAGATCATCGCCGAAACGCTTCCGGCCGTCGACAAGCGCACGTGGCGTGTTGGGTTGGACACCTTGAACGACCCGGGAAGCAGCGAAATTCAAGCCACGGCAGGCCAGTTGGTAACCGTCGCCGCCAACGTGCTCCGCAGCGAATTCCCCGGTCCGATGAGGTGGGTCGCCGGACCAGCCGCTTGGATCGGCAAGGTGGCGGCGCGCTGGTTCACCCGACCCAAAAAAGCAGCGTCCACCGACACGGCGTCGCATGGGATGCTCGGCTGGTTGAAGGCTCGGTTCCGGCGGGTGAAGTGATCGGCCTGGCCTGACGGTGACCTTCCTCTGCCTGATGTGGCGCACCACGCCCCATATCGACCCTCCGGCCGACTCCGAGGAGCTGCGCTCCTCAGAGCGGTCGAACTCGTCACCCAGCGAAATCGCTAGCGGGGGTTGGTGATCGCCCCGGTCTCGGCGCCCTGCACCAGCTTGGCAAACTTGGCGAGCACGCCGCGGGTGTAAACGGGCTCGAGCGGTGCGTACGCCTGGCGGCGCTTCTCCAGTTCGGCGTCGTCAACGAGCAGGTCCAGCTTGAGCTCGTGGACGTCGATCAGGATGCGGTCGCCGTCGGCCACCAGGCCGATCGGGCCGCCATCGACCGCTTCGGGCGCCACGTGGCCGATGCAGAACCCCCAAGTGCCGCCGCTGAAGCGGCCGTCGGTGACCAGCGCGCAGTCGCTGCCCCGGCCGGCACCCTTGAGCGCCCCGGTGATCGCCAGCATCTCCCGCATGCCGGGCCCGCCCTTGGGACCTTCGTTGCGGATCACCAGCACCGTTCCCGGTTCGATCGTGCCGTCGAGGATCGCCGTCATCGCGGCGTCCTCGCCGTCGAAGGCCCGAGCGACACCGTCGAAGAGCATCTGCTCCTTGGTCAGCCCGGCGACCTTGACCACCGACCCCTTGGGTGCCAGCGAACCGGTGAGGATGTTGATGCCGCCCTCAGAGTGGATCGGCGCATCGAGGGGATGCACGACCGTGCCGTCGGGGCCGGGCGGGTCGATGTCGGCCAGGTTCTCGGCGACGGTCTTGCCGGTGATCGTCAGCGCGTCGCCGTGCAGGTGCCCGGCGTCGAGCAGCATCTTCATCACCATCGGCACGCCGCCAACCCGATCCAGGTCGGTCATGTGGAACCGGCCGCCCGGCTTCATATCGGCGACGTGGGGCACCTGAGCGGCGATGCGGTTGAAGTCGTCGAGCTCGAGGTCGACCTCGGCCTCGTTGGCGATCGCCAACAGGTGCAGCACGGCGTTGGTCGACCCGCCGAGCGCCGAGGTGAGGGCGATGGCGTTCTCGAACGCCTTCTTGGTGAGGATCGTGCGGGCGGTGATGCCGGCGCGGAGCTGGGTGACCACCGCTTCACCGGCTCGGCGGGCGTCCTCGTCGCGCCGACCGTCGATGGCCGGCGGCGACGCCGACCCGGGGATCGACATGCCGAGGGCCTCGCCGATCGAGCTCATCGTGTTGGCGGTGAACATGCCGCCGCACGCGCCCTCACCCGGACACGCTGTCCGCTCGATCTCGTCGAGCTCCTCGGGGGTGATGGCGCCCAGCGCACAGGCCCCGACGCCCTCGAACACGCTGGTGATGTCGGTCGCCTCGCCGTTGTGTTCGCCGGGCATCGTCGACCCGTTGTAGATCATGGCGCTGGCCACATCGAGCCGGGCGGCGGCCATCAACATGCCCGGGATCGACTTGTCGCAGCCGGCCAGGCCGACCACCCCGTCGAGGCGCTCGGCGAAGATGACCGTCTCGACCGAGTCGCAGATCACCTCTCGGCTGACCAGCGAGGCGCGCATGCCCTCGTGGCCCATCGAGATGCCGTCCGAGACGGTGATCGTCCCGAACTCGAGCGGATAGCCCCCGGCCTGGCTGACGCCGGTCTTGGCGTGGCCGGCCAGCTTGGACAGCGTCATGTTGCAGGGGGTGATCTCGTTCCACGACGAGGCGATGCCGATCTGGGGCTTGTCCCAGTCCTCGTCGCCCATGCCGACCGCTCGCAGCATCGCCCGTGACGGTGCCTTTTGGAACCCGTCGGTGACGTCCCTGCTGTGGGGCTTCAGATCGACCGCTGTCTCACCCGTATCTGCCATGGAACGACGGTACCTCAGGAGCGTGGCCGTTCCGCCAGAACGGATGATTGGGATCGATCGGACCGGGGTGACGTGCGGCCGACGGCGGGGAGAAGCCTTGGGATCGCCGGTGGCTGTGGGGCCGAGGCATCGAGCTCGGCCCGATCCGCACCCACACGACATCGCTGGTCTCCGGCCTGCTGTTCATCGTGATCGGCGTGCTGTTCATCCGCTTCGATGCCATGGTGGGGTTCACCTCGGCGATCGGCCTGGGCGACACCAGCGGCCTCGAGGTGTCGGTGAGCCATCGCGTGCTCGATTGGGTGGGACGGGTACCCGGATGGGTGTTCCCCGCCACGGTGGCGCTCGGCGCCGGTGACGCTCAGCTGAGGTCGTCGCCCGAACGGGTGCCGACCGACTCGGCTGCGGGGGTGACCGGACAGAACCGCTCGCCCTCGAGGCGGGCGAACAGCGCCCAGCCGAGCAGGGCGACGGCAACCGCTTGCAAAACCGGCTGAATCGGCTCGAACCAGGTGATGGCACCGGCGCTGCCCAGCGCGATCAGCACCAGCTTGTTACACACCGGGCACCCGACCGCGAAGAAGGTGAGCACCCCACCGATGGTGCCACGCCGACGATTGACCCGGTCCTCATCGTCGTCGTACTCGCCCTCGGCGGCGACCGAATCGCCGGCTACCTGCGACGGCGGGTTGACCGCCGGGTCGCGCACGTAGGTGGCGACCAGCAGGCCGCCGAGCACCGAGCTGACGATAAGGGACGGCCACGACCACCACGTCGGTGGGATCTGCCGACCGAAGATCGGGTTCTTGATCAGGGCGGTGGGGATGGCGATGACGAGCGCGAACGCGACGCCGGCCCCGACCGCCGTCGCCCAACGACGGGCGGGCCATGCGAGCAGAGCGGTGAACGCTTCGATGACGCGCCTCATACGTCGACCTCCACCGGCAGACCGGACAGCCGCCACTCGAGCATGCCGTCCTCCAGACGAGCCGCATGACGACCCTCGGCTTCGAGCAGGCGGACTGCGTCGTGGGCCATCACGCAATGGGCACCACGGCAGTAGGCGACCAGGTCGAGGTTGGGGTCGAGCGACTCGAGCCGCTCGGTCAGCTCGGTCAGCTCGCCGAAGGGCAGCGAGCGCGCCCCGGGGATGTGTCCGGCGTCGAACTCCTCGGCCGGGCGCACGTCGACCACCTGCACGTCGCCATCCTCGATGCGCCGCATCAGATCGTCCCGCCGGATCAGCTCGACGTCGTCGAGCGAACCGGTGCCCAGGTAGGCCTCGAGCGCCCGCTCCACATCGGCGGAGTGGGCGCGGGCCACCCGCCCGAGCGACGCATACAGCGTCGCCACGTCGTCCCCGCTGAGCCGGTAGTACACGCGGGTGCCGGCCCGACGGGTGGACACGACGTGGGCCATCTTCAGAATCTGCAGGTGGGACGAGGTGGTCGTGATACCCATGCCCGCCTGGCGAGCCAGCGAGTCGACCGCCCGCTCGCCTTGGGCCAGCAGGTCGACCAACTCCAGGCGCTTGGCGCTGGCGAAGGCCTTGCCGACCACCGCCAGCCGGCTGAAGAACTCGGCGCGCCGCTCGGTGCCGTCGGTTTGGCCGTCGATGTCGGCCCTCACTGCGACAGCCATCCCGGAACCTTTCCTTTCCTCAGCACCATTAATCCAATGTTCCTTGGAACATGACATCGTAGCTGGCCAGGTCCACCCCTCCATGGCAGCGAACGAACGACACCAGAAGGGCACCGCACATGCTGGGACCTCGGAGGGGATGCTCGCAGAATGGGTTCACGTGGAACATCGTGAAACGCGGCCAGACGAGTGGTAGAACACGTTCTCGCGCCGATGCGGGTGAAGCACACCGGGTAGGGCCGGCGCAGCGGATCGACGCCATGAGGGAGTTGGATGGACTTCGACGAGTCACCGGACGAAGCGGGCTTTCGTGCCGAGGCGGTGGCCTGGCTGGATGAGCACCGGTCGAGCCCCGAGGCCCTGCGGGTTCGACGCCGGCCGGGCGAGGACGACGCAGCCTTCGTCGAGCGGGCCCGTCCGTGGCAGGCATTGCTGGCCGACCACGGTTGGGCCGCCATCACCTGGCCCGAGACCTACGGAGGGCGGGGCGCCCCGCCCGCCTACGCCGCCATCTTCAGCGAAGAGGCGGCCAAGCGGTCGCTACCAACCAGTCCTTTCGTGGTGGGCACGGGCATGGCCGGACCGACGATCATCACCCACGGCAACGCCGATCAGTTGGCCCGCTACCTGCCTCCGATGCTGCGGGGCGACGAGGTGTGGTGCCAGCTGTTCAGCGAAACCGGCGCCGGATCCGACCTGGCCGGCCTGGCGACCCGGGCGGTGCGCGACGGAAACGAGTGGGTCATCGACGGCCAGAAGGTATGGACCTCGGGCGCCCACTACAGCGACTACGGCATCCTGCTCGCCCGCACCGACCCCAACGTGCCCAAGCACCGGGGCATCACCTACTTCCTCATCGACATGCACCAGCCCGGCGTCGAGATTCGCCCGCTGCGACAGATCACCGGCGCATCGCACTTCTCGGAGGTGTTCCTGACCGGAGCCCGGGTGCCCAACGACGCCGTGCTCGGCGGGGTCGGTGGCGGCTGGGCGGCAGCGATGACCACGCTGGCCAACGAGCGCACGTTTATGGGCGGGCACGGCGGCGGCCCGGGGCTGGCCGACCTGTTCGGTCTGGCCCGGCGAAGCGGCGCCACAGCCGAGCCGCGGGTGCGACAGGGGCTCGCGGCCGCCCACTCCCGGGCGCAGATCATGAACTACCTGGGCATGCAGGCCCGGACCGCTGCAGCGAAGGGCCAACCGCCCGGGCCGGGCACCTCGGCGCTGAAGCTGATGGCCGCCCAGCACCGCAAGCGCAACGCCGACCTGGCGTTGGCGATCGAGGGTGCCGCGGGGATGCTGGCCGCCGCGTCGGCACCGGAGGGAGGCCAATGGCAGCAGTACTTCCTGTCGGCCCCGTCGATCCGCATCGCCGGCGGCAGCGACGAAATCCAGCGCAACATCATGGGCGAGCGGGTCTTAGGCCTGCCGCCCGAGGCACGCCAGGATAAACACGTGCCCTTCCGCGACGTTCCCACATCGGCCAATCGTGGCTGACGTCGCTGTCGGCTCGTCGACCGGCTCCGACGGGGACGCCCGTGGCTCCGATGAGGGCGCCTCCGAAGGTGACGGTCGCAATTCCGACCACAAGGGGCCGCCCGGCCACCCGGCCGGAGATGGCCAGGCGAACGATGCGCAGGGGTACACACCCGAGCAACAGGAGCGCCGCCGACGCCTGATCGACGCCGCCTTCGAGCTGGGTGCCGCGGGCGGCTACGACGCCGTGCACATGCGCGATGTGGCCGCCACCGCCAACGTCGCCCTCGCCACCATTTACCGCAACTTCTCGTCGAAGGATCACCTGCTGGCCGCAGCGACGTCGGAGTGGACCGGACGCCTACGCGATCGCGTGGCCCAGCGCCCGCCCCGGGGCGACACCCCGACCGAGCAAATGATCGACGTGCTCGATCGGGCGTGCGCCACCATGGAACGCCAACCGAAGCTGTCCAAGGCGCTGGTGCGGGCGATGGCCTCGCCCGACGCCGGGGTGCGCAGCAGCGGCGGGGCGGTGCGCTCGTCGATCGCCGATGTCGGCGACCCGATCCTGGCCCACCTCGACCCCGACACCCGCGCCGACATCCTGGCCGTGCTCGGCCATGTCTGGTACTCCGCCCTGATCACGTGGGCCAACGGACGGACCGACTTCGCCACAGTGACCGAGGAACTCCACCGCGCCTGTCGGGTGCTGATCTCCCCCTACGACCCCTGAGGGGCGGCCCGCTCGGCGATCACCGTTTCGGTACGGAGGGGACGGTCCTCCAGGCGCAGGGCCAGCACGACCGAGGCGAGTGCCACCGGCACGCCGGCCAGAAAGACCAGCGGCACCGCGTGGGCAAACCCGGCGGAGCCCATGCCCCTGGCAGCCAGGCCTGCATTGAGGATCCCACCGAAGATCGGAATACCGATCGTCGAGCCGAGCGACCTGCACAACAGCACCGCCGAGGTCGCCGTACCCAGGTCGCCCACCGGCGCCGCGTTCTGTGCCGCCAGCAGCGACGGCTGCATGACGAACCCGATGCCGAGGCCGAGCACGAGCGCCCACGCCCCGACTACCGCCGTCGGGGTGGCGAGCCCGATCGTGGCCAGCAACGCGATACCGATCACCATCAGCACCGAACCACCGATGGGCCAGGACCGGATCCGGCCCGACCGTTCGACCGCCCGACCGGCCACCAAGGTTCCGGCGGCGGCCCCGAACATCAACGGCATCAGCGTGAACCCGGCGGCGGTGGGGCTGACACCGTTCACCTCCTGAACGAACAGCGGCACGAAGAAGATGCCGCCCCAGATCAGCACGCCGCTGGCAAAGTTCACACCGATGCTGGCCCGCATCAGCCGGTCGCCGAACAGCCTGAGGGGCAGGACCGGCTCTGGGGCGACGAGTTGGCGCCGAACGAACGCGAAGCCAAGCACCGGCACGGCGATCGCAAGCGCGATCAGCTGCGGCGACGTCCACCCAAACGTCTCTCCGCCGAGCGTCGCCACCAGCATCAGCGCGCTCAGGGCGGCGGCGAGCAGCAGCGAGCCCGCCCAGTCGATCGAGTGAACCACCCGGTGCCGGCTGCTCGGCACCTTGGTCGCCACGATCACCGCCGAGATCAGCCCGACCGGCAGGTTGACGAAAAACGCACAGCGCCAGCTGAGGTGGTCGACGAACAGGCCGCCAACCAGCGGTCCGGCAACGCTGGACACGGCGAAGGCAACCCCCTGGTAGCCCATCCACCGTCCAAGCTGACGGGCCGGGATCACGTCGGCGAGCACGGCCATCGACAGCGTCCCCAACCCGCCGGCGCCCAGGCCCTGCACGAACCGGGCGAGCAGCAACTGGTTGAGGCTCTGGGCCGCCCCGCACAGCAGCGAGGCGACCAGAAACACCCCGATCGCCTGCACCAGCATGCGCTTGCGGCCGTACAGGTCGCCGAGCTTGCCGTAGATCGGCATCGACGCCGCCGTGGCCAGGGCATAAGCCGTGATCACCCAGGTGATCCGCGAAAAGCCGCCCAGGTCGCTTGAGATGGTGGGCAGCGCCGTCGCCACGATCGTGCCGTCGAGCGCACCCAGGATCTGGGCCAGCTGCACGCCGACGAAGATCGCCAGCACCCCGGCGACCGGCCCCGTCGTGGTGGGCGGCGAAGGGGGCGAAGCGACGGACGGCGGGTCGGGCGGCCGGGCGGGCCACTCGGCCCCGGCGTTCACCCGCCGGTGCGGTAGTCGCCGAAGGGTGCGTCCCGTTCGGCCAGCGCTTGGGTGAGGCCCTCGTCGCGCATCTTGTCGATGAACTCGGTGAACGTGGCCGCCTTGGTGCCCATCGCACACAGCTCGGTGCCCTGGCGGATGGCGGTGCGCATGCCCATCGTGTCCATGCCCCGGTGCACGGCGCGCTTGTTGAGCGACACGATGTCGGTGGGGATGTTGGCGACGCGCCCGGCGACGGCGAGCACCTCGTCGTCCAGGTCGGCCTCGTCGAAGGCCCGGTTGGCCCAGCCGAGGCGCACCGCCTCGTCGCCGGAGATCGAGTCGCCCGTGACCATCATCTCCATGGCGGCGCGCATGCCCAGCATCCAGGCGTGGAAGTGCATGTCGGGCACGCCGAAACGCACCGCCGGGTAGCCCATCTTGGCGTCGTGGGCGACGTAGACCAGGTCGCACCCGGTGGCCAGCTCGCTGCCGCCGGCCAGGCAGTAGCCGTGCACCTGAGCGATCACCGGCTTGGCCAGGTCCCAGATGCTCATCCAGGTTTCGGTGACGTGGCGGGGCCACTGGCCTTCGCCCTCGGCGGTGAAGTGGGGCATGTCGACGCCCTCGTTGCCGCCGCCCAGGTCGTAGCCGGCGGAGAAGCAGGTGCCCGCACCGCGCACGATCATCACCCGCACCTCGGGGTCCTGGTCGGCCTGTTGCAGGGCATGCATGATCTCGGCGCGCAGCTGGTGGCTGAGCGCGTTGCGCTTCTCGGGCCGGTTGAGGGTGAGGCGACGCACGTGTGGCGCCGGATCGTCGACGATCAGCACTTCGGGGGCCGAGCCGAGCGCCGGGACGTTGCCCCCGCTCTCGGCCTGCGGCGCCACCGTGCCGTACGTCGACTCAGCGCCGTACGGGGACTCAGCGCCGGACGGGGACTCAGCGCCGGACGGGGACTCAGTGCCGGACGGGGACTCAGCGCCGGACGGCGACCCGGCGGCGGACCTTGCGACCTCGTTGTCGGTGGCGTCGCTCACTTGATTGCGCTCGCATCCATGTCACCGGAGATCCGCTCGAGCGATTTGTCGGGCACCCCGCCGATCGGCCGCGCGACCTCCTCGACCGTCGGCCCGATGCGCGCCGCCAGCGGGGCGAGGGCGTCCAGGTCGAAGCCGTACATCTCAGCGGCGTTACCGGCGAGGATCTTGCGCATCTCCGCCTCGGGGGCGTCGCTGAAGCGGGCCCGCAGGTTCTCCCGGGTGTAGGGGTAGGTGCCCTCGTCGTGGGGGTAGTCGCTGCCCCACATGAACTTGTCGAGGCCGATGATGTGGCGGGCGTCGGCGTCGGCCTGTCGGGGCTGGCTGACCCCCATCCACACGTTCTGGTGGAAGTACTCGGTGGCGTCCTTGGGCAGGATGTGGTCGGCCCCGTAGCGAATCTCGCCGGTGGCCCCGGTGTCACGGATGCTGCGGATGTTCGTGTCGAGGCGTTCGAGCAGCGGCGGCACCCAGGCACACCCGGCCTCGGTCAGCACCACCTTGAGGCGGGGGAACCGTTCGAACACGCCCGAAAGGATCAGCTGCACCAGCGGGCGTTCGGTGTAGAACGGCACCTCATTGATGTAGAGCAGCATCGACACCGGGTAGGGGCCGTAGTCCGGGTTGCCCGAACCGCTGTGGATGTTGATCGGCACCTCGAGGTCCTGCAACACCTGCCACAGCGGGTCGTAGCAGCGGTCGTACAGCGGCTTCACCCACTTGACGTCCGGGGCGATGTTGGGCAGCAGGATGCCCCCGCGCAGGCCGTTCTCCTTGATCCAGCGCACGTCGGCGATGGCGTCGTCCACATCGTTGAGGAAGATCTGGCCCACGCCTGCCCGGCGCTCCGGATACTCGTTGCACCAGTCGACCAGCCATCGGTTGTGGGCCGTCACCCCGGCATGGCGGTGGCGATACTCCTCGTCGGTCGGCGGCTTGGCGAACAGCACGAAGCTGGGGAAGAACGGCGGGACGGTGTTGGGGAACACCACCTCGGCGGCGATGCCGTCGGCCTCCTGCTGGGAGTTGCGCATCTCGTTGTCCCAGTTGCGCAGCTTCCGCTTGTCGCCCAGATCCTTGTACGGGTTCTTGTACTCGCCGCGCCAGGCGTCGAAGTCGGGAACGAACTCGGGGTCGAGGTACTCCCGATAGGCCTGGTGGCTGCCGCCGGCGTGGCAGTCGGCCGAGATGATCGTGTACGGCGCAGCGGCGCTGGCTTCTCGATCGGCTGTCTCGGTGGGTACCGGTTCGGTGAGTGTCATGGGGCCAACCTTCCGTGGAGCTGGGCTGCGATGACGGCCTGCGGCGATGGGCTGGCGCCCACCAACGTCGCTTCAAGTAGAACACGTTCTCGCGCCCTTCGCCAGCGATCGCGTTCCCCCTGCCGACCCAGCGGGTGAACAGAGACACACCACATCTAGAGACCGTTCAGATAGAATCCGTTCTACTTTGATCGACCAACAGCGTTGCGCCCCACCGAGTGTTGCGCTGAGGGAAGGATGCGACCGTGACCGAGCTCGACGCCCCCGAGATCGACCTGCTCAACCTGGATCGCTTCGCCGACGGCGTCCCGCACGATTGGTTCACCTGGCTGCGGGCCAACGACCCGGTGCATCATCACGCCGAGCCCGATGGCCCGGGGTTCTGGGTGATCACCAAGCTCGAGGACGTGATCACGTGTAGCCGAGACTTCGCCACGTTCTCCTCCGCTGCAGCCCTGGGCGGCGTGGTCGGCCTGCCCGAGCCGGGCCCCGACGAGGAGGACCACAGCGAGGTGACCGGCAGCCTGTTGCTGTACATGGACCCGCCGGGCCACACCCGTTACCGCCGCCTGGTCAACCGGGGCTTTACGCCCAGGATGATCGCCAAGATGGAGGGTCACATCCGGGACCTGACGGCTGAAAACCTCGACGAGACGCTCCCCCGGGGCGAGGTCGACTTTGTGGTCGACGTCGCCGCCGAGTTGCCCCTCAAGGTGATCGCCGAACTGATCGGGGTGCCCCGGGAGGACCGCCACAAGATCTTCGACTGGAGCAACCGGCTGGTCGCCGGCGGCGACGACGAGGAGTACAAGGTGAGCGAGGACCGCCTGGCCGAGGCCCAGGTGGAGATGTTCCTCTATGCCCAGAAGCTGGCCGAGGCCCACCGCACCAACCCGGGCGACGACATCATCGACGCGCTGTTGAACGCCGAGATCGACGGCGAGTCGCTCTCGGAGACCGACTTCAACATGTTCTTCGTGCTGTTGTCGGTCGCCGGCAACGAGACGACCCGCAACGCCATCTCCCATGGGCTCAACGCGTTCCTTCAAAACCCCGACCAATGGGCGCTGCTCGTGTCCGACCCGGACCGCTACATCGCCGGGGCGGTCGAGGAGATCCTCCGCTGGGCGACGCCGGTGATGTACTTCCGCCGAAACGCCACCGCCGACTTCGAACTGCGGGGCAAGACGATCAAGGCGGGCGACAAGATCTCGCTGTGGTACGTCTCGGCCAACCGGGACGAGGAGGTCTTTGACGATCCGTTCCGCTTCGACATCACCCGCGACCCCAACCCGCACGTCGCCTTCGGCGGCGGCGGCCCCCACTTCTGCCTGGGCGCCCAGCTGGCGAAGATGGAGATCCGGGTGCTGTTCGAGGAGCTGGTCCGCCGGGCGCCGCGCATCGAGGCCCTCGGCCCACCCGATCCGCTTCGCTCCAACTGGATCGGCGGCATCAAACACCTGCCGGTCCACTTCGTCGACCCGACGTAGGCCGGTCACCCGGAACCCCGGAGCGGCCCTCGGTCGCTAGCGTCCCGGGAATGGCCTCACGCCCGACCTCCCAGAGACTCCTCCCAATCAGAACGGCGGCGCGCCGCCCGCTGGGCCTGGCCCTCGCCCTGATGCTCGCCGCTGGGGCGCTCGCCGCCTGCGGCGGTTCCGACGACGATCCCACCCCGGACAAGGCCGGCGGGGCGGGAGACCTGAGCGAAGCGCTCGACGAACGAACCTGGGTCCTCGACGGCGCTGGAAGCACTCCGCCGATCCCCGGGGGCAGCAGCGTCACACTCGCCGTCGAGTCGGGCCGGATGTCGGGTCGGGCCCCGTGCAACACCTACAACGCCGAGTTCACCATCGACGGCGACCGGGTTGCGCTGGGACCGATCGCCACGACCAGGATGGCCTGCGACCCGGCGACCAACGAGGCTGAGACCGCCTTCCTCACGGCGCTCGAGCAGGTGGACAGCGTCGCCGTCGATGGCGACCGGCTGACCCTGACCAATGGTGACGACGTCGACCTGGTCTTCGATACCCAGGACCTCGCCACCGCGCTGGTGGGAACCTGGGAGATCGTCAACCTGGCCACCGACGACGCGCTGGCCACCCCGCTCGAGGGCACCACCCCGACGATCGAATTCGCCGACGACGGCACACTCAGCGCAGACGCCGGCTGCAACAAGATCGGGAGCACCTGGGAGCTCGACGGTTCAACCCTGTCGATCGGCGACGGGCAGCGCACCTTGATGGCCTGCGAGGACCCGGAGGGGTTGATGGAGCAGGAGGATGCGCTGGGAGCGGCGCTCAACGCTGCGGCCCGGGTGGAGATCAGCGAGCAGCTGACGATCTTCAACGACAAGGGCGAAATCCTGATCGTGGCCGACCGGGCTGCAGAGGGATAGTCCGCCGCCGCGTCACGGCCATGGCGTCAGTCCCGTTGGTTCGGACTGGACGTTCGCCCAACTCAGTCCCGCTCGTCCAACTCAGTCCCGTTCACGGAGCGCGTCGACCAGCCGGTCGGTGGCGGTGGCGGAGTCGAACGACAGGCGGGCCATCCAGAACCGCAGAAACTGGGCGAGGGAGTAGCGGACGAACAGCGCCGCGCCGACGACGGCCAGCGTGAGCCCGATCAGGGCGCTGACGATGGCGTCGCGCTGCTGCAGCGGGTTGGTGGTGCTGTGACCGATGAAGTAGGCGACGATGACCATGACGACCGCCACGATCATCAGCGCCGCGCCGACCCACAGCAGCGCACGGTCGCGACCGCTGGCGGTGCCGGGCAGCGCCATGTCGGCGATCTCGGCGCTGAACTGTTCCACCCGGTTGATACCCTCGCCCGTTTCGGGGTTCTCGGCAGTCACAGGGTTCTCGGGCACAGGGTTCTCGGGCACAGGGTTCTCGGGCACAGGGCTTCTCCTTCATCCACCCAGGTAGGCCTGGGAGAGGCGTTCTTCGATGTCGTGGGGCCGTCCGGTTTCAACGACGCGGCCCTGCACCATCACTGCGGCCCTGTGGGCCACGTCGATGACGATGCGGGCAAACTGCTCGACGAGCAGCACCGAGGTGCCCTGGGCGGCCACCTGGGCGACGGTGGCGTAGAGCTCGTCGACGATGATCGGCGCCAGCCCCATCGACAGCTCGTCGAGCACCAACAGGGCCGGGTCGGTCGCCAGCCCGCGAGCCATGGCAAGCATCTGCTGTTGGCCGCCGGAGAGGGTGCCGCTGGTCTGATCGATCCGCTTGGCCAGCTGCGGGAACCGGGCGATCGAGCGCTCCTCGATGCGGGCACGGTCCTGGCCCCGGTGGGTCATCATCCACAGGTTCTCCCGCACCGTGAGGTTGGGGAAGATGCCCCGACCTTCGGGGATGAGGCACAGGCCGCGCCGGGCCAGGTCGTCGGCCCTGGCGCCGTTGACCCGGCGCCCGGCGATGTTGATGTCGCCAGCAGACGCCGGCAGCAGGCCGGCGAGCACCTTGAGGGTGGTCGACTTGCCGGCGCCGTTGGGCCCGAGGATCGCCATCACCTCGCCGGCGCCGACCACCAGGTCCACCCCATGCAGCACATCGATCCCGTCGTAGCCGGCGTGGATGCCGCGCAGCTCCACCAGCGGACTCCCACTCATCGAGCACCCGCTTTGGGCTGATCCGGCTGAGGAGCGCCAAGGTAGGCCTCGAGCACTGCCGGGTCGGCCTGCACCTGGGCGGGGGGTCCGCTGATGAGCATGCGGCCCAGGTTCAATACGTTGACCGTGTCGCAGACCTCCATCACCAGTGACATGTCGTGTTCGACCAGCACGATCGTCGTGCCATCGCCGGCCAGCTCGACGAGGAGCTGCCCGAAGCGGGCGGTCTCGGCATCGTTCTGGCCCGACGCCGGTTCGTCGAGGAGCAGCACGCTCGGCTCGCAGGCGAGCGCACGGCCCAGCTCGACCAGCCGGCCATGGCCCGTCGACAGCGTGGTGACCCGTTCGTCGGCCACGTCGCGCAGGCCGACGCGATCGAGGACCCGCTCGGTGAACGCAGCCGGGTCGCCCGCATGGCGGGCCCACCGGTGATGGATGTCGGCCGCCACCCGGATGTTCTCGCGCACCGACAGCATCGTGAACAGCTCGAGCTGTTGAAACGTTCGAGCCAGGCCGGCCCGCGCCCGCCGGTGCATCGACTTGCGGGTGATGTCGACGCCGTCGAGGGTGATCCGACCCGACGACGGTGTGACCAGCCCGGTGATGGCGTTGAACAGGGTGGTCTTGCCCGCCCCGTTCGGCCCGATCAGCCCGGTGATCTGCCCCTCGGGGGCGACGACCGAAGCCGAATCGAGCGCCCGGTTACCGCCAAACGACACGACGACATCGGTCGCCTCAAGCACGCCCACCGACCACCTCCTCGTCGCTTCCGCCCGGCCCACCAGGCCCACCAAGCCCACCCGTACGGGCGGGGACGAACGCCACGCCCGCATTGCCGGTCCCGTCGAAGGACAGCTCCTCGTTCATCGAGGCCAGGTCGGCGGCCGACCAGGCCCGTGCGATCCCTGCCCACTCGATGCCGGCATCGGGGAACTGTCCGGTCGGTGTCGCCCTGCGCTCTGCGCCGGCAGCCCGTCCCGCCCTCGCCGTCGCCAGGGCCCCGGCGATCACGAACGAGGCCGCCACCAGTGCAGCGAACGGCCAGTTGTCGATCACCCCGGCCAGGCGCAGCGCGTAGGCGCCGATCATCGCCGCCACCATGGCGATCAGCGCCGGACGATCCCGACGCAGCGGGGCGACCCCAGCGGAGATCAACGGAACGGCCCCGCTGGGGCTGCGACCCAGGCCGATGCCGGCGAGGCCCGGGGTGATCGTGTTGATCTTGGCGAACAGCGGCCCCAGGCCGGAGGTCAGCGGGATGAGGCCAAACAGGCTGATGCCGGCAAACAGGGCGCCGCCGATCAGTCCGGCACCGCCGACGACGACCAGGATGAAGATCGGCAGGCCGGTGAGCAGGTCGTAGCGCGATGGTGACACCGTGCCGAGCTGCATGCCGTAGAGGGCACCGCCCAACCCGGCGATGGCCGCCGACAGGGTGAATACGCCCACCCGCGGCCAGCGCAGGTCCAGGCCGAAGGTGGCACAGGCCACCTCGCTGTCGCGCATGGCCACCAGCTGGCGGCCCCAGCGGCTCCAGCGCAGTGCGGCGACCAGCACCGCAACGACGGCGAAGGCCACCGCCGACAGCATCAGTTGCCGACCGGGCGTGTCGAAGCGGTACCCGAACAGCGACAGCGCGTCGATGCTCGTGCTGTTGACGTTGAACAGGCTGATGTGGATCGGGCCCAGGTCGAAGTCGGGCAGGTTGAAGATCCAGCGGTCCATCGCCACGCCGAATGCGGCGGTGGCCAGCGCCAGGTAGATGCCCGAGAGCCGCATCACCGGCAGGGCGATCAGCGCCCCGACCGCGGCGGCGAACACCATCGCCAGCACCAGGCCGAGCGGCGACCCGCCACCGCCGTGATGGGCGACGGCGATGGCGCCGATACCACCGAAGGTCAGCTGGGCCAGCGAGATCTGCCCGGCGAAGCCGACCAGCGGCACCAACGACAGTGCGACGATCCCCAACGAGAACACCGGCCCGTAGGAGATCAGGCTGCCGGCGTCGAGGGTGGTGACCATGACGACCCCGACGGCGATCACGACACCGGCCAGGACGAACGTGCCCGGGCGGGACGGCGACGGGAAGAACTCTCGCAGCTGGGTGCGGGTGCGCAGGCGGGGGTTGGGGACGAACAGCAGCGCCAGAAACAGGATGATCACCGCTGCGGCCGGGCGCATCCCGGCCAGGTAGCGGTTGTCGCCAGGCAGGTAACCGGCCAGGTAGCCCTCGGTCAGGCCGATCGCTATGGCCCCGACGAAGGTCAGCGGCAGCGAGCGCAGGCGACCGAAGATCGCCGCTGCGTAGGCGTTGACGATGAGGAGCGACAGCGACCCGGCCTCGAGCGACAGCGACGGTGTGATCAGAATGCCCCCCACGGCCGCCAGCCCGACGCCGACCGCCCAGCTGATCAGGGCGATGCGGTCGGGACGGGCGCCGTTGAGCAGCGCCAGCGACCGGTCGTCGACGTTGGCCCGCATCGAGACGCCGATGCGCGTGCGGTACAACAGCCAGCGCAGGCCGACAGCCACCGCGATCGCCACCCCGATCGTGATCGCCTGGTGGTAGGTGATCGACGTGACGCCCAGGTCGACGCTCTTGCCCTGGAAGAAGGTGCTCATCGGTCGGCTCTGACCCGGCGTCCAGATCAGGTTGGCCAGGCCGATCAGGCCGACGAGCAGGCTGATGGACACGACCAGCTTGGTCGCCTCGCTCGTGCCGGCCAGGCCCGACATGATCACCCGTTCGAGCATCAGGCCGAACAGCGGCGCAATCACCCCGATCACCACGATCAGGGCCAGCGGGGTGGGCCAGCCCCACTGGAAGCGGATCTGCCAGTAGGCGAAGGCGGCCAGCATGCCGATGGCACCGTGGGCGAAGTTGAAGATGCCGGTCGTCGTGTAGGTGAGCACCAACCCGCTGGAGATGATGGCGTAGATCGCCGCCAGGCTGAGGCCGACGATGGTGAAGATCAGAAACTTGTCCACTTACGTCACTCGAGATCGTCGATCGACTTGCCGACCGACTCGAGGGTGGTGCCCGACCCGTAGTCGCCGGTCAGCTTGATGATGTTGTCCTTCGAGCAGGAGAACAGCCCGTCGGTCGGCTTGAAGTCGTCGGGAATGACGAAGCCCTTCGGCGTGGCCTCGACGACCATCATGCAGTCGGCGCCCTGGTCCTTTGCCGGGTTGGTCGCGGCGTTCAGCCCGCCCCCGGTCCACTCGGTGATGTCGTTCGCTGCGTCGTACACGCAGCTGCGGGTCACGTCGGAGCCGCACTGCTTCACGGCTGTTGCGAACAACAGCCAGCCCGAGAAGGCCTGGTAGCCGAGCAGCGCCTGGTCCTTGCCGTCGGGGAGGTACTCGGCGAACAGGTCGAGGTACTGCTGTGTCGCCGGGTTGTCGGCGGCGAGGAACGGCGGGACGATCGAGGCGACGGCGTAAACGTCTTTCACCGCGGCGCCGCCCACCTTGATGAAGCCTTCATCGATCACGTTGGTGCCGGCGAGCACCCACTTGGGTTCGTAGCCGATGTCGGCCATCGCCTGAAGCAACTTGGCCAGGTTCTCCGGCTCGCCGGTGTACACCACGCCCTCGACCTTGTCGCTCGACAGCGCCTCGGCGAAGGGCGTCCAGCTGGCCTCGCCCGTCGAGTTGTACTGGGCCTGATACACCGAGGTCCATCCCAGTTCCTTGGCGGCATCCTGGGCCTGGGCGTCGACGAACACCAACGATCCGATGTTGCCGGTGAGGAAGCCGACCCGGTCGGTCGACCCGGGAAACTCGTCCTCCAAATAGCGGAACAGGCCGACCTGCAACTCGTCGATCGCGGCTGGAATCGGTGAGACCGACAGGTCTGAGGCGCGGGCCTCGGGCGACACCTGGAAGCCGGGAATCTCGGGGAGCATGCAGCGGAGGCGCTCCTCCTGTCCAGTCTCGTCGAACACGCCGCCGCTGCCGACCAGCATGAAGTCCTCCTGGCAGGACTCGGTGACGCGCTGTTTGTACTCGGTCAACTTGGCGTCCCGTTCGACGTCGACGATCTTGCGGCCGTTGATGCCACCGGCGTCGTTGCACCACGACGTGAACACCTCGGCGGCGTCGAAGATCTCCTGGTTCAAGCCGGGGCGACCGACGAAGCCCGGGTCGGCGATCGTGCCCACCTGAATGGCGTTGTCGGTGACCCCCAGGGCGGTCGCACCCGAGGCGTCGCCGGGCCCGCACACCTCTTTGAGGTCGCCGAAGGTGCCCGCTGCCGTGGCCGATTTGTCTGGGGCCTGCGTCTCGTCNNGACCGGGGCCTGCCCGCCGGTCTCGACCTCGTCCGCGCCGCGGGTGCAGCCGCCGGCCAGAACGGCCACCGCGACAACCCCAATCAATGTCCGCCTGCGAAGCCGCGACCCGAACCCGGCCGACCTGCGTCGTCCCCAAACTTCCATGTCGCGTCCCCCCGGATCTGTGACGAACGCCACCGTACTCGGTAGAACGCGTTCTCGCGCACGCTTCCCAAAACTGCGAAGTAGGGAGTGGAAACGACCGCCTGGCGGTCGTTTCCACTCCCCACTTCGATGCTTTTTAGGTCACAGGGCTGCCGATCAGGTCTCCGGTTCGAGGCTCGACGCCCGCAGGCGAGCGACGGCCCCGGCAAACACCGTGGCCATCGTCGCTGCGGTCAGCCGCTCCTCGACCGAGGTGCGACGGCCGGGCTGGGGTGACAAGGTCAGGTGGCCCAACCGGACCGACCCGACCTCGACGGACAGGTCGAGGCCGTCGGGGAGCACGGCCCGGTCGGGGTTCATCGCAGGCACCGGCCCCATCACCGCACCGGTCGACAACAACCAGGGACCATCGCCGCCCTCCCCGTCGGGCAACCAGTCGCACCTGGCCAGGCCGAGCAGATCGGTCAGCTCGGTGCGCAACACCTCGCTGAGCTCGCCGATCGAGGTTGCCCCATCGGCGGCCCTCACGAACCGAACCAGCTGGTGGAGCTCCTTACGACGCGCCGTGTTGCGGGCGGCCAGGCTGGCCAGCCTGCTGCTGAGCACGCCGACGATGACGCCGACAACGACCAGCGCAATGGCGGCGGACAGGTCGTCGCCGTCCGAGATGGCCAGCCGGTAATACGGCCTGGTCAAAAGCAGGTCGAACACCACCCCGGCCCACACCGCCGCCACCAGGGCCGGACCGGTGGTGCCGATCGCAGCGACGATGACGACCGCGAGCACGAGCACCACGGCCGCTGCGCTCGTGTGGGAGCCGCGCAGCGGGATCGTCGCCGCTGCGGTGACCGCCGGCAACGCCACGGCGAGGACATAGCCGGCGACCAGGCGGGACCGCTGCAGCGGCTGCCCCTCGGCTGGCTCCACCGTTTCGAACCGCCCGTGTCCCACCCGTCTGGACCCTGTGGCGCTGACGGACTCGAGGATGCCTTGGAGCGTGCGATCGAAGCGGTTCATCGTTGCTCGTCTCCGTCGGTGAGGAACCGGTAGCCCATGCCCGGTTCGGTCTTGAAGTGCCTGGGGTGTGAGGGGTCTGCCTCGAGCTTGCGGCGCAGGTTGGCCATGTGGACCCGCAGGTAGCCGGACTCGTCGTCGAAGTTCTGGCCCCACACGGCGGTCAACAGCTGGCGCTGGGTGACCAGGCGGTCACCGTGCCGCACCAGGTGTTCGACCAGCTCCCACTCGGTGGGCGTGAGGTGCACGGCCTGGCCGGAGCGCTCCACCCGCTTGTCCGCCAGGTCGATCCGCAGCTGGCCGACGGCCACGACCGGGACGGCCTCGCCCCCGGACGCGGTGCGCCGCAGCGCAGCGCGCATGCGGGCGAGCAGCTCGTTCATGCCGAACGGCTTGGTGACGAAATCGTCGGCTCCGGCGTCGAGCGCCTCCACCTTGTCGGCCTCCTCGCTGCGGACCGTCAACATGATGATCGGCACCTCGGTCCACCCGCGTAGGCCGTGGACCACCTCGATCCCGCTCAGGTCGGGCAGGCCGATGTCCAACAGCACCAGGTCCGGGTGGCGGTCGGCTGCGAGCTGGAGCGCAGCGCGACCGGTCTCGGCCAGCACCACGTCGAATTCGCGGGCCCGCAGGTTGGTGGCCAACGCGCGCCGGATCTGCGGTTCGTCGTCGACGACCAGAACGGTGGTCACCGCGTCACCTCCGAGGGTGAGCGACCAGGGGCCAACCCAACGCTCAGGGGGCCGTCTGGCCCGGGGGAGATCAGGGACGAGGGTGCTTGCGCGGCCGCCAGGGGCAGCTCCAGCGTGACCGTGAGGCCACCGCCGGGGGTCTCCTCCGCGCTGAGCACGCCGTGCATGGCGGTCATGAAGCCCCGGGCGACCGCCAACCCCAGCCCCACTCCCCCGCTGGTGTCGTCGCCGAAACGTTGAAACGGCTGAAACATGGTGGCGCGTGCCTCTGGGGACACCCCCGGACCGTGATCGATGATCCTCGTCACCGCCGAGCCGTCACGGCTGGTCGCCTGAACGACGACCTCGCGGTCGGCGGGCGAATGGTTCAGCGCGTTGGACACGATGTTGGCCAGCACCCGCTCGAAGAGCCCCGCGTCGGCCAGCGCCGCCGGGGCGTCGTCGTCGAGCTCGATCACGACCCGTTCGGTGGCCTCGGACAGGCTGGCGAGCGCCGCCGCGATGGCGTCGTCGAGCCCGACGGGCCGGACGATGATCTCGACTGCGCCGGCCTCGATGCGGCTCATGTCGAGCAGGTTGCCGATCAGGTCGTCCAGCCGGTCCGCCTCCTCGTCGATCGTGCGGGCAAACTCGGTGCGCTGCTCGGCGTTCCAGTCCACGTCGTCCTGGAGAAGGCTGGTCGATGACGCCTTGATCGACGCCAGCGGCGAGCGCAGGTCGTGCGACACCGCCCGCAGGATCGCCGTGCGCAGCTCGTCGGCCCGGGCCAATGCGGCTCGGTCGCCGGCCGCCGCCTCCAACACCCGCCGTTGCAGCGCCTCGACCAACCGGGTGGCGAACGCCCCCAGCACACGTCGATCGGCGGCGGTCAGACCGCCCGGCGTCAGCGTGAGCAGGTGGTGCTCCCCCAGCTCCAGGCGCTCGCCATCGGCGGGATCCGGTGTCGGGTCGGGTCCGTCGACGGCGACGACGCTCCAGCTGCGTTCGTCCCCGCGGACGAAGACCGCCGCCGCCTGTTGGCCAAACGTGATGCGCAGGTGGCTGAGCAGCACCGCCACCGGATCGTGCTCGCCGGCATCGGCCCCGACCACGTCGACGAGGGCCTCCGTCTCCGCCCGCGCCCGGGCAGCGTCGGCCGTGCGTCGGGCGGTCCGGGCGACGAGCAGGCTGACGAGCCCGCCGGCCGACACGAAGGCCGCCACCGCGATCAGGTGTTCGGGGTCCTTGATCCGCAGCGTGTAGAGGGGCTGGGTGAAGTACCAGTTGGCCGCAGCGGTCGACGCGAGTGCGGTGACGAGGGCGGGGCCGAACCCACCGACCGCCGCCACGACGCAGACGTACAGCAGGTAGATCACCAAAACCGAGGGCAGCCCGATCGAGTTGCGGGCGGCGTCGAGCACGACGGTCAGAAGCGGCAGGCCAACCACCACCAGCGCCCAGCCGGCAACCCGCCGACGACGCGACAGCCGGGACCGGCGGCGACGGTGAGCGGCCGGCAGCGGCGCCCGTTCTACGACGCCGTCGCGGGAGATCACGTGGACGTCGATCTCGCCCGCAGCTCGGATCACGCGGTTGATCACCGAGCCCCGCACCAGCTCGGAGAGTCGATCGCGGTGGGAGGCGCCGAGCACGATCTGGGTGGCGCGCACCGATTCGGCGAACGCAACCAGCCCCTCGGCGACGTCGTCGCTGGTCGTCTCGTGGTAGGTGCCGCCCAGGTCGGCGAGCAGCGCCCGGTGCGCAAACAGCGCTTCGTCGGGGCCCTCCCGCAGCCCGGTGCCCGGGCGGATGTGCACCCCGATCAGGTCGCCGTGGCTGCGTCGCGCCATGCGGGCGGCCCGGCGGATCAGGTGGTCGCCGCTCGGGGCGCCGGTGATGGCCACCACCACCCGCTCACGCGTTTCCCAGGTGCCCACGATCCGCTCGTCGCGCAGGTAGCGCCGCATGGCCTCGTCGACCTTGTCGGCCAGCCATAACAGGGCCAGCTCGCGCAGCGCGCCCAGGTTGCCCGGGCGGAAGTAGTTGCTGAGGGCGGCGTCGACCTTGTCGTGCGCGTAGATGTGGCCGTGAGCCATGCGGCGGCGCAGGGCCTCGGGCGTCATGTCGACCAGCTCCACCTGCTCGGCGTCGCGCACCACCCGGTCGGGCACCGTCTCGCGCTGGCGCACGCCCGTGATCGCCTCGACAACGTCGTTGAGCGACTCCAGGTGCTGGACGTTGACGGTGGAGATCACGTCAATGCCGGCCTCGAGCAGCTCTTCGATGTCCTCCCAGCGCTTGGCGTGGCGCGATCCGGGGGCGTTGGTGTGGGCCAGCTCGTCGACGAGCGCCACGTCGGGTTGGCGGGCGAGCAGTGCGTCGAGATCCATCTCCTCGAGCGCTGCGCCGCGATGGTCGAGGACCCGCCGCGGTGCCACCTCGAGGCCCTCGAGGCGGTCCGCGGTGTCGCGGCGGCCGTGGGTTTCGACGAAGCCGACCACCACGTCGGTGCCCCGGTCGAGGCGGCGGCGTCCCTCGCCCAACATGGCATAGGTCTTGCCCACCCCCGGCGCGGCGCCCAGGTAGATGCGGAGGCGGCCTCTGCTCACGGTTGGAGTCTACGAAGCGCGTCCATCAGCGGGCTTCGCCGTTCTCGAGGGCCAGGTTGAGCTGGACGACGTTGACGCCATCGTCGCCGAGCACGCCCAGCGGGCGGCGCTGCGTGGCGTCGTCGATCAGGTCGGCGACCACCTCGTCGTCGAGGCCGCGCTCCGCCGCCACCCGGGGCGCCTGCAGCTGGGCGTTGGCCAGGGAGATGTGCGGGTCGAGCCCGGAGCCGGAGGCGGTGACGGCGTCGACCGGCACCTGGGCACGGTCGTCGAGCCCGTTCTCGGCCCGGTAGGCGTCGACGCGTTCGCCGACCAGGTCGAGCAGTTCATCGCTGGTCGGGCCCAGGTTGGACGCCCCGCTGGCGGCGCCGTCGTAGCCGTCGCCCGCAGCAGACGGCCGGGGGTGAAACCACTCCGGCCCGTCAGCGGGCTGGCCGATCAGGGCGGAGGCCACCGGGACGCCGTCAGACTCCCCACCGTCCGAATCAAGGATCGAGCCGTTGGCTTGATTGCCGAAGGCCAGCTGCGCCACCCCGGTAACCGCCAGCGGATAGACGATGCCCAGCAGGGCGGTCATCATGCCCAGCATGATCAGGCCGGTGAGCAGTTGGCGACGCATCAGGAGACTCCCAGGGTGGTGATGATCAGGTCGATCGCTTTGATGCCGATGAACGGGGCGATCAGCCCGCCCAGCCCGTAGATGGCGATGTTGCGCCGCAGCACCTCGGCGGCGCCGACCGCCCGGAACTGCACTCCCCGCAGTGCCAGCGGGATGAGCGCCACGATGATCAGGGCGTTGAAGATGACCGCCGACAGGATCGCCGAGCGGGCCGAGCCCAGGCCCATGATGTTGAGGGCATCGAGTTCGGGGTAGGCGACCAGGAACATCGCCGGGATGATGGCGAAGTACTTGGCCACGTCGTTGGCGATCGAGAAGGTGGTGAGCGATCCCCGGGTGATCAGCAGCTGCTTGCCGATCTCGACGATCTCGATCAGCTTGGTGGGGTTGGAGTCGAGGTCGACCATGTTGCCGGCCTCCTTGGCGGCCTGGGTGCCGGTGTTCATCGCCACCCCAACGTCCGCCGCCGCCAGCGCCGGTGCGTCGTTGGTGCCGTCCCCGGTCATCGCCACCAGGCGGCCACCGGCCTGCTCGGCTCGGATCAGCTCCATCTTCTGCTCGGGTGTCGCCTCGGCCAGGTAGTCGTCCACCCCCGCCTCGGCGGCGATCGCCTTGGCGGTCAGCGGGTTGTCGCCGGTGATCATCACCGTGCGGATGCCGAGCGCACGCAGCTCGTCGAAGCGCTCGCGCATGCCGGGCTTCACGACGTCCTTCAGGTGCACCACGCCCAGCACCCGGGCGCCGTCGGCCACGACCAGCGGGGTACCGCCCGAGTTGGAGATGTCGGCCACGTGGGAGATCAGCTCCGGTGGGTTCGAACCGCCGAGCTCCTCCACCCAGCGACGCACCGAGTCGGCGGCGCCCTTGCGCAGCTGGCGACCGTCGACGAGGTCGACGCCGCTCATGCGGGTCTGGGCGGTGAACGGCACCAGCTCGGCGCCCGCCTCCAGCTCGGCGGACAACGAGAACTGTTCGGCGGCCAGGTCGACGATCGAGCGACCCTCCGGGGTCTCGTCGGCCAGGCTGGTCACCAGCGCCGCCTCTGCCAGCTCAACCTCATCGACGCCGTGCACCGGCACGAACCGGCTGGCCCGGCGGTTGCCGAAGGTGATCGTGCCCGTCTTGTCCAACAACAGGGTGGACACGTCGCCGGCCGCCTCGACCGCACGGCCGGACATGGCCAGCACGTTGCGCTGCACCAGGCGGTCCATGCCGGCGATGCCGATCGACGACAGCAGGCCGCCGATCGTGGTGGGGATCAGGCACACGAGCAGGGCGGTGAGCACGATCAGCGACTGCCTGTCGCCCGAATAGGTGGCGAAGGGCTGCAGGGTGACCACCGCCAGCAGAAAGATGATCGTCAGGCCGGACAACAGGATGCCGAGCGCCACCTCGTTGGGGGTCTTCTGGCGTTCGGCGCCCTCGACGAGGGCGATCATCCGGTCGAGGAACGACTCGCCGGGACGGGTCGAAATGCGCACGACGATCTCGTCGGACAGCACCCTGGTGCCGCCGGTGACCGCCGAGCGGTCGCCGCCCGACTCGCGGACCANNGTGCGGACTCGCCGGTGATCGCCGACTCGTCGACGGTGGCGATGCCCTCGACGATGTCGCCGTCACCGGGGATCACCTCGCCGGCGACGACCACCACCTCGTCGCCGATGTCGAGCTCGGTCGAGGCCACGTCAGAAATGCTGCCGTCGGCGTTGCGGCGACGCGCCGAGGTCTCCTGGCGGGTGGCCCGCAGGCTGGCCGCCTGCGCCTTGCCCCGGCCCTCGGCCATCGCCTCGGCGAAGTTGGCGAATAGCACGGTGAACCACAGCACCACGGTGACGATGACGTTGAAGGTGTTCTCCGACGCCGACGAGCCGCCCAGCCCCACGAACATCAAGACGGTGGACAGAACGGCACCCACCTCGACGACGAACATCACCGGATTCTTCGCCATCACCCGGGGGTTGAGCTTGACCACGCTGTCGCGGGCGGCGGGTCCGAGGATGGACCGGTCGAGCACCGACGCCTTGGCAGGGCGCCGGGTGTCGGATGGATCGTGGGAGACGGGATCGTCCGGGGATGGGGGTTGGGGTGGCGGAACAACGGTGGCGGTCATCAGGCTCCTCAGCGCATCGCCAGCGCTTCGACCACCGGGCCGAGCGCAAGTACGGGAAAGAACGTCAGGCCGGCGACGATCAACACGACGCCGGTCACCAGGCCGCCGAACAGCGGGGTGCCGGTTGGGAACGTGCCGGCGGTGATCGGCACCCGTTCCTTACGGGCCAGCGATCCGGCGATGGCCAGGGCCGGGATGATCAGCCCGAAGCGGCCGAGCAGCATGGCGATGCCCTGGGTGATCGTCATCCAGTTGGTGCTGGCGTCGAGGCCTGCGAACGCCGAGCCGTTGTTGTTGGCGGCGGAGGTATAGGCGTACAGCACCTCGCTCAGGCCGTGCGGCCCGACGTCCTGCATCGACTGGTCGAGCACGGTGCCCAAGCGGATGCTCACGGCCGTCATGCCCAGCACGGTCAGCGGCATGACCACGATGTACAGCACCACCAGCTTCATCTCGGTCGCCTGGATCTTCTTGCCCAGGTACTCCGGCGTTCGCCCGACCATCAGCCCGGCGATGAACACCGCCAACAGGGCATAGATCAGCAGACCCATCAACCCCACTCCCACGCCGCCCGGGCTCACCTCCCCGAGCAGCATGTTGACCATGACCACGCCGCCGCCGGCGCCGGTCATCGAGTCGTGCATGCAGTTGACCGCACCGGTGGAGGTGCCGGTGGTGGTGCCGGCATACAGCCCGCACGTCCCCGGCCCGAAGCGGGTCTCCTTGCCCTCCATGTTGCCGCCGGACTGTTGGGCCGCCACCGCCTGGTCGGCGCCGCGGTCGGTCAGCAGGGGGTTGCCGGCGGTCTCGGCGGTGCCGGCCAGCAGCACCGAGCCGAGCCACAGCACCATCATCACGCCCAGCAAGACATTGCCCTGTTTCCGGTCCTTCACCATGCGGCCGTAGGCCAGGGGGATGGCCAGCGGAATCGCCAGGATCAACCAGATCTGCAGCAGGTTGGTCCAGCCGTTGGGGTTCTCGAAGGGGTGGGTCGAGTTGGCGTTGAAGAACCCGCCGCCGTTGGTGCCCAGCTGCTTGATCGCCACCTGCGAGGCCGCCGGGCCACCGGGGATCGACTGGGAGACGCCGGCCACGCCCGACACCGTTTGGGTCCCCGAGAAGTTCTGGATGACGCCCTGGCTGACCAGCAGGATCGCTGCGATGAACGCCATCGGCACGAGCACCCGCACGACGATCCTGGTGAGGTCCACCCAGAAGTTGCCCAGGGTGGACGACCCCCGCCNNGCGGATGATCGCCACGATCACCGCCATGCCGGCGGCCGCCGACACGAAGTTCTGCACGGTCAGGCCCACCATCTGGCTGAGGTGGCTCATCGTGGTCTCGCCGCCGTAGGCCTGCCAGTTGGTGTTGGTGAGAAACGAGATGGCCGTGTTGAACGCCACCGTCGGGCCGACGCCCGGGCGGCCATCGGGGTTCAGCGGTAGCACCCCCTGGAGTCGGAGCAGCGCGTACAGCGCCAGCACCGAGGCCAGGCTGAACGCCAGCAGGGAGGTGGCGTACCCGGTCCAACGCTGCTGCGATCCGGGGTCGATGCGACACGCCCGGTAGATCATGCGCTCGATAGGGCCAAACACCCGCTCGCCGGGGGTGGGCTCGGGCTCGCCGCCCAGCTCCGGGTCGCCGAACACCCCCGCCAGGTAGCGCCCGAGCGGCGGCACGGTGACGCCGAGCAACACCAACAGGACCAAGATCTGAAAAATGGCTGCGGCGGACATCAGAAGCGCTCCGGCCAGATCAGGGTGACGACCAGGTAGACGAACAGTCCGGCGGCGATCACCAGGCCGGCGATGCTCTCGAGGTTCACGATCCCTCCCCTGCGGCGGGGCTCGAGGACGAGAGCGACTCGGCCGGTGTCGTCGTGAAGTCGTGGGTGTCGTCCGGACCGACGATGCGGTCACACACGGTCACGTAACCGGCGAAGCCGATGAAGGCACCAACCAGCAGGATCAGCAGCAGCACATCTGTCATGCGAAGAGGTCTAGGCGCCCCTCGTCCTGCTGGGAATGGCCTTCACGCCTTCTTCACGGCCAATCGCCACATCTTGGCGTCGTGTTCGCGCTCGCCCAGCGTGGATGCCGACCTTTGGGATGATGACGGGCCAACAGGTGACCTCCAATCGTCCCAAAGGCGCACCGCCTCAGGCGTAGCGCACCGGAAGGCCCTTGATGCCGTTGATCCAGGCGCTGCGCAGCCGGCGGGGGTCGCCCAGCGGCTCGATGTCGGGTGCCAGGTCGGCGATGGCGTTGAACATCAGGTTGATCTCCATGCGGGCCAGGTTGGCGCCGATGCAGTAGTGCGCTCCGCCCCCGCCGAAGCCCACGTGATGGTTGGGGCTACGGGTGATGTCGAAGCGGTGCGGCTCGTCGAACACGGTCTCGTCGAAGTTGGCCGAGCTGTAGGACAACCCCACCCGCTGACCGGCCTTGATCTTCGTGCCGTGGATCTCGTGGTCGGTCGTGGCGGTGCGCTGGAAGATCACGATCGGGCTGGCCCAACGCACGATCTCATCAGCGGTCGTCTCGGGCCGTTCCCGCTTGAACAGCTCCCACTGGTCGGGGTTCTCGAAGAACGCCTGCATACCGTGGCTGATCGCGTTGCGGGTGGTCTCGTTGCCGGCGACCGCCAGAATCAAACAGAAGAAGGCGAACTCCTCCGAGGTCAGCAGCTCGCCGTCGAGGTCGGCGGTGAGCAACCGGGTGGCGATGTCGCCCTGCGGGTCCGCCTTGCGGGCCTCGCCCAGCCCCATGGCGTAGCCGAGGATCTCGGCGGCGGCGACGGCCGGTTCCACCTCGTACTCCGGGTCGTCGTAGGCCACCATCTGGTTGGACCAGTCGAAGATCCTCTTGCGGTCCTCCTGGGGGAACCCGACCAGGTCGGCGATCGCCTGAAGCGGCAGCTCACACGACACATCGGCCACCAGGTCGCCGCTGCCCTTGGCCACGGCGTCGGACACGATCTGACGCGCCCGCTGGTCGAGCGCTCCCTCGATCCGGCCGATCGCCCGGGGGGTGAAGCTGCCCCGGCCGATGATGCCCCGCAGCTTGGTGTGCCGGGGCGCATCCATGTTGAGGATCATCTCTCGCTGCATCGCCCGCTCGTCGGGGCCGACAGTCGCACCGTCGAAGCGGACGACCGCCGTGTTCTCCTCGGACGACCAGCCGTCCCGGGCGCCGGAGATCGCCCTCACGTCGGCGTGCCGGGTGACCATCCAGAAGCCGCCGTCGTCGAAGGACGACTCCTCGCGGGTCTGCGGGTTCCAGAAGATCGGGGCGCTTTGGCGCAGCGCGGCCAGCTCCTCGAGCGGGATGCGGTCGGCGATCAGATCGGGGTCGGTGAAGTCGAAGCCCGGCTCGACGGCGACCGGTTCGATCGGCCCACGGGCGACCGCGCCCGTGAAAGGACAGCCGCCGGTCGCGGGCGAACCGATCCCCTCGTCGCGGGAATCGGGGCTCGTCGTGGCGGTCATGCCGACGCCTCCGTGGTCGAGTTCATGAGGCCCTGGAGGCGCTCGGTGGCATCGATGCACTCGCTCACCAGGTCGAACACCACCTCGCGTGTCGGCCGCATCTTGTTCATGCGGCCGACGATCTGGCCGACCGGGTTGAAGTTCACGTCCTTGGCCTGCTCGGGATAGAGGTGGCCCCGCTGCACCGCATTGGAGGTGACCATGAACTGCATCGGCATGCCGAGCGGCTTGGGGTTGCCCTCGGCCTCCCAGGCCTCGGTCCACTCGTTGCGCAGCATGCGGCACGGCTTGCCGGTCCACGATCGCGAGCGCACCGTGTCGCGGCTGGTCGCCTCGAGCAGCGTCTTCATCTGCGCCGGTGGCACGTCGGCCTCGTCGACGGTGAGCCACAGCGACCCCGTCCACACGCCCTGGGCACCCAGGGCCAGCGCCGCCGCCATCTGGCGGCCGCTGCCGATGCCTCCCGCCGCCAGCATCGGCGTGTCGCCGATGGCGTCGATCACCTCGGGCCACAGCACCAGCGAGGCGACGTCGCCGGTGTGGCCGCCACCCTCGGTGCCTTGGGCGATCACGATGTCGACGCCGGCGTTGGCGTGGCGGGTGGCCTGCGAGGCCGTGCCGCACAGGGCGGCGACCAGGCGGCCGGACTCGTGGATCTCGTCGATCACGTCCGGCGGCGGCGTACCCAGGGCGTTGGCGAGCAACTTCACCTTGGGGTGCGACAGCGCCACCTGCACCTGCGGGCCGGCGGTCGCCTCGGTCCAGCCGAGCAGCTCCTGCATCTTGTCCTCGTCGGGGATGTCGGGCACGCCGTGGTCGTCGAGGATCTCCTCGACGAACGTGCGGTGCTGCTCGGGGATCAGGTCCTTCAACTCCTGCTCGAGTTTTTCGGCATCGCCCTCGCCCATCCCCTCGTACTTGCCGGGGATGACGATGTCGACGCCGTAGGGCAGGTCGCCGATGTGCTCGTCGATCCAGGTGAGCTCGGTCTCGAGCTGCTCGGGCGTGAACCCGACCGCACCGAGCACGCCGAAGCCGCCCGCCTTGCTGACGGCGACGACGACGTCCCGACAATGGGTGAAGGCGAAGATGGGAAACTCGATACCGAGGCGCTTGGCCAGTTCGGTCTGCATGGGATGGCTCCTGGATGGTGATGTGTCGGGTGTGGACGGGTGGTCAGATGGTCAGACGGGCCGGCTCGGGGGTCAATTCAAGAAGCCGGCGCAGCCCGGCGAGAACCGCCCCGGTCGAGATCGCGTCCGGGTCGAGCCGGTGCTGAAACGCCATGCCGGTCAGCAGGGCGATCAGCTGCGACGCCACCTCGTCGCTCGGGCCGGGAAGGTGGAAGCCGAACTCGATTGCCCAGTCCTCCAGCGCCCCGGCCAGTCCGGTGCGCATCTGACGGAAGCGCTCGGCGCCGATCTGGCCGATCTCGGGGTCGCGGACGGCGTGCAGCCACAGTTCAAACTCGAGGAGCAGCCAGGCGTCAGCGCTGGCGTCGTCGCTGGCGATCAGCCCGGTCCACATGCCGGCCAAGCGACCATCGAGGTCGGACAGGCTGGGAAGCCCGGCGGTGAGGCCGGCGACCGTCTGGGCGATCCAGTCCTCGAGCAGGGCGACCAACAGGCCGGACTTGCCGCCGAAGTGGTTGTACAGCGCTCCGGTGGTGCGGTCTGCTGCGGCGGCGACCGCCTCGACCGAGGTGGCGTGATAGCCCTGCCGGGCAAACAGGTCGGTGGCGGCGTCGAGCAAGAGACGACGGGTCTCGGCGCGTCGTGCTTCCTGGGTGCGGCCCACGGCCGGACAGGTTACATAATGGTCGCTACGTATGTCGACCGCTTGATATATCTGCGGCTGGTCGGTGTGGCCGCCCGAGGTGCCCGAGGTGCCCCGAGCGGGCTGCTCTGGCCAGGTTTCGATCGACATCGACGGTCGATGAACCCTCACGAGTTACGCCCGTTCGAGGCGATCAGTTGGCGCGCAGACGAGGGAGTACGTCGGACTCAAACAATTCGAGGCTGGCCCATGACAGGTCGGGGTCCAGCCCGCCCATCAGCGGGTGCAGCGTCAGGGTGTGCACCTGCCGACACAGCTCGACGCACTCGTCGGGGGTGACCACCCGGTAGGTGCCCTCCAAGCGCAGATCGTGCAGCGTGGTCGCTGCGGAATCGACCAGCGAGCGGTTGCCGGCGGTCTGCCACGAGGCCATAACGGCGGCGTCGTCGAGGGCGATGGGACCGATCCGGGCCCAGTCCCGCTCGGGGTCGTC
>MTKX01000312.1_pt7 | contig 35085 bp, 34 predicted proteins | sample 1042771 | NCBI WGS metagenome assembly MTKX01 (sample SAMN06212183, study PRJNA360534) | anaerobic digester metagenome | biome: Wastewater treatment plant; material: sludge; isolation source: anaerobic digester fed with sludge from wastewater treatment plant | place: Denmark: WWTP Randers ...
GGCCCCTTGACCCCTATCTATATACCGCCAAGTGACTTCTGTGTTCAGCCATACGTGGCCTGCATGTTTCAATCGCCTCAGTTTCTTCCACAACCCGAAGAAGTGGCGGAAATTATTGAAGTGCCTCTGCGCTACCTTCTCGATGAAAGAAATGTTGTCATTGAAGAATGGCCCCTCGACCACGAGATTAAGCAAGTCCCTTATTTTAATGTCCATGGCCACAAGGTGTGGGGTGCAACTGCTGTTGTGCTTTCAGAATTTGCCGCTATTCTTGAAAATCTTGTGAAAACCTGAGGCCCAGATTAATTTGGTTAAACGAATGGGGGTTAAACAGCCAAATCACAACTGAAGGATTTTCATCATTTCATCAATCTCGTCGTTTGCCGAATCGAGTTCTCGCATGAACTTTCCAAGATCAACTTCGTCGATGATATCGGTGACTTCTTCAAGAAATAAATAACCACCATGTTCGGTCAAAAGGGTGACATCGAAATTGGATTCCAAACCTGCATAATGTATCCATGACAATCTGTCTGCAAAGGAGATGATTGCTGTTGCAGCCCTGTTGTCCTCCGGTGTTTCATTCACAGAGTGATGATACTTGGCAACATCGACAAACGTTATGGGTAGTCTCCATTTCTCCATAAGCCATGCACCAACTACATCATGAGACTCACCAATTAGGCGTTTTTCTACTTCTCGTATGGTGATATTTTCCTGAAGTGTTTCCTGGATAACCACTTTATAGGTTTCATGAGCAACTCTGTCGAGTATGACCTTTCCTACATCATGGAGGAGCCCAAGAAAATATAGAACATTGTGGTCCAGTATCCCGAGTTCTTCTGATAACCTTCTTGCAACAACACCGGTCGTTACAGAATGTCTCCAAAAGTCATGGAGATCGAACGTTTCCACATTTTTGGAAGGCTTCAGCGCCTGGTAGGTACCGCATGTAATGCATATCCCGGTAATCTCTTTAATGCCCAACAATGTTACTGCACGATCTACCGTCTCAACTTTGTTGGGTAACCTGTAGAAAGCTGAATTTGAGATTTTAAGAACATTCATGCTCATCAAGGGGTCCTTGGAGATTATATGGGAAAGCGCCTCAAGTTCGATATCCTTGTCGTTGAGGGCCACTAAAAGTTCTGCCATAACTGCAGGAATGGGGGGGAGAAAATCGATGGTTTCTTGTATCTTTATTTTTAAATCGCCTGTCATATGGATATTATTCTAATAAAAAACATTCTATTATTTCATCGGATGGAATACAAAAGTAATTAAAAAACCCATTCCAGTTCAACGGTGATGACATTTGCCTAACCTGTGTATATGCCCCAATGTCTGTTATGACGCATGTCTTCCGGATTCGCCACAGTTTTGTGCTTTTAGTATCGCCACTAAAGGGGTATGTATATCCGACATCCGCCTACCACATTTTTACAGCACAAAGATGGGGTGAATATAGTATGACAAGACATACGGGTTCATTCCAGGAATCAAAGAAAACATCAATGCGCCCATACCGGACATTTTTACTTTGGTAAGCAGGGGACATTTCTATTTTGGTTTGACAGAAGAGATTAAAACGTTTTACCAACATGGAAAATATACTATACTCTTGCCAGTTTTTTTGTTTATCCTTGAATGCCTACCTTCATCATTCTCACGCTGAATGAAAATAGGTGGTTTATGGCATGAAACCGAACGAGAAAAAAAAGACAATAGCATATCTAAGTGCAAAACGTTTCAAGTTATGTATTTTAGCAGGGGCTGAGTCTGTTTTTAAGAACCGGGATCACCTGAATAAGATTAATGTTTTCCCTGTACCAGATGGGGATACAGGAAGCAACTTGTCTATGTCGCTTATGTCAGTTGTGAGAGAGATTGAAGCTCTGCAGGATCCGTCTCTCGAAACGATAGTGAAGGCAACTGCGTGGGGAGCCCTTATGGGGGCACGGGGTAATTCAGGCATAATATTTGCCCAGATTCTATCGGGCATAGCTGAGGGGATAGAAGGCAAAGAAAGACTGTCAGCAAAGGATGTAGCCCTTTCATTCTCCTATGCTGTTAAAAAAGCTTANNGCACCATTTTAACAGTGGTTCGAGAGACAGCTGAAGCAGCAATAGAGGCAGCTGAGAATACTTCTGATCTTTATTTTCTCCTTCATGCAATGGTAACAGCAGCTCGGACCTCAGTTGAGCGAACTCCTGAAATGCTGCCCAAATTAAAAGAAGCAGGGGTGATTGATGCAGGAGGGTTGGGGTTTCTCTACTTTCTCGAGGGTATGCTGCGTCTTGTCGACGGCATAGCAATGGATGATACAACTGTTGATAATGAAAAGATGTTGGTCGATATGCAGAAAGAAACTTCAACCTCTCAACCCAGCAATCGTTATTGCACGGAATTTATTCTCAAAGGAAGTCAGATCTCAGAAGATCACCTGAAAAAAGACCTTTCCCAGAAGGGTGATTCAATTGTGGTTATAGGAGATAGCCGCCTTGCGAGGGTTCACATCCATACAGGCCAGCCTCAAAAGGTACTAGAGTATGCTTTTTCATTGGGGCAGGTTTCATCGATCAAGGTGGATGATATGCTCACTCAGCATACGTCGCGTTTTGTCAACCACAAGGGTGCAAAGACAAGCTCTGTTGTTGCCATTGTTCCTGGAGATGGATTTAAGGAAATCTTTTACAATGCCGGTGCTGAGCTTGTCGTGGATGGCGGGGCAACAGAAAATCCAAGTACGATGGATATAGTTTCTGCCATAGAGGCAGTTGAATCATCGAATGTGGTTATACTTCCCAACCACAAAAACATCTATCCGGCTGCCCTCAAGGCGGCAGAGATTGCAACAAAACAAGTCACTGTCCTCAAAACATCAACGCCGTCTGAAGGAATTTCTGCATTACTTGCTTATATGGATGATGCACCCTTCGAGGAAAATGTCAGTCGAATGGATCTGGCATCCCGGCAGGTAAAATCCGGAGAAATTCTGGTGGCATCAAGGGATGTAACATTAGGGGGCGTTGATGTTAAAACAAACGATTTCATTGGTGTTTACCGGGGAGAAATCCAATGTTCTTCTGCGTCCCTTTGTGAAACATTACAGCTTCTTGTTAAGTGCATGTACGAGCCGTCAGATGAGATTATTACACTTTACTTTGGTGAAATCATCAGAAAAAATGATGCAGAAGCTATGCAGTCGATTCTTCAGCAGAGTTTCCCCGACAAGAGTGTTGAATTATATTTTGGTGGTCAAGCACATGCACAATATATCGTTTCAGTTGAGTAGTGTGGAGCAGTAGATATGAAAATCATAACAGACAGCACTGCTGACCTGCCGAAAGAGTTGATCATTAAGCATAATATTGGGATTGTCCCGTTAACCATCCATCTTGGAGATAGAAGCTGGAAGGATTATTATGATGTTGAACCAGATGAATATTACAGGCTCCTGAGAAAAACAACAGCACANNCGATTCTGTCGATCCATCTGTCATCAAAATTGAGCGGCGTTTTTCAGTCTGCTCTGTTAGCGCGAAGCCATTTCCCCGGGGCAATGATAGAAGTGGTAGACTCTTTACAGGCATCCTTTGCCCTAAGTATACTGGTTATTATTTGTGCTGAAACGGCGAACAGAGGGGCTTCGCTGAGCGAAGTTGCTCATGTGGCCAGGGAGATTGGCCCACAGATCGAGACGTACTTCTCAGTAGACTCTTTGGAGTATCTCCACCGTGGAGGTAGGATCGGTAAAGCCCAGGTTTTTTTAGGGACTTTGATGAAGATAAAGCCCCTTTTGAAAGTAATGAATGGTGAAGTCCAACCCATAGAAAAAATCCGTACCAGTGAAAGGCTGTTGAACAGGTTTGTAGAGCTGGTTGAACTGGCAGCACAAGAACATTCACAGCTATTGATGGCGGTAGGGGAGTCAGACAATGCAGAGGTCATGACAGATCTCCTCGGCAGGCTTGAGAGAATCCCTGGTATTTCGCTCATGTTCCGGGGTAAACTTGGAGGGGTCATAACATCTCATGCTGGTCCAGGAGCGCTCGGTATAGCGTATGTCAAAAATGTGCTCAAGTAGTTGTGTAGGTAGAGAATTACTTCGTCGACTGGTCGCAGGAGAATAAAAGTGGATTCTCCTGACCGACCCTGCTTTTTAGCCACCTGTTGCTGCCGGGCTTACATTTTTTGTGACGCCACATACCATTGCCAATATAAATGCCTTCATCTTTTTTGATGCGTTCATAGCAGACGTAACAGTAGTCTTTTTTGAGTTCCTGAAAGAGGGGTTCCTGAAAGTATTTCTGCTTTGGCATAGTGTCTTTGCGTGTTGTGGAAGAATACAGGATAAACAGCATCAATGCAAGACATTTTTTGTTATCAGGTGATTGGTTAATTGAACACTAAGTTGATCGAGTTATTCGTTTATTGTGTTGAAAACGACATGTTTCCAACCCCACTTACCTCTTTCATTTCCTATTTATATGTCACTGTTCGGGATGGGAATGTGGCAGTGCGTTTTTAATCAGGCGATATTCAGCCAGGACTTTCCTGGTGAAGCGCGTGTCCGGGCCATCATCCTCTGACGCAACTTTTTTGGCTTTTCCTATGCCAACGTTGTAAGCATGAAGGGCTGCGTTGAGATTCTCAAACTTCTCGATGAGCCACGAAAGGTGGCTTACTCCGATTCTGATATTCTTTTCAGGTTCGTCCAGGCATTTAGGACTCTTTATTGAAACACCCATTTCTTTTGATACATATTTGGCAAGGGAAGGTTTTATCTGAAGAAGTCCACGGGCTCCCTTTTTTGAAATAGCATCACTCCTGAAATTGCTTTCAACCTTCATGACTGCCAGCACGAGCCGATAGTCAATTTCATTATCTTTTGCTTCTTCATATACAGACATAGCTATTTTCTTTAGCTTTTCATCACTTGCCCTGACTTTCTTATTTTTGAGGTACTGAATGATCTCGTTGGTGATAATGTTTTCGTGCCCACCTTCACCCCCTGAAGCAGAAACAGAGGTCAGTGCAATGAAAGTTATTGCAATGATTGTTATGACAAGTATCGATAATATTTTAAACTCTGATCCTAACTGCATAAGTGTGTAAAATACCCCAGGCCGAGATTCAAAGTCAAGTTAAATTCTTTTAATAAATGTGCAGGAAAAACTAGGAACGTCTGAATAGCTTTTAGTGAATCGGATTAGTCCCTTCCTTTTTTCATTGGCAACCCGAGTTGTCACCTGTGGTGATGATAAAATTTCCAACACTGCCCAAAAAAGGCTTTTTTCTGGAGACCGTATAGCTAACCGCCTTTGTGTCTGGATGGCGGGAAAGATATCCAAAGATGTGGATTCTATCAAAAAATGTTATAACTATGTGCGATGCCCTTTGTCTGGTTTTTAAGAATACCAATAGATATGGGTTTTTCTTTGATGACCAACAGGTTTTCCATCTTCCAAATTATTTCTCTGAGGAACACTGATGGGCTTTGTACCAGACAAAACAATGTATTTGTATGCTTCCCTTTCACCCAGCCTTCCATTTCACGTAGCAACATAGAGTAAAACAAATCTGAGGATGGTTGATATTTGAGGATGTGTGGTTTAACCAAGATAAATTGTGGCATGGATAGTAGGTCTATTAAAGATCCAGATCCCTCACCGAAAATACGAATGACTTGTTCAGAATAAAATACTTTTCTTTTCCACAAAGATCGATAGACTCGGGAGAGAAGTTGAAATAAACGCTTACCCGTGATCTTTCTTGTGGCATTTCCATGAATAGGTTCACATTCAGGATTTCATTGTTTGTTAATTCTATCTGTACACTTCTTTCTGGGCTCAATACTGTTTCTTCTGGGAGGTTCCTTTCAGGAATTTCTAGAAGCATAATCCCACATTTGTTGAGAAAAAACGTTGTTCCTGTATAGGTATCTTCTACGCCTCGGTAACCGCAATGTAAACGACATCATGGCGCCAAGACCCGATATCATCTCCATTGATGTCGATGATAGTTTGGAAGAAATCTCGAAAAAATAAAAACGTACGGATATTCCCAGTCTCCTGTTTACAGGCAAGACCCTGATAACATTTTGTGCATAGTCTCCATCAAGGATATTTGGAGACAGTCCAGTGATGTTCAGGTCAAGGGCATCCAGGGGATTATTCAGCAGCCTTTGTTTGCACCAGAATCTTTAAAAGCCCTTAAGATACTGGAACTCTTTAAACAGTCGCGAACGCATGTGACATTGATCGTTGATGAGTATGGCGCAATTCAGGGTTATAGTTACNNCAGGGTTATAGTTACTCTCCATGACATTCTTGAAGCTATAGTTGGTGATTTGCCATCAGATGAATTAACAGAGGACTCAGATTTTGTTCCCAGGGCAGATGGATCCTGGTTGGTTGATGGCCGCCATTCTATATTGACAAGTTTAAAGAGGTTTTTAAAATTGGCGCCATGCCCCATTAAGATTCAGGCCGTTACCACACTATTGCGGGTTTCATGTTGTTTTCTTTTAATCGTATTCCTTCAACAGGGGATCATTTTGACTTTGCCGGCCCACGATTTGAAGTCATCGATATGGATGGTAACCGAATCGATAACATTCTTGTGACTCCTGCCCCAAAACATGTCAGTGATACTGACCAGCTCGGATAACTAAAGTCCAGACTTCCTCATGCTGATACCTATGATTCAAAGATTTTTTTGCGGGAATAATCCTTTCATCGGAATTGCTGCTTAAAATCCCCCTTGCTGATTGGGTAGACTTTGTCTATGGGCAATACGTTGATGTCAATCGAAAAGAGATATAGGTGGTGCGGGTGTTGTAGAAAAATCCAATTAATTATCAACGAACTGCAATTGACAAGTAACGTCCTGAATGTTAGGAAATCTATATGGACAGGAGGCTGGGATTTTGTGGAAATTTGTCAACAACCGCTATGGGAATCTTGCCCCATGAAAATATAGATGATGCTCTGGAGCTTGCCCTCTCCCTTGACATTCCGTTCTGGCCCCAGTTGCCGAAACTCTCTTTCTCTGAGGACATGTACGTCCAGGCAATGGAATATTTTCCCGGCATGGTAATCGATGAGGATCGACAACAGATATATTTTGATACGAATAGGTTTATAAATGACATTCCCTTGTACATCGAACTCGAAAAAGACCCTACTACCTTTATTCTCTCAGAGAGATTCTCGCATGTATATCAGCGATTTCTGTCGCTTGAGCTTGATTCGTTTAAGGCCATCCGCGGTCAAATCATCGGCCCTATCAGCCTTATGCTGAAAATAGTAGATGAGAATGGAAAGCCTATAGCTTATAATGATGAAGTGCGTGCTTTTGCGTACACTATTATCCAAAAAAAACTCAATGCACAGTATGCCCAATTACGTGCAAAGAATGAAAAGGCTTTCGTGTGGATAGATGACCCTGGTCTTGAGTTTGTTTTTAACGCCATGTGCGGCTACGATAATGTGAAGGCAAAAGAGGAGCTCACGGTCTTCTTTGATGGTGTTGAAGGGCCACGTGGGCTACATCTCTGCGGTAGACCGGATTGGGATTTCCTGCTCTCCCTGAACATTGAAATCCTGTCTTTCAATGCCTATGCATTTGGTGAAATCTTTGTAACCTATGATAGGGTAAAAGATTTTCTTGGAAAGGGTAACATTATTAGTTGGGGGATTGTGCCGACCTATTTTGAAGAATTTTCGAAAGAAGATTCATCGGGTCTTGCTGGCAGGCTTGAGTCGATGTGGGCGGTCCTGGAGAGGAAAGGGATAGACAGGGAACTTATCATTCAGAACAGCCTTCTTGCGCCTGCGACATGTAACCTTCTGAATGCGGATAAAACGACTACGGTCGAGAAATCCTTTAAACTTCTCACGTCTGTATCAAGCCATTTAAAAGAGAAATACTTGTGAGGGTCGTGCATGAATAATATTCACGTTATATGCAAAAGACAGAAAGAAGATGCAATCAGCCTAGCTGCCCGTATCATTCAGCTTTATGGCCACAAAATTGACGTATTTGTTGACGAAGAGTCAGCCCGCCAACTCAACTATACGAAACACCTTGAGATTGAGCACGTAGGGGAGGGGGCGAAGCTTATCGTAGTTCTCGGCGGTGATGGGACCCTTTTAAGTGTTGCACGGAATCTTAAAGGCAAAGACGTGCCAATTCTTGGGGTTAATTTAGGTGGCCTAGGTTTCCTGACCGAGATATCACCAGAAGAGTTTCCAGAGATGCTCGAAAGGGTTATTAGTGGTGATTATGATATCTCCCAGCGCATTATGCTCTCCGTGACAGTCAAAAGAGAAAAGGAGAAAGTTTTTGAATTTGCCGTACTGAACGATGCAGTCATAACAAAGGATGCCTTGGCGAGAATTATAGACATTGAGACTCACGTAAATGGAGAATACCTCACGACATTCAAGTCTGATGGTCTCATATTCTCAACGCCCACCGGATCAACGGGGTATTCACTGGCTGCAGGAGGACCAATCCTGTATCCTTCAATGAAAAACATCATTGTTACACCCATATGCCCCCATATGCTCACGAACAGGCCCATCATTCTCCCCGAAAAAGTGAATATTAAGGCTATACTAAAGTCAAAGGATGAAAAAGTGGTTCTTACCCTCGATGGGCAAATAGGGTTTCCACTGGAGTTTGGGGATGAGATGTTAATAAAGGAATCTTCCCATGTTGTAAGCCTTGTCAAATCTTCGTCCAAGGGTTATTTCGAGATTCTGAGAACAAAGCTGAAATGGGGTGAAAGGTAATAATGCTTACCTTCCTCAAGGTGAAAGGGTTTGCGATCATCGATGAACTCCAGATAGAATTCAGTGACGGTTTTAACGTCATAACTGGAGAAACCGGGGCAGGAAAATCTATTATCATTAATGCGCTTTCAACACTGATGAGAACAAAAGTATCGAGCGATATTATCAGGACAAAGGCTGACCAGGCGGAGATTCTTGGTCATTTTTTTTATAAAGACCAGGAATTCATTTTAAAGCGCATTGTTAGCACGCATGGAAGATCAAGGTCTTTTCTCAATGGTGAGCCCATCACAACAACAAGGCTGTCAGAACTGGGAGATACACTTATTAACATTTACGGCCAGAATGAGTTCCACTACCTTCTCGATCGGGAAAATTATATCAGTATCCTCGACAGCCTTTTATATCTTGACAATGAAAGGACTACCCTTTCGGAAAAAGTTCAGACCTTACGAAGATGTGAATCAGAGCTTTCAGCAAAAAAAGGGGAGATTGAAGGGCAGGAAAAAGAGATGGCTTTGTTGGATTTCCAGATTGATGAAATCGATCAGGCAGCTCTCCAGGAAAACGAAGAAGAGCGTGTGAAAGAAAATCTGAAAATCATTAAGGAAGCGGAAAAGATACAGGCTAGCCTCAATGCAATATATGAAGGCCTCTATGAAGGGGAAGAGTCTGTTCATGGAGTTATAAAGAGATTTACTGGCCTCCTCAAACCCTTCCGTGACATCGATACACTACAGGGACTGATGGAGAGGATTGAGACGATATCCTATGATATGGAAGATATCTCTTTACAAATCAGAGAACTAGAGAAAGGGATTGTTTTTGATCCTGGCGAGCTTCAGAGACTCGATGAAAGGCTGCAAAGAATCTATGAATTAAAAAGCAAATACGGTAAGTCGTATGGTGAAATAAAAAAATATGCAGCATCGGCCAGGGAAAGGCTTGCTTACCTGAAGACCCTGACCACAGACATTGATGGCCTTGAGAAAAAGAGAACTTCTCTCGCTCAGGAGGTACAGCATTTAGCTCAACGGCTTAGTGAAGAGAGAAAAAAAGGGACAAAATCCGTTGAAAAAGCCATTGTTAATGAACTTGGTTTTTTGTCTATGAAAGGGATGCAATTCCACATAGAAATTAGCAACAAGGGTACAATCGATGAGAACGGGATGGATGACATCGATTTTTTGATTAGCACCAACCCAGGGGAACCTCTCAAGCCATTGAGAAAAATAGCCTCAGGTGGGGAACTGTCACGAATTATGCTGGCAATTAAGAGGGTTATAGGGGGAGATGAAGGAAAAACTCTTATCTTTGATGAGGTAGATGCTGGAATTGGTGGAAGGGTTGCGGACCTCGTGGGCAAAAGGCTTCAGGATTTAGCCTCGAAACATCAGGTAATATGCATAACCCACCTTCCCCAAATTGCTACTTACGCTGACAGACATTTCCTTGTAGAAAAGGTTTTTGCAAAAGGATCAGCAAGGACAGAGATAAAACAGATTGATAATTCGGAGAGAGTCCAGGAAGTCGCCCGGATGATGGGCGGGGCAACAATAACGGAAAAAACAATCCAGAGGGCAGAGGAGATGATTCGCCATGCTACGAAAGGCATCCATTAAAGACATAAAAAGTATCCACAGTATTGTTAATTCGGCAGCCGCCAAAGGAGAGATGCTGGCGAGGTCTCTTGGAGAGCTCTATGACAATATGAGAGATTATTTTGTATATGAGGAGCGAGGAAAAGTCATTGGTGCCGGTGCTCTCCATATATGCTGGGAAGATCTTGCAGAGATAAGATCCCTTTGCGTCACAGAGTCATCAAGGGGAAAAGGCATAGGCCGGATGCTTGTTGAAGCATGTATGGAAGAGGCAAGAGAGCTCAACATAGCCAAAGTGTTTCTTCTCACCTACCAGGAAGAGTTTTTTGGGAAGTGTGGATTTACACTTGTTGATAAAAAAGAATTGCCACAAAAAATATGGTCCGATTGTATTCGTTGCCCAAAATTTCCTGAATGTGATGAAATTGCAATGATGAGGCGCATCTAACCATGTGTGGTGAAACATTTTATGGTAGGTGTTGAGAGAGGGGAAGGGATGGAGAAAGACCATATCTTAAATCGTATACGAGATGAATTTGACAGTTACGAGCTTTTCTTCCTAAAAGAGAAGACAAAAAAATTTGAAAGTAGGGACAGGGGTCTTCATGGAGTTGAAATACATGAAGAGGAGGGTATTTCTCTGAGAGGCATTAAACAAGGAAAGATGATCTTTACCTACACATTTCAGAAAGGGAAAAAGGCAGCTGATTTACTGATTGAAAATACAAAGCTCCTCAGCCCTTTTGTCGAGATTGATGAGAGTGCTGTTTTGCCTTCTCCCTATACAAATTATTCATCAGTCGATCTCTTTGATCCTGACGGTCTGGCAATAGATGATAGCGAAAAAATTGCAAGACTCATTGAAATGGAGTCCCTAATCCTTGATTATGATAAACGTATTGTCACGACAAGGAACTGTGAGCTTCAGGAAACCGCAATAGAGATAGAAATTTTCAATTCAAACGGCCTTAGTGTGAGAAACAGAAAAACCCTTTACTCGGTTTTTGCGCTCTGCGTTGCAAAAGACTATGATGAAGTGTCATGGTATGACTGGAAATGGTCTCACTCCTTTGCAGATATAGATATGAATGCCCTTGGATTCGAAGTTGCGCAGAAAACGATCTCATTTTTGGGCAGTGAACAGATTGCAACAGGTATTTATGACGGCATTCTTACGCCCCAGGCCTCTTGTGAAATTCTCAGCGTGTTGTCAGGATCTTTCCTCGCAGAGAGCCTTTACAAAAATAAAACAAAACTGAAAGACAAAATTGGAGAAAGATGTTTCTCGGGGAATGTCACTCTTGTGGATTCGGGATTGATTGGGATGGGTGCTTCTCCCTTCGACGGTGAGGGGGTTCCTTCACAGGAGAATGTACTTGTTGAAAAAGGGGTTTTTAAGACTTTCCTCTATGATACATATTATGGAAAGAAACTTAACAAATCCTCCACGGGTAATGCAGCTCGGACCGGCCTAAAAGAACCACCATTGTGCGGACGCAGAGGATTTTATCTTGAGGGTGGTTCCGATAATGTCTGTGACATGATGACTGATGGGGTTGTCATCGAGGAACTCATGGGCACCCATACTGCTAACCCCATAACAGGTGATTTTTCTCTTGGCACCGTGGGACATCTTGTCCGGGGTGGAAAGAAAGGCCCTTTTAAAGGGGTGATTTTTTCCGGAAACATATTTGATATTCTGAACAATGTTCAGGGTGTTGGGGACGACCTGAAATTTTACGGTACCTGTGGTTCGCCATCTGTTTTTATAAAGGGAATGAAGATCAGCGGAAAATAGACAGAGGTTTTGTCATTATCTGTTTTTCGAGCAAGTCAGCAGCTATCTTCACCCCCAGCCCATTCCAGTGGCTATCGTCCGCATGGTAGGGAAAAGTGTGTGTCGCCTGATAGAAGTCATGGAATGTTTTCTGGGTATCAATGACCTCAATACCCAGGTTCTGAGATTTTTTGATCAATTGTTCAAGAAATAAAGGTTGTTGTGTTCCAAGGTATTGATACAATATGGTTTCCTTGTTTGGAATAGGAAGAAATATGAATCGCACACGTTTTTTATGAAGAAGATCTCTGTATTCTTTAAGCCTTTGTGCTGCCTGCTCAATCCTTTCAGACGTTGAATCCTTATTCGCATTTACTCCCTGGATGAAAAAGATAGGGCATTGTGCTGATGTGAGCTCAGGTTGACTCATAGAGCCTGACCTGTTAATACGGGCACGCAGATAGTTAAGCATGTTTGCCTTGAAAATCCGATCAACGAGGACAGCCGTGTTCTGAAGGGCAGGGCTTAGACATAACTTTTTTAGAGCTTCTTCCAGAGTTGAAGGAGTGCGGAGGTCTTTAGCGGAGAGAGGTCGGAGTGATTCAGGCAAATCACGTTCTATTCCTGCCAGTACAACAATATCCGGAAGGTTTTCTCTAATAAGATCATGCTTGAATAGGGCCCGTAATCTTTCTGCTGCGAGGGGATAGACACTTTGTCCCAGTTTTTTTTCGAGTACCTCTGAAAGAAGCTCTCCCTGGCTTAAGCTGCTTCCGGCAATATTTGAATCCCCGACAATAACAATTGGATGTTTTTTTGTCGCCACGTTGGCTTTTCTGTAACCGAATTTATCTGTGATCCACAATACATCCTTTTTCACTGCACATCTAGTGTAATATGCAAGGTCTCCGTCCTCTATTTTTTTTATTTTCATATTTGGATAGAATTGACCTTTCAGGATACCATAGGAACGTTTAACAGAAAGGGATTCCCAGACTCGGAAGGTGAACTGATGGATAGGGAGAACAAACAGCTCAAGACAAATAGCAGCTATAAAGGGAAGAAAAAACAGAAGGTATTTTGCGCGATAACCATTCATGGCCACTGATTCCTAAAATTGAAAATAAATATATTTCTGTGAACCAGGCGCACTTAACAGAAACACTGCGGACAACATCAGATAATAAATCGGCCAGCGCACATAAAATGGTTTTTCAGACAACATATGCCGCATGGTCTCATGACTCTCGATAAAATGGATAACCCAGACAAAGGTAAGGGATGCAAGGGCAATAATAAGCTGACTTTTTGCTTTCCCAAGTAAGATCATAGATTCAAATCCATTCCCCTTGAGGATATCCACCCACCCTGTGTGCAGATGTGTTAACATATAGACTGCATCATGGAGTGATTCAGCCCTGAAAAAAATCCAGGCAACCGAGACAAGAGCAAAGGTGATGCAATTCTGAAAACCTTTCTGAAGAGCAGGGTGGCTGTCGAGACCAAAAGCATGGTTGACTTTAAATCGCAGGTTCCGGGAAATGAGTCCACTCACTATGAAGATGCCATGGATGAACCCCCATGCAACAAAGGTCCAACTTGCACCATGCCATAGACCACAGACAAGGAATACCAATATTAAATTTATATAAAGCCGTGTTGGAACAACTCGGTTTCCGCCAAGCGGTATATAAAGGTAGTCTCTAAGCCAGGTGGAAAAAGAGATATGCCAGCGTCGCCAAAACTCTGCTACAGAACGGGCAGTGTAAGGACGGTTAAAATTATCTGTAAGTTTAAACCCAAAAACCTGGGAGACTCCTATGGAAATATCAGTGTAGCCTGAAAAATCGCAGTAAATCTGAAAGCTGTATAATACGGCAACAAGAACAAAGCTGGGCCCCATGTGGGCAGCAGGATTATTGAAAACCATATCGACAAACACAGCAAGGCGATCAGCGACCACCAGCTTTTTAAATAACCCCCAAACCATGAGTTTAAATCCATTCGTTGCCCGTTCCCAGTCCCACTTATGGTATTCATGAAGCTGGGGCAGAAATTGCTTTGCCCGCTCGATGGGCCCTGCAAGAAGCTTGGGGAAAAAAGAAACATACAGAGCAAACGCACCAATATGCCTCTCAGCAGTTTTATCTCCTCGGTACACATCGATCATGTAGCTAACTACCTGGAATATATAGAATGAGATTCCCACGGGGACAACAAGTCGGAGCAGATGGTTCGGAGAAGAATGACGTGGATCACCGAAAATACCAGTAACGGAACTGCTAAAGAAGTTGAAGTATTTAAATACGAAAAGAACACCCAAATTGCAGATACAGCCTGCAAGAAGAAGCATTCTCTTGCCTGATGGACTCATCTGTTTTTCCATGAGTAAGGCCACAAAATAAGCTACTATAGTAGAAAAGGCGAGGAGGAATAGGTACTGAAACTTAAAGGTACCATAGAAATAATAGCTTGCTCCGAGCAGAATGATCCATCTGAATCGTTGATGTCCAAGGCAATAGATGGCGAGAACGATAAAAAGAAAGACGAAGAATTGAAGTGAGTATAAATCCATTATGAAACTCGCAAATGTTAACTTCTTTACTAAACTTCTCGCTGGATAGCAAGCGAAAAGGGGATCAGGTTTTCAGGAGATACAAGCATATGAAATTGCCTCAAAATCTACGTTGAATGTACACTCCATAACTCTCTAATTGCACATAGCAGGGAAGAGCTGATATATTAAAGTGTGGCAGATGCCACCGAACTTTGAATTAAACTACTGTATGTTTTAAAGCAGTGTTGGTGGTTCCATGAGGGTAGCTTATTTTATTAGAAACATTGGTGTGTCTGGAGGTGTCAAGGTAGTCTTGCAGCATGTACAGATGCTGAAGGAAGATGGCTACGATGTTACTTTATTTACGAACAGGGTGAAGGATTCATGGGACTTAAAGGTAAAGCCGGTTGTCTTTGACCCTGAGAGCTTTCGGTATTTGTCTGATTTTGACATTATAGTTGCATCAATTTATCATGATGTAAAAATGCTTTTTTCCAAAGGTATTAGAAAACTAGTACATCTGTGCCAGGGTTATGAACCCATAGATTACCTTTCAAGAATTTCAGGGGAATCGGTCACCGAGCGTTACCAGAGAAAAGGTTTCCTTTCTCTGTTGGAAAGTCGTTTGGATATATTGAAGTTTAGAAAAAGGATACGTCAGATTGAAGCGGTCTACGCTCTGCCCACATTCAAAGCCGCTGTATCAAAACATCTTGTGGAGCTCCTAGAGAGCAAGTACCATCAAAAATGTGCACTCATCCAGAATGGAATCGATCTTAATATCTTTCATCCATATCCTGAAAAGGTATGGGGAGCCAACAGAAAGATTCGTATTTTATCAGTAGGTTCTGCAGACGTGGGATTCAAAGGTATTGTTGATACCCTTGATGCTGTGGAGTTCTTGAAACAAAAAGGTATCGAGGTTGAGCTCATAAGGGTATCGCCCGGTATTCCATCACGACGAGAAAAAGAAGGTGATCTTGTCCATCAGTTTCTTACAGGAGTGAAGGAGAAAGAAATGGCAGAACTCTACCGTGACGCAGATATCTTTATCTCTTCGTCTCTTGAAGGAGAGGGGTTTGGTCTCCCTGCCATTGAGGCGCTAGCATCTGGGGTTCCATCTATACTTACGGATATTTCAACCTACAGAAACTTCAATGAAAATAAAGACTTTGCGTATTTTGTACCAACTCATAGCCCCGAAAAGATTGCTGAAGGCATTGAATCCTTCATCATGAATGTTGAGTTCAGAAATAAATGCATTGAAAACGGGTTACGTGTTGCACATGCATTTAGCCTGGAGAGGACAAAAAATGATTTGATCAAATTTATGAGGGACCTGCACAGTGAGAACTAGCTGAGGTTTGAGCCTAATACTTGTCTTGTGGCTCTATCGATGTACTTTTCGCAAAAAATTGAGTGTACTCCTCAGAGTCAAAAATGGTTTATCAAGATTGAATTGAACCATTTTTGATTCGAGGTTAAACTTACGAATAAGTATGGAAGGAATTTTTTCCCTTTGTATAGGAAGGAAGATGGTAACCTTATTGAGTTTCCGTTGAAGTTTGAGATACTTTTTTCCGAGAAAGGCAAATGCAACAGGTAGTGGCATTCCCTGACATTTGCATGAAAAAGACTCATTTGGAGATAGAACAACGTTTTTTGTGACATGAAGGTTGCCCCATTTAGGGAGATAAAAATGATGCATTTGCAGTTGTTTTTGAAGGAATGAACCAAGTTCGAGGTAGCATAAGTTGATCCATCTGGCCAAATCTTTGTAATGTGGTTGCTCTTCAAACCACCTATCACGCCAAGCAACAAGTCTCTCTAAAAGATCATATAAAGGCCCAGATGAAACGTTGAGTAGTCGAAGGTCGTAAAGCATTGCTTTCATGTTTAACAGAAGGGCTCGGATATTGACAATCCTGTGTAATTTCATAACAGTCAACTGTATATAGTTGGAAAGCAAATATTCAAGGGCAATCTGGATTTGTAAGCAAGCAATCTCGTCACCAGAGAATTTGTTTTCCCCTGTAATCAATTGTTCACCCAAAAGAAGACGCCAATTACGAAAGAAATTAAAATGTTGCGCCTCCATAAAATCAGTTTTGGTTACACCTAGAAGAGGGTGAACAAATAGATAGCGCCCAGTCACAGATGAATTTTTCAAAGGATTCTGATAAAACTCTGCATCGTCTTTGAGGACCACCAACATGTCGATATCAGATATACCAGGATGTTGGACAGTTCCCACTTGATAGACCGATACAATGTTCTTATGCTCATTCAACCTTTCAATCATTGTAGTGATTTCATTTTCATAAACCTCTAAAGGAATAAACTGAGGTGTGTTTTTGAACCGGAAAGTCATCGAGGTTTGCTTGCCATTAATGTTATGAGACGCGACATTCTCTGGTAAAAATCGTCTGTCAGGAACCTTTGAATTTCTTTGGGTACGGGAGGAGAAAATTTTTTTGCAAGAAGCCTCGAGTGCTTTGTCGGCTTTGATATTAACCGGTGAAAGGAGGGCGAGATATGGTAAGACCAATTTGCACGTATCGAGGACACATCATCCATGATTGACCAGTCCTTGGTTTCAAAATCGACGCGGGCTGCCTCAAAACTAAACTTCTTGTATATACCTTTTCCATCACGCATCTCAACATAGAGACTTGGCAGTAACATAAACTGGCTTAAAAGGATTTTTAATTCATATACATTGCGTATAGATTCCCTTTGCTCAATCCTCTTTGATGCACTTTGACATAAATTGTCGAAACTTTGCCTAACGTTCTGTGCTGAGTTTTTGCAACTAATGCTCAACGACCTCCCATGATTAGGGAAGAGGGATTTTGCATAATGAAACAATTCCTTTGGAAACCGATCTTGAGGGTAAGACTCCAGGTCTGCCTCTGAGAGGACAACCCATCCATGATGCTGTATGGGATCAAAGTCGAACATGATCGATTGGGCACAATAAATTTTATAGGCAGTGCGTGAAAGCCTTTCAGGATCTTTAAATATTTCGTTCCTCAAGATTACGAGCGCGTCGAAATCGCTGAAAGGGGTTTCTTCGTAAGTTCCCAAGCTGCCATGGAGATAAGCTCCCACAAGATCCTCTTTTAAGTCGCAGATAAAATCCATCATTCGGAGCACATGAGGATTCTTGCCCTGGTAGGCATCTATCGTCACGATGTCAGGTGATAACCCTCTAGACGAAAACGAATAGCTTTTCATGTATTGGTGGAAGATTCTCTTTGCATGTCTGTAAAACGGAACTGAGGGAGATATGGTCGAAAGTAAAGTATCTTTCCACGAAAGAAAATCTCCGTTCACATATTTGTATATGTTTCTTCTAAAGCGCTGTTGTAAATCCAACACGTTATTCATAAATAGTCCCTTCTCATTAAAACCCAGATCTATAAGACTTTCATAATCCACCCTGACACTGGGATTATGCCTGCTATCGTAATATGAGGTACCTTATCTCAAGTTCACGACAACTTAAATTTGCGAAATGTTTTACGTGCATTCAAAAGTAACCCAGGTCCTTCAAACGATTAGCAACTTTTTCAAAATCTTCAGTGCCTGCTTCTATGTAAGAGGTTGGTGACATGTCAGAGGTCACATATCTAGTCCCTTCATATGACTCAAAAGCATCAGTTATAATAGTTCCATCAATATCGTCAGGAATAGGGATATCCAACAGGTGAAGAATGGTGGGGAAGACATCGACTATTTCCGCAACTGCAGTATGCTGTTTCTTGATATTGCTGCCTGCTAAGCAAAACATGCCGTTTATTGCATGATTGCTATCGTTGGATAGGTCGAATGCAAAAGGGCGTTTTTTTGACGGTATTTTTTGCATTATTGAATATCCCTCAATACATTCAACGACCAAATCAGGATTGAAATCGCTGGATGCCTCTCCGGTATACCACCGGTAAACATTCCTAACAATGTGCTCTCCATTGTACTGTATTTCCTTCAAATCCTTTTTTAATGCCTCTTCGTTGATCTTCAGGTTCTTGTTCAGGAAGAGAAACGCATAATTTACCAAGTAGCAATACGCATAAGCTTGGGTCCGTTTATAATCTATTTTCCGGAGGGTGCGAATAGGATTTTTCCGGAGAGGGTATTTCATGTTGCGCAAAAATGGAAGTTTGAATTTTTTTGATAAATGAACAAGGTTATCCAGTTGTTTGATAAGAAAATAGCGATTGTTTTTCACAAGATATCCCTGTTGGTATAGCCAGTGGTTAAGATAGAACGCTTTGTGCAATGAAAGAAATCCATGGTCGGAAAGAACACACACGCAGGTATCCCGGTCGATCCCTTCAAGGAGTTCACCTATTTTTCGATCGATATTCTCGTAAAACTCCAGAATAATTTTTTGCTGTTCTTTTTCGGCCATGTCGAGACCATGTCTGGATGGGTCGATGAGGTGAAAAGCGTGATGTTGCAATGCGTCGGTAACCTGAAAATGGTACATGAAGAAATTCCAGTCAAATTCCTTCATTAAAAACTTGACTCCTTCAACCTGGCTGTCGGTTATTTGAAGCAGTTCACGTATGAGTCCAGCTAGGCCATTCTGCTTGAAGACAGCATCATTCCACCACATCCGGTAGAAGTCGTAGCGCCCTATATGATTCTCTATAGTTTTTAAGAGGCCCCTGGGATGAATGCAATCATCAGACGTTTCAGGTGTATCAAAGCCAGGGATAATGATTCCATTGATGGCTTCAGGAGGGTAAGTCAGGGGGACGTTCACGATAATCGGTTTTTTATCTGCATCGCTCAGGATTTTCCAGAGTGTCTTTCCGACGATGCAGGTGCTGTTCGTGAACTCATACTCATAAGTCCATGGTTTTTCCACAAAGAAATTTACGACCCCGTGTTTGTTTGGATACTTGCCTGTCTGGAATGACGTCCATGCTGCAGGTGTTATAGGCGGAATAACGGACCTCAGTTTTCCGTACGTTCCCCGCTTGAAAAGGGCTTTGAGATTCGGCATAATTCCTAAATCAATAAGGTGAGAAGTGAGGCTAAGAGACATTCCATCAAGGCCAATTACCATTACTTTTTTAGTCGAATTCATATAATTACCTGTATAATCAATTAAATAAAAACGAAGTTATAGTATGATGGAAATGGCAAATAACATCAAGACATTTATAGGTGTAAGAGATGGTCAAGTCTTTTCGGACAACCTCCAGAAGATTTTAAGTGGTTCGCCGCTCGGGTTCATTCCGAGTTCCTCATTTTCGATATCGTAGCCCAGTTCACATCATCCGGAATCCTGTTGTCGAGACCCTGGTGGGGCCGCCGTGTGTTGTACCGATCAAAAAACTTCACAAGCACCTTTTTCGTATGACTGATTGATGCATACGCTTTCAAGGAGATCTTTTCGTATTTCACAGTTTTCCAGAAACGCTCGATAATGATGTTATCCCTACACCGGTCCTGTCCGTCCATGCTGATTTTTATTCCATGGGTCTTGAGTATCCCCATGAAGCTATCCGCTGTAAACTGGCTTCCCTGGTCGGTGTTGCAGATATCGGGTGTTCCATATTTTTGCAGTGCTTCTTCAAGGGTCTCAATGCAGAAGGAATCATCCCGGGTGTTTGGATATCCTCCAGATAATACCTTCCTCCTTGCCCAATCCATGGAGGAAACAAGATTGCAGAAACCTTTTGCCATGGGGATGCAGGTTATATATCGGGATACCACACGGAATTTGCTTCGTTAATGTCGAGCCCTCTTAAGCGGTAAGGATAGATCATGTGACCGGGATTCAGGTTTTAAGAGACGAAGGTTCTTGTAGAGAGCCTTGATGCCCATACGGTGAATATCGGTGTACAACCCGGGATAGTTGTAGTTGACAGCCAGTTATGGACTATTGAGAGTCACTCAGCCTGTCATGATAAGTACATATCACCCTATATTCTTCTGAGAAAATACGGAACAAACATACCTGTTTGCGGAAGCGATATTTATCTGGAAGAGGTCTTTGTTTGGGAAGAATCAATAAATACCTACCGATGTGCTGCCGGGAATGATCTCGTGTGTAAAGACTATCATTCCCACCGTCACACTATTGCATATATGGCAAAAAAGAAAGACTGCGCAGCGTGTGAACTCAAGATTCGGTGCGCTAAGCAAAGCCTGGAGATATACAAAACCCGTCAACGCTTTATGGAACGCTTCTGCAAACGGAATGGACAGAACGATTTCGACCTGGCAGGGTGGAGGGGTCTCTGGAAAATGTCATTCAGCATATCTTATCTGTATAATCCAGAACATCGAGATATTGCTTTGGTACACAACAAGACCGAAAAAAGCATGGCATTACCTCAAACCAATTACATCTCTGTGGCAGAGCTGCAGGTAGAATCTTTGGAATGAGCATTGGATTTACCGTTTCTCTATCCGTAGAAAAAGTGTGACCGGTAAATATTACGGTTGGTAGCTGGTGCTCTGGCCTTTCTATAATGGCCTGTGCAAAAGTTGTGTTGGACAACAACCCGTTGATATTGGAGGCCACCCTGTCAACTACCCGTTCCTTCCAGAGTTTCTCAAAGATGAGCGCGGGAACGAACTTCTTCGTCTTTGCATGACTGCCGTCAAAGATCTAAATGGTACGGGCAGCCCATCCTTTGCTGTCACCAGACCGATACATACTGGGGAGAATCAGGATGACTGTCGCGGCAGTATTTTTTTATACACGGGAGGTGCCATACATATCCTCTTCAAAATACGTGGGCTCAATGTTATAAAAAAGGAGACAAAGGTAGCTCGAAGAGTTTGTTATAGCGTTTCTGGAACTGTACATACAATTTATCTCTATGGGGCAGGAGAGTGTCAAGGTTACTGTAGATCCGGTCATCACTGAGTTTAGCGCCAGGTACCCTCAGAAAATCAGCACGGGCTGGTCTCCACTACCCCGGTTTTAAAAAACAGTGGTTGGAAAACGTCAGATTTCAGGAAAAATACTACCCGATTTTATGAAAAATTGAGTCAAGCTGCATGAGGTGGGTTAGCTTATCTCCCTAAGCTATTCTGTCAGGAAGGATTCAGGAAAAATGTTGTTTTAGAAAGATACCTGTGGCTATATTAACGCATGGTTCATGAAACTAACTATATGGACTCTCAACAAAAAGTCTTAAATATCTTTCCTTTGCCATGGATCATTGTTTTGTTGAGTTTCACTATTATCATTAGGCTACCTGTTCTTTTTATAGCAGGAATAATACACAACGATAGTTATGAATATATTCGCGCTGCAAAATCCATGTTGCAAGGAGATTGGACTGGAGGTGTCGCTCCTCCGGTCTATTCGTTCTGCATTATGGTTTTGAACAAATTAGTAGGTAATTATGAACTTGCTGGGGTTTTGGTTTCGTGGATTTTCGGAGCTGCAGTAGCGGTTCCAATATACTTCTTTGCAAGAAAGGTTTTTGATGAAAGAACTGGAAAAATTGCTTCACTTCTGTCGGTCGTTCAGCCAACCCTCTATTTCTATTCCGGTTCTGTGCTGAGTGATTCTGTTTATTATTTCTTTATTGCCCTATCAGTCTATCTGGGATGGATGGCTTTTGAGAAAGGAAAATTAATAACAGTAGTTTTATTCAGTTTGAGTACAACAATTTCATATTTAACACGTCCTGAGGCCATAGGATTCATGTTCATTTTTTTTCTTTGGATACTTTTGATCAATCCACCTGGTGAGAAACGGAATCTATTGAAAAGACTGACCCTTGCTGTTACGGCAATCATTTTCTTCATAATATTTTCGTCTCCATACCTGGTTGCTTTGCGGAAGGAATTCGGCAGGTGGGAGATTTCCAGAAAGGCTTCAATTTCAATCGAGATGTTGGAGAAGAACACAAACACGATAATTCAACAAGACAAGGAGACAGAATCTGGACCAGGGATTCCCACGAATAAGAGAAGAATTAGCATCAAATCAATTGTGAGGGAACCGGTATCAATCTCAAAGAAATTATTGGCCGGATTTGTTCTGGCTCTATTTAAATATCAACAAGCATTGAACCCAGTCCTCTTTCTGCTTGCCCTCGTAGGATTTGTAAGAAGAAGACACGATAGAACCCTCTGGAGGATAGATCTCTACATACTCAGTTATTTTTTCTTCTTCTTTGCAATAGTTCTACCATTTTTTTGGGTAACAAAAAGACATACTTCTCATCTCATAGTCATAGCTTTGCCATGGGCAGCCTACGGGCTTATAAGGATTTCTGATTTTGTTAGAAATAAAACCACCATTGCATTCATGCGTAATCATGTGGGTACTATTTTCCTCATTTTTATAATGGTTATTTTGTTCACACAAGGGGTTGTTGAGAGAATGAATTCGCGGAAACACAGAGTAATTCGAAAAGAGGTTGGTATCTGGATGAAGAACAATCTTCAAAAAGGCCCTGTAATCAGCAGGCTACCCCATGAAGCATTTTATGGAGACATGGATTGGATCAATGTTCAGGATTAAAGTTATGACAATCTTTTAGAAAAAGCAACCGATAAACAGGCAAAATATCTTATTATCGATATGGATGTTATGGCCGACAACACAAACTTTGTCAATCGTTTAAAGGAGAATAACTTTGATCTTATATATGTAAAGCAAAAGAGGAACCAGAAGATTTTTGTGTTCAGTTTTCAAGAGAGGTAACGCGCTTTGGTTTATCAGTTTTTTCTGCAACCAAGCTCCAGAAAGTCTGTCTCCTCGTAGTTAAATTTACCCTCATCATTCGGAAAAATGGTCATAACCTTCCCTTCATTCTGACGTACTGTTCGTTCTAGAAGGTTATTATTAACGAAAGCAGCAATTACCGAGTCATGGTTTTGCTTGAGAATATCCAAAAGAATCTTCTGATAAGCCACATCCCCAATGTGAAAGCCGTCAATACATTCACAGTTACAGGATGCGGCCTTTCTTATGTCGTGATAATCGTAATTCTCAAAAGGTAAGGATTTGACATATTCTTGAAACTTGAAAACGTAACCGTATTTTTCAGGTCGTGATAGTATGCGCTGATATACAAAGGTCGTAACAGGCGGAATGATCAAAATTGGTTTTACATTATAATTCATACACAGTTTTAATATTTCATTCAGTATCGCTATTCTATTTTGTGAAATATCTGCTCCGAACTCAAAACGTCTTTTTGAGTCAAGCCTGTCATTAAAGCCGGTAATCCTCTGTCCCTTTGGAGCAAATCCAGTGATAGCGTTTGCATACAGGTAGGAGCCATCCTTCCTGAATCCGTCCGATCTCTTGATTGCTATTAGGCCTAGGTTATTAAAGTTTGTTATATGATTTCTATCATTCTTGAACAAGAGAATGCTTATATAATCCCTTAGTTCTATTTTTGACGATATTAAAAATTCGTATGGTTTTATTAATTTACCAAAGGTTAGATCAGTGCCTGTGTTTCTATGGTAGTCAAAGGTTTTCCGATGGGTAAACTGATCGCTGAACCACCAGAAATCAAGGCCTAGTATTATAATTTCCGGTCTATGGTAACGGAACAATTCAGTCAGGAAAAGCCTTCCTTCTTCGAGGTTGTTCATTGCTCCACCGCAATTGACAAAAGGTACTTCAAAGAACTCTTCTCGCAATTCCAAAACACGTGAAGATCCAAGGGCAATAAGGGTTGGTTTTACACTCCGCACAAGCTCAATTTTGTACGCAAAAGTAATCTGATTGAGTGCAGTTCCGTATATTGCATTTTTTCCCCGCTGGATTTTTACTATTTTTTTGTACGGTGTATGTTCGTGAGCATTTGTTATAAAAAGAAAATTCAAGAATAATGGGAACGCGATAATTGCGATGAATAAGAAATACACTTTTAAAAATTGACTATACTTTTTCATGTTTATTAAAAAATAAAATATATGAATTGACTTGCCTTTTGCAGATTAAGCATGGCGTACAATGAAAGTAAACCCAGCATACAGGCATTCTTCCATGTTGGAGAAAATCGCTGTTCCATGTCGTTTGAATTACGAAAATAAATGGACAACATAAGACAGATGATAATGAAAACAAGGGTGTAAATATTTCCGTCAATATTTTCCAGCCAATATTTTAGAGTAGCTCGAAACGTCTTAAAAGACTCAAAGGCATGGTTGATATAACCGGTTACCCCCAGGCCATGGGCACCAAACATACCTTTCACCACTTTGATAGCATCATCAAAGTTTCTTGCCCTAAAAAAAATCCATGAAAAATTAACAAAATTGAATGTAAGAAGCCAGGCAAGAGGTTTTGGAAGGTGTATGTTCAACCTTTTCCAGGTTCTTTGTACCACAATGGCAAGTCCATGCATCAGTCCCCAGCAGACGAATGTCCAACCAGCTCCATGCCACAAACCGATGATGAAGAAGGTGATCATAAGGTTTATGATAATCCGTATTTCAGATACCCTGTTTCCACCCAAGGGTATATAGACGTAATCCCTGATAAATCTGCCCAAAGTTATATGCCATCTACGCCAGAATTCCTGTATGTTGATCGATCTGTAAGGAGTATTGAAATTGATAGGGAGCCTTATGTTGAACATGAGAGAAGAACCGAGTGCCATATCGGTATAACCTGAGAAGTCAAAATAAAGTTGAAGAGAATAGGAAAGGGAGACAGTCCAAGCCTCCACAATATTTAGGATGACAGCGTGGTCGAAACCCTGGTCGACCCATACAGCAAGGGTATCTGCAATAATCACCTTTTTGAACAGGCCAACAAAAAAAAGGAGGAGACCATGAACAAGGTTCTTATTATTTAAAAGCTTATTTTTTAATCGGTCAAACTGAGGCATCATCTCCTTATGGTGGATGATTGGGCCTGCAAGAAGGTGAGGAAAAAATGTGACAAAAAGAAAATAGTTGAGCACGCTGTATTCCTTGGCCATACGTCTGTATACATCCACAAGATATGCAATCTGGGTGAATGTGAAGAAGCTAATGCCCAACGGCAGGGCTATCTGGAGCAGTCTTATGTGACTGCCGGTTATATGGTTGATATTGTTTATAAAGAAATCCGTATATTTGAAATAAGCTAATAATATCAGATTGCCTAGAATTCCAATGATCAAAAAAAGCCTAGATTGGGATTGCTTGGCCCTTGTAAGAGTCAACCCTATCCCATAATTAAAGAGGATGCTTCCAAGGATGAGAGGAATGTAGACTGGATTCCACCACCCATAAAAAAAGAGAGAGGCAAGTACAAGCCAGGCCTTTGAGGCCAGAATCAGTTTTTTTCTGTTCAAAAAGAAATAAATAGATAAAGTTAAGGGAAGAAAAAGAAGAATAAATACATATGAATTGAAAAGCACTGACCGATATTCCTTTTAAGTATAAAGAAATATAGTATTATCAAACAGGTACTAAATCAATGCCAAATCTTTATGTGATCCTGTGATCCTTCTTTTCTTTCTCAGTTTTCCAAGGGAATATGGTAATATGTGTATCATGTTATTACCAAAAAAGCCGAGATACAGGGTGAAAAAGGTTTGTCAAGAATGAACCGGGTTGTGTGGCAGTGGCTTCTCGCGCTTTTTCTCTTAGTCATCGGCGTCTACTACTGGGGATTATCAGATGTTATCAAGATTTCGGTTGTTAGCCGGCCTGCGATAGGTCTTGTTTTTTTCTTTACGGCTTGTTTTACTTTTATACATAACATTCGGTGGTTGAAAGTTCTGAAGTCTCTGTTGTCTGAATTACCCAATAAGCGTCTGGATTTTTTGCACTTCTATCAATGGCTGATGAATAGTTATGCAGTGGGTCTTTTTGTGCCCAGCGATGTGAGCCTTGTTGGTGTAAGAATATTTTTTATGAAGCAATACAAAGAGGTAAAGACCTCTACTGCATTGTTGTCGGTGTTCCTCGACAGGCTTTTTGATGTCGTTGTGCTACTGGTGATCATTATATCAACTTTTCTTATGTTACTGGGTAAAAATAAACCGGGAATGCTCATCATCCCAGTTGGAATAGTTGGGATGGTTTTTGGTTTATTTTTGTGGAAGAATAACGAGATCCTTCCATATCTAATAGTTCTATATTCTCGTGCCATCAACCTGGTTCTGAGATTACCGATTCTTAAGAGATGGAAAAGGACTGATCCTGCCGCAGTCCTGGAATATATTCCAATAAAAAAAAATACACTATGTTCTGTATTGGCGTGGAGTTTTATAAAGTATATCTTTATTGCCCTTCGTTTCTATGCTGTTGGAGTGGTATTCGGGATCACATTCACATTCTTTGATGTATTTTTTGCTGCTTCTCTTGTTCAGCTTGCCGGTTTTATTAATGTCACTCCTGGTGGCCTGGGCGTCATTGAGATGGGATCTTATGGGGCACTTAAATTCATCGGCGCTTCCCATCCGGAGGCAGTTGCTTTTGCTGTTGGACAAAGGATTCTGGTATCGTTGATTATTGTGGCAATTACCCTTGCAATAAACCTGGCAATGATTGCTAGATCAGGAATCCTGAAAAGCGGCTTATTTGCTGAGAGTAGATAAGTTGCCTGGTAAAAGTATTCCAGGGTAGTTTTCTGTGTGGAGATTTTGTAGAAATGGCTTTGAACCAAAAGGTTTTTGTTCTTGGTCTAGATGGTGCGAGTCCCGAGATAATTGAGTCGTTGATCGATAGGGGCAGGTTGCCCTCATTTAAGGCACTTAAGGATGGGGGGGCCTCCGGGAAGCTGAGAACAACAATTCCTCCTATTACAGGTTCTGCTTGGTCTTCCTTCATGACTGGCAAGAATCCTGGCAAACATGGCATTTTCGATTTTATTTACCGTAAAGAAGGAAGCTATGAACTTTCACCCATCAGTGCACGCATGCGCAACGGGAAGGCATTCTGGACCATTGCGACAGAGGCTGACAGGAAGGTTTGTATCTTTAATGTCCCGGTGACGTATCCTCCTGATCCTGTGAACGGAATAATGGTTTCAGGAATGCTGACACCTTCAGGTAGGAATGATTTCACCCATCCTTTTTCTATAGCTAAAGAGCTTGATAGGGTGGCAGGGAAATACCAGATCCATATTACAGAATCATATTCAAGAAAACAGGAAGATCGATTTTTGAAACATTTGTATGAGGTTACATCAAAACAGAAGCAAGCCATGGATTTTCTTCTCAGTCAGGAAGATTGGGATCTTTTCGTTGCTGTGTATCAGGGGATCGATGTTTTACAGCACGAACTCTGGCACACTTATGATAGGCGGCATTTCCGTCATGGACAATACGAGGAACGTTATATCGATGTCATTCCCCAGTTCTATGAGTACATGGACAGTATTCTTTGTGATGTGATGGACTGGTGCGAAAGAGAAAATGCTATTCTCGTTGTTATGTCCGATCACGGTGCCGGGGCTTTAAAAAAACTTTTTTATGTTAATAATTTTCTCATTAAAAAAGGTTTCTTAAAATTAAGGAAAAGGGTCATGACAAGATTCAAGCACCTTTTATTTCGCCTTGGTGTGTCACCCATGACCTTCTACCATATTTTACTTTCAGTTGGTCTAGGACGACTAAAGCACAAGACTCGCTTCGGTCAAGGTTCTTCATGGCTTAAGAAGTTTTTTCTCTCCTTCGAGGATGTTGATTGGGGTACTTCAAAAGCCTATGCTATTGGAAGCACAGCAGGACAAATATATGTAAACTTAGAAGGGAGAGAGCCAGGGGGAATTATCAGGAGAGGCGAAGAATACAAAGCTGTAAGGGAAGAAATAATTAAAGAATTGAGGGGTCTTACAGACCCAGAGACAGGACATCATGTCATCGAAGAGATTTACAGAAAAGAAGAACTCTATTCTGGACCTCACACATTAACGGCACCAGATATTGTTTTTTTGCCAAAGGGACTTGAAATAGTTGCATTTGGCGAGTATGAATTCGCCTCCCATCGTACCCTTGATTACTCTCGTGGACTTTCCAGCTCTCACAGGATGGATGGAATTCTCATGGTGAAGGGTGCTGGGTTAAAGAGTAACTCCACGATTATAAATGGTAATATCATGGACATTGCACCGACCATTCTATATCTTATGGGTTTACCCGTTGACCCTGACATGGACGGCATGGTACTAAAGGATGCTATTGAGAAGGAGATTCTTGAACAAAACCCTATCGAAACAGGTGATTTGAATACATGTAGTTTTGCAACAGGTGAGGTCTACACCAAAGAAGAGGAAGAGGAATTGAAGGCCCACTTGAAAAGCCTGGGATATTTTGAATGACGATAACTGGATGATGGAACAATATAAAAAGGCAAACCGACTGTTCTTTTCTTTTGGCGATCTTTATAAAGCCATTATGGGACTGATAGCCTATCATGTTCCGTATCCATCTTTTATTACAGCACTCCTTCACAAGATGAGGGGAGTACGCATAAAAAATGTCTGGAGTGTCTTCATTGCCTACCACGTGGTTATCGATTCCATTCATCCAGACATGGTGGAAATCGAGGAGGGGGCTTGGCTGACAAGGGAGGTCAAGATACTTGCCCATTACAATCCTACGCCATTGCAACGAGATATCGTCGGTGGTAAAAAAATTGAGAATGTAAAAATTGGAAAGGGTGCTTTTGTGGGGGTTGGGGCCATTATCCTACCAGGCGTTACCATAGGGGAGGGTGCACTTGTTGGCCCTGGTTCAGTGGTAACGAAAGACATCGAAGACTACATGTGGGTGGCAGGTAATCCTGCTCAACCGATAAAATCTTTAAAAGAACTCAAAGCAGGTCCAGACAATAATAGAAGCGTGGTGAGGTCGGATGGTCGAAAATGAGCTTGAAAGGACAATTGTGATCATCCCTGCCCATAATGAAGGTGCCCACATCGCTCCTATTGTCAGACAGATTAAAGCCAATTACCCGTATTTTGACGTGTTAGTGATTGATGACGGATCCAGTGATGATACGAGGGCAANNCAGACCGGTTATATATATGCAACAAGAAATAGATACAATTTTCTTGTGCAACTAGACGGTGATGGCCAGCATGACCCCACCTGTATTTATGATCTTATTAACCCTGTTCAAAGTGGAACTGCAGATATCACCATTGGGTCGCGTTTTCTTATTTCTCAGAAAGAAGGTCTTGATTGGCCTGCTTATAGAGCACCGGTGGTCAGGATGATCGGCATGAGGCTCTTCAGCGCTATTGCCACATTTTTTACAGGGCAAAAGGTTACCGATCCGACATCAGGTTATCAGGCAATGAACCGCAGAGCGTTCCATCTTCTTGCCGGTGACAAATTTCCTATTGACTATCCAGATGCCGACGTAATAATTATGCTTCATCGGGCAGGATTCAGAATAAAAGAGGTTCCTGTAAGGATGTTCCCTAGCCCTGATGACAAGTCAATGCACAGCGGACTTAAACCGTTATATTATATTTTTAAGATGTTCCTGTCTATTATTGTGACACTTTTAAGACGGTGAGAGAGATGTTTTAAGAGGAGGTAAGTATGTCTTTTCGTATTAAAATAGTCACGTTTGTGATTTGTATTGCCATGCTTCTACTCGTTGTGGATCTTGTGAGAAGACGAAAGCTGAGGGAAGAATATTCACAGCTATGGTTTGCAACGTGGTTTGGTATCCTGATCCTTATGGTATGGTTTGATCTGCTGAAATGGATATCCCATTTTATTGGCGCGGTTTCTAATGTATCAACCCTGTTCTTGTTTGCCTTTATGTTCCTTATTCTCATAAGCCTTCATTTTTCAGTGGTTATATCAAAACTCACAAACAGATTAAAGGATCTTTCGCAACAATATGCCATTCTCCGAAACGAACTTGAGAGTATGAAGAAGGCCCGGACGGACACCGCGCAATAAAAGCTCTTTCATCTTAAGATCTCTAAAATGCTATCAGACGATTATTCCTCCACCAACCGGTATGCCATTCTTTTCTAGGATAAACCTTCCCATCTCAGGAATGTAAGAGAAGGTATCGATGGCTATTTTCTTGCGTAGTTTGATCTTTGCCTTGGCTATTTCTCCGATTTCGAGGTGATGTAAACCCTCTTTTTTCTTGTCCATGGTGGCAGGATCAAACTTTTCAGTTATTGAGAGAGAACAATAGCTCTCCTGTGTAGTACACTTAATCTGGATCTTGTCTCCCTTGTTGTATTCTCCATAGAACCAGAAAAGGTTAGCATCAAAATCCTTTACTGTCCTGACGTTGTTGTCACCTGAAAGAATATCGCCTCGTTTAATTCCGTTTGCACCTTCTACAATGAGACCGATTGATTCACCATAGGAAGCAGTCTGAATGTTGTCTTCCAGGAATTTCCTTATCTCTTTAATCTTGACTCTTAAACCTTTAGACAAGAGATACACAGTTTCACCAACAGCGACTTCGCCTGATTCAATCCTTCCTGCCACGATCTTTTCATTGCCAATGCGGTAGACATCCTGAACCGGAAAACGAAATGGCCGTTCTTCAAAGGTCTTAAATTCAAGCTCATCAAGGGCCTCAAAAAGACATGGGCCCTCATACCAGGTGATGGAGGGGTCCCTTTTGGCAACATTGTTCCCTTTGAGAGCTGATATGGGGATGTAGAACCTGGGTCGCAATGATAGATTTCCAAAGAAATCCTTCATACCGGCAACAACCCTGTCATAGATGTCCTTCGAGTAACCCACAAGATCCATTTTATTTATGAGAACGCAGATGTCTTTGATGCCTACCATACTCAGGAGATAACCATGACGTTTTGTCTGCTCCATTATACCCTCATTCGAGTCAATGATGAGAACGGCAGCATCTGCATAGGAGGCGCCTGTAATCATGTTACGAAGAAATTCCTTATGGCCAGGTGCATCTATGATTACATATTTCCTCTTCGGTGTCTGAAAATAGATCTGTGTCGTATCTATGGTTATACCTTTTTCCCGTTCTTCTTCAAGGGCGTCGAGAACAAAGGCAAACTCAGTTTCTTTACCAAGGAGCGAGGAAGAAGCAGTGATCTCTTGGTATCGGTCTTCTTTCAAGATTCCAGTATCATAGAGAAGCCTACCGATAAGAGTGCTCTTCCCGTGGTCAATGTGGCCTGTTATTACGATGGGTAATGCTTTTTCTTCCATTTCCTTCCTCCTACATGTATCCTAATGCCCGCAGTTTTTGCATGGTATATATGTTTTCCTTGTCCTGTGCCCTTCCAGCCCGTTCCGATGTTTTTGATGCTGCCACCTCATTAATCATATCTTCGATGGTTGTGGCACTTGATTCAATAGGAGAACAACAGGGTACACATCCGATGCTGCGATATCTTTTTCCTTCTTTTGCCAGGTAGAGATGAATGATTGGCAGTTTCTCACGCTGGATATATTTCCAGATATCGAGTTCTGTGAAATGAAGAATCGGATGAACCCGGTAATGCTCCTCTTTGTCCAGGTATGATTTATATTGGTCCCATATCTCTGCAGGCTGATTCTCATAATTCCACTGGAACTGGTCATCCCTGGGAGAGAAATACCGTTCCTTAGCTCTGATACCGTGCTCATCCCGCCTGATACCCAGAAATATTGCTTTAAACTTGTATTTGTCAATAACCTGCTTTAAGGCATTTGTCTTAAGTTCTGTGCAGCACTCCAGCTTCATGCCAGAAGATGGGCTCATGCCCGCTGCAAGTTTTTCCTCATTCCTTCCTACAATAAGGGGAAAATTCCATTCACGAGCAAGCCTGTCTCTGAACTCATACATATCAGGAAACTTGTAGCTCGTGTCGATGTGGATTATGGGGAAAGGAATCTTGCCAAAAAATGCCTTTCGTATGAGCCATAACAATGTAGTAGAATCCTTGCCTACAGACCATAGCATGGCAATATTCTTAAAACGGTAGTACGCTTCTCTGATGATGTAGATACTTTTGTTTTCGAGCGCGTCTAAATGATCCATCCAAGACCTCCTTCCTGTATCATAAAAAATAGTTCATAATTATGTTAGCGGGGTTTTCTATAGTCACCTGTTGATCAAAGGTTATGTTTTTTGGTGTTATAAGGGTTGCGTCCTCACCTGTGTGCATACCTTTGAAAATGTCTGATGAGAAAACCTCCTTTCTCCTCAAATTCCCCTTGAGGTCGTATCCTTCATTTGAAATGCATATCAGGTCAGGTGCGTTATCATAGTAAGGCCCCTTGTAAATCTCTTCCTTATCGACAACTTCCTTGATGACTTTTGTGCCATTAGAGTCAGCGAGTTCTAGGAAAACCGCTTTCAGCGCTTTTTTAATCTGTTCTGTTTCAGAGGATTTTACCTGGCCACGGGGGAATTTCTTTTCGTAATGGATATATATACGCCCCGGATCCATGGCAAAAGCTATAGTCCCCTTTTCAATTTTATCATAGTAATCTCTACTTTCATCTGTTACGAGATATCCACTGTCCCTGAGCAGGGCGTTAAGATTCACTTCTGCAACCTGTTCGGTGAAACCATGATCAGAGAGGACGAGAAAGAGAAAATCTTTGCCATATTTCTTTTCAAATGCCCTGTAAATATTACCAATGAAGGTGTCAACTCTTTTGTAGAAATCGTGAAATACAGGAGTATCTTTTTTATCGAAGAAAAAATGGTGAAGCCTGTCAGTCTCTGTTATGCAGATTGTAGCTATGTCCCACTCTTCCTCAGTGATAAGGTTGATGGACACCTTTTCTCTTACAGCCAGGCTATCCATGAGATCTTGGTAGAACCCATCCTTATCCTGCCTTGCCTTCATGAGGTCCACATCAATAACGTATCCCATACGCTGTAAAGGAGCAACATAAGAGGTAGGGTAGACTGCTTTGTTAAAATCGATAGCAACGAATCCAGATACGAGAAGACCATCGATGGGAAAGGCAGGGTAGGTATTCGGGATGTTCAGAACAAGAACCCGTTTTATTTTTTTTTGTTTCTGGAGGGTCTGCCAGAAGGTGGGTGCTTTAATGTCACGAGAGTTGGGGAAGTAAAGGTCATAAGAATTTGGCTTAAGGTCAGTAAAGCCATAAATACCGTGCTCAGCAGGATTAGCGCCTGTCATGAATGATGTCCACGACACGCTGGAAATGTCAGGATAGGATGCGTGCATCTTGTGAATTGTGTAATCTCCTTCGCACATATGCTTCAATTCTTTCATGTGTCCCTGCTCCATCATTCTGGTGATTAAGCCGAAAGGAACACCGTCAATACCAACTATAAGTGCTTTCTTCTGCATGTTATTTTCCTGTATAGTGAACTTTGCCCTTGTTTTTCAACTTTTTTTCGTTAAGCTCCTCATCTTCCGTGCATTGTATCTTTTCAATCTCTCTATCGCCTATTACTCCTTGCAATTTGCTTATCTCATTAACTTATTTCCCCTGATACGTATGCCCGCGTCCTTTCATCTGAAGGGTCGTCAAAAACTTTCTCAGCAGGCCCGTGCTCAACAAGCTCTCCAAGATAGAGGAAGATTACATAGTCAGCAATTCTCCGAGCCTGACGTAATATATGGGTCACTACCACTATAGTGTAATTTTTCTTGAGGAATTTAAACTGTTTTTCAATTAGCTGCGCTGACAGGGGATCGAGGGCTGACGTAGGCTCATCGGCTAGGATGGCTTCCGGTTCCACAGCCAGTGCACGGGCAAGGGCAAGCCTCTGTTGCTGCCCTATAGAGAGCCTCGATGCAGGAGTATGGAGTCTGTCTTTTACCTCTTCCCAGAGTCCCGCAAGTCGCAAATATGATTCAACAAGAATATCCATCTGGCCATTTTTTTTCGAAGGCACTTGGACCATACGACCTTCAAGATCGTTAATTTGCTGGACTATTCTGTCTTTTGACATCCGGTGTACCTTTGGGCCAAAAGCAATGTTTTCATAAATAGACATAGGAAGGGGGTAAGGTCTTTGAGAGAGGAAGCCCATCTTCTTTCTAAGAGCAAGTATGTCGGCATTACCATCATATGTGTTTACACCGTCTATAAGTACATCCCCGGTCACCTTTACATCTTCGTTAAGGTCGAGGAGGCGATTCAGACTTTTCAAAAGGGTAGTTTTCCCACATCCAGAGGGACCGATAATGACTGTTATCTGCTTATCAGGGATATTAACCGTAACGTCCTGGAGCACCCTGTGGTGACCATATGCAATGGATAGATTTTTTAAGCTAATATGGGGCATAGGTTGTTATCTACCTCACAATATTTTTTGAAAATCTGTGGCTCAAGATGCGGGATATCAAACTTACACAAAGTACAATGAGAAGTAACACAAGCGCTGAAGCATACGCCCGTTCCTGGACTTCCGGTATAGGTGTCCCTATTTGAAAAAAGACTGCGAGGGGAAGGGAAGCTACAGGATCGAAT
>MTKX01000806.1_pt1 | contig 34516 bp, 34 predicted proteins | sample 1042771 | NCBI WGS metagenome assembly MTKX01 (sample SAMN06212183, study PRJNA360534) | anaerobic digester metagenome | biome: Wastewater treatment plant; material: sludge; isolation source: anaerobic digester fed with sludge from wastewater treatment plant | place: Denmark: WWTP Randers ...
GGAAGAAAAGATGGATGCCAAGACGATCGCTTGGGAGCCTTAAGGTATTATTCAACACAGCACGCTCTCCCAAACCTTTATCTCCTATCACCCTCACCCCATCTCTCGCAACCGGAATGTGACCCTATGGTCGAACCGGTTAAGGTGAGACGATGAAGTCTTTTTACAGCTATATCAGTGATGCCTGGTCCTCTCCCCGAGAGGGCTATGTGGGCGCACTTCGCCAGGGCCGGCTCAAGGCCTGGCGCCAGGAGAGCACCGTTCAGAGGATCGAGAGGCCCACCCGGCTGGACCGGGCCCGGACGCTCGGATACAAGGCCAAGCAGGGCATTATCGTGGCCCGGGTCAAGGTCAGGCGCGGCGGCAGAAAGAAGTCCCGCTACGAGAGAAACAGAAAGACCAGCAAGATGGGCGTCAACAGCATGACCATGGCCAAGTCCATCCAGAGGATCGCGGAGGAGCGGGCAGGAAGGCGCTTCCGCAACATGGAGGTTCTCAACTCCTACTGGGTGGCCGAGGACGGCAGACAGAAGTTCTACGAGGTCATACTGGTCGACCCCTGCGCACCCTCCATCATAAATGACAAGGACCTCTGCTGGGTCTGCAATGATGTGCACCGCGGCAGGGCCGTTCGCGGCAAGACCTCCGCCGGGCGCAAGGGCAGAGGCATGAGGCACAAGGGCTCCGGCACGGAGAAGACCAGGCCGGGCATAAGGGCCCACGACGGCAAGGGCAAGTGAGCTGAAAGGCCGGCAGGGGAGGAGAGAATTGATCGACAGGGTCTCCTTCCGGGCTTTTGTGGCGGCAACCGAGGACGAGGTGCGCGTGCGCGAGGCGCTCTCCGTCTTCGTCCCCCTGGACCGGATAAGCAAAACCGCTGCTCAGGGCCACTTCGGAAATGAGATGGCTATCCTGGAGGCGGCCCTGCGCAAAAAGGAGACTGCGGCGTTCCTGTCCATCCTGCGCGAGCAGCTTCCCTCTCCCGAGCTGCAGAGGCTGCGCCGGGAGATGGAGGACCGCCTGGAGGGCGAGGGCCGCTTTCACCTCCGCCTGGACAAACAGGCCGCCTACCAGGGCCTGCTGCGGCTCACGGACAGCGCTGATGCCCTGGATGTAACCATTTTAATCAAGACCTTCCCCGCCCGGCGCGAGGAGGCATTGAAGATCTTGAGCGAACTATTATGAGCTATTTCGAGCTGGCCGGTTGCTATCCGGAGGGCTCCTCCTCCGCCAGCCGCATGGCTCTGACCGCCCGATCCCTGGGCTGGGGAGGCATAGTATTCATCAGCAGCGATCCGGATGGAATTTTCATGCCCGGCGCGGCGTTTAAAGTGAAAGGGATAGAGGTTGCCTTTGGTGCGGAGGCGCATGCCCAGGGGGCCAGGGCACTCAAGAGCCGCATCGGCTCTCTCTCCTCCCGATATCCATTTGTTGCCGTTCATGGCAGCTCCGAGGAGATCATACGAATGGCCAGCGAGGATCCCCATGTGGACCTGCTTTTCCATCCCTGCGATGTACGGCATCCCCTGGGGATAGCTGCCGCCAGAGCGGCCGCCCAGAACCAGGTGGCCATAGGCTTTGACCTCTCGCCCCTGATTCATCTGAGGGGCCAGGCCCGGTCCCGGTGGATGGAGGCCCTGCGCCATAACCTGGAGCTGGTCAGAAAATTTCACCTCCGCCCGGCCATAACCGCAGGAGCTGCATCCCACTTAGAACTGCGCTCCCCCCGGGAGCTGATGGCCCTGGCCGGGGTGGCGGGCTTTGAGGCCGATGAGGCCAAAGAGGCCCTGCGTCTGCCGGGAAGGCTGCTTGAGCTGAATAGAAGAAGATGGGCCGGGCCGGGAGTGGAGGTGCTATGAGAAGCAGGCTTCCCGTGCTGCGCCAGAGGAGAAGGTATATGGTGTTCGTTCTGGAGTCGGAGGACGACTCCGGGATGGTCCAGGCCAGAGATCTCATGGGCGAGATCGCCTCCTCCCAGCTCTCCCTCTTTGGCGATAGCGGGGCTGCGGCCAATAGGCTCCGGCTGATATCCTTCGACGGCCAGATAGGCCTGATCCGCTTCTCCCACCAGCACCTGGCGGAGACCCGGGCGGCGCTGGCTGCGGTCTCATCCATCCGGGGCATAAAAGCCGCCATACGCACCAAAGGCGTTAGCGGAACAATCAAATCAGCCAGAGAAAAGTATTTACCAAGACTGGTGAAACTGAGTTTTGAAAGCGACGGAAGAAGAATCGAGCAGAAGGATATTTCCGGGTGTATTATTCGCACTCATGGTGTAAAAGTCGATCTCTGTCCGGACGACCGCTATAAGAGCGCAGGGTCAAGCGCCCGATTCCTGGGGCTGACCTCTTTGGATTTATGTGGAGGACACGAGGATGCAGATGGCACCGCAGATGGGTTATGATAGGGCGATCACCGTATTCAGCCCTGACGGCAGATTATTTCAAGTTGAGTATGCCCGCGAGGCAGTAAGAAGAGGCACCACCGCCGTGGGCATCAAGGCCAAGGACGGCGTGGCCGTGCTGGTGGACAAGAGAATCACCAGCCGGCTCATGGAGCCCAAGTCCATTGAGAAGATCTTTCAGATAGACAGTCACATCGGAGCCGCCACCTCCGGCCTGGTGGCAGATGCCAGAGTTCTGATCGACCGGGCCAGGGTGGAGAGCCAGATCAATCGCCTGGTCTATGACGAGCCCGTAGGTGTAGAGGCCCTGGCCAAGAAGATCTGCGACTTTAAGCAGCAGTACACCCAGTATGGCGGTGTGAGGCCTTTCGGCACCGCTCTGCTGATCATTGGAGCAGAGGAGGACAGGACAAGGCTCTTTGAGACCGATCCCTCCGGGGCCCTGCTGGAGTACAAGGCCACGGGAATAGGAGCCGGCCGATCAGCAGTGATGGAGGTCTTCGAGGAGAAATATAGAGAAGACCTGGAGATGGACGAGGCCGTTCTTCTGGGCCTGGAGGCGCTCTACAAGGCCGCCGAGGGCAAGGTGGAGGCGGCCACCACTGAGATCGGGATCATAAAGCTCGGCGATAGGAAGTTCTACAAGCTGTCTGAGGGCGAGGTTGCCGCTTACATAGAACAGATGAAAAACAATGTAGCTGCCGATAAAAGTGAGGAAGACAAAGGAGAGGCATAGGGATGGTCAGACTGGATGACGCCGTCCCCGCCCGGCTCAAGACCCACGGGACCACATTCGAGGTCCTGGTGGACCCGGACGGGGCTTTAGCCCTGAAGCGGGGAGATAGCGTCAACCTGGAGGAGATCCTGGCGGTGGAGGATGTCTTCGAGAATGCCTCTCGAGGCGACCGGAGTCCGGAAGAGGATCTGCAGAAGGCCTTCGGCACCACCCAGGCACTGACTATTGCCGAGGCCATCATCAAGAAGGGCGAGATAAGCCTCACTGCCGAGCAGCGCAAGCAGTTCACAGAGAACAAGCGCAGGCAGGTCATTGAGATCATAGCCAGAAATGCCATCAACCCCCAGACCAAGACCCCCCATCCGCCGGGCAGAATCGATCAGGCCATGACCGAGGCCAGGGTCAATATCGACCCCACCAAGTCCACAGACGAGCTGGTCAAGATAGCCATGAAGGCCATCCGGCCGCTCATCCCCATCAGGTTTGAGGAGGTGGAGGTAGCGGTTAAAATACCACCGGCATACGCTCCCAAAGCCTACGGCGAGGTCGCCGCCTTTGGCAAGCTCAATCGGGAGGCCTGGCAGAACAACGGAGCCTGGATCGGAGTGGTCCAGATACCGGCAGGGATGCAGACGGAATTCTACGCCCTGATCAACCGTCTGACCAAAGGGGAAGCGGAGACGAAGCTTCTCAAGCATTGAATGCGGGAGTCGAAAACGAAATGGATCGCAAGGTGGTAGTGCCGGGTGATCTTCTCTCTGAGGATGCCAAGAGGTCGGGCGAGGGGACGTATATCCGCGATGGAAGCGTTTATTCCTTGCTGTATGGCCTTGCGAACTTTAGGGATAAGATAAATGTCATACCTCTGGCGGGCAAGTATGTGCCCGGAACGGGGGATAACGTCATAGGAGTGGTGAAGGATATCACCTTCTCCAACTGGATCGTGGATATAAACTCGCCCTACGACGGGCTGCTGCACATCTCCGAGTTTCCCAAGAGGATTGAGTCAGAGGAGATGTCCAAGCACCTTCATATCGGCAGCTCTATCATGGCCCGGGTGAAGGATGTGGACCCCACCATGAAGGTGGAACTCACATTAAACGACCGAAAGCTGGGGCTGATAAGAGCCGGCAGGGTGGTGGAGATAAGCCATACCCGGGTTCCAAGGCTGATCGGAAAGGGCGGATCCATGATCGGCATGCTGAAAAAAGAGTTGAACTGCAGCATCTTCGTGGGCCAGAACGGAAGGATCTGGATTAACGGAGGCGCAGAGGATACGGATCTGGCCTTGAAGACCATAAGCCTGATTGAGAAGGAGGCCCACACCAGCGGTCTCACGGACCGGGTTGTGGCCTACCTGAAGAAGGAGAAAGGGGCCAGAAGTTGATCGTTATGGATGAGACTGATATATCATTTTTCAAGGACGGACTGCGCCTGGATGGCCGGAGGGCGGATGAGCTCCGACCGGTGAAGATCGAGGTGGGAGTCCTGGCCAGAGCAGACGGCTCATGTTACATCGAGATGGGAGGAAACAAGGTCATAGCTGCGGTGTACGGGCCCAGAGAGGTGCATCCCAGGCACCTGCAGGAGGTCACCCGGGCCATTGTGAGATACAGATACAACATGGCCTCGTTCTCCGTGGAGGAGAGAAAGCGGCCCGGACCGGACAGGAGATCCTATGAGCTGTCCAAGGTCAGCCGGGAGGCTTTAGAGCCGGTCATTCTCACCAGCTTCTTTCCCCGATCGGTCATAGACGTATTTGTGGAGGTGCTCCAGGCGGATGCTGGAACCAGGACCGCCGGGATCAATGCGGCGGCGGTGGCTTTAGCCGATGCCGGAATTCCCATGAAGAGCATGATCTCCTCCTGTGCAGCGGGAAAGGTGGCCGATACCATCGTCCTCGATCCCATGAAGGAGGAGGACAACTTCGGCCAGGCCGATCTGCCCATTGCCATGACTCCCAGCGGAGAGATTACCCTGGTGCAGATGGACGGCGGGCTCACACCAGAGGAGTTTCACCAGGCGGTACAGCTGGCCATGAAGGGAGCCAGGGACATATACGAGCTGCAGAGGGCGGCGCTGGTCAAGAAGTACAATCAAATGACTGAGCCGGGTCAGGTGGAGGTGCATGCCTGTGACTAGTGTCATCTCCGAGATCAAGAAGGACTTCATCTACAATTTGCTTCTCAAGGGAGAGAGGATCGATGGCCGATCCTTCCACCAGTACCGGGAGATATCCATAGAGAGGGATGTGATAAGAAAAGCGGAGGGCAGCGCCCTGGTAAAGCTCGGCTCCAGCCAGGTTCTGGTGGGAGTTAAGATGCAGCCGGGAGAGCCCTTCCAGGATACTCCCAATCGGGGCGTTATCATCACCAATGCCGAGCTGGTGCCATTGGCTTCGCCCTCATTCGAGCCCGGCCCGCCCAGCGAGGTGGGCATAGAGCTGGCCCGTTTGGTGGATCGCGGTGTGCGCGAGTCCAAGGCCATTGACCTGGAGGCCCTTTGCATTGAGCCGGGAAAGAAGGTGTGGATAGTATTCATAGATGTCCATATACTGGATGACTGCGGAAACATCCTGGATGCCGCATCTCTGGGGGCCATTGCCGCTCTCCTCTCGACCAAGGTGCCCGCCAGCCGCTTCGGCCTGGGGGAAGACTACATCCTTCCCGTGAGGGACATCCCCATAGCCACCACCGCCATTGAGTTCAATGATGTTTTGATGTTCGACCCAGGAGTGGATGAGGAGGCCATTGCCAACAGCAGGCTTACCATCATCACCACGGCAGAGGGCAACATCTGCGGCACCCAGAAGAGCGGCAAGGGAATGCTCCAGCCGGAGCAGATCTACCGCATCATTGATATAGCATGTGAGAACGCGAGAGAGATTCGGGAAAAGTTTCTGGAAGCATAAACGGAAGTTATAGAAATGGCTAAGCATACTACCAAGGGAAGGAAGAGCAGATCAGCAGCCAGGTTCGGCCCCAGGTACGGCCGCAAATCGAGAAAGCTCGTAGCTGATCTGGAGGAGAAGAGCCGGGCATCTTATGATTGCCCTCAGTGTGGAAGGAACAGGGTAACCAGAACCAGCACCGCTATATGGAGCTGCAGCAAATGCGGCTACACATTTGCCGGCGGCTCGTTCATGCCCGAGACCTCCCTGGGCCGCTCAGTGCTGCGGTCTTTAAGGAAGACTCTTGAGGCGGCCTAAGAGATGGCTTATAAGTGCACCAGATGCAAGAAGACTGTGGAGATTGATTACGAGTACAGCGGCATACGCTGTCCTTATTGCGGGCATCGCATCTTGATGAAGGAGCGGCCCACCACGGTCAAGAAGATGAAAGCCATCTGATGTTCATAACCACATCGAGAGACCCATCAGCCAAGGCCAGGCGCTTTGCCCGGACTCTGGCCTCCTTTCTCTCTATCGATTACATCAATAGAGGAAAGCAGAGGCCGGACCGGGAGGATGCCATGCTGGTGGTGACCGAGGATCATGGCAATCCTGCCGGGCTGGACAAGCGCAGCTTTAAGGGCGAGGAGAAGCTAATCTTTCGGCTCTCCGGCGAGATCCAGGGGCGTCGGCTGCAGTCGGGGGCAGCAGAAGTTGCGGTTGTGGGCAAAAAGGAGATCGCCCTTCCCATTGCCTGCTTCCTGGAGAAAGAATGGATGCCCCAGGCAGGCAGGGCCCAGGGGCGCCGGATCCTGGTGGAGCCGGGAATAATCGAGTTCCTGGATGAAGATAATGCCTGCATCAGGCTGAAGATATGAAGTGCTGTGCAGAGCTGGAGTTTGAGAGCAGCCGGGCGGCGGAGATCTATGAATCTCTCCGGCCCGAGCTGGACGATGACCTGCACCGCTCCAGTGTGAACCTGGAGAAAAGGAATGGCTATATCCAACTGAAGATCAGGGGAGATGACACAGTCTCCCTCCGGGCAGCCTTAAATACCTGGATAAGGTTGGTTAAGATTGCATTTGAGATGGTGAGTTTATGAGTGGCGAATTGCCTCCGCAGATACAGAATCAATTGGCTCAGCTGCAGCAGCTTCAGCAGCAGGCCCAGGCGGTTATGACCCAGAAGGGCCAGATAGAGGGCCTGATCCGGGAGACCGAGGCGGCGCTGAAGGAGCTGGAGAAGAGCCCTGACGACGCAATAGTTTACAAAAGCGTGGGGGAGCTTCTCTTCAAGTCGGAGAAGCCCAAGCTGTTAGAGGAGCTGAAGGAGAGAAAGGATATGATGGATATCCGTCTCAAGACCATGGCCAAGCAGGAAGAGAGGATCCAGGGCCGGTTCAATCAGCTTCAAGAGCAGCTTAAGATGTCATTAGGTCAGATGCCGCCCAAGGGCGGCTAAATTATTTGCGGGCCCGTGGCTTAGCCAGGATATAGCACCGGGCTTCTAACCCGGGGGTCGCGGGTTCGAATCCCGCCGGGCCCGCCTAATAGTTTTTCATTTTGGGGAGGTTTTATGTGCGAGCTTAATGTCTTTCTCTTGAAAGGGCAAGAGCGGGAGAAGGTCATGGATGGCGTAGTCAGGATCACTGTCCAGGATGGCAGCGTGCTTTTAGAGGGCATCTTCGGGGAGTCGAAGAAGGTGGAGGGCAGGCTTGCCAAGGTGGATATCATGGCCCAGACAGCGGATCTGGTGGCCGGCTAGACACATCATCACATTGGCCGGCTCCGGGCGGGGCTGAGCTCTTCGGTAATTATTAGCTGTCCATAATCAGTTAATTCCAAAGCAATACGTCTAAACTAATTTCAGGACTCCTCTGAGATAACGTCACACCGTCACACCGAAAGATTTACAAGGGAGCCTATTATGCAAGACCATCTGAAATTGAAAGTAGGCGATATATCTTGAGGGTTCTAGTTACTGGTGGCGCAGGATTTATTGGGTCAAATCTGGTGGAGATGCTCATGAAAGACGGCGAAGATGTAGTGGTTTTGGATAATATGCACACAGGAAGCCCCAATAATCTGGAAGGACTTCAAGGCAAATTGGATGTGATTCGGGGAAGCTGCAACGACATTGCAGATATGCATCTGAATATTGAAGCCATCTACCATCTGGGCATCCCTTCATCTTCGCCCATGTACAAAAAGAATCCCTTCTTTGTAGGTGAGGCTTTGAATGGATTTATCTCTGTATTGGAGCTGGCAAAAAGTTGCAGGGCAAGGATGGTTTATGCCTCCTCCTCATCTCTGTATAGCGGCTTGAATCCGCCTCACAATGAGGATATGCAGATTAAAGTCACAGATTATTACACCGAAGCCCGTCTGGCCATGGAGAGGATGGCAGATCTGTATGGGCAGCTCTTTGGAGTTCGCTCCGTTGGCATGCGATTTTTCTCTGTATACGGGCCCAAGGAAGAGTCAAAGAAACAGTATGCCAATTTGGTCAGCCAGTTCCTGTGGGATTTGCGAGCGAGAAGGACGCCAATTATATATGGTGATGGCTTGCAAAGCAGAGACTTTGTCTTCGTCAAGGATGTAGTGCGCGCCATGAAGATGGCCATGGAGACAGATTATCATGGAATACTCAATGTGGGAACTGGCCAGGCTCACAGCTTCAATGATGTGGTAGCTATTCTCAATAAGATGCTGGATCTTTCATTAAAGCCACGACATATAGAAAATCCAATAAAGAATTATGTCAGGCATACCCTGGCCGACAAGACGAAAGCAGAAAAAGTTATCGGGTTTAAGGCAAGATATGAACTGGAAGACGGCATAAAGCAGATTATTCCAGATAAAAGTTGACGGGGAGGAGTGGATATCCTTTGGCATTTAAAGATAAAAATATTCTTATCACTGGCATGAGTGGCTTTGTGGGATCGCTCATGGCACGAGTGCTTGCAGACCGCGGAGCGAATGTGTACGGCCTCATACGCAGGCGCGCAGATGGAAAAGAACCGCACAATATGAACCGATTGGGCCTGGGCGAAGATGTCAGGCGCATTGAAGGCGATCTAGAGAGCATTTCAAGCATCGGAAGTGCTATCTGCACCTGCGAACCTGATTTTATATTCCATCTTGCTGCTCAGTCATTCGTGGAAAGATCCTTTAAAGATCCCCATGAGACCATGCTCAACAATTGTCTGGGAACATCAAACCTTCTCGAGGCGATAAGGATCAAGGATGTTGATCCCGTGGTTGTATTCGCCGGGAGCAGTGAGGAATATGGATTGGTGATCTCCTCAGAGGAGCAGTACAGGGGGGTTATTGACAGGTACGGGACCATCTTTCCTCTCCCAGAAAAGATCCCAGAAGTTCCCATATCCGAGACAAATCCGTTGCGCCCGATGTCTCCCTATGCTGTGAGCAAGGTATTCGGCGACAGCCTGATGAGGAACTACTGGTACTCATATGGGATTCCCACTGTTGTCTCCAGGGCCTTCAATCACGAAGGAGCAGGCAGAGGCAATATGTTTGTGACCTCGGTTGTGACCAACCAGGTCATGAAGCTGAAGTTAGGCGAGGCCGACTCCATTGTCATTGGCAATGTGAATGCCTTTCGGGACTGGAGCCATGTCAGTGACATTGTAGAAGGCTATCTGCTTTTGGCTGAAGCCGGCAGGAAGGGCGATGTATATAATCAGGGCTCCATGAGGACCAATTCAGTTTTAAGCTATCTGCTGATGAGTCTGGAGATGGCGGGATATCCTGTTGACAGGATTGAGACATTTAATGGCGAGAAACGCATAGCGGATCCTAATGAGCCAGACAAGAGCAAGATATTCAACCTTGATTTCGAGAAGACCAAGGTCGACGGCATGATGCTGAGAGGAGAGCTGGAGTTTGATGCGCAGGATGGTGGTATCATAGCCCAGAGCGGGGAGAAGAAGATCAAGATAGTCTTCAATCCGGAGAGGTTCAGGCCGGCCGAGGTTCCCATACTTTTATCCGATACAAAAAAGATCGAGGCTATCGGCTTCAAGAAAATGCATAGCCTGCGGGATATCATAAGAGACCAATTGAATCATTATCTCTCGGACAAAGAACGGAAAGGATAGGTCGAAACTTGTTACATGGCATATCTATATTCATGCATTCAACTGGGAAATTTAGCCGGGAACATCCCGAATAAGAAATTGAGCTGGAGAAACTCAGTCAGATAGGTATATGGGGCTGGAAATTGCTTACAGCAAATCACATACATGAGCTTTACAGGTATAGGGATTTGGTACTTCGCCTCGCCTGGAGCGACTTCAAGTTGAGGTACAAGAACTCAGCCCTGGGCTTCTTATGGTCGCTCTTGGACCCCCTGCTAATGCTGGTGGTTCTTTATGTAGTATTCAGCAACCTTATGCGCATCCAGGTAGAGCACTATCAGCTCTTCCTGCTCCTGGGCATAGTGCTCTGGAACTTCTTGGATCGGGGTACATCCCAGAGCATCTGGGGAGTGATCGGAAAGCCCAGCTTGGTTCAGAAGGTATTCTTCCCCCGCGATATTCTGGTGATATCTACCTGCATTACTGCGCTGATGATGACCGCTCTCGAGTTTATGGTATTCATTGCATTCATGATCTTTTTCAGAGTGCAACCAGGTTGGACCGTGGCTTATTTTCCGGTGCTCATGATCTGTGAGTTCATCCTAGTACTAGGGTTTTCTCTGGCTCTCGCCGCCCTTAATGTCTATTTCAGAGATGTACAATTCATCTGGAGGGTGGTGGTGCAGGTTGGTTTTTTCGCCACGCCCATATTATATCCCATAACCATCTTCTCTGAGAAATATCACTGGCTGGTCATGCTCAATCCTATGGCCAGGATAATTTCAATGATGCGAGATGCAATCTTATATCATTCCAGTCCAGATCCATGGAGTCTGGCCTATGTCATAGCCACATCTCTGGCAGTGTTGCTGCTGGGATATTTCATATTTGACCAGATGGAGCCCAAGTTTGCTGAGGCGATTTGAGATTGGTGGGAGGGATGCTAATTCTAAGAATATTTTTTGGATCAGATGTTGAAGTGGCGATTATATTTTAGTGCCTGATTAGCATTCAAAAAGTGCTGATCGAATAGATTAAAAAAAAATTATATATAGTCGAAGTGCTATAGACTTAAATACTGAGAGATTACTATTAGGCCCGGTTCGTTCCAGGAAGCATTAGGTATCGCCAGTTATAAGGGCAAAGCCGAAGATGGGAGATAGGAGTGATTGAAATCATATTAAAGGGAAAAGAGGGAGCAACCTCTGACCTGATTATGTGTAGAGAGTGTTTGCCTTGGAAATTTTCGAGATTCGAGATAGAGATATAGATGTGGAAGAAATAAAGCAAAAGATCCGTGAGAACATGAGAAAACGGAAAGAATGCGATATATCAATAGCCGAGAATGTAGAAAAGTCTAATATGGATCTGCAATATAAATTCGATCAGGATGATAGCGATATCCCTGATTTTATAAAAGAGAATCCCGAACTGGAATATTTAAACTTGAATTGGAATATACAAAATAAAGATTATTTTATTCAATCTCATAAGCCTATTATGGGGTGGGTTCTTAAAACAGGCAGAGGACTTGTGCACGATGAAGTTAGACGTTATGTTGATCCAATTATTTGGAACCAGTCCGAGTTTAATTTGAAAAATGCAAAGCTCTCTAATATGATCACCAAAAAGATTGCAGAATTAGCCAATTTGATTTCAGCAGCCAAGATGGAGATCTCATCGGATGTGGACGAAAAGACCTCAGCTTCCAAGACCAAGATATTATCAGATGTTCAGGATATGCTCTCCTTAATCCAAGCGGAAAATTCAAAAGAAATTGAAGAAAAAATCAATATATTTCTCAATGCAAAGCTCTCCTCAACAATAAAAGAGAATTTAAAATCGAATATATCAAATCTTGAAGAGAAATCTAGAAATAAGGCATTGGCATCGGAAATCAGCTACAATAGCGAATACAGCTGCATGGCAGAGCAGAAATCAAAGGATCATTTTAATTTCAGCAATATGATGCAAAGCGATGGGATAAACCGCTTTGGCAGATCTGCTGCAGCTGATTTATTCTCAGACTGGATAAGATGCTTCAAAGATTGCACAAATGTGGCATATATCGGATTTGAAATTCCTAAATTTTCTGAGTTAATAGAGCAACATCATCCTGGTGGAGATGGGATGGAAAACATTTTGGCAGAATGCAAAAAAATAGGCTTCGTCGCCATAAAAATCGATCCTTTATCTTACATGGAGTCTGTAGAAAATAAATCAATAGATGGAATTTTTATAAGTCAAATTGCTGATTATATGTCTATTGAATATTTATTTAATTTGCTAAGGTTAAGCTATGAAAAATTGCCATACGACTCATATATTCTAATATATATTCCAAATAAGTTAAGTATTTTGGCGAATTGGAGCCCCTTCAATCCGGATCCCATGCATAAGAGCTCTGTCAGTCCAGAAATTCTAAAATTTTTATTAAAAAATAGCGGATTTATAGATATTGAAGAAAGAAATTACCTCTTAGCTCCAGAGAATACGAAGCTCAAAACGATGAATACCCAGGATCCACAGCAAGAGTATTTAATTGCAGACTTAATCAAAAATCATAATAGTAATATAGCCCTCTTAAATGATGAGTTGTTCGGCTTTAAGGATTGCGCTGTGATCGCCAAAAAATAATGTATCTAGGGTGGAAGAATGGAAATAAACCAGATATACCCGTCCATGAGCTACGGAGATGCAGTAAGCAATGATATAATTGGACTCCAAGAAATATTAAGGGATCTGGGTTATTCTTCTGAGATCTTTTCTCAAGAAATACCTCCAAAATGCTTAAATTATATAAACCCTCTCTCTGAATACAAGGGGGATATGAATAATATAGTTTTATATCATTTTGCCTTGCTGGGATTAGATGTAACCGACCTGGTAAAACGCCTTCCGGATAAAAAAATATTGGTATATCATAATATTACTCCAACTGAGTTCTTTGATGGATATGATTCATATCTAAGCCATCTATGCTCCAAAGGCAGAGATGAATTGAGATCTTTAGTCGATTATATCGATCTGGCCATAGGCGATTCAGAATATAATTGTCATGAGTTAAGAAAAATCGGATTTAAGCAAATCGAAGCTCTTCCTGTTGTAGTGGATACCTCAAAATATGCTGATTATGATTTAAATCTAGCCAATGATTTATCGAAAGATGACACAATTAATTTTCTTTTCGTTGGCAGAATAGCGCCAAATAAGAGACAAGAGGATGTCATTAAGATATTTTATTACTATAATAAATATATAAACAGCAATTCAAGGCTATATCTTGTTGGCTATAAACAGGTAAAAAAATATGTTTTAGAATTGGAAGATCTGATTATGAGACATAATCTATCCGATAAGGTATTTTTAACCGGACATGTAGATAACAAAAAATTAGCTTCTTATTACAGAAGTTCTCATATTTTTTTGTGCATGAGCGAACATGAAGGATTTTGTGTTCCGCTAGTAGAAGCCATGGCATTCGGGATTCCGGTACTAGCATTTGCAGCTGCTGCAATACCTTATACTATGGAAGATGCGGGGATTTTATTGCATAGGAAAGATTATGCTCAAATTGCAGAGTTAATAAATATTATTATTACTGATACCGCATTGCGGGAGAAAATAGTGAAGAATCAGTCCGAGAGAATTAAAAATTTAGATAAAGACTGCATACGACCCAAATTGCAGGATATAATCGAAAGCTTAATAAGATGAATGGCATGTAGCCTGCTGAGGCGATTCAAGAATGGCGGTTGAGGTAGAGAATCTCTGGAAGACATTTCAGATTCCCCATGAAAAAAGGGACACCCTATTCGAGAGCCTCATGGGCATGATGAGGCCCAATAGCTATGAAACATTCGAGGTGCTGAGGGATGTCAGCTTCCGGGTGGAAGCGGGAGAATGCCTGGGGATAATCGGAGACAACGGCTCGGGCAAGAGCACCATCCTCAAGATCATAGCCAATATACTGCGCCCATCCAAAGGACGGGTTCGGGTGAAGGGCAAGGTGACGCCCTTTCTGGAGCTGGGGGTGGGCTTCAATCCTGATATGACCGCACGGGAGAATATCGGCGTCTACGGGACGATTATGGGCCTCTCCAATAAGGAGATAGATGAGCGGATAGATGATGTGATCGAATTTGCCGGATTGCACCGGTTTGAGGACACCAAGCTCAAGAACCTCTCATCAGGAATGCAGGTGCGGCTGGCCTTCTCCACTGCCATCCAGACCGATCCGGATGTTCTCCTGGTAGATGAGGTCCTAGCTGTTGGAGACATGGAGTTTCAGCAGAAATGCTTTGATGTCTTCAACAGATACCGCAAAGAGGGAGTGACCATACTCTTCGTCTCCCATGATCTTGGTGCTGTAAGGAGATTTTGCGATAAAACGTTGCTTTTGCGAAATGGGGAGAAAGAGATTTTGGGTGAGACAAATAGTGTGATTGATGAATATATTTACCGGCCAGATGACGCAAAAGATCAGCCAGCAGGCAAGAGCGATACAAGATGGGGTAACAAGAAAATAGAAATTATAGATGTGAAGTTTATTGATAAAAATAAAAATTACAATGATAACTTCATCTCCTCCGATCCCTTGATGGTAAGAATATTCTATGAGTCCCATGAGAAGATTAATTCGCCTGTCTTTGGGATAATTTTTTATTATAAGGACACTTACTTATATGGCACAACTACTGAATTCAAGGGATGTGATACCGGGCTAGTCTATGGCAGAGGTTATGTGGATTTCATCGTGGAAAAGCTGCCATTGATAGCAGGGGAATTCGAAGTAACTGCTGCTGTAGCATCCTCTGATTATAAAACGCAGTATGATTGGCATAATCGCCTCTACTCCTTCAACGTCCATAATCAAATGAGAGATCTGGGTATTTTCTCGATAGATTGCAGCTGGAGGATAATCCGCAATGAATGAACCCTCACAGATAGTCTGCTGTCCGCGGTGCCAAGAAGATATGACTGCACAGGGAAAAGACTTTTTCTGCAGCTGCGGTTACTCCTTGAGGTACAAAGACGGTTTCTTCAATATAGGAAATGGCATAGATACAGAATATGCCAGATTTTATACTAAGGATTACTTTAACTCATCCCTTTATGACTATACCAACTATCGACTGGCCAGAATCATAGGGCTTGTACAGCCGAGAAAAAATAAAAGAATTCTGGATCTCGGTTGTGGCCCTGGCGAAATTGCTGCAAGGTGTGCAAAGCAGGGTGCTGAGGTTTTCGGGGCAGATGTATCGAAGGATGCTCTTCAACTCAGTGCTGAAAGATGCAAAAAAGAAGATTTGACAGTCAACCTCTTTGAATTCGATGGCGAAAGGCTGCCCTTTAAGGATGACACCTTCGATTCCATCATCCTTTCCGATGTGGTAGAACATGTGAATGATAAAACTCTCAGTACCCTTGTAAAAGAATGTACGAGGTTATTGTCCCCAGACGGTTGGCTGGTAATCCATACTTCTCCCACGCAGAATATTCTGGCTCTTACTCAGCTTATGAAAATGGCTACCTTCGGATTGGTGGATCATCATGCCAAGCTTGTGAATCCGGATTATGAATATCTTCACGTTAGATATCACTCACCGGGAAGCCTGAGAAAGGTCCTGGAGAGATTTAATCTCCAACCAGTTATCTGGGGAGAGTTCAGCTACTTATCGGGAACTGCAATATCCAGATGGGCAGAAACCCTCCGCTTAAGGAATTTTCTAGCAGATCAACTTTGGTGCATAGCTTTCGCGGATCCAAAAAGCGCGAAGAAAATTTGCCAGGATAGGCCTTATCTTGATATGATAAATGCATCATCCACTATAGACCTGGGAGTATGTGATGAGCTCTGCATAAACCATGGATTTTATGAGCCGGAGCTTAATAGCTATCGCTGGACAGGTCAGACGGCAAGCCTCTTTGTAGAGGTTCCCCAAGGTTACAGCCAAATAAAAATAAAATTAAATACATCGAATCCTGATGTAGTTAGTAGGCCAGTGAAAGTTGGACTCTACCTTGCTGGCCGCCATGTAATGGAACTTCATCTCCAAGATCAAGGGATAACCGAGATCTCAGGCAAGATTGAAGAACGATTGAAGCCAGGACTCACTGAACTCAAATTGGCTGTGGATAGGACTTTTGTCCCTAGAGATCAAGGAATGAATGAGGATCCGAGGGAGCTAGGGATTGCAGTCTATAAGATAGAGATATCATGAGGCATTTGGAATGGCTAAAGTATTGTTTATAAATCCCAGTACCAGACACCATGGAACTGCACTGACCGTCTTTCCACCATTAGGTATTCTCTCCATATCTGCCATTTTGAGAAAAGCTGGACACGAAGTTAGGTTTATCGATGCTGACATAGATGAGATCAGACCGGAAGGCATCCAGCAAAAAATTAAAACATATTCCCCACAGGTAGTGGGCATAACCATGAGCACGCTCCAATGCAAGTCTGCATTCGAGACAGCGGAGATAATTAAGAGGGTAGCTGAGAAAACCGTGGTAGTGGTGGGGGGGCCCCATCCTTCAGCCCTTAAAGATGATATCTTAAAGAGTTGCAGCGCAATCGATGTCGTGGTTTATGGAGAGGGCGAAATTACTGCCATGGAGCTGGTAAGTGCGATTGAGGATGAGCGCAGCCTGAAAGGAATCAAAGGGCTATGTTTCAGGGAGGGTATGAATGTGATAGTCAACCCTCCGAGGGAGCCAATCGAAGATCTAGACTCTTTGCCAAAGCCCGCCCTAGATCTGGCGATGCCAATAAGGCGGTACCCTGGATCGTACCCGGTAGGAGCAAGGCCGACCATCCAGATTATGGCTTCACGAGGTTGTCCCTTCCATTGCACTTTCTGCAGCAATGCCGTCTGGGGGAGGCAGCTCCGCCTCAGAAGTCCTGAGTCGATTCTGGATGAGATTGAGGGCCTATGGAAGGATTACAAGATCAGAGAGGTATTCTTTCAGGACGATACCTTCAACATGAAGAGAGATTGGTTCGAGGCCATTTGTAGCGGCCTTATTGAGAGAGGCCTGAATAATAAAATGGTATTTCGAGCCCCCTTTCGGGCCAATGAGATGCTTGTGGACAGAGATATGCTTAAGCTCGCCAAGCAAGCTGGATTTTGGATGATATTCTATGGAGTTGAGAGCGGAAGTCAGCAGATTTTGGACTCGGTCAAGAAGAACCTGAAGAAAGAAGAGATAGAGAGAGCCTTTAGGTTGACAAAAAAAGCGGGCATAAAGACCTATGCTTCATTTATGATTGGAAACCTGGGGGAGAACAGAGGAACGGTGCAAGAGACCATAGACTTCGCCATTCAGCTGGATCCTGACTTTTATGGATTTGCAATAGCCACACCATATCCTGGAAGCGAACTCTACGAGGTCGCCAAAAAAAGGGGGCTTATAAATTCCGGTTTCGATGGATACGGCTTGAACAGATACGTTATAGATGGAGGGGATATATCCCCGCAGGATGTGATGGGTATGGTGAGTGAAGCATATCAAGCCATGGAGGCCCGAAGATCCGCGTGGCACTATGGGCTCAAGAGGCGGCTCAACAGTGGTCATGTCCTGCCTGAAAAGCACCAGGATCACTATCCAGTGAATGAACCGGACCGGGATCTTCTAGGGGAGGAGATCCTCATGGGAGATAGCGATTGGGACGTCTTGGGCACCGGATGGTATGCCCTGGAAAACGCTCCTCCTCGATTTAGATGGACGGAAAGGAAAGCTACTGCTTATATGAGAGGGCATAAAGGGGCCGACAAGCTGCTCATTAGGAGCTTAACAATTCCCGACGGCTTGGAACTGAGTGTCTCGGTCAACCGTGTTGCTTCAAGGAAGTTCAAAGTCGGAACAAATTGGACTGTACTCGAGGTACCTCTAAAAGGCGTAACCAGCGATATCCTGAGGGTGGATCTAGTGGCAGAGAGATCATGGGTTCCGGATGAGCTACTAGGAAACGGAGACGTAAGGCAGCTGGGTGTGGCCATTGAAAGAATGTGGATAGAATAAGACCCTAAAGCTCTACTTTTTCACAATGGTACTCGTGTATTCGCGTATGAGGCATTCGGATTCACTTTATCGATCAGATGCCGCCACACTGATTCAGTATCATCAGAAGCTCAAAAAATGAATGAAAGAGTATTACCCCTACATTCCTGCAGCTCTTATTAGCCAGTTCACGGGTACAGTCTGATTATCCATTGTTTGCACCACGCCATCGAAGAGCTGATGTGTAAGCTTATCAAAGAGATATGATCCGCCTGTTGCATTCTGCAGTTCAGCTGCAAGAGCAATAGATCTATAGCCGTAGAAGCTGACAAAGAAATCTCCCTCAACGGGTATATCAGGAATTTCCACATCTGCCATCCGGACACCTGTTCTATTAGTGAAGTATGGAAATTGAGTATCTGAGAAATGATATAGGATACTTAAGTTCGCATCGCGAATTTCGATAGCGAATGGCAATGGCTTCGGCAACTCAGCTATGGTCTCATTCCAGCCATCTGTAGCTATTATCAATAAATACTTCAACTTCCAGCCTGGATTCGGAGAAGTGAACTTTACCGTCTGTGCCGAACCTAATGTAGGTGAAACAACAAAAGTGAGGTTCATCTCAGATAGGTTTATCCCGCTATCTTGCTTCAAAATAGTGATATTTCCTTGTGGTGTTGTTGCAGATGTGGCCGTATCGGCCATCGAATTTTCAGCCAAGCAGCAGAAACAGAGCGTTGCATAACATAGCAGTGCTGTGATTGTAATTAATTTTCTCAATTGATCACCCGGCCGTGAATTAGATCCTATCTATAAATAGATAATGCTATGGCTCTTATCAAGTCTTCCATGTCTTTTATTCTAGATCATATATCAGGTAGGTCCAGCTGCATCGAAGATGCCTTTCTCAGTAGCTCTTGAAGCTGGCGTTCTCAGGGAGTGTAAACGAGAAAAGTCGAGAGACTATTCTTCAATGAAGGCCTTGAGCCTTATTTTATATAATCAACATCCACCGGATGCTTTTTATCTGTCATCCATTCTTCGTTGAAAATATTGCAAGGTATGCAGCTCTCGTTCATCGTCTGATTCAAACCAAAAGTTTCTTTATTGGATAATCTCCTATTCAATGCGAAAGTACCCCGATATTGCTCGGAAATCTCTGAGCCGTTTTCAGAACCAATCTTTGAATCAAAGCTTGACGTACCGATATACACTACCCCAAGGTTATATATAAATGATTTATTATATGAGGTCCAGTTATCAAATTCCTTGTAGTCTTCAGGCGAATGGAAATAACTTAATCTGCCAAAATAAAAAGATTCTTTGGAAATTCCGGTGACATCAAATGCGGTTGCTATGCGATCCAAATCGTTATTATAGTTTTCGCTATCTCTGTAGCTCATGCCTGAGAATTTAACTACATCTCGGGAAACAGCAATTATGGATTTATTTGATCGAGGAGTCGAAGAGATCTCAACCTCGTTAGCCAGAATGAGTCTATTATCCGAATCCAGGGTTCCGTTTTCGCCGTTTGATCTCTGCTTTGACTTAACTCCATAAAACTCGCCGAGCGATCTCCAAAAGGAGAAGTTGCCGGTACCATTTACGGTGCTTATTGAAGCAAATAGGAATGGCGAAATTGATGTGGATGTATTCAGGATCGTTTGATTTTCTTGATTGTCTGTAGTTGGGATCGTATAATTGACATTGCCAGGACTGCTATACCTGCTGGGATCGTTATACACACTCGAAGGAGTTGTGACGGGATTCAATTCCGGTGCAGATCCCGAGGAGGAGTTTTGCCCATTCCCTATAACCACGACATGTGGCCCTCCAGAGATCTCCTTGGCACATGTAAAACAGCATATGGAAAAAACCACTAGTGAGATGGCCAAAACCCCTATGATCTTCATGCAAGTAACTGATTAGGGAATGGGGAATTTAAATATTGCGCCCAAATCTCCAGATTCGATTCTTTGTTGTAAGAAAAAAAGGCTAATGGGCCTGAAGATAGGACCCATCAGTTCTAGACCAGCCCACATTGGGATCTACAGTTGTGTCAACCTTAAATGGCTGATTCAGCCTCTCAGAGCCTCTTGGATTAGATGAGACATATGCGCGCGTCAATATGGCGCGTGTTTCAACGGTTGGAAAAGGCGTCCTTCCTGCGTCCACAAATGAGTAGTGGTCGAGACCTCCGGTAAAGCCTGCCGCATTCTGCATAAACTCGTCGCTTGAGGAGAGAGTACCATCGCCATCAGGTCCCATCAGAGTTCCTGCGATAGCAGTCTTGCCTTTAGTCGCCTCTGCATAGGTATCTAGGCTCATATTGCCAACTGAGGATACCTGGTCAGTCTGGAACAGGTAATCCGTCATCATCAGGATCTTTCCAAATGAGAGGGCATTGGATCCTGCCTCATAAGTGTGTGCTCCTGACCCAAGATTGCTCAGATTTCCCCACTCTACGACAATCTGGTTATTGTTGGTCCTGGCTACAGAGCCCCATATAGAGTTATTGATCCAGGTCTCAGCGTAGGTCCTCGCGGCATCTGATGATTGAGTGACTGCTGCATAGCTCGCGGGGCCACCAGAGACTAGCATGCCGCTACTATCATTTGCAGACTCGGCCTGGAGGATAGATGATACATGAGATGCGTCCAAATGGCCGTTTGCCTCTGCATAACCCATCAACTCTCCGGTAACCGAACTCGCAACATTCTCATTTAAGAGCCTCTGATTTATGCCGGAAAAGCTCGAATCCCAAGCGCCTCCCTGTGCAGTTCCAGAGGAGGTCACATTAGCCTTGCCCTCATTGATGACTGAAGCTTCTGTAAATATTTTACTGGTACTGGCTGAGCTTATCTTTCCGTTAATGTTTTTCACGCTTCTCGAGTCAGTATGCAGGCCATTTGGCTGCCCACCAGTGCTGAGGAGAGAATTCGATGAGAGACCCACTAGATTGAGAGAGCTCTCTCCAGATACGCTTCCCCAAATCTCTGAGGGGGTGCCCGATGCTTTCACATTGTACTCGGCCATTCCATCGGCCGAGGCGTGACCGGTGCCACTTCCGCGGAGGTATCCCTCTGTCGTTATATCCGCAAAACCTAAAAGGTCATAACTGCCTTCTCCAGTAGAGGCTGCTGAGGCAGTAGATCCTATTTTGGATGTCACTGAACCAGATCCTGAGCTAGTTAGGGTTAGCTCCGAGCTCACAGTACCATCATAGGCCACCGAGAGCTCAAATCCTCCCAGGGGTAGCTCTAGACTCTGAGAGCCAATTTTCTGGTCGGAAACGCTCCCAATGCCGAAAAGAGACGAGGTCGAGGTTATGCCAAGGGTGACCAAGGGGTCTCCAAAACAACTGGACACGGTGCTTTCTCCGAGGCTTAGGCTAGTTCCGTCTCCGTTAGCCACAGCGCTCCAGCCTCCTGTTATCTCAGTCAAAGCGCAGCTCTGGCTGATGAGAGCAGCGTACACGAGAAGTACTATCTGAAACCTGTATCGCATAATGCCTCCATGAACTATTTCAGAAGGCTATGATGTAAAGGCTGACTATAAAACACTTATGTTTAAAAAAAAATAAAAGGCCCACTCTATTGGATTCCGCCATGGATTGTGGCAGAAAGCCAGAGAGTGTTCCGTCCTGGCAAGATAACCTGGTTCTCAAGGTAGGCAAGACCGTCGACTTTTCCAGTAAGCTGGACTATCGATCCCGCGGTATTATCCTCGAAGAGAGAGTTGTAATTCTGGCCGTAAATTCTTGGGTTGAAATCGCTGCCCTCTATCCAGGTAATCTCATCGAGAGGTCCATTGGTCGTTCGCATGTATGCAGAGGTGGGGGTAGTTCCTTTGCTGGCCTCCATTACTCCTTTATCGAACTTCATCAAGGTGCCAGCATCATCCCATCTGTCGCCATCTGCTGTCGGACCAGCCGTCAGTGCGCCATAAATCCCTACGTTAGCCTTGAGCTCTGGTGAGCCAAGCAATGGGTCCCAGGCCTGTCCTGCTCCTTGAACAGCAAGACCGAGGGAGCCGACAGTGTCGACATGGCTTCTCAGGTGTGCTCCGGATCCCATATTGAAGTTATCCAGGGAGGCTATGGAAGATCTATCGCCCATCTTAGCTAATGCATCTGAGTTGGCATCGTTGATGAAAGCCTCTGCAGTCAGTATTGGTGAGGTAAAGGTTCCCATATTGGCCCTGTTCGCAACCGCACCGGTAACTGCTATATTCGCAGCAACAAGTGGATCAACGACTTCGTCTTGTTCGTTTCTGAACTCAATTACGGGTTCAAATTGACCAAAAGCATCAACCTCGTCCATCTTTCCGCCGCTGATGAGTATCTCCTCAGCTTTCATTGTGCTCGGAATGCCGGTAAATTCAGTTTCGCCTGTAGCAATCACACCTGCTACTTCTTCAGGAACGGTCGATTGTTTGAGAATACCACACATCTCTGCCGGCAATACGATGGGAGAGCTGTGGAATGCAAGGTTGCCCAGCAGCGATAGTGAGCCTGCGAAGTCATTGTTCAGGTATGTCTTGGCGACGGAGTTTGCTGAACCAGATGTCACTGTTCTGACATTATCAGTACTGCCCTTGATCTGGGGGGTGCCAATCGGTGTTGAACCATCCCAGGCTCCGCTAACCGCCTCTCCGGCAACATTAGCTACAATACTGGCATCATTGAACTCAGGGTGATGGGGCTCATCTGCTCCGCTAAATGCAGCGGTAAGAGTGCCCATGCCACTTGCAGATAATGCTGCACCTTCGCCTGCAATCGGGAAGGCGTTGTCAGTCGCCAGGCTTGCTGTTCCCAGAGTAGCTAACCCAAGGACATTGTTTCTAGCAGCAGCAGCGCCATTGATAAGCTGACCATCACCAGCAATAGTGGCCTCGCCGATAACACTTCCATAGGTTCTGAGGACTTCATCACTAGCCAAGCCAGTTGGGCCCATTACTGTATCGCCAATCTTTTCTATATTGTACATGGCATTGCCAGAAGCACCAGCATTGCCCACGGACCATTGGGGAAGGGATAATGCTGCTAGCATGCCTGCACCGCCAATCGCAGCATCAAACACGTCGGTTTGACCCGGGAATACGGGCAATATAACGTCAGCCACACCGCCACCTATGCCGGCATAAGCAATGGCAGTGTCATCATTAGCTGGGTCGATCCTTGTCTTTTCCACATTAGCGGATACGGATCCCGTATATGACATATCGAAGCGTACTGTATCCCCATGGGCATCCCAGGGATACAGGTCTATAGACTTGCTGAAAGAGTCTCCCTGATTTACCATGTTAGCATAAGCATATCCTTCGACGTCATTAGGTACTACCGCTAGCGCATTTAGTCCCATGAGGGCAAAATAAGCACCGTCCTTTGCATCACCAGTGGGATCAGTCACAAGCAGCTTTCCTCCTAATGCAAGAGCGCCATTGCTTGACGCCATTGCGCTAGGACCTTGAATGATCTGCATATCAGCCATTGCTGTTGGAAGCATGATCAACAGCAATGACACCATTGCAGTTCTCAGTGTATGATTCATATTCTCCTCCTATTGATTGGATAACGATGGTCTGCCCTCAAACCTATATAAAACCTTTGGGGCTTGATTGATCTCTGTATTTTTCCAAATAGAATAGGTCCAAAAATAATTTTAATAGCTTATATTTATAATGATATTTTATTTTTTTCCTGCAGGATGATGTTCAAGAGTTTCTCTGTGCTCTGCCTCCAAGTAAGCCATGGCATGCCATCAGAGGCTGGATTCTTACCAGATTCGTGCAGCCCAAGCCACAGGACGACAGCACCAGCTAGATCGGCAGGCTCTTTGCCGCTGAAATAGAAGGCATGATTACCCGCAACTTCTCTAAACACGGGAATATCACGGGCGATTATTGGCAGCTTATGTTGCGCGGCCTCGATCAGGGGGAGCCCAAAGCCCTCGCCCTCGGAGGCTGCTATCAGGCAGGTACAGGTTTCATAGATCTTCTCCAGGTAATCATCGCTTATGCCTTCGAGCCAATATTGACCCGTGTGACGGTGTACTCGAAGTTATCCAGCAGGTTGTTGACTATGATGGTAATAGGGGTACCTGGATCCCACATCTTGGGATTGATCCTGGCAGTCATGCCTCCCTGGTGCAGGATCCCTCGATCTTGAGGTAGAGCTCATCTGCCTCTGCCTTCTGGATCTCGCCTGAGAATATGGTGATCTCTTTTGAGGAGTTCCCTTCGCAGCCGGATTTGCTTACCCGGACTTTCAGGTGGACCTTAGGCTTGGGGGCCAACTTGAAGTTACCTTATGCCTCCTTAGTTAGCTGCTCATAGTTCTTGGGGGGCAAAGGAATCTGTAAACCGGCCGCCTACGTTGGCCAGGGTGAGGTCGTGCTTGCCCGAATCCTTGCCGCTATTGGGCGTCTGCTTGCGGTGTGATGTCAGAAAATACTGGGATACGTCATCGCCGTCCAGGATGAGAATAGGGGTGATAAGCACTTTATAAAATCACCGCCATTGGCTTCAATGAGCGTGAGTTCGACGGTATGATGTCAGTCCTTAACGCCCCTGGTCTGGACAATCTCTTTGCGCTTGATGTAGCTGCAGAGTCCCTCCGGGAATAATGCGGTGAAGAGCTCTCTGGGGTCGGCGGTGAAGCCCTTGATTTTCTTGAGGTTTTCGCTCATGTCTCCGTCAGTGCCCTTGAGGGTTAAGAACTTGATCATGACCTCCCACAGGCCCTCAGGGATGGTGCAATTGGTGAGAGGCTTCTGGCCAACTGTCTTATGGATAATGATCACCATTTCCCGTTTGTCGCGGATCTCCATGGGATTCGGCCGGCTGGCATTTGGATCGGCGGAATCCCTGATGCCGAGCTCGATCTCTGCATTTCCGATCTTGACGTGATAGGCGTAATTGGCCAGATATACTGTCGCTGCGGTGCCTAGGCCATTTACAGCCATGTCTGCAGCTAAAGACTTGAAAATTTCTGAGATGCTCATGAATTTATTCTCCTTGAGAATTAGAAGAGTGGGGACTCGATTTAGCCTCTCATGCATCCGATATCCCTCAGGCCCATGTTGTTGAGGCGATTGCGAAGCCTGAACAGAAGCATGCGGTCGAACTCTTCGCCGGCCCGTTTAAAGAGCCGGTCGACGTCTACGTCCTTCTCGACCCGGACGATGTGATATGCACCGGCTGAGCCTTGATGATGATAGACGGGCCGGCCAGCGGAGATGCACTATCGCCAGAGACCATCTCGATTATCCCGGCCAGGGCGGCCTTGCCGCTGGCCACCACCCAAGCGGAATCCATCTCCTCGCCACCGTGACCTATGAGTGATCCGGCGGCCCAGATTTGGCCGCCTGTAGACATGGCAGGCGCAGAGGTGCTTAGACTGGCGATGTGTTGTTTTGCCTCGGCCTCCGAGTCATAGGTTTCTATTACTGTGCTGCCCTTCAGCACATCGAACTTCCCGAATTCTCTGCTGGGGGCAGTTGAGTAAAACCGCCTGGGTGTCTTTATACTTATACAGTCGGGCCGGAGGATTAACCCGTCCCCGTGATGGTGTCTCCCTGCTGCCCTATGCATGTCTCAGGATTAACAATATACGCCGCCTGATCCTAAACAATACCGAACCAGGTATCCATCCAGGCTACAAGGTCTTCTATAGCGGTCTTGAGTGGATTCAAAACAGGATAAAACAGCTTGGCTAAGCTGAACACTGTCCGTGTCAATCAGATACTCTTCCTGAGCGCGCGGACAAGTCTGGGCGAGGGGGGAGCTGTGGCAGTTCCGCCACTCTCTTTAGTTACCCAGGCTCCTTTTTTTATCGCTCCAATAGACCCATTCCTTCTAAGCGATCTCATACCTCGCTTTTTCTTTCTCTGCCTTGGTGATCCCCAGGCGTTCTTTATCCAATGCATGCCGCTTTTGATGGAATTAAGCAGCCATGAAAAGAAATCTACTATCCTCTGCCAGAGACCCAGACCGCTCTGGAAAAGCTTGTTCAGTAAACCTGAATTGATCCGTAGCTTCTTGAGGAAATAAACCAGGAGCATCAGGATCTTGAACACTGGGCTTCCGGCTACGAGGGCACCTCATGATGCCATCCATCCCTCCACCCTCGAATGCTTTATTCAAAGAGATCCAAATCTCCTCCAGACGCTTTTTCCCGTCGTCGATAAAGGCAAAGATGCCCTTTCCTATGCTGCTGCTCGAGAATGATTTCCAGGACGTGGTGACTAGGCCGAACTTCTTTTCCAGGGCGTAGATGACCACGATCAAGCCGGCAATGGCCACGATAGTAATCCCCAGGGGATTGGCAGTCATAGCTGCATTGATCGCCCATTGACCAGCCGCGGCCAGCCTGGCTGCCTCCCCCATCTTAGTGAAGAGGCCTATGACCATCGCGAGGCCCGGGATTAGAGTGCCAACCATGAAGACTATGATCAGGCCGGCTGCAGCAGCTCCTGCCAGGACTGTGGCCCAGCCGATGGCCTTGCCCAGACCCAGGATCTTGCCGATAGCATCCGAGATGGTAAGGAAGGCACCAAGGGCCCGGTTCAGAACAGGCAGGACGGTATCGCCCTCGGCCCGTGTTTTCGAAGTCAGCTTAGGATCACAGCGGTACTTCAAAATCGCAGCCATGCGGTCAGCCATAAACGTGAGCTGAGAATTACCATTGCTCAACTCATTATCCTCTCGGAGGCGTCCAATTCATGATATAGATTTAAATATTGAGAAGATGCAAATGCACCTCGGTCACTTGTTCACGGTAGCGATTGATACCCATGGGGGCAAAGCTTATGGTTGGAGATACTAGCGATTCTCATTTGAGATATAGCCGAAGGGAAGATATGCTGGAATCTCTGAGATCCCCTGCAGATGGAGCATGTGAATAAGGGTGTTCGACTTGGATACATTAGAGATCGATTATGAAGAGATAAATGTCGAAGAGATAATGCAGAAGATCCGAGAGAATATAGAGAGACGGAAAGAGAATGAGGATCTTAGGGAAAAAGAGATAAGAGATTCCTATCAACATCAAGATCAAATTATGAATCAGAATACAAATCCGCCTAGATGGGTAGATGAGATAAGAAGGGACCTAGACTATATCAATTGGAGTTGGGATATTCAAAATGATAGCTATTTAATAAGCTCTCATCGTCCTGTCATAGGAAAGATGCTTGTAGAGGGAAGGAATATTATTCACGGTGAAGTAAAACGCTATGTAGATCCTGTGATAAACAAGCAAAGGGAATTCAATGAATCTGTATTGAGGATCCTGAATAGTATTGTCAAGAAGATGCCTACACAGGAAGAGATTGAAGGCAAATTGGATCAGCAAATCTTCAATGCCAAGTCGGAGATTGAAGGCAAATTGGATCAGCAAATCTTCAATGCCAAGTCGGAGATTGAAGGCAAATTTGATGAGCAGATCTTCAATACCAAGTCTGAAATTAAAGGAAATCTCGATGAGACAATTGGTCAATTAAGGCCTGATTTAAGCATAGAGATTATCGAACAAATTAAGTCAACTCTTATGGATATTGATCATGAAATCTATAATCGAACCTGGTTGGCCAATGTACTTGGCGAAAAGATAACAGGCTATTATGACAAAGAAGCGCCACCAGGAAATAAGGAATTGGACTTAAATTATTTTTTATTCGAAGAAAAATTCCGCGGCAGCAGGGCGGATATAAAACAGCGTCAAACGTCCTTTCTCCGTTACTTTGAAGGATGTAAGAATATTCTTGATATCGGCTGTGGGCGCGGAGAGTTCCTTGAGCTTCTTCGCGATAATGGCATTATCGGTCATGGAATCGATATTAATGAAGAGATGGTAAAGTTCTGTATCTCAAAAGGCTTTGATGTTGAGAAAAACGATGCCGTATCATATCTCGAAAAATTAGAAGATGGTAGTTTAGATGGTATAATAATGGATCAAGTAATTGAGCATTTGGATTCTCATTATATAATAAAATTGCTGAAATTATGTTATCAAAAGCTAAATTTTGGATACTACATCGTAATTGAGACTGTAAATCCATTGTCTCTAGTATCGTTAACCAACTACTATATTGATATGAGTCATAAGAGACCGATTCATCCTGAGACTCTGAAATTCCTAATAAACTACGCAAATTTTAGAGAGTTAGAGACTATATTCTTTTCTCCAATTCCAGATGATAAGAGGTTGAAGAAGACCAATATTGAGGGTATTGAAGGTGATTTTCTACGATTGATAGAGGTCTATGACCAAAATATTGATAAGCTTAACACTATCCTTTATGGACCGCAGGACTATGCAATCGTCGCAAAGAAATAAGCAATGAAGTAAATATTATTTCAAGAGAGGTAAAAAATTGAAGATAGCAGTTGTCGCTCCCAGTCCAGTGCCATATCAATACGGTGGCGCAGAGAATCTATTCTGGAAATTAACCGAGAGCATAAATGATCTTACAGAACATAATGCGGAACTCATAAAATTGCCTGTTAAAGAGAGTGATTTTTGGAGTCTTGTGGATTCATATCGCAAATTCTATTATCTAGATCTCTCTCATTTTGACATGGTTATATCTACCAAGTATCCCGCATGGATGGTGCAGCATAACAATCATATCGTTTATCTATTGCATCATCTCAGAGGGCTTTTTGATACATATCATTTCAGCAATGAGCCATATCAAGTGCCTGAAATTTATAAAAAAAGCAAGATAGAAGAGCTACTAAATGATATTCTGGATCCTGAATTTAATATTAATGTAGTATTTACAATGCTAGACGAAATTCGGGAGGATAGCTCATCCTATGATCCAAATGCATTTAATTTTCCTGGACCTCTCATAAGAGCGATAATACACTACTTTGATTCCTATGCCCTTGCTCCAAAGAGGATAAGCAGATATTTTAGCATATCCAATAATGTAAAAGCGAGAAAAGACTATTTTCCTCATGGAGTAAGAGTTGAGACCATTTCACCTCCATCTAAGCTCAAGGGTCTGCGTAGTGAAGGTTATGAGTATATCTTTACGGCAAGCAGATTAGAAGGTCCTAAAAGACTTGACATCTTGATTAATTCTATGAAATATATTTCCCATAACATAAAATTTAAAATCGCTGGGACGGGGCCTGATGAAGATAGGCTGAAAAAGCTAGCATCAGGCGATAACAGAATTGAGTTCATGGGCTTTGTAAACGACAAAAAACTTGCAGATCTCTATTCGAAAGCTATGGTCGTCCCTTATATTCCATATGATGAAGATTACGGCTTGATCACTATTGAGGCTATGAAAAGCATGAAACCAGTAATAACAGCCTCAGATAGCGGAGGCACACTCGAATTTGTGAAAGATTTTGAGACTGGTTTCGTAGCAAAACCCGATCCAAAATGTCTTGCGGATAAGATCAACTATATCATTGAGCATCCTGACGATTCAAAGAAGATGGGGCTCCAAGCCTATCATGCAACAGAAAACATTACATGGGATAAGCTTATCTCGAGATTGCTAGAGACAGAGAATGTCGAACCTCACAAGAGGCAGAGAATTCTTGTACTTTGCACCTATTCAAGTTATCCGCCGAGAGGGGGTGGTCAGCATAGACTATATTATTTGTACTCTAATTTGGCTGTAAATTTTGATGTGACAATATGTTCTATCACTCCTTTTGACACATCATATTGTAACTTTCTTCTTGATAATGGCTTAAGACAAATTTGCATTCCGCAATCAAGAGAACATGCTGAGGCACAGTGGGATCTTGAAAATAAGCTCAAGCTGAATTTATATGATGTTTGCATGATAGATTTTGTGGAGAAATCAAAGGAATATGTTAATGCGGTAAAAAAGTTCGTGAATAGTTCTGATATAATCATATTTAGTCATCCATATCTTTTTGGATTGATGAGACTTATTGAGAAAGATAAGATGATTGTTTACGAATCTGTAGATGTAGAATATTTGCTCAAAAAGGATTATGTTAAAGATGACGAGCTAGCAGAAAAGATAAAGCAAATAGAGAAGGAAGCATGCATAAAGTCCGATACAATATTAGCTATTTCAGAAGAGGATAGGCAAAATCTAGTTGAGTTATATGGTGTTGAGGTGGACAAAATATCTGTAGCTTCCAATGGAGTGGATACAAATAAAATTTTATTAATAGGTGAAGAAGAAAAAATAAAGGCAAAATCTCTTGCAGGACTATCTGGGCGCAATACTATCCTTTTTGTAGGCAGCTGGCATCCACCTAATCTTGAAGCATTAGAGTTTATTGTAGATGATTTAGCATTAAAATTTAAAGATTGCGCTATTCTTGTAGTGGGTAGCATTAAGGATTATTATCTACAAAAATATAAATCATTTCCTAATAATATTCTAGCGTTCGGAACTGTGGATGAAGAGGAAAAATTTGAGATATATAAGCTATCGGATATTGCAATTAATCCGATGTTTTCTGGTTCTGGAACGAACCTAAAGATGCTTGACTATATGAGTGCAGGCATACCGGTGATCACAACACCGATAGGGGCTAGGGGATTGGATGTAGAAAGCTACAAACATGCAATTATTTGCTCTCCAGATGAATTTCCTAATAAGATCGTTGAGCTATCAGACGATAAAGCACTTCGGGACAGTCTTAAAAAGAATGGAAGAGGCTTAGTTGAAGAAAAATTTTCTTGGCGTAAAATTGCTTTAAATTTAAGCAAAAAATTGAGGAGTTAATATCCTATGATAACGGCTGCAATTATCCCAAGAGATGACATAGATATTGTAGTGGGAAAAGAATTCCGAAAAATAAGGAATAAAGAGAATTAAAATATGAGAATGAGCAGCAAGAATCCAAATACTAGCAAATTTAGTAATAATATCGAAATGCCAAACTATTTAATCTACAGACCTAAGGATTAGACTTTAATAGGAAAAAAAGTAAAGCTGGTGCTTATATGAAGATTGCCGTTGTCACTCCAAAGTCTTGCAATGGTGAAAAAGGAGGTGCAGAAAATCTTTATGAGAGATTGATAAGAGCGCTTATAGAATTTGGTCACGATGCGACACAAGTAGAGGTTCTTATTGATGAGTCCTCATTTGAAGGGATATTAGAAGCATATTGCAGATGTTTTTATTTGGACCTCAATGACTATGATGCAGTCATATCCACAAAAGCGCCAACTTACATGGTTAAGCATCCAAATCACATATCGTATCTTTTGGATACGATTCGGTTATTTTACGATATGTCAGATAGAGAATTTAAATTAAATGATAAAAAAAGATTAAAACAAAGACATCTTATTCACGAGTTTGATAAGTATGGACTTAGTTCAGATAGAATTAAAAGGCATTTTGCAATTGGGACCGCAGTTTATGAAAGGATGAGGGCTTTAGATGACTATTGGAACCAGATAGAATTTGAAGTGATACATCTTCCATCTAAATTAGAAAAATTTAAGGTTCCTAGTTCTGGAGACCTCATCTTTCTTCCTGGAAGCCTCCATAGAGACAATAGGCCCGATCTAATAATAAAAGCGATGAAATACGTGAATCATAATATAAATCTTATAATATCTGGACATGGGGAAGATGAGACTACATATAGACAATTAAGTCAAGGAGATAATAGAATAAAATTTGTAGGCTGGATAGATGACGATGAAATTATAGATTATTATTCAAGATCGATTGTGATCCCATTTGTTCCGATAAATAAAGATAGCGGGCTGATAATCGTTGAGGCTTTTAAAAGCAAGAAACCTGTTATTACATGCAGTGACTCTGGAGTGCCCTTTAATTTTATCAAAGACGGAGTGAACGGATTTATAGTAGAACCAGATCCTCAAGAGATAGCTAAAAAAATAAATTATTTAATTGAGAATCCTGAAGAATCAAAGCAGATGGGTGAAAATGGTGCCCTTGAAGTTCAAGATGTTACTTGGGAAAATGCTATTAATAAGTTCTTGGGCGCTGCAAATCCTAAGGAAAATAATTATAAAAATAAAGAGGTCAGAAAAGTTCTAGTTACAGATATTCAAATTCTTGATCCCCCAATTGGGGGTGGGAGAGTAAGAATTTATGAATTATACAAAAATTTTGACCCTTTACAATTTAATATAGTGTATTTAGGTACCTTTGATTGGTTAGGGCCAAGTGAACGAGAACAATACCTTGCAGGGCATTTTCAGGAGATTCTAGTTCCCATGACGGTACCACATATTATGCTTGATAAGATATACAGCAAACTATGCAAGGACAATACGACGCTAGATGTTACTGCTCCAAAATTAATGAAATATACTCCAAAATATAAAAGAAAATTATTTAAAATTATAAAAGATAAAGATATAGTAATAGTTAGTCATCCGTGGGTATATCCTTATGTTAAAGAAGCTATGAAGGAAATGCCAATAAAGCCTATATTAATTTATGATTCACAAAACTTCGAATACAAAATAAAGAGAGAGATATTAAAAGATACACTTATAGGAATATATTTATCAAAAATAGTGAAGGATGTGGAGAGATCATTAGTAAATGAATGCAATTTAATTTTTTCTTGCTCTCATGAGGATTCAAATAATTTCATAAAAAATTACGATATAAATAAAGATAAAATACTAATTATTCCAAATGGTGCTTCGATTGATGATATCTCTTTTCCCACAACTATAGAAAAGGATTTGATGAAACGTCGTTTTGGTTTTGGGGAAAAAACTATTATAATATTTCTCGCTAGCGGAGGCTATAGGCCGAATGACGACGCAGCCGAATATATATGCAGCATCTTGGCGCATCAATTGCCGGAAGTTATCTTTATTTTAGTTGGCGGAATATGTGATATCCTTTCCAAAAGACATAATAATGAAATTCCTAATAATGTAATATTGATGGGCATTGTTAATGATGACGATAAAAAGGCGTTATTATATTCTGCAGACATTGCTCTCAATCCAGTCTCTATGGGATCTGGGACTAATATAAAATTATTCGATTTTTTGGCAGCTGGCTTGCCTATTGTCTCTACACCTATTGGGGCAAGAGGGATCGATTTTGTTAATAATGAAAATTTGGTAGTTGCTGAGCTAGATGATTTTTTAAATAATATTAAAATGATAATAGAAGACGATGAGCTGAAAAGAAAGCTTTCCAAAGGTGCAAGATGCCTCGCAGAGAGATATGCTTGGAAAAATATTGCAAGAATCGCTCAAGATGGTATTTTTGATCTGGAGAATTCTCAATGAAATATTTAATGGTATCTTCATATCCCCCAATGAGATGCGGAATAGGATCATATGCATTTCAAATGGCTAGGAAACTACAGGTTTTGGGTCATATAGTTAATATATTTTCACCGATAGAGGGTGACGGAGATTTTTCTGAAAATTTTAAAGGAGACTTTAATTTATTACATATTATGAAATATGGATTTTTTTATGATAAGATTGTCTTTCAATTTCATCAATCGTTTTTTTATGATGATTTTACAAAAAATAAGTCGAGTATAATTAAAACAAACTTATCTTTTATTTTTATATTTATAGTTTTTAGAAATAAAGTAGAAGTTATTATTCATGAAACACCAAATCCTCCAGAAACATTTCTTCATAAATGGCTTGATAAATTGAAATGGATTTTTTGCAAAAAATTGATCTTTCATACAGAGAAGGAGAAAAATTTATTTGAATCCACTTACCTAAAGCTACCCTCAAATAAATATGAATTATGGGATCCCGGAAAATATTACTTTAAATTTAGAGATATTTCCCTCAATAATGCAAGGAGCGAATTGAATTTGCCATCTGACAAATTAATATTTTTATGTATTGGATTTATTCAGCCGCATAAAGGATATGATATAGCGATTAATGCATTCTGTAAAAAGAGAGCGGAGATGGAATTATATATCGTAGGCTCTTTAAGGGTAATATCAGATGAATATATTGAATATCTAAGAAAATTAAAAGGCATGTCGAAAGATAATAATATTCATGTTATTGAAAAGTATCTTTCGGATGAAGAGTTCGATACCTGGATTATCGCGAGCGACGTAGTTGTGGTACCTTATAGAGAAGTATGGAGTTCGGCCGTACTTGCGCGAGCAAAGCTTTTTGGCAAATTGGTCATAGCAGCTGATGCAGGAGGATTATCTGAACAGATAAATGAAAGAGACATAATATATAAAAATGAAGACGAATTAAAATCAATATTTATGTCTTTTGGGTATAATGGTTATAAAGGTAAGCAATCGATAGAGAGAGAATTGTAGAAAAAACAGCCGGGTTGAATTTTTGAATAAATTATTTATATAATCTATCCGACATTCCGGAGTTACGCCTCCATTTCATAATATTTTTCGCATTCCTTCCCAAGA